>Ga0181606_10001455_pt1 | contig 20755 bp, 19 predicted proteins | sample 041ome_10_FD_132994 | JGI IMG/M metagenome (GOLD analysis project Ga0181606, IMG submission 132994) | Coastal salt marsh microbial communities from the Groves Creek Marsh, Skidaway Island, Georgia - 041412US metaG (megahit assembly) | ecosystem: Environmental > Aquatic > Marine > Intertidal... | reverse complement strand
TTTACTGCCACTCGGTAGAAAATGCAGCGCATTTTCCCACCTCAGCGGCACAAATCCCACCTGTTGGGTAATCCGTCGAATTTGACCACGGCTATAGGGTCGACCCATGCCAAAGGGTGTGCGATCGCGGCGGGACCATATTCCCCGCCGGTTAGCCACGATAAGTTGCAAACGCCCCTCCGGTACCATCACCCGATAGACTTCTTGCAAGGCGCTGAGGGGGTCCGCACAATGTTCAAGAAAATGACACGCCACTACGTGCTCAAGCTGATTATCGCGAAAAGGGAGAAGCTGTTCATCAATGAGAACACTTTGGGCCGAGCTGACCATGGTGCCCTGCTGAGCAGGCATCAGCGTGGGGATGTGCTCGCCCAAAAAAGGCCGCGTGAAACCGAGCCCAAAAGACGACAAACCCTGCGGCATGTCTTGAGACTTCAAAATTTGACTAATCTCGTCGGCAACACGGCGCCCCAAATGGGACGCGTAAAAAGCTTCAAGATCAATAATATCAACACTCATCGGCCCTATCTCGTCGATTATGTCGCATAATGCAATCAACCATATGGGATCTCACCCTTTATCGTCCAATATTTCCTCCAAAAGGCGGGGAAGAGATCAAACGGCAGCAAAACCTGCTCACCTGGCCGAGAAGGTCGATTGATTTACGCGTCTAATGTGGCAAATTGGTAAGATCATTATAGATAGATACGCATACGGAGAAATCATTGATGGTCGAGATCGAGCAATTTTCATGTCTGAGCGATAATTACGGATATCTTCTTCACGATCCCGAGACCAACATCACATGTGCGATCGACACACCTGATGCCGCCGCTATTTTAGATGCGCTCTCACGGCGTGGCTGGTCGCTGACCCATATTTTAAATACGCACCACCATTTTGATCACGCGGGGTGTAATATCGCTCTCAAGGATCAAACCGGATGCGAGATCATTGGCCCCGCTGGCGAGGCCGGAAAAATTCCCGGGATTGATCGGGCTGTGGATCAGGGCGACATTATTCACCTCGGGGCGTTAACCCTGCATGTGCTGAATGTCGGGGGGCACACCCTTGGCCATATTGCCTATTATCTGCCGGATGAAAAAATCGCCTTTGTGGGTGATAGTTTGTTTGCCCTTGGATGCGGACGCATGTTCGAAGGGACGCCAGAGCAGATGTGGACCAGCCTCAGTCGATTGAGGGACTTGCCGGATGACACCTTGATTTACTGTGCCCATGAATATACCCAAAGCAACGCCGCCTTTGCGCTTTCGGTTGATCCTCAAAATGCCGCGCTTCAAAAACGATGTGCAGAAATTGCTGATCTGCGCGCCGCAGGACAGCCGACCGTTCCATCGCTTTTAGGCCTTGAAAAACAGACCAATCCTTTTTTACGGCCTGAGGATTCCCATATTCAGGAACAGATCGGTTTGATCGGCGGTGATCCTGTAACGGTATTTGCAGAAATCCGTCGCCTTAAAGATCACTTCTAACTTTCAGCTATGGCGTTCATTCAATTTCATTCTCGTACGGGCGCACAAATTACCGAATGCGCGTGGCACGATCCCGAGATCGTCGCCTTGAATTTGGCAGACGCCGCTCAATGGGTCTGGCTCGATAGCAGCACAGGAGATCGTTTCAGCTATTTATGTCGGGATCCCATCGTAAGCCATCAGATTGATGATCTAGGGCATGATGATGCCGAGCGACGTGATCGGGCGCGACCCCATTGGGATGGGTTAGCTCAAGAGCTCGAGGATGATCCTTTTCCCGATTTACCGTCCACCTTAATCCTTCCGCCATTTCGCGGCGGCTTTGTGGTGTTGCTCAGCTATGAAGCCGGTGGTTTGTTTGATGCCGCCCCTCAAAGCGCTCCCTATCAAATTGGTGATCAGACCCTGCCACCCCTGATTGCGAGCCTCTACTCATCGGTTCTGGCTTATGACCACGAGACCCATCGTTGTTTTATTATTGCGACCGGGAGCACCCCCAGAACATCCCCAAAAACACCCGAAAAAACGCCGCAGCTCGAACGCGCTGAGAGGGCCGCTGGCGAAATCGATCAATGGCGCGCGATCATCGATCATTTGTCTTCAACGGCACATCAGCCGATGCGGTCTGACGAGCAGATTAATCTGCCTCCCCTTGACGATCTATCTTCCGATTTTTCATGCCCGGCCTTTCAAGCGGCGGTTCAAAAGACCATCGAATACATTCATGAAGGCGATATTTTTCAAGCCAATTTAAGCCAAGAATTTTCGGGACGTTTTTCAGGCGACATATCAGGCTTAGATCTTTATCGGAAACTTCGCCACAAAAGCCCGGCTCCCTTTTCTGTCTTCGCTCAATTTCCCAGTTGGACGCTGATATCGGCGTCGCCCGAACAGTTCTTATCAATCCACCAGGGTGTCGTACAGTCGCGCCCGATTAAGGGGACCGCGCCGCGCGATCCGGATCCCGACAGGGATGCCGAGATTGCTCATCAGCTGACCCTGAGCGCCAAGGACCGAGCTGAAAATATCATGATCGTTGATTTATTGCGCAATGATCTGGCGCGCGTCTGTCGCGATCATAGTATTGAGGTGTCCGACCTCTGCGCGCTTGAGAGCCATAGCAATGTGCACCATCTCGTATCGACGATTTCGGGCACATTATCCTCAGGACGATCAGCCCTTGATGTAATCGCGGCCAGTTTTCCGGGCGGATCCATTACCGGTGCACCGAAAATTCGAGCCATGGAAATTATTTCCGAAATTGAGAAGCGGCCACGCGGCCCCTATTGTGGCAGTTTCGGTTATATAGGTTTCGATGGCTCAACCATGCTGAACATTCTCATTCGCAGTATTGTCAAAACGGGACGCCATATAAAATTCGCCGTTGGTGGCGGTATGACGGCGCGCAGCTGTCCTGCACAGGAGTATCAAGAGACGCTCGATAAAGCCGCCCATATTGCTGACACTTTGGGCGTTGTACTAAGCGCCTCGGGCCGCCTAGAGGCCACGCACTTCCCTTTGCATTCCTCTTCGCACTCCCCTTCGTATCGCTCTTCAAATAATCGAACCGAAACCACCAAGGGTGTGGTGGGATGATCGTTATCATTGATCATTTCGATAGCTTCGTGCATACGCTGGCGCGTTATGTGCGCGAAGCCGGCTGGACGGTAGAGGTTATTCGTCAAGATGATCAGACGGGCGAGCAGATTTTGGCGCGCCAGCCATCGGCTCTGATATTTTCTCCTGGCCCGGGTCGTCCCGAAAACACCGGGGTCTCCCGCGCGCTTTTGGCTCAAGCCCCCCCGACCTTGCCCATTTTGGGGGTTTGCCTCGGGCATCAACTGATTGCCGAATATTTTGGTGGGCGCGTCGGCAAGCATCACCCTTGCCACGGTATGGCCTCACCCATTTTCCACGATCATGATCCCCTCTTTTCTGGGGTAAGCATGCCCTTCCCCGCGGGTCGATATCATTCTTTAATTGCGCAGGAGCTCCCGACGAGCCTGCGGGTCATTGCATGGGGAAAGGAGCAAGAAATTATGGCCATTCGGCATCTCGATCGGCCCATTATGGGTGTGCAATTTCATCCAGAGTCGGTGCTCACACCAGACGGAAGAACCGTCATCGCAAATTTTTTAAAAGAGATCGACTTATCTCAACCTATCGTCAATTCTCATCCTATCGTCAATGACCAAGACATCCAGCCAGATCGAGCGTCGGGCAGCTGCACATGATTTGGCGCGACGGTCACATTTTTGAGAGCGCGCAGGACGCATCGATCGCTGCAGATAGTCGAGGCTTACTCCTCGGAGACGGCGTGTTTGAGACGCTGCTCGTTCGCAACGGACGGATTTGTCATTTTGAGCGTCATTGGGCGCGATTAAGTGAAACGCTGAAGGCTGCCGGTTTGCCCCAAATCTTCGCCGCAAATGATATTTCAGACGCGGCTGACACCATACTCTCTCAGCTTAATTTAAGCGAGGCGGTGATCCGCCTTTCGATCGCGAGTGGCAGCGGCCCGCGCGGGCTCGCCCGATCAGACCAATTGGCGTGCCACTGGATGTTGCAAGCGCATCCCTTTGAGCCCCAACACGCGCCATTCTCGATCGAAATTTCTACCCTTCGTCGTCATAGCTCAGCTTTTACGTCGCGGCATAAAACCTTGTCCTATATGGATCACGTGATTGCCCGACGCCGCGTTGGGGCGGATGAGGCCCTGTTGATGAATGAATATGGGCGGGCAAGCTGCGCGACGATTGGCAATATTTTTATCGTGCGTGATCATCGCGCGCTGACACCCCCGCTCACGGAGGGGGTTCTCAATGGAATTGTACGGGCGTTAGTCTTAGAGAAAAGCACACTGGCCGGCTATGACATTGCCGAGGGCGAGATTGATCACGACGCGCTGATTGCCGCTGACCATATTATCATGACCAATAGCGTTGTTGGCGCGCGGGCCGTTCACCGGCTGATTTTGGAGGATGGACAGATCTTTGACAAAGATACGGTGTCCTGCACGCGTTTAATTGAATCCATGCGTGCGCTCGCCTATACGAGCTAGCGCCCCGCGGGGCCTCGACCCTCTCAAACGGATAGCCGATCGCCCGCGCCTAGCACGGATAAACTGGAAAAGAATAAGCCAGCAGGGAATAAGCGAGCAGAGAATACTATAGGAAAGGTTAAGCTAGCTTGAACGGCTTGCCATCCTCTCGGCATTTCCCTTTTGTTATGAGCTTGTTCGAATTAGCCTTTGGGCTCAAGAACCTGACGACCCCGATACATACCGCTTTTCAGGTCGATATGATGCGGACGGTGCAGCTCACCGCTATCTGGATTTTCAATATAGGTCGGATTTTTCAACGCATCCGCCGAACGACGCATTCCACGCTTGGATGGGGTCGTTTTTCGCTTTGGAACAGCCATTCTTGCCTCCTGAATGTGAGGAATGTTCACCTGAACGCGGTTTATACGCCAAGGGCAGTCATCCGTCCAGTGCGAATACGGCGAAAACCCGCAAGTTTAGGCCTTAACCGTCAACCTCTGGGGAAATGCGCACGATCCGGCCATTTTCCCCTTCTAAAAGCAAATATAAAGCGCCATCCGGCCCCGTGCGGACATCGCGCACGCGCGCATCCAGCTCACCAAAGAGATTTTCTTGACCCGCGACAGACCGCCCATCCATGTCAAGGCGAACCACATGATTGAACACCAAACTGCTGACAAAAATATCGCCGTCCCATTCGGGGAAAGCACCCCCTCGGTAAACCGTCATGCCACTCGGGCCAATTGACGGCACCCAATAGGTGACGGGCTGATCCATGCCCTCATACTCGGTGAAGGGGCTAATCCGTGCGCCCGTATAGTCGATACCATAGGTAATCGCTGGCCATCCATAATTATGGCCGGGCTCAATAATATTCAACTCGTCACCACCGCGAGGGCCATGTTCTGTTTCCCAAACAATGCCCCGCTGAGCATCATAAATTATACTTTGAGCGTTTCGATGCCCATATGACCATATTTCAGGTTGCGCCCGATCCTGATCATGAAATGGGTTATCGCTCGGAACTTTTCCATCATCCGTAACCCGAACAATCGACCCAAAATGATCCGCTATACTCTGAGCACGCTCGCGATAATCAAATCCGTCCCCCACCGTAATCAAGAGAGAGTTATCGGGCAGAAACGTCATTCTTCCGCCATAATGAACAGGGGTATTTTTACGGGGGGCCGCTTCAAAAACGGTTTGCACATCTTCGAGCTGATCGCCAGTAAACCGTCCACGAATGACCCGCAACGCATTTGCCTCAGGCGTGCCGACAGCCAAGGAGAGGTATACTTGCTGATTTTCAGCAAAGTTTGGATGCAAAATAATGTCCATCAAACCGCCCTGCCCCGCACGGTAGACAGCCGGAACACCACTGACTTCCCCGCGCACCAAAGCGCCATTTCGAACCAATCGCAGCTTTCCGCCTAACTCGGTGACCAACATGTCCCCATCTGGCAAAAAAGCGATTCCCCATGGCATATCGAGCCCATCAACCACTGTGTCAGCCCGATAGGCGGGCGTCGCCCATGCCAATACCGTGGATAGGATCACAGCAACCAAACCTGAAAAAGGAGCGACTATTTTGCGTTTCATACTGAATTTACTCATCATCACCATCTCATGAGGCAGGCACCAATATGGCTGACTACCCGTTTATCGCATCGACATATACTGTCTAAATATACCGTCGAAATATACTGTCAACGCTGTTAACGCCGGAAGCGAGGTCCAACGCGGCCATGCGGCCAGCTTGACCACTGGCACAACAACTTACCGCACCGACGAATTGCTATTCCATCCCGATTGAGACTATACTTCATTTGATCTTGAGTAAACCAAATCGCATCTGCAGTATGTGCGTATCAATGAGAGAAATTAGGCATCATGAAAGCTTTTCTCCCCACAGCGAAACATATCGTTGGCTTTATCTTAACTTTCGTATTTTTCGTGATTATTGGGATCATTGTGTCGACACAATTTAACCTTGCGGAAATTTCGTCTCTGGGTCTCGTCATTTCATTGACGACCCGCCTCAATACAACCCTGTCGGATATCGTTGGAATGGCGCCCCTATTTGGGACAATTTTTGGCGCAGGTCTCCTCATCGCAACGATTGTCGGCGGACAAATTGTGCGGTGGCTGCCCCGCTTGCGCACCCAAATTTATATTACCGCGAGTTTTGTCTCGGTTATTGTGACACTGCTCGCGATGAAATCGGTTTTTAGCATCACGGCGATTGCCGCCACCCGTTCAGCAGACGGCTTTATCGCGCTGTGTCTTGTCGGGGCTGTGGCCGGCTATGTCTTCGCCAAAACCAGCCGGCAACGCTAACACCCCTAAAGCGGTCTGTTACGAGGCCTGTTACGAGATCTGAGACGCTTTATATTGCAACCGACGCGCATGCAGCAACGGTTCCGTGTAGCCACTGGGTTGAACCCGACCCTCAAACACTAAGTCGCACGCGGCCTTAAAGGCAATGCTCTCGTCAAACCGACCCGCCATCGGCGTATAGGCGGGGTCGCCGGCATTTTGCTTATCGACAATAGCTGCCATGCGCTGCATGGTTTCCATCACCTGATCCTCGGTGCAAATTCCGTGCAAAAGCCAATTCGCAATATGCTGGCTCGAAATCCGCAAAGTTGCACGATCTTCCATAAGCCCGACATTGTGAATATCGGGAACCTTTGAACACCCAACCCCTTGTTCGACCCAGCGCACCACATATCCCAAAATGCCTTGGGCATTATTATCGAGCTCCGCTTGAATATCTTCCGGGCTCCATTGCGGATGTGTCTCAACGGGTACTGACAAAATATCGTCGATAGAAGCGCGCGGCCGAGACGCAATTTCGTTTTGAACCTCATCAACACTGACCATGTGATAATGTAAGGCATGAACCGTTGCCGCTGTCGGCGAAGGTGCCCAGGCACAATCGGCGCCCGCACGAACCTGCCCTATTTTTTGCTCCAACATCGCCGCCATTAAATCAGGCATGGCCCACATGCCCTTGCCGATTTGTGCCCGACCTTTAAAGCCACAAGCCAGACCAATATCAACATTCCAATCTTCATAGGCCATGAGCCATTTTTGCGTCTTCATATCGGCTTTACGGATCATCGGCCCCATTTCCATGGAGGTGTGGATTTCATCGCCCGTGCGGTCGAGGAAGCCTGTATTAATAAAGATCACCCGTTTTTTGGCCGCACGAATGCATTCTTTCAAGTTCAGAGTGGTGCGACGTTCCTCATCCATGATGCCCATTTTGAGGCAATTCGAGGCCAGCCCCAGCACTTCTTCAACCCGCCCAAACAAGGCATTCGCGAAGGCGACTTCCTCTGGTCCATGCATTTTAGGCTTCACAATATAAACGGATCCATGACGGCTGTTTTTAAGACGCGCATCGGTTTTGATAAAATCATGTTGCGCGATCAATCCCGTCATCAGCGCGTCCATAATGCCTTCTGGCACCTCATCGCCATCTTGATCGATAATGGCTGGGTTAGTCATCAAATGACCGACATTTCTGACCAGCATGAGGCTGAGCCCGGGAAGCACCAGCTCACCGCCATCGCGCGCCGTATAAACCCGATTATCGCTCATGCGACGGGTCATGCTCCGCCCGCCTTTTTGCATCTCAACACTTAAAGAACGCTGCATTAAGCCGAGCAAATTTCGATAGGCCTCAACCTTATCCTCGCCGTCAACCGCAGCAACCGAGTCCTCACAATCCATAATCGTCGTCACCGCCGATTCGACCATCACATCCGCGAGCCCCGCAGGGTCATCGCGCCCGATCGAATGGGCGCGGTCAATCACCAACTCAAGATGCAAATCATTATTGCGCAGCAAGATGGCCGATGGAGCGTCTGGGGCGCCACAATAGCCGACCCATTGTTCCGGCCGAGCCAAACCAACATTGCCTTGCGCTGTCTCAGCCACCAGCCCATCCGCCTCAATGCGATACGCCGTCACATCCGCATGCTTCCCTGATGCAAGCGGGATGATGTCATCTAGAAACGCCCGGGCACGACGAATAACCTCGGCACCCCTGATCGGATTATAATCGCCCACCGGCGCCAAATCGCCGTCAGAAGGGATAATATCGGTTCCGTAAAACGCATCATAGAGACTGCCCCAACGCGCATTTGCGGCATTAATGGCAAACCGTGCATTCTTCACGGGAACCACCAATTGTGGCCCAGCAATATCACTAACCTCGGGATCGACACCCTGGGTTTCGATGGCAAAATCAGGCCCCTCTGGCAGTAAATAACCTATGTCCATCAAAAAGCTTTTATAGGCTTGTGGATCATGCGGCTGGCCGACGCGTTCACGGTGCCAGGCATCGATCTGCGATTGCAGCGCCTCGCGCTTCGCGAGCAAGGCCTTATTCTGGGGTTTAAATTCAGCGAGAACCTTCGCAAAGGCCGCCCAAAATTCCTCGACCGTTTGCTGTGTGCCCTGCACCGCTTCTTTCGCCACAAAATCGGCTAATTCGGAATCAATCTGTAACCCTGAGTGGTTGACGCGGTTAGACATAAAAACCTCCCTAAATAACGACCTTGAGGGCGCAATTCCTGCGCCGAGTAAATCTTAAGCGCTAACATAGAAAAGGTGCTCATCATTGCAACCCACCTTTTGCGCTTACTCACAGTCCAACCAATGCAGTCGCGATCAAAAAATAGTCATTGGGCCTCAAAAGCGACGTAATATTACTTTTGGAGAGCCTGTTTGTTCCATAAAATGACTATTTGCGAACGCCCCCTTGTCAAAAAACGACATATACACAAGATAGGCTAAACATATGCAGAGGGAGCCATTATGGCGGCAAAGAAAATAAACCCAAAGAATACCCCCAAATCTGTCGTCGCGCGAAAGACCCGCAGTGATAAGGCGACGACCCCGAAAAAAGATACTAAGAAAACCCGTGCTCCAGCGCCCCCTCTCGCCAAAAATAAGACGCAAAAAACAACAACTCATAAAAACACTTCTCAAAATACTTACCCCTCCCGCGCCACAAAGACGGACAAAAAGTCCCCTCCTCCCGCCACGACCCAGAAGGTTTCCGCTTCTCCTAAATCATCCGCACGCAACAAGCCCGTTGCCAAAAAGCCAGCGCCCGTTCAAGCAGCAGCGCCGCGTAAGCGTGCATCAACAAAAAAAGCGTCACCGCCCAAGCTGTCGATTGAGCCCTCACACGGCCAATCAGCCGATCAATCCGGTCATTCATCTACAGCGCCGCGGCTTGACGATGCTATTTTATTGGAAAGCTGGGCCGAGATGGTGCGGATCCGGCGGTTTGAAGAACGTGCTGGGCAACTCTATTCAATGGGAAAAATTGGCGGCTTTTGTCACCTCTATATCGGCCAAGAGGCTGTCGCCGCCGGCATGCAACTTTGTGTCAAAGACGGCGATCAGATCGTCACAGGATATCGTGATCACGCGCATATGCTGACCAGCGGCATGGAACCGGGGCGCGTAATGGCGGAATTGACCGGCCGACGCGATGGCTATTCCAAAGGCAAAGGCGGATCGATGCATATGTTCTCCGTCGAAAAACATTTCTACGGCGGACATGGCATTGTTGGCGCCCAAGTCCCTATCGGGACGGGCCTTGGTTTTGCCAATAAATATCGCGGTAATGGCAATATTAGTTTTGTCTATTTTGGCGATGGCGCTGCCAATCAGGGCCAAGTGTATGAGAGTTTCAATATGGCTGAGCTGTGGCGATTGCCGGTTATTTATGTGATCGAAAACAACCAATATGCCATGGGCACCAGTATCGAGCGCGCCTCCGCACAAACCAACCTCTCACAGCGCGGCGTGAGCTTTAATATACCTGGCGAGCAAGTGAATGGGATGGACATTGAGGAGGTCTATGCCGCGGGACAACGCGCCCGCGATTGGGTTTCGGCTGGCAAAGGTCCTATTATTCTGGAAATGAAAACCTATCGCTATCGCGGTCACTCCATGTCCGACCCCGCAAAATATCGAAAACGTGAAGAAGTCGATGATGTGCGAGAGCATTCCGACCCGATCATGCTGGTCGAGCAAAAGCTCACAAGCCGCAAAATCTCAACTGATGATGACCTAAAAGCCCGCCGCAAAGTGATCTATGATGCGATTGCCGATGCGGTCGACTTCGCACTGGAGAGCCCCTTGCCGGATACGCGAGAATTAATGACCGACATTTTGGCGGAGAACCATCATGCCGATTAGTATTACCATGCCCGCCTTGTCGCCAACGATGGAGCAAGGGAAAATCGCCCAATGGCTAGTCGATGAAAATCAGACCGTCAAATCGGGCGATATTATTGCCGAGATTGAAACTGATAAGGCAATTGTGGAACTCGAGTCGATTGATGATGGCGTAATCGGCAAACTCTTATGTCCTGCAGGCCCTGACCAAATTAATGTAAACACGCCGATTGCCATTTTATTACTTGAAGGTGAGAGCACCAGCGATATCGCGGCAATGGAACAAGCGGCCCCTGTGCCCGCCCAGCAAATAGATGCTGCGCCTACGGATGATGGAGCCACGGATGATACGCCTAGGGATGATACGCCCAGGGATGATACGAAGAGCGCCACTGCACCCGCTCAACTTGAGCAGCCGCTCCCTGCAGCCCCCGAAGACATTCAACTTCCCGACGATGTGAAATATGTCACCCAGCCGGTTCGCGAAGCACTGCGCGATGGGCTCGCCGAGGAAATGCGCCGCGATGAAACCGTGTTTATCATAGGTGAAGAAGTGGCCGCTTATGAAGGCGCGTATAAGGTGACCCAAGGCATCTTAAAAGAATTTGGGGATCGGCGCGTGATCGACACACCGATCACCGAACATGCGATTGCCGGAATTGGTGTCGGCGCCGCTTTTGCAGGCCTCCGCCCTGTGGTCGAGTTCATGACCTTTAATTTTGCGATGCAGGCCATTGATCAAATTATCAATAGCGCGGCGAAAACGCGCTATATGTCAGGCGGTCAAATTAGCTGCCCAATCGTCTTTCGCGGCCCCAATGGGGCGGCGGCACGGGTCGCCGCCCAGCATAGTCAAGACTATGCCTCTTGGTATGCCCATATCCCAGGCTTGATCGTGCTTGCCCCGTTCAGTGCCGCGGATGCCAAAGGCTTATTGAAAGCAGCCATCCGCGACCCTAACCCCGTCGTCTTTCTTGAGCATGAGCTGTTATACGGTGTCGCCGGCGATGTGCCGCTTTATGATGAGTTTGTGTTACCGATTGGCAAAGCTCAAACCCTACGCCATGGTAATGATGTCACGCTTGTTTCCTATTCTCGCGGTGTCGCGCATTGCCTCGACGCGGCGACCCAACTAGAACAAGAGGGCATTCAGGCTGATGTCATTAATTTGCGGAGCCTTCGCCCCTTAGACATTGCATCGATTATTAGTTCTGTTGAACGGACACATCGTTTGGTGGTGGTTGAAGAAGGATGGCCAGTTGCCGGTATTGGCGCCGAGATCACCGCCCAAATCCAATATCATGCCTTTGACGCTCTCGATGCACCGATTTTCCGGGTCAGCGGCGCCGATGTGCCCATGCCCTATGCTGAGAACTTAGAAGCCCTGGCTCTCCCGAGTGCCCATGATATTGTCTCGGCCGCCCAGCGCGTCTGTTATCGGAATAAGACATGAACCAGCGCATTATCGCCAGCCCATTGGCGCGCAAAATCGCTCAAGACAAAGGCCTGGATCTCACCACCATTCAAGGCTCGGGGCCCAATGGGCGGATAATTTTGCGTGATGTGAATGACATGCGCCCGCAGCCCGCCCAAGCCGCTGGAGCGCCGATTGCCTCGGCTCCGACCAGCCCCACAGCGAGCGGCCTGCCCGACCCGCGCCTCTATGCGATTGAAGGTCAGTTTGACGAGATACCGCTTTCGCCAATGCAAACATCAATCGCGAACCGTCTCGTCCAATCGATGCAGGCCATGCCGCACTTTTATCTCACCCGTCGGTTGCCCGTCGACAAGCTGCTACGGTTGCGTGAAAAAACCAATCACGCTTTGGCCCAACGTGGTGAGAAGCTGAGTGTAAATGACTTTCTCATTCGCGCCGTGGCTCTGGCGTTAATGGAACAGCCCGAGGTGAATGTCTCTTTCGCGGATACGGCAATCTTGCGCCATCACCATGCCGATATTGGCGTAGCGGTCGCGTTGCCCGAAGGCCTGATCACGCCGATCATTCGCCAAGCCGAACAAAAATCTGTGCAAGAGATCTCGCAAACGGTCAAAGAACTGGCCGCCCGCGCGGGCGAAAAACGCTTAAAACCGTCAGAGTATGAGGGTGGCAGTTTTTCGGTTTCGAACTTGGGCATGTTTGGCATTGATCAATTCACGGCTGTAATTAACCCACCCCAAGCCGCTATTTTGGCCGTGGGCGGACTTCAAACACATCTGACCCAAGCCGAAGATGGCTCACTGTCAAAGGTCACCGAAATTGCGGTGACCCTGTCATGCGATCATCGGGCGATTAACGGAGCGGTCGGCGCTCAATTCTTAAAAATTCTCGCCGACTATTGCGCCGACCCCTATTTGCTCATGATCTCGTAAAGCTGATGAGATCGCGAGACTTATGAGGCCTCCCGTCCTAGGGGCGGGTATCCATCACATTGCGCGCCACCACCATGCGGTGCACCTCTGAGGGGCCGTCATAAATCCGCATATTCCGGACGCGGCCAGCGAGCATGTGCAGCGGCATTTCCAAGGTCATGCCCATCGCACCATGCACCTGCATCGCTTGATCAATAATCTCCTGCGCCATTTCAGTGGCGTAGACTTTCAGCATAGAAATTTCCTTGCGCACATCGCGACCCTGATCGAGCTTCCACGCGCAATCATAGGCCATCAGGCGCGCCGCATGAATTTTCGTGGCGCCATCGGCGACCCACCATTGGATCGACTGACGCTCGGACAGTTTTTGACCAAAGGTTTTACGCTGCGGGGCGTAATCCGTCATCATATCCAGCGCCCGCTGTGCGGCGCCAATACACCAAGCCGCCATCTCCATTCGACGGGTGCCGAGGCGCACTTGCATGGGGCCAAACCCATCGCCCTCTTTACCCAAAAGCTTCCATCCGGGGACCCGGCAATCGACCAGCTCAACCTCATAGGTGAATTCACCGCCCAACATGGGGATCCGGCGGACGGGCTTAAAGCCTGGCGCGTCGCGGTCTACCAAAAAAGCTGACATGCCACCACGTGCGCCTTTTGCAGGGTCCGTAATAGCCATTAAAATAGTAAAATCGGCTTCAGCCGCGCGTGTGATCCAAATTTTACGCCCATTGATCACCCAATCATCGCCATCGCGCACAGCACGCGTCTGCATATGAGCGGGGTCGGCGCCCGCGCCGGGCTCAGAAATCCCAATCGCCGATATTGTTTCTCCACGGGAATATGGATCTAGATAGGCCTCTTTCTGGCGTTCATTCACGGTCGCTGCAAGCATCCGCAAATTGGGCGAGTCTGGCGGCAAGGTATACACGGCGACGGTGCGCCCCAGCATTTCATTAACGCCCACCAAGGCGACATAAGGCATGCCGAGACCACCACTTTCTTCAGGGGCATCGAGGCTCCACAACCCCAATTCTTTGGTCAATGTATCCAGACGCTGCTTATCTTCTGGTAAAATAACCGCATCTTCTCCATTGATGAAACGCTCGAGCACACCAGCCTCAAGCGGCATTAACTCATTCGTTACAAATTTCTCGACAAGCTCGAGCAACATTCGATGGTCGTCGTCTAGCGCAAAATCCATTTCATCCTCACCCTGTGATCCCTTGACGTGGCATCATCATCCCTCCGTCATTTAAGCAGAAACTGTAGTCGGATTTTTCCGAGCGGGCTAGGCCATGCGACATTAAAGAGCGCCGTGGCCACCACAGATAAAACGGTCTTTGACGGATACAGGCTGACAGCCTTATAACAAAGAGGGTCGTCGGGCTGTTGGCCTCGATCCTTTTCTGGGCGCTCCGGCCCAGCCATGACACCATCCATTACAGGGGAGACGCGTTAATGTCGAAAAAACCAATGCGGATCAGAAGATCACAATTGGCGGTGCCGGGCTCGAGTGAGAAAATGTTGACGAAAGCGGCTGCATCGCGGGCCGACCATGTGTTTTGCGATCTCGAAGATGCTGTCGCTCCCTCTGCCAAGGTGGCCGCACGCGAGACCATTGCCCACGCCCTCAATGAGCTTGATTGGGGTCATAAAGTGCGCTGTGTCCGCGTCAATGATGTGGGGACCCAATGGTGTTATGAAGATATCATCACCGTCGTTGAAAAGGCCGGTCAAAATATCGACACCATCATGTTGCCCAAGCCCCTCTGCGCGTCGGATGTTCGTTTCGCCGACACTTTGCTGTCGCAACTTGAGAAAAAACTGGGGCTGACCAATCGGATCGGTCTTGAAGTGCTTATCGAAGAAGTTCAAGCCATGCAAAACGTTGTTGAGATTGCCAATAGCTGTGAGCGCCTAGAATGCATGATTTTCGGCATGGGTGACTACGCCGCTTCCCAAGGTCTCATGGTCAAAGATATTGGCCGGACAGAGGGGTATCCAGGCGATATTTTCCATTATCCGCGCTACCACATGACCATCGCCGCGCGCGCCGCAGGCCTCGATGCCGTTGATGGACCCTTTGTCGACTTTAAAGATGAGACCGCCTATCGCGTCGAGTGCGAACGCGCGCTCATGCTTGGCATGGTCGGCAAATGGGCAATCCACCCCGCGCAAATTGAACCCGCATTAGATGTGTTTTCGCCCAACCCCGACGACGTTGCCTTTGCCCGCGAGATTGTCGCGGTCTATCGCCAAGCAGAAGCAGAGGGCCTCGGTTCGATCGGCCATAAGGGCGTTATGGTTGATGCAGCCTCGGCGCGGCTCTTTCAAAACACCGTCGACCGCGCCAACCTCATTGGCATGTAAAACCCATATGGATAAAGAACTCTCAGGCGCGTAAAGGCCATATTTATTTGTTTTTTATCTATTTTTCTGAATCAGGGTCACCGATAGCCGCATGCGTTGAGGCAATCATATTGTAAAATATATTGACAATATGATTGACACAAATCTGATTAGCTTGGTAGTTTAAGACGTATTTCAGTTTTTCGGAGGCAAGTATGCTCGAAAATGTACGTGTGTTTTTAGCCGAGTATTACATATACCTTAAATTCATTCACCTTATGGCCGTTATGGTGTGGGTGTGGAGCACATCGGTTGCCTACGCTTTTTACCTCGTTCCTGTTTTCAAAGCATGGCGAAGAAATCCTGACGATGGTGAAGTGATTGCAATGCGCAATTGGGTCATGGAACGTTTCGATCAGGGCGCTTCTTATGAACATACGGCATTTCCAATTGTCATGATAACCGGACCTTTACTCTATTGGGTTGGCGGCTTCGACATGGGGTTGGGGTGGTTGAGCCTCAAATTACTGATTGTCGTCGGATTATTTCTTCCGATAGAGGTCATGGATTATTATTTGTCGCATTTCGGGGGCTCCAAACAGCATTTCCGCGAGCGTGGCGATTGGCAAGGCTACGAGGTTGCCATTCATCGACACTGGTGGTTTTTGCTTCTCACAAGCCCGGCGATCATGATGTCGGCGATGTTTGTTTTGTTCTTAGCGATTACAAAACCCTTCTAGGCCCAGTGAACTCCATGAACACAAAATCTAATGTGCTTTTTTCCGGCTCGCCGAAACTATATCTCAAATGGTGCATTATTGGGAGCATTGTGTTTCACAGCTACGTTCTGTTCGGATATTGGTTCATTAAAAATGTGATTGTCGGTGTGCCCTGGCCAGAGAGCTATTGGCCGATTATCGCCACGATCCTATGGACTGCTTTTTTTGCACGCATGGCCTATCGATGGATTATGCGCCTGGATGCTCAATATGGGCGCGGCAAAGGGTGGGAAATGGAGTCCATCACCGTCAAGCTGCCCTATGAGAAAGCCCGCAAGACGTAACACCCTTTAGCAAGGCTTTTGAGTTCCAATTAGATCGCGAATATTAAGAACATCAAGAGATGGCTCGCCGGCGGCCAGCCTTGCTTTAACATCAGCTTCCCAAGCCGCCCGAGCCTGTGCCTTACTAATCACACTATCGATCTCTGCTAAGGGAATGACGGCCACTCCATCATCATCAGCAACGATGATATCTCCCGGGCAAACGGTAACGCCGGCGCATGTCACCGTCACATTAACCGCCCCCAATTTTGTGCGATCTGTTCCTGCTGGACATATGGCTCGCGCCCATACCGGAAATCCCATTGTCTGTAACTCGGCAATATCGCGAACACCTGCATCTGCTATGAGGCCCGCGCAGCCAGAGGCTTGGGCGGCTGTCGCCATAAGATCGCCAAAATAGGCCTTATCATCGGAAGCATCGGGCACTAACACTAATACATCGCCCTCATTTGCCTGTTCGAAGGCGACATGCATCATTAAGTGATCGCCCTTCGGAACATGAATTGTGAGCGCTGGACCTACGATTGACACATTTGGATAAACTGGCCGCAAAGACATGAAATTCCGTCGCCCCAATGCCTCGCATACCCCCGAGCTTCCGGCGGCCCTCAGGATATCCATGACCGCCTGCGAGGGCCTCCCCTCAGCACCCCTATTTTGATTACTCATGTCTCGCTCCCTAGGGCAAATACCAAATGGGTGAACTCCAGGCGCGTTCCTGAATGAGACGATTGGCCTCTGGTTTTTCCATGCAGACATTTAAGTCTTCGCATACATATTTAGACCAACGTGGGGTCGCAACTTCGAGAGTACGAACATACCAATAACTAGGCGCCTTCGGATCAAAGTCTGGATCCACCCAGGTCACACATTGCTGATCAACGCCCTCAGGGGCATCGAAGATTGTGGTCACGCTCTCATTTATCTGCCCCGCCGATACGCGGCCCTTCACAATTTCAATACGGGCAATCGGCGCAACGTCGCGCGTAACCTCAATGGCAAACTCGGGTGTGTGATCGCTCGATCGAAGTGATCCGCCCATAGGCACCGCACTCCCCCGCACACCTTGACACAGTTCATTGCGTTGACCGTCATTTTGGCCTGTAAATTTCAGCTGAATGCGGGTGCCCGACGTTCCGTAAACATGACGGTTTTTCAAAGCGTCAAAAATTCGCGCACGCGTATTTTCTTCCGCCCAAACGGCAACCAGGCCGCCTGGGTTGTATTCCATGCGCTGCAGCCGCCGGTTTTTGTTCACATCCCCCGCCCCCCAGGCGTCACCTTTCCAATCTTGCTCATCCACCAAGCCTGGCGTCGCAGTATGGTTATCGGTCGACCCAATTATACCTAATTGCAAGGGATTCAGCTTCGTGTCGCCACTTTGCGCGTAGGATTGCAAACCGCGGCTTAGAATATTTCGAGTAAAGCTCCGATTAAAAGCCCCAAGCGATTTTGGATCATCTTCTAGCTTTTTTTGCGTTTGACCAAGCAAATATGCCTCAAAGCCGCAATCCGAGTTTGGATCATCCCAGTTTTCAGCCAAGCATTCGCTATTGCCCTTGCTTTGAAACAACTCGATCAGGCGCTCATATTTAGCACGACGAAACAGCATCGCTTGGTCTCGATTTTCAACATCGAAACCACCGCCCTCGCTCAAATTAGTATTATGAGGAATGGCAATTGCCTCGCATCCATCCCCGATTTTGCACTGCTTGTCCAATGCTGTCCAAAGAGCATCCGGCGATGAATGGCGGACATAATCGATCGCCTCTCGGCTTACATTTTCGTCCTTGAAAATGACATTCCGGTGCCAATGTGCAGAATTAGGCGTTGCCGACCACTCAAAGCCAACAAAAGCCGAAAATGCGCATGCCTGATTAGCCTCATGCGCATGTCGTTGTACATTGTGCCATTGTTCTAGAGCAGCCTGCTGGCAATCGATGCCCGATTCTGAGCACAGCACAGGAGGCTTTGGCATGTCGCCCGCAATGACTGGCAATAAGAATTCTCGAAATGCCGTCAGGCTTTTTTTGAGATCTGAGCCACCGAGGGCTAACAATTGCTGACAATATTCATAGCTCGCTCCGTGGTCGGACTCGGTACACAGATGCATAACATCGAATGTTTCCGCATGGTCTGTTACCGCCGCAAAATCCAATGGGCGCGAAATTTTTACCTGGGTGCCGTCCGGCAAAGTTTGCGCTACCTCTCCCTTGGCGAACCGAAATGCCTCGTCTGGCCGAGCCTTAGTCCCGAAAGCAAAGGCGTCCATAGAGTAGGCTGAATGCACGTGGAGATCACCCCAATAAAGATTGAGGTTGGGGTTCGCATCTGGGCACTCAGAAACAAATTGCGAAGAGGGCTCTTCGCTCTCGCACCCTTGGAGAAAAACAATAGCCGCCAAGGCAATGACATTGAGACGCAACATACACTTCCCCAATCCTTATAAGTCTTGACTTCTTATTCCACCCATCAAACTAGACACAAAACTCTGCTTAATCATATCTACCGACAGCACGGGCGATGGTTTATACCATTTTGGCATCCAATTAAGCGCCCCCAAAATCACATTGCTGGTTGCGATGGGATTGACCACGACCAAGCTCTCATCCTCTGCACCTTCTTGAATAAGCTGCGTAATCCGTTTTTGGTGACGGGTTGCACGCGCGCGAATTGCCTCTCGATGCTCCTCCGCGAGGGCCGGAATTTCGCTCATCACAGCCACGGGGCCCTCAGCGCCGGTCAGATGATCTATCTGATATCCAATAAATAGTGCCAATTTCTCCGATGGAGATGCGCCGTCTTGCATAGCTCGATCAAGCGCATCTTCAGCTAAATCAGTCGCTTTAAGATAGCATAAATTAACAAGTTCTTCTTTATTTCGAACATAGTAATAGATTGCGGCATCCGTGATATTCAGTTGGTTTGCTACGTCTTTGAGCGATGTTCCGCTGAATCCCTTTTCATTAAAACAAGTTGCTGCAGCTTTCAGTAGCCGGTCAAGCTTATGCTTGCGTTGCTCACCTTTATCAAAATTCCAAGCTGCTGTGATATTCATTTCAAATCTTTCTAACCTTTGCACCCTTAGACTATACGCTTCCCTCTGAGACCAGTTTATTATAATTTTAATAGCAATTAAAATAATTAAATGCAGTTTTAGTCCATGCGTCTGCGGCCTCAATTATGGCCAAAGAGAGATGAGGGAGCTAGTCATGGCCCATACAGAATTTGATGTCAAAGCACCGTTAATGCACGACCTCGTGCGCCTCAATGGCCGATGGATGCCCGGTAAACCAGCGTTTATTGACCATGAGAAGACCCATTGCTGGGCAGAGGTTGATCGCTTCTCCAATCAAATTGCAAACGGATTACGCGCGCTTGGCGTCGAACGTGGCGATAGCGTCGCGATTGTGATGACCAGCTGTGTGGAATATGCAGAAATAATTTATGGGATTTGGAAGGCAGGTGGCGTTGTTGTTCCCCTAAATCTCGCGGTGACAGAAGAAGGCCTCATCGGCATGAAACAAGATGCCTCGGTCAAGGTCTGTTTTTACACGCCCGATCAATTCCAAAGACTGGAGCCGTACATCGACCAAGTGCCAAGCCTGCACACACATATCGTGGTCAATGCACCGTCAGGTAGCAGCTCTGAAAAAGTGCTCTCCTACTCAAATTGGATTAATGCGCAGAGTATTGACAATCCTATGGTGACCATCGCTGACACTGATGCTTGCAATATTATCTACAGCTCGGGCACCACCGGTCGTCCTAAAGGAATTAAACATGTCCATCGGCGTCGTATCCAGGCGCTTTATGAGTTGGCACTCATGCATCGCTATCACTTCGGCGCTGTGTCTTTGGTTGCCATCGGTCTTTATTCGAATATCGCATGGGCACCACTTTTATGTTCGTTGCTGACGGGCGGCACTTGCATCATTCAAAAAGAATTTAATCCCGCGCATTGGGTCGACCTTGTGAGCACTCATAAGGTGACCCACACAATGATGGCCCCCATTATGTTCCAACGCATTCTGGAGGCCGATAATTTCTCTTCCGAAGCTGTTGCCTCACTCCAAGCTGTCGTCTCAGGCGGCTCACCCTTGTTCGAGAAATTAAAACAAGATGTTACAGAAAAATTTAATTGTGCGGTCATTGAGCTTTATGGACTAACGGAGGGGTTTTTGACGTCCTTGCAACCTGAGGATACGGTTGGACGCATCACATCCGTGG
>Ga0181606_10001453_pt1 | contig 20780 bp, 19 predicted proteins | sample 041ome_10_FD_132994 | JGI IMG/M metagenome (GOLD analysis project Ga0181606, IMG submission 132994) | Coastal salt marsh microbial communities from the Groves Creek Marsh, Skidaway Island, Georgia - 041412US metaG (megahit assembly) | ecosystem: Environmental > Aquatic > Marine > Intertidal... | reverse complement strand
GGTTATATATTTTGATTGGATTGTTTGATGGAATTGCCAGTATGGACGAAACCTGCCGTCACCGGGATGGTCGCAGGCGGCTTGATCGTTGCCGTCGTCGGCTTTGCTTGGGGCGGTTGGGTGACAGGCTCGACCTCGATGGAGATGGCGAATGATGCATCGATGGATGCAGTCACTGTGGCGCTAACGCCTTACTGCGTTGAGCGGTCCAAGATGGATCCTGAAGCCGAAGCGGTTATGAAGAAGCTCAGGTCCGTTAGCAGCTATCAAAGGCGCGGCGTCGTCGAGGAAGCCGGTTGGGCAACGCCGCTCGGCTCTGAGAAAGTCAATCGCAATTTGGCTGTAGCTTGCCAGGCTGAGATTAGCAAAACCATGTAATTTGGCCCCGCGCGTGCGGGTGTTCGCATGCCGTACGCGCGGTCCAAACTATGATAGAGCAATGCCTGATCTGATCGGGCATTGCTCTCACCTACTTTGTTTTTTGGTATTGGCTCTTCAACATCGTTCCTAGGGGCAAGGAATTTGGGGTTAGGTGCATCAGAAACTGGGTTGATCGTCTACATGACCATTGTTAGCTTTGCGGCAGGAGTTCCAAATGGGGAGTAGCCGGTAAGCGAATGTGAGAAAATTTGAGCGTGACGCCAGAACTCCAGCCGCTAGAGAATGCGACGCTCACAGGGAAAATTTCCCCGACATCAGACCTAGAAGCTGCGATCGCACACTTCATCGCTGGCAAAGATGTACTCGATATCGGAAGTATCAATCACGTTTTTCTGAGTAACAACCGCAGACGCGGTTGGATGTTTGACTTTCTGTTGTCGCAGGCAGCAACTGTGCAGGGCGTCGACATAGAGCTAGATCAAGTTGAACGCGCCAACGCGGCGGGATATCCCATTGTCCATGGTGACGCTGAAACCTATGTCGCTGATCGGCAATATGATGTAGTGCTTGCTACAGATTTGATTGAGCATTTGAGCAAGGCCGGATTGTTCTTGGCGGCGGCGCGCAAGAACCTCAAACCCGGCGGGCAATTGGTGTTATCAACACCTAATGCATTCTGTTTCCGTGAATTATTTTACGTTTATTCGCGGTGGACCAATGATCCACCAGTCCATGCGCAGCATGTTTGCTACTACACCCCAACGACGCTCAAAGCACTAGCCGCGCGATATGGATTTCGTGAAAGCGGCGTCTTTTACGCCAATGTGCGGTACGAACGGATCACATGGATGCAGCGCCAATTACTGGCATTCAGCCGATTGATCAGCAAACTCACACCACGCTTCAGCCAAACCTTGATCATGGTGTTTGATTCTGAATAGCGGGCGATTTGGGGCCGCAGATACGGATTGCCATATTTGAAAAACGCGTGGTCGGAGTGGCAAGATTTGAACTTGCGGCCCCTGCCTCCCGAAGACAGTGCTCTACCAGGCTGAGCTACACTCCGCGTCGCGGCGGTTCGTATAGCTGGTAATCACGGGGGCTGCAAGCGGGAGAATGGAAGCTCGGTCCCGCCTGCAGCGGCATGATTAGTGGGCCATGAACGTGGGGCGGGCGAGGACTTCAAGCATGTGTTGGGTGACGCCGCCGAGCACGAGCTCCCTGAGGCGGCTATGGGTGAATGCGCCCATCACGACAAGGTCTGCATCCATTGCTGCGGCCGCATCTATCAGCTGATCTTGCGCCATTCCCTTGGGCGGAATTGCATGGGCTTCGGCTCTAATACCGGCCCTGTTGAGCCCTGCGCTGATCCTGGCCAGCGCCGATTCTGGATTGAAGCCTTCACCAACTGTGAAGATATTCACTGTCCCGGCTTGACGCAGAAGCGGCACTGCGCCCCATACGGCCCGGGCTGACTCCGCACTGTCATTCCAGAAGATCGCAACCCTGTCACCAAGCGATTTCACCTCCTGCAAAGGCGCGATCAGGATCGGCCTGCCGGTTTCGAAGAGTGCGGCATCGACAATGCCATCAAACCCGCCGCCTTCTGGGCCGTTCGGGCAGGGCAGGACCGTCATGCCATAGGTCCGGCCTGTCTCGGCAATCAGACTGCGCCTGGAGCCAATGAGATCGAGGACGTTGGCACCTGCATTGCCGGGCCATGCTTCTATCAGCGTTTGGCAGGCAGCGGCGTCCGTGGCGGCGTCTGCGGCTGCCGCATTCATAATCTGATCAACGAGTGCGCCGGACAAACCTTCGCCGACCATCGGAATAGCGTCTGCCGGGTCGCGCCGGGCGATCAGCACATCTATGGGTGCGTCTAACTTCTCTGCCGCGCGGCTGGCTGTCGATAAGGTCGCCGCACCATGCTTCGGATCGACGAGGGCGAGAATTGAGGATAGGGACATAATGGCCTCCGCTGGTTGCCTGTGTCCTCAATAGGTGGGGCAGGGCGGAGGTAAGCGGTTTGACCTAAATCAAGCGGGCCGAAGTTTTTTTGGGGGGCCATGTGCCGGTGCAGCACTCAGCGGTGTGCCCCGCCCCAGGCGATGAAATATGGGTTGCGGAAATCCTTCTTACCGTAAGCGAGTTCGGGACCATCATTGATTTCTTTGACAGCCCCGCCGGCGGCACGCAGCACCGCGTGAGCCGCTGCTGTGTCCCATTCCATGGAGCCACCATAGCGCGGGTAAACATCCGCTTCGCCCTTCGCAATCAAGCAGAATTTGAGGGAGGACCCGGCATCCAGCTGCTTCGTTACATCGTAGCGTTCAAGGAAGCGGCGGACGTCTGTGGATTGGCCATATGTGCGGCTGAGGGTGACGATGATGCCTTCATCCGGGAAGTCGCGGACCTGCAACGGTTCTCGCTCACCGTTGTTTTCGCGCATCCATGTAGGGCCGCCAACCGCACCAGCATAGGTATCACCAGAAACCGGGACATAGACGACGCCCATCGTCGGCACACCATCCTCAATCAAGCCGATGTTGACGGTAAATTCAGGAATTTTCTTCAGGAACTCTTTCGTGCCGTCCAGCGCATCAACCAACCAGAACCGCCCGCCGGAAACATCCGGGATGCGGCCTGCGGCGACTTCTTCTTCAGCCACGATCGGAATATCCGGGGTGAGGCGCGCGAGGCCTTTTAGGATGACAGCTTCCGCCGCCACGTCGGCGTCTGAAACCTGGCTGCGGCGGGCATCGTCTTTTTGCCTGGTCGCGACTTCATCTGCATGGAAGTACGGCATGATCGCGTCGCCGGCTTCCTCGGCCAAGATTGCGAGATCGTCCAGGAGTTGGGCGCGGTTCATGGATACGGTGCTTTCATTCTGCGGGAAGTGCGGTGATACCGCTCTGGAGTACTGCGATCTACCCCACGCATTGTACCCAAAATTTCGTACGCTCTGCTTGCGGTGCAGGCGATACCAGTATTAGGCTTCAGGTTAACCCGGTCCGTTAGCCATGAGTCCGGGCCAACTATGTCTGAAACAAACTTCTTTCAGGGAGTCTTACACAATGGAACGTCGCGACTTTATTAAGGGCGCTGCAATCGTCGGTGCCGCTACAGCGGCCAGCACGCTCGCCGCCCCCGCAATTGCTACAGGCAAGCGGGAACTGAAAATGGTTATGACCTGGCCGAAGAATTCGCCAGGTCTCGGCACCTCCGCCCAGCGGATCGCAGACCGGATCACGATGCTGTCCGGTGGCCGCCTGACGGTGAAGCTCTATGGCGCTGGTGAGCTGGTCCCAGCCTTCCAGTCGTTTGATGCTGTCGCTGCTGGCGACGCAGATATCTACCACGCTGCTGAATATTATTGGCAGGGTAAGTCTAAGGGCTACAATTTTATGACCGCCGTGCCGTATGGCATGACCGGCCCTGAAACCCATGCTTGGATCCGCTATGGCGGTGGTCAGGAGCTCTGGGATGAACTGGCGGCGGGCTTTGGCCTCAAGGGCTTCCCGGTTGCCAGCACGGGCGTGCAGATGGGCGGGTGGTTCCGCAAAGACATGAACACGGTCGATGATTTCAAAGGCCTGAAAATGCGCATGCCGGGCCTTGGCGGCGAAGTGTTGCGCGCACTTGGCGCTAACCCGATTAACCTGCCGGTTGGTGAAATTTATCCAGCCCTTCAGTCCGGCGCGATTGATGCGACGGAATGGGTTGGTCCTTGGCATGACTTGGCGTTCGGCTTCTACAAAGTCACTAAGAAATACTACTATCCAGGCTTCCATGAGCCAGGCACAGTGGCTTCTGTCGGCATGAACAAGAAGCTGTTCGATGGCATGTCCAAAGAAGATCAGGAGATGATCCGGATTGTCTGCGAAGCCGAAGCCCACACCCAAGGTGCCGAATTCCAGGCCCGTAACCAGGGCTCGCTGGATATTTTGGTGGCCAAGCATGGGGTTGAGCTGAAGCGCTATAGTGATGAGCTTCTGGCCGAAGTCCGCAAAGTTGCGGGCGGCGTGATTGATGAAGTCGGCAATACCGATGCCATCACCAAGAAAATCTACGAAAGCTATACCGCGTACCAGAAGACTACGATGGAGTGGGCGAAGGTTGCGGAACAAGGCTACATGAATGCCCGATCTGGCTGAGCTAGTCTGGCGTTTGTAAATAACGCGGCGCTGGCTCCATCCCTGGGGTCAGCGCCGTTGTTCTTTGGGCCTGTTGCGGCTGGAGTATGCGTGGATGCAAGGGTTGATAGGCGCGATCGATGGTTTGAATGAGCGGGTTGGCCGGTGGGTTTCCTGGCTGACATTGCTCATGGTGCTGTTGCAGTTCGCGATTGTGTTGTTTCGCTATGTTTTTGGGATTGGTTGGATCGCGGCGCAGGAAGCGATTGTTTACATGCATGCTGCGGTGTTTTTAGGCTTGGCAGGCTATACGCTTCGTCATGATGGCCATGTGCGCGTTGATATTTATTACGGCTCTGCCTCGCCAAGGGCCAGGGCGCGGGTTGATCTTTTGGGGTCGCTTTGCTTGCTACTGCCCATGTCTACCGCGATTTTCGTATTGGCGTTTCCCTATGTCATGTCCTCATGGCGGGTTCTTGAAGGCTCGCCTGAAGGGCAAAACGGTATTCCTGGCGTTTTCCTATTGAAGTCGATGATCCTGGCGTTCGCTCTTCTGGTGGCGTTGCAGGGTCTTTCTCTCGCAGTGAAATCGTGGATGGTTCTAACGGGTAAGACACCGCCGCCGAATGAAGCAGAAGCCGGAGGGCAGGGCGTATGAGCCTATATGAAACCCTAGGCCTGCTGCTGTTCGGAACCGTCTGTCTAACCCTGATGGCGGGCTTCCCCGTTGCGTTCACCCTTGGCGGGGTATCGCTGTTATTTGCAATCGGTGGCTCCTTCATCGGTGCATTTGATCTCTCGTTTTTAGGCTTCGTTTCCAATCGCATTTTTGGTGTGATGACCAATGAAGTGCTGATCGCCGTGCCGCTTTTCGTCTTCATGGGCGTGATGCTAGAACGCTCAAAGGTGGCGGAAGAGCTACTGGAAGCCATGGGTGCTGCATTTTCCTCGCTGCCCGGCGGGCTTGGCATTGCGGTGTGTATCGTCGGCGCATTGCTGGCGGCATCCACGGGCATTGTGGGGGCCACGGTTGTCACCATGGGGCTGCTTTCGCTGCCGACGATGCTGAACCGGGGCTATGATCCGAAACTGGCGACAGGTGCCATCTGCGCATCAGGCACCCTTGGCCAAATCATCCCGCCGTCCATCGTGCTCGTGGTGTTGGGTGACCAGATTTCGAATGCATACCAGGATGCGCAGCGCCAGCTCGGCAACTTTGCGCCGGATCCTGTGTCTGTCGGTGATCTGTTCGCGGGCGCGCTCATACCGGGCTTGATGCTGGTTGGTCTCTATATCGCCTACATCATGTTCCGCGCGATTATGAATCCCGCAGGTGCCCCACCAGTGCCGCGTGAGGCAATCACCGGTTCTGGTGGCAGTGGTCCTGTGATTGGCCGAATGTTGAAGGCGCTGGTTGCGCCAGTTGTGCTGATCGTCGCTGTGTTGGGATCTATCCTGGCAGGCGTTGCGACGCCGACGGAAGCGGCCGCTGTCGGCGCCGTTGGCGCGGCTTTCCTAGGTGGGCTTCGGATATCCAATAAGTCAGGTCGCCCGATCTATGTAGCTGCAGCGTGCTTGATTCTAGTGCTGGTGCTGACCGGATTCGTTGACCTGCGCCTCGGCCGGGACGAAGTCAGCAGTGGTGAGCAGATTGGCATTATTCTGGCGGCCATAGCCTGTATCGGGATCATTTGGGGCCTCGGTACAGCGCTGCTTCGGATCAATTCAGACGGCACCCTTGGCGAAGTCTCTCAGCAGACCGCAAAGATCAGCGCGATGGTGTTCGGTATCGTCATAGGCGCACAGCTTTTCAGCCTCGTATTCCGGGGGCTGCATGGCGATGACGTGGTGCATGAATTCCTGAAAGACCTGCCTGGCGGTGCTGCCGGGGCTATGTTCTTTGTGATGCTTATCATGTTCGTGATGGGCTTTTTCCTGGACTTCATCGAAATCACGTTCGTCGTTGTTCCGATCGTGGCACCCATTCTGCTGCTGATGGACCTGAACCCCGTTTGGCTCGGCATCATGATCGCCGTGAACCTGCAAACGTCGTTCTTGACGCCGCCGTTCGGCTTCGCGCTGTTCTACTTGCGCGGTGTGGCGCCACCAAGTGTGCTGACGCGGGACATATATCGCGGCATCATCCCGTTTGTTGGGCTGCAGCTTATTATGCTCGGCATCCTGGCAGCCTTCCCAGAATTGACGCTTTGGCTACCGCGGATGATCTACGGCACCGTCGCAGGCGGCTAAGGCGAGCGGCGGTCACCTGACCGCCGCTCGCCTTAGCCATGGCTCTTATCGAACGCAGCCTTTTGTTCGGCGCTCGCTTCCGTCTGGTGCTTTGCTTTCCATTCGGGATACGGCATGCCGTACACAATTTCGCGGGCATCTTCGTAGCCTAGATCAAGGCCCTTTTCCTTCGCTGCCGCCGTGTACCATTTGGATAGGCAGTTCCGGCAGAACCCGGCTAGGTTCATCAGGTCAATGTTTTGCACATCGGTCCGCTCACGCATGTGATCCACGAGTGTGCGGAATGCGGCGGCTTCGAGTTCGAGGCGGGTTTGGTCGTCTAGGTTTGTCGGCATGTCTCGCTCCATTCAACGCTTTAGCGCCGGTGAAACAGGCGCTCAATATCGGCTAGGTCTAGCTCAATATAGGTCGGTCGGCCATGATTGCATCGCCCGGCATTCGGCGTCACTTCCATTTCTCGAAGAAGTGCGTCCATTTCTGCCTGATTGAGCGTGCGCCCTGCTCGCACACTACCATGGCACGCCATCGTCGCCGCTACATGGTCCAGACGCTCTAACAACGGTTCCGCACCGCCTGCCGATTGCACTTCATCTGCCAGATTACGGACAAGCGCCTGGGCGTCGACCTCACCCAGCAATGCAGGCGTTTCGCGCACAAGCAATGCGCCAGGACCAAAGGCTTCAAGCACAAGACCAAGTTCAGCCAATGCTGGCGCTTCTTCAAGTAAAGCTGCTGCGGCCACCTGATCCAGCTCAACAACTTCCGGGATCAACAGCATCTGCCGGTTAACCCCACCAGCGGCTCGTGCGGCTTTCAGGCGTTCATAGACCAACCGTTCATGGGCCGCATGTTGATCCACCAGCACGATGCCGCGTGAGGTTTGGGCGACGATATAGGCGCTGTGCAATTGCGCACGCGCAGCCCCAAGCGGATGATCACCCACTGGTTCGTCGACGGACGGTTCATCCATGCGCGCGGTTGGCGGGAAGGCGGCGGTCTGATCCAGCGGCTGCTGAAAATGTGCTGCACTTTCTGCCAGTCCAGCCGAAGGGTGCTGTGGTCGGTAGCCACTATATCCCGCCGACTGTCCCGGCATAGGTGCCCGCCAAGCGCCAAGAGCAGCCTCGCTGGCAGTAGCGCTTGTCGCGAACCCAGCGGCGGCCAGCGCGTGTTTCAAGGCGGAAATCACCATGCCCCGCACCATGCCTGGTTCCCGAAAGCGGACCTCCGTCTTGGCAGGATGGACGTTGACGTCTACGGCTTCCGGCGGCACGTCTAGGAACAAGGCTAGGCCAGGAAACCGACCGCGCGGCAGGATATCGGCATAGGCAGCGCGGGCCGCACCGAGCAGGACGGGATCACGGACCGGCCTGCCGTTCACAAAGAAATACTGCGCCAGTCCATTCCCACGATCATATCCGGGCGCGCTGGCATGCCCCGTCAGTTGAATACCTTCGCGCTCTGCGTCTATCGGCAAGGCGTGGGCACCGAATTCCCGCCCGATCACAGCGGTCGCGCGGTTTAGCCGGGCTGAAAACAGATCGCCATTGTCAGCAGGTAGATTCAACATCTGGCGGCCGGAGTCTTCCAGCCGGAATGCAATCTCGGCGCGGGCAAGGGCAAGGCGGCGCAAGATGTCTGCAGAGGCTTGGGACTCGCTGCGGGCGCTTCTTAAGAACTTCAGGCGGGCAGGGGTAGCAAAAAACAAATCGCGCGCTTCGGCAGTTGTGCCAGGGGCGCGGGACGCCGGTTCAGGGCCAGTGACAGCGCCACCATCCACACGGATCCGCCAAGCCGCATCCCCATCACGTTGGCGACTGGTTAGTGTCAAGCGAGCGACCGCGCCGATGGATGGCAGAGCCTCGCCGCGAAAACCAAGCGTTCCGATGTGCACAAGGTCATCATCGGGCAATTTGGACGTTGCGTGACGTTCAATGGCAAGGGCCAGTTCATCTGGCCCCATGCCAATACCGTCGTCAGCGACGCTGACGAGTGTTCGGCCACCTTCGCCAAGCGTTACATCAATACGGGTGGCCCCTGCGTCCAGCGCGTTTTCAACAAGTTCTTTGACGACGGCGGCAGGCCGCTCAACCACCTCACCAGCAGCGATCCGGTTGACCAGACCAGAGGGCAGGCGGCGCACCAGGACACCGTTCTTGCTCATCGCCGTTGTTTGGCGGAAGGATAGCGTCCAGCCAATTCCTTGCCTTCCTCAACTGCAGGCCGGTCGAAAGCGGCAAACTTCAGAAGCCGCGTCGGACGACCGCTCTTGATCCGTGTCTCTACATAGTCAGCTGCCAAGTCTGAACTGTACAGAAGAGTATCGCTCAAGGGCCTCAGTTGAGGGCTCTGGCCCGTGTCTACCGGACCTTGCGTGGGATAGGCCGCGTCCATGGCTGCTTCATTCCTTGTCATCTGCCACAGTCGTCGGCTTCCAGCCCTCCAATTTCTCAGGGGCACCAGCGACAGCTACCATGAAGCGGCCAGTATCAAAGAGGCGCTTAGAAACGCGTTGAACGTCTTGCAAAGTGACAGCCTCAATCAAGCTAGCGCGTTGGTCGAGATAGTCTTTTGGCAAATCATAGCGGCGCATTGCAAGCAGCGTATCTGCAATCGCAGTCGTCGAATCGAGCGCTAAAGGCAGCGAACCGGTGAGATAGGCCTTAGCGTCGGAGAGTTCATCGGCAGTTGGGCCTTCCTTGGCCATGCGTGCCCATTCAGCCTCAACCACGGCAACGGTTTCAGCAACGGTGCTATTGGCTGTCGCAGCAGTGCCAATGACAATTGGGACAGCATCAAGCTCGTTTAAGTCCGCGCCAATACCGTAGACGAGGCCGCGTTTTTCGCGCACTTCTTCCATCAAACGCGCGCCAAACCCGCCGCCCATAATCTGCATCAGCACAGTGGCGGCACGCCAATCTGGATCAATGCGACGGATGCCAGGACCGCCAAACACGATTGTCGACTGCGGCGCTGGCATTGAGGCCAGGAGGCGTAGGGGTTGTTCAGGCAAGCTCACGGCTGGCAGGTCCGCCGGACCGCCCTCTGCAACTTCAGGGAGGCTGCCGAAGGCCAGTTCCATCACGCGGGCCAGTTTCGCGTCTGTCAGATCGCCGGCGGCGGCAACAATCAAGCGGTCCCGGCCAAAGCGTTCTTGCGTGAAAGCGGTTAAGTCCTCGCGCTGGATGACGGCTAGGGTCGACTTGAGGCCCCTGGTTGAGCGTGCATAGGGGTGATTGGCGAAAGCCGTTTCAAGCCAGGCGCGATAAGCCTTGCGGCTCGGTTCCGAACGCATCCGCTCAAGCGAGGAGATGTAGGATGCGCGGGCGCGTTCCAGCGGGTCCGGATCAAACCGGGGTTCGGTAAGGGCTAAGCCCAGAAGTTCCGCGGCCTCTTCAATTGTATCGGTGAGTGCGTAGAGGTTGCCGACGACAGCATCCTGCGTCGCCTGAATCTCGATAGAGGCGGATAAGTCCGCCAGCTTCTTTTTGAAAGCAGCGGCGTCGTAAGGTCCAGCACCTTCGGTCAGCAATGTAGCAGCCATGCGGGCGCGGCCCTGCAGGGCAGGTGGGTCAAAGGCAGCACCACCTTCAATGCGAAATGCTATGGCGGCCACTGGGACCGTGCCGTCAGACTCAAGCCAAGCATCAACGCCAGCAGCTTTAACAACCGCGACATCCGCTTGGGCTGGCAACAAAGCAATGGCACAGAAGCAAGCAGCAGCCGCGCTGGCGGCAAGCGTTTTCAATCGGATCATGACGGCGCCTCATCTTTCGGCGCAGGCCGCAAAATACCGGTAACTGACCAGTTAATGTTGAAGAGCGCGCGGGCGGCAGCGTCTATTGCGGCCTTGTCGACAGCGGCAATCCGTTCAGGCCAGTCTTCAACGTCCTCGATGCGTTGGCCATTCGCGACGGCACCGCCAAGGATGCGGGCCGGGCCGTCCAGACTATCGCGGGCAAAGATTGCGCTTGCGGCAAGGCGGCGCTTGGCGTCAGTGACTTCTGTTTCCGTTACGCCTTCCTTCAGCAAACGGGCGATTTCAGCATCAAACGCGGCCTCCATATCGGCCGTTGCAACACCTGGAACGGGGCGGCCATACAGGCCTGCAGAGCCAAAATCACGACCGTTGCCATCATACCAAAATGAGACGCCAAGGGCGATTTTCTGATTTTCGACCAGTGCGTTATGCAGGCGTCCTGTCTCGCCACCTATGATTTCAGCAAGCACATTTAGGGCGTAAGGTCCGGGGGCAGCGCCTTCATAAGCGGGTGCCACATACATGCGTCGCCAGTCTTCCTGGCGCACGCGCGGGTCCGTGAATACTACGCGGCGGGGGGCGCGTTGATCTGGTTCATAGAAAGGCGGTCGCTCCGGCAGTTTCCGTGCAGCAACGGCACCGTAATGCTGTTTCGCCAGTGCCAGAACATCATCCGGATTTACATCACCCGCCACGACAACAACGACATTATTCGGCGCATACCATTTGCGGTAAAAATCAAGCGCGTCCTCTGTTGTCAGGCGCTTTACCTCTGTCGGCCAGCCGATAATCGGGCGGCGATACGGATGGGCGAGGTAGAGGTTGGCACGCATCGCCTCGCCAAGCAGGGCGGACGGGCGGTTTTCGACCCGGCTTAAGCGCTCTTCAAGCACAACATCACGCTCTGGCAGGACAATGGCGTCATCCAGCTTGAGACCCGTCATGCGATCCGCTTCCATCTGCATGATCAGACTGAGGCGGTCTGCTGCGATGACTTGGAAATAGCCGGTGTAATTGGCAGATGTGAACGCGTTGTCCCGGCCGCCATTGCGGGCGACCACGCGAGAGAATTCACCTGGGTCGAGATTGTCTGTGCCCTTGAACATCAGATGCTCAAGAAAATGGGCGAGGCCAGTTTTTCCCGGCTCCTCATCAATCGCGCCGACTTTGTAATAGGCGAAATGGGCTACTGCAGCACGCCGATGATCTTCGATAACAATGAGCTCTAGGCCGTTATCAAGCACGTATCGGCTTGGGGAAAAGACCTCCGCTGCAGCCGGCGTCGCCGCCAAGCCGCAGCTGATGGACAGGGCGGCGAGGCAGGCGTTAATTCGGCGCATTAAAATAGGTTGAACCCTTTGAATTCAGAAAGGCGTTCGACGCGAATTTCAGGCGTCTCGCCATCGGTAACTGGCTTGCCCAGCGCTGAATTTTCGTTAATTCGGCGCCGCTCGCCTGTCGCTTCTACAATAACGCCCGGCGGGTTAAGTTTCCGCCAAAACATCATTTGTTCAACGATATTACGATCATCCTCTGCTAGAAGCGCGCTCTCTTCATCAACTTGGCGGCGGATATTGGGGTTAACATTCGCTGCGCCAAGGTTAGCCAGCAATGCGCTTTCTCCTGGTGCCGTGACAGGGGTGCGAGCCGCTTGGGTAGCGCCAGAGCGCCGCGCTGAGGCTTGAATCACCCGGCCATTCCCAGCCCCGTTCAATCGATAGTCGCGCAAATCGCCAAGGGCTTGATCCAGCCTGCCAGGGTGGAATGCAAACTGAACAGGGGCCGACGCAGGCGTGCTATTTGCTAATTCAGCCTGCGCGCGCGCAGCCGCCAATTGTGATGAATTCGGTGACGTGGCACTTCGGCCAACCAACAAGGCGCGCGCCTGGTCGCGTTGCGGCTCTCGGCCTTCGCCAACCGCACCCGGTTTAGGCGGGCGCAGGCTAAAGTTTGGCGGCAAGCTCAGTGGTGCATTGCGGACGACAGCAAATTCATCTGGGGCCTTCTTTTTTAGGCCTAAGCTCTCTTGCACGCCGCCGCTACAGCCAGCGACCATTGCGCCTGCTGCGGCAAGCGCGAGGATGCGGAAAGTGCGGGTCATTGCCAGCGATCCTCCAACGGTTTCATTCCCCTATGATGTAGTTGATGCAGGCTTCGACCACAAGGAATCGATAAGAATAAGAAGCACACCAATTGTGATGGCCGTATCAGCAATGTTGAAAACTGGCCAACTGTAGCGCTCATAATGTAGCAATATGAAGTCGACCACAGCGCCATATACGCCTCGGTCGATCACATTCCCGAGCGCGCCGCCAATAATCAGCGCGAAACCAATAACGCCTGTCCGGGACGTTGAGCGCAGCATTTGCCAGGTCAGAAACCCAGCAATCGCCAAAGAGACGAGGGCGAGCACCCAAGCTGGCACGCCACCGTCGCCAAACATCCCGAAGCTAACGCCCCGGTTCCATGCCAAAGTGAAGTCCAAAAATGGCAAAACCGTGACGGCATCATGGGTCTTGAAATATGCCAGCGCAACCTGCTTGGTCGCCTGATCTACGATGATAGAGATCGCGATAATAATCAGGCCAAGCCTGAGCGCACCTGGCATTATTCGGCCCGTTGTCATGCGACAGGCAGGGTCTTAGGCAAACGCCCGACGACCTCAGCGCATCGCCCGCAGAGCAGGGGCGCAGACGCATCTGATCCAACGTCACCCGGTTGTTTCCAACACCGAACGCATTTTTCGGCATCCGTCCGACTGGGCTGGACGGCAATGCCAGGGGCGTCTTCCATCCGAAATGCGTCCGCTGGCCCTTCACCGGATTCAATGGTGATAGCGGATGAGATGGCAATCTCGGCCATATCCACACCTTCGATCTGCTGCATCCGATCTGTGGAAAGCCAAACAACCGGGGCGGCTTCCAGGCTACTGCGGATACGCTTTTCAGCCCGCTCACCTTCAATGGCACCGGTTACGACACGGCGAATATCGCGGATGTCAGCCCAGCGTTTGCCAAGTACTTCATCTTGCCAGCTAGCAGGTGTGTCAGGGAACGTCTGGCGGTGAACGCTGACGCCCGCAGCATCACCGAAGCGGGCCAGCCACGCTTCTTCCGCAGTGAAGCACAGTACGGGTGCCAGCCACGTTGCGAGGCGGGTGAAGATTGCGTCCATCACCGTGCGGTTAGCCCGGCGCGCCAGGCTATCGGGGTGTTCGCAATAGAGCGTATCCTTGCGGATATCAAAATAGAACGCCGACAGATCAACAGCGCAAAATGTGTGCAATGACGTCCAAAGACCATGGAAATCATAGTCTTCGATGGATTTTCTAACGAGCGTATCCATCTCCGCCAAACGATGCAGCGCCCAGCGGTCAAGCTCTGGCATGTCTGCCGCATCGACTCGTTCTGCGTCAGAGAAGCCTTCGAGCGCGCCCAATAGATAGCGCAGAGTGTTCCGGACGCGGCGGTATAAGTCTGCCTGATGCTTCAGGATTTCACCGCCGATGCGCAGGTCCTCAGCGTAGTTCGAGGATACGACCCAGATACGCAAGATATCCGCGCCATATTGCTCAATCACATCCTGCGGTGCCGTTGTATTGCCAAGAGACTTGGACATCTTGCGGCCTTTGTCGTCCAGCACGAAACCGTGGGTCAGCACAGTGTCATAGGGTGCCCGACCACGGGTGCCAGCGCTTTCGAGCAAAGAGGAATGGAACCAGCCGCGATGCTGATCAGTGCCTTCAAGGTAGAGAGCAGCGGGCGATTTCAGGTCGTCACGGTCTTCTAAAACGAAAGCGTGAGTGCAGCCAGATTCGAACCAAACTTCAACAATGTCTGTGACTTGCTCGTAATCCTTCAAGTCATATTGATCGCCAAGGAAACGTTCGGGTGGGGATGAGAACCAAGCGTCGCCGCCTTCTTCCTTGAAAGCATCGACGATCCGGTCAAACACCGCTTGGTCTTTCAGAACTTCGCCAGACTCGATGTGGACGAATAGTGGGATTGGCACGCCCCAAGCCCGTTGGCGGGAGATGCACCAGTCTGGCCGTTGTTCGACCATTGAATACAGCCGGTTGCGGCCCTGGGGCGGCACAAAGCGCGTATCATTGATTGCCTGCAGTGCTGTTTCGCGCAGATCATTCGTCTCCATGGAGATGAACCACTGGGCCGTGTTGCGGAAGATCAATGGGGCTTTGGAGCGCCAGGAATGCGGGTAGCTGTGCTTGAGACGCCCGCGCCCGAATAATCCGCCTTTGCCGCTCATGGCTGCGACCTGCATGGCGTCCATAACAGCGGCGTTGGCATCACCTTCGCTGCCGTCTTCATTCAGCACGCGCTTGCCAGCAAACAGCGGCACGAAGTCCCGGTAGGCGCCGTCTGGGGCGACATAGTCCGTCACTTCAAGGCCGTGGGCTTTGCCAAGCTGGAAGTCATCGGCACCATGGCCTGGGGCGATATGCACGAAGCCAGTGCCCGCATCCATGGTCACGAAATCACCGTTCAGCACTGGAACATCGTAGTCATATCCCAGGCCACGCAAGGGATGCGCTGCGATGGTTCCAAGCAGTTCCTCGCCCGTCATCTCTGCCAGTACTGTGTGCGCTTCGATCCGCATGGATTTGCAGGCGGCTTCAACCAAAGCCTTGCCAAGTAAGATTGTCTGGCCAGCCTTGATGAAGCTTTCGTCCTGGGTTTCATCAACCAGGATGCGCACATAGGCTTCCTCAGCCGCAGCGGCGATGGCGCGGTTGGAGGGGAGGGTCCACGGGGTCGTTGTCCAGATGACGACACAATCGCCAGCTTCCAGCTTGCTCGCCGGGCCAGGTGTTACGACGGGGAAGCCGATATGGACTGTTGGCGAGACGTGATCTTCATATTCGACCTCGGCGTCAGCCAATGCGGTCTTCTCAACACAGGACCACATGACGGGGCGCTGGCCGCGATATAGGCCGCCATTCATTGCAAAGCGCGCGATTTCGCCTGCGATCCGCGCTTCGGACGCGAGCTTCATCGTGAGATAGGGATCATCCCAGTCGCCGACGACGCCGAGGCGCTTGAATTCTTCTGACTGAACGCCAACCCAATGCTGTGCGAATTCCCGGCATTCTTGCCGGAATTCCAGCACAGGCACAGCGTCTTTGTCCTTGCCCTGCTCGCGGTAGGATTCCTCGATCTTCCATTCGATAGGCAGGCCGTGGCAATCCCAACCTGGAACATAATTTGCATCAAATCCGGACATTTGCCAGGATTTGTTGATAACATCTTTGAGGATTTTGTTCAGCGCATGACCGATGTGTAGGTTGCCGTTCGCATAGGGCGGGCCATCATGTAGGATGTACTGCTCACGGTCTTTGGAATCCTCACGAAGCGTCTTGTAGAGGTCCATGTCCTCCCAACGCTTCAGGATTTCCGGCTCTTTCTTCGGCAGGCCGCCGCGCATGGGGAAATCCGTCTTCGGTAGGAAAACGGTCTCGCGATATTCATCACCGGGTTTCGGCGCTTTTGGCTTCTTCGGGGTATTCATGGGTCTTAGCCTCGATTGAGGAATGTGCGCGCGGACTCTGCGTCCGCTGCGATTTGGGCTTTCAGGGCATCTAGCCCTTCGAATTTTTGTTCGGGCCGAATAAAATCGGCCAACCTAATTCGCACCCGTTTGCCGTAGACGTCCTGGTCGAAATCAAACACATGGGCTTCCATGCGCTCATCCGTACCGTCCACAGTTGGGCGTTTGCCGATATTGGCGACGCCGCCATACCAGCGATCCTCGCCCTCGAATTGTATCTGCACCGTGTAGACGCCAAGCGCCGGGCGCACGAGATCACCAAGGGCTACGTTAAGCGTCGGGAAGCCAATGGTGCGGCCGCGCTTATCACCGTGCGCGACGACACCTTCTACTTCCCATAGGCGGCCCAGCAGCTCTGCAGCACGATGAACATCCCCAGCCTGCAAGGCCTTGCGAATGGCGCTGGACGAAAACGCGAGGCCATCTGCGCCAGCCATTTCCGGCACAGATGTGACGCTAAAGCCATGCTCGCCGCCAATATCGACCAGCAAGCCGGTATCGCCTGCACGATCATTGCCGAAACGGAAATCTTCGCCGACGGCCACATGTTTCGCTGATAGCGCGTCTACGAGTGCGGCGCGGACGAAATCTTCAGCCGTCAGGCTCGCCAAGTCACGATTGAACTGGCAGATCGCCAGGAAATCAACGCCAAGCGCTTCCAGGCCACGGGCCTTGCCGCGCCAGTCTGACAAGCGGAATGGCGGCGCATCCTGGGGCCCGAGGACGGAGCGCGGATGCGGCTCAAACGTCAGCACGCCAAGCGCAATGCCGCGGGAGCGTGCAGCTGCGGCTGCGGCTTGGATAACAGCGACATGGCCTTTGTGGACGCCGTCAAAATTTCCAATGGCGACAGCGCCGCCGCGACGGGCAGCCGAAACTTCATCCAGGCTGTGGAAGACTTCGATCATGGGAACGCTATTGCAGCCTTCAGGCGTTGCGGGAGGGCGGCATAACCATCGCCTCGCCTTCGACCACAGCTTTGCCTTTGACGAGGCAGGTGGTTTTTAGCGTGACGCGGCGTTTTTCAAGATTGATATCAGTCACTTCCGCAACCGCCGTCACCGTATCGCCAGGGCGAACGGGGGCTTTGAAGCGGAGTGTCTGGGAAAGATAGATCGCACCGGGGCCGGGCATCCGTGCGCCTAGTACAGCGGAGATGAAAGCCGCCGACAGCATTCCATGGGCGATCCGGCCCTTGAACATGGATTCAGCGGCAAACTCATCATCCAAATGGACAGGGTTCGTATCGCCGGAAATGCCTGCATACAGCGTGATATCCGCGTCCGTCACCGTCTTGGCAAAGCTCTCCGTCTGGCCGACGGTTAGGTCTTCGATGAAATAGCCGCCAGCGGAAGCCATGGGCATTGTTCCTTCATTCACGTGGATTGCGGCAGTTTTTAGCCTAAAGCGCAGCCTAGGGCTATGCGGCGATTATACAGCGATTCGATCCATAAATTTGGCTAACCGAATATCCAAGTCTGTAACGCCGCCAACGCTATGGGTCGTCAGCGTGACATTGACTGTGCTGTAGACATTAGACCATTCAGGGTGATGGTCCATGCGTTCGGCCATTAGCGCAGATTGTGTCATGAAACCAAAGGCTTCCACGAATGTCTTGAATTTGAACTCACGGTGAATTGCCTCGCGGCCTTCAACGCCAGCCCAGCCATCCAGGGACGTCACCGCCGTTTCGACCGCCTCTGCTGTAAGCTTATCCCGCATGCTATATCCCACCTTCCGCGCAGCTTGGCAGGGCCAGAATGACAGATCCCGACCTTCCGCCATCATTAGACGACATCGCAGTGCTCGCCGCTACCGCGCTCGATCGCTTACCCGCACATTTTGCGGACCCGATCCGCCATGTCCCGATCATCGTTGAAGACTTTCCGGCCTCAGATGTGATGCAGGCGATGGCGTTAGAAAGCCCGTTTGACATCATGGGCCTCTATCATGGCGTTGATCTAGCCTCAAAATCAGGGGCAGCTGCGTCAGAGGACCTCGACCGAATTTTTCTCTATCGCCGACCGATCCTGGATTACTGGTGCGAGACAGCGGAGTCACTGTCCCACGTCGTCGCCCATGTCCTGATCCACGAAATTGGCCACCATTTTGGCTTATCGGACGATGACATGGAGGCGATTGAGGCCAGCGCTTAAAATTTAAGCGGACTTCCTGCGGCTTTTCTTCGGTTTCACATATGCTGAAAGGAAATGGCCGGTGTAGCTGCCTTCCGCACCTGCGATCTCTTCCGGTGTGCCAGATGCCACAACCTCGCCACCGCCATCGCCCCCTTCGGGGCCAAGGTCAATCACCCAATCTGCCGTCTTAATGACTTCCAGATTATGCTCAATGACGATGACGGTATTCCCCTGGTCAACCAGGGCCGCCAGCACTTCTAGCAGTTTACGGACATCCTCAAAGTGCAATCCGGTTGTTGGCTCATCCAGGATATAGACCGTCCGTCCGGTGGCGCGTTTGGAGAGTTCCTTGGCCAGTTTCACGCGCTGCGCTTCACCGCCAGAGAGGGTCGTCGCCTGTTGGCCAATCTTTACATAGCCAAGTCCAACGCGTTCCAGCGTCACCAGCTTGTCGCGGATCGACGGCACGGCGCTGAATTCTTTGGCACCTTCTTCTACTGTTAAATCAAGTATATCGGCGATGGACCTACCGCGATACTTAACCTCTAGCGTTTCCCGATTATAGCGTTTGCCTTTGCACACATCGCATTCGACATAGACATCGGGCAGGAAGTGCATCTCAATTTTGATAACGCCGTCGCCCTGGCAGGCTTCGCAGCGCCCGCCTTTCACATTAAAGCTGAAGCGACCCGGCTTATAGCCGCGCGTTTTGGCTTCGGGCAGTCCCGCGAACCAATCGCGGATCGGTGTGAATGCGCCGGTATAGGTTGCAGGGTTAGAGCGTGGTGTGCGGCCAATCGGCGACTGGTCGATATCAATAACCTTGTCGAGATATTCAACGCCCTTGATATCATCATGGGGGGCCGGTGCAGCCCGGGAGCCCATAACCCTGCGGGCCAGTGCTTTGTAGAGTGTGTCCACCACTAAGGACGACTTGCCACCCCCTGAAACGCCTGTGACGCAGGTCAGAACGCCAAGCGGGAATGTCGCGTTGACGTTTTTCAGGTTATTGCCGCTAGCGCCCACCACCTTCAGCGCTTTGCCATTGCCTTTGCGGCGCTTGTTCGGGACTGGAATCTGTTTCATCCCCGTCAGGTATTGCCCTGTCAGGCTATCCGGCGAGGCCATGATGTCTTCCGGCGTTCCGAAGGCAACGACATGGCCGCCATGGATCCCAGCGGCTGGTCCCATATCGACCACATAGTCCGCTTGCCGGATGGCATCCTCATCATGCTCAACAACAATGACCGTATTGCCCAGATCACGCAGCCGCGTCAGCGTGCCAAGCAGGCGCTCATTGTCTTTTTGATGCAGGCCAATGGATGGCTCATCCAACACATACAGAACGCCTGTCAGTCCAGAACCGATCTGGGATGCAAGGCGGATGCGCTGGCTTTCACCGCCGGACAAAGTGCCAGACCCACGGGAAAGCGTGAGGTACCCTAGGCCAACATCAACCAAAAAGCCCAGCCTGTCGTTGATCTCCCGAAGAATGCGCTCACCGATCTCAAGTTGCTTCTGATTGAGGCTCTCCGGCAGTGCCTTAAACCAGTCACGGGCCGCGAGTACAGAAAGAGTGGCGACACCAGAAATATCTTCCATCGCGACCTTTACAGCCAACGCCTCGGGCTTCAGGCGCTTGCCATCGCAGACGTGGCAGGGCGCGGCTGACATATATTTGGAAATCTCTTCGCGCGCCCAGGCGCTATCAGTCTCGCTGAAGCGGCGCTCCAGATTGTTCGCAACACCCTCAAACGGCTTCTCTACTTTGTATGAGCGTAGGCCGTCATCATATTTAATTGCGATAGGCGTTAAGCCGGAGCCATAGAGGACGGTGTCCCGCATATCTTCCGGCAATTCGCCAAAAGGTGTTTTCATGGACTGCTTATAGTGCCGACAGATGCCTTCCAGCGTTTGCTCATAATAAGAGGAGCTGGAGCCGGACCAGGGTGCCACCGCGCCATCTTTCAGGCTCAGCAATGGGTTTGGAATAATGAGCTGCGGGTCGCAATGCTGCTCAACGCCAAGGCCGTCGCAGGCTGGGCATGCGCCGAATGGGTTGTTGAACGAGAACAGGCGCGGCTCAATCTCCGGGATCGTAAAGCCAGAGACAGGGCAGGCGAAGCGACTGCAGAAAATCGTCTGTGCGCCGTCATCGGCATTTTCAGCGACAGCGAGGCCGTCCGTTAGACCAATCGCCGTTTCCAGCGAGTCGGCAAGGCGGTCGCCCGCATCGGCGCGAACAACGAACCGATCCACCACCACATCAATGTCATGCTTGAAGTTTTTCTTGAGCGCGGGCGCATCTTCGATCAGCATCACGTCACCGTCGATTTTGACGCGCTGAAAGCCTTTGCGGGACAATTCCGCCAGCTCTTTGCGGAATTCGCCTTTGCGACCGCGCACGATGGGCGCCAGGAGCAATAGCCGCGTGCCTTCATCCATTTCCAGCACACGATCTGCCATTTGGCTGATGGTCTGGCTCTCAATTGGCAGGCCGGTGGCAGGAGAATACGGAATACCCGTCCGCGCCCAGAGCAGGCGCATATAGTC
>Ga0181606_10001445_pt1 | contig 20886 bp, 32 predicted proteins | sample 041ome_10_FD_132994 | JGI IMG/M metagenome (GOLD analysis project Ga0181606, IMG submission 132994) | Coastal salt marsh microbial communities from the Groves Creek Marsh, Skidaway Island, Georgia - 041412US metaG (megahit assembly) | ecosystem: Environmental > Aquatic > Marine > Intertidal... | reverse complement strand
ACAATCAAGGATGAATTCAAAGAATCATTAGAGTTTTATGGAAACACATATACATTTGCCAAAGGTGGTTTGCACACAGAAAACAAGCCTAAAGTATTTGAAGCTGATGAAGAGCATATTATTGTTGATTGGGATGTCTCCAGCTATTATCCTGCTATTATTATTAACAATGGTAGATATCCTCATCATCTTGGTCCTGAATTTCTTAGGGGCTATGAGCAAATGTTTAATAAAAGATTGGAACTCAAACCCTTGGCTAAGCGAGATAAGAAGATTAAAGGGATTGTGGGAGCTCTTAAGCTTGCTGTCAATTCTGTGTATGGCAAAAGCAGTGATATGCAAAGCTGGATTTATGACAGACAACTAACTATGTTCACCACTATTACAGGTGAATTAAGTCTGTTGATGTTGATTGAAGCATATGAACTAGCTGGTATACATGTTATATCTGCAAATACAGATGGAGTGACAATACTTGTAAAAAATGCAAGTTTTGATACTATGACTGCTATCAACAAGTGGTGGATGGAGATAACACAATATGAGCTCGAACGCACTGATTATCAGAAGATTATATTCTCAACAGTTAATGACTATATAGCAATTAAGACAAATGGAGAAATCAAAAAGAAAGGTGACTTCCTTACAGACTTTGAGCTACACAAAAACAAGAGTGCTAGGATTGTACCTATTGCATTGGAGCGTTATTATGTTAATGATATCCCTGTGGCTGATACCATTCGTAATCATACAAACATATATGACTTTGCTCTCAGGCAAAAAGCTACTAAAGACTTTCACTTTGAAGGCCAAAGCAAAGACAATACAACAGTCTATAATAAGCTGATTAGATATTATGTATCTAATACAGGAGAGAAATTATTGAAGGTGAAGAATGAAAACTCAGATAGTGGTGCAGCTGATGTAAGTCAGGTGGAAGCAGGTGAGTGGGTGATGCATGTATGTAATCATCTATTACCAGACCATCCATTAGACAACATCAATCATGCATATTATATTGAGCGTGCTGAGAACATCATCAACAAAATACAGTTTGCAGGTAGAAAGAGAAAAATTATTGTTAACCCAAATCAAATGACATTATTCTAATGGACAACAAGAAAAAAGCAGCAGAATTAGTAATGGAATTCCTACCAATTGTAGGACAAGATCCATATACAGGTATAGACACAGCTAAGAAATGTGCTAAAGCAAGTGCAAAAATAGTACAGAAAGCAGAAAAGGATATACAATGCATAGAATTTAGTGGTGATACACCTGATTGGGATGAAGTTATTAAACTTATAGATACATTCTAATGGCTAAGGGAAAGTCACAACTTAAGTTTGCAGGTGACCAAGTTGTTGCTGATTGTAAGCATAGAAAAATAAAAGATTATATACGTTCAGATTATTATTGGGCATATAGAAAATTCTTTGAAGAGTTTGTTCCTAGCTTCAAATTAGATAATTATGATGATTATATAAAAAAAAGAGTTTAATGGCAAAGATAAATAGAGAAAATAAATTTAACATTTTATGAGTCGCATCAATCGTGAAAACATAGCTGAACATTTAATTGATTATCAATTAGGTATGATAGATAAGTCTATGCAAGAAGCATATATGACAAAAGAATGGTATAGTAAATGGACCATGACAACAGAACAACATGAAGTGTTCAAAGCTTATGCATTACCACTAATTAAAAAAGTGTTTAAATGTAGAAAAGCAAAAGCTGAAGATACATTTGATTGGTTTGATCTGCAGTTTGGTTTACGTATTAAAGATTAATAAAAAAACACAATTATGGGAGCAACTCAATTTAAAGAAAGAGGAACTGGTAAAACAGCACAAGAAGTATATAGAAAACTTTGTGAAATAGCTGAAGAAGAATATGGTCATCAAGAAGGATATAATGGTACCATTAGCACTACACATAGTTTTAGAGATGAAACAGAAGCATATAATAAAAGCAAGTTTAAAGATGTATCTGCTTACATATACAATAGATTTGATAGTCATAGTATGGGCAAACGTGATTGCTCAGTTATATGTGTTAGACAACCTGTTGGTAATAATAACAAGATTAAAACACAGGTGGAGCACATAGTTACACCTGGTACCAAGAAGTGGATACTTAAATACTTTGTATATTCTGGTCGTGATACATTCATTGGTGCATATCTTACTAAAGGCGAAGCTGTTACCAAAGCTAGAGCACATACAGAAAAGACACAAGAGTCTACATATATTACAATGGAGAAGGTGCTAGACAAAGCTAATAAGACAGTAGCTAAGATAACATACAAGAAATCTACAACAGAAAGAGATGGTGAGTGGGTATTCTTTGGTTATGCAGCAGAATAATATACGTATATATCCTTAAATATACTATAAAATATCTAAAACAAATAACCTATGAACAAAGAATTTATCCCTTATGAACAAGCATTAGAACTTAAAGAATTAGGTTTTGATGAATTATGTATTGCATACTATGACCAATGGGTTGATACAAATAATGAAGTAAAACAAATGTTTAGAGTGGGTGAAATAAAAGGTGTATTTGAAAATATTACTCCTGCACCATTATACCAACAAGCATTTAGATGGTTTAGAGAGAAGTATAATTTATTTGGCTGTATTGATTTGCAAGTATGTACTCCTTCTCATTGGTTTATAAGAATTGATAAAATAGAAATTAATGATTATTTATACCATTCAGAGGATAAGGACATAAGATTCAATACCTACGAAGAAGCAGAACTTGCTTGTCTTATTAAATTAATTGAAATAGTTAAAAACAAATAACCTATGAGAGAAATTATGACATTAGAAAAATTAAAAGAAATTGTATTTCAAAACTTAGGAGAAGTATCTGTGTGTTGGTCAGAAATACCAAAAGGTATTTTTGATAGCACTAAAGCTGAAAAACTTGGTAATGGAATAATACAAGCTATTAAATTATATTTAGAGGATGAACTAAAAAACCAAAACAAATAACTGTATATATCCGTATATATACGATAATATATCCAAAACAAATAGTTATGGCTTACTCAACATGCTGTGGAGCACACACCACAATGCCTGAAATGGGCATATGTCCAGATTGTTTAGAACATTGTGATTGGGAAGAAGAAGAAGAACCAACAGATGATCAAATAAACAACAATCATAGAACAGAAGGAGGAATTTCATTTAGTAATGGTTCTACCTGGCAAGGTAGATAATAAAACAAACAAATATGCCAGATATAGCAATGTGCCAAGGTGGTAGCTGTCTACTAAGACTGAACTGCCACAGATATACAGCTAAAGCTGAAGAAATAGGACAAACATTCATTTCAGAACCTCCATATAAGTTAAACTTTATGTTTGATGAACATCATGTTGGTCTTGGTGTTGCAACATTAAGTTGTTCTTATTTTTGGAACAATACAGAATATAAAGATGAAAAACCTAAAAATAAATGATGATTGGGAAAGAGAATCCCTCAAGGATTTAGTATATTTGCAGGAGGAAATAGCTACAATTGAGCAGGACATGCACAGATTTCTTAACAGACAACCTGCTAAGATAGAAGTTATTGACAGGGACAAAATACTAAACAGAAAACATGAACATCAAAATGACGTTCTCCCATTTTGAGGAGCTAATTAAGTCTGGGTATAGCCTAGACATGCTATTTTTCATTATGTTAGTTGAAGATGGATCAGATGTAGACAGTCTGTGTGAAGCACCTAAGCTAAAGATGCTCCACCAAACTGTACGCAGGAAAGGTCTATTGTCAGAAGCTAATAAAGTTACTACTCTTGGTAAGGAACTACTTGCTTTTCTAAATGAAGAGAAGGAAGTTAAAGTGCCTAAGAAGAAGAAAACAGATACTGACTTTGATAAGTGGTGGGGTGTGTATCCAGGTACAGACACCTTCACTTACAAAGGACAGTCATTTACAGGTACACGCAGCATGCGTGCAAAGAAAGAAGAATGTAAGGTGAAATACAATAGCATCCTTGCAGAAGGTGACTACACAGCCAAAGAGCTAATGGCAGCTTTGGAATATGAAATCCTACAGAAGAAAGAGAATTCAATCAAGACAAAGACTAATAGACTTACATTTATGCAGAACAGTCTCACCTATCTCAACCAGAGGTCATTTGAACCCTTCATTGAGTTGATAAGAGAGGGTAAGACTATCAAAGAATCTGCTGAACCAATTAAAGGAATGGATATATGAGTTTTGAAGATTTAAAACGAGAAGTTCAAGCTGGCCTAGATGGTAGGAACAATGGTATACCTATGGGCTTTGATAGATTGAACAAATATATTGGCATCAGAAAAGGTATGTACACTCTGATTGGTGGTCTCACTGGATCAGGTAAGACTAGCTTTGTAGATGACGCATACGTTTTGAATCCATTTGATTGGTTTATCAGTCAGAAAGACTCAGGAGTGAAGCTAAAGATTATCTATAGATCTATGGAGCGTAGCAGAACATATAAGTTTGCCAAGTGGATTAGTAGAAAGATCTTTCTAGACCATGGCATAATCATACCTGTATCCAAGCTATTAGGTTGGACAGACAAGATGAGTCATGATGAGCACGATCTGTTCCTTATGTATGAGGATTACATGGACAGCATGAAAGATGTAATCACCATCATTGATGGACCAGAGAACCCAATTGGTATAGCAAAGCATCTAAGAGACCATGCATTAGCTAATGGTGTAATAGAAGATGTAGATCAATACAACAAGAAGTACATTCCTAACAATGAGAATGAAATCACTATTGTTGTTGTTGACCATATAGGCCTATTAAAGCCAACTAAAGACTATCCCACAAAGAAGCAATCTATAGATAAGATGTCAGATGAGCTTAGATATGCTCGTGACATGTATGGATATACTCCTGTGATTGTCAGTCAGTTCAATAGAGACATATCCAATCCTATTAGGATTAAGAATGGTGACGTAGAACCACAGCTAGAAGACTTTGCTGAGAGCTCACAGACACAAAATGATGCTGATGTCGTCCTAGCACTGTTTGACCCTATGAGATATAAGGTACCAGATCCTAGTGGATATGACGTAAACAAGTTAAGGGATGAGTTTGGTGCAAAGTATTTCAGATCATTAAGACTAATTAAGAATAGTTATGGGGAAGATGATGTGAGAATAGGACTGGGCTTCCTTGGCCACGTTGGTATGTTCAAAGAGCTACCAAAGGTTAAGTATATGAATGAAAACGTGTATAATGAAATTATTAATAAAACTTTCTTTTTAAATAAATGATATGAAATTAAATGTTAAAACCTACAATACATTACCTACAGGTAAAAGTCATTGGTGGCAGGTAGTTGTATTACCTACAATGAGTGTGATGAACAACATACAAAAACATGACCCATATGTAGCGTTCAATCTTGAATGGTTATTTTGGTCATTCACAACAATATTAAGCTATGGCAAAAAAGGAACTCTCGCTACGAGATAAGAGACAACAGGAGTTTGCTCAGGTGTTTCTAGACCATGGAGAGTTTGGTATTCTAAACTTGTGTCCCAGGTTTGGCAAGATAAATGTGTCCATTAATATATTAGAAAAACTGGACAAAGACATCAACATTCTCATAGCATATCCTGACATAAAGATTAAGAATGCATGGGAAGAGCATTTCCTAGCTAGAAAGTATAAGAATAGGAATATGACTTATACCACCCACATGTCGCTTAAAAAGCACACAGGTGGTGTTTTTGACCTAGTAATACTAGATGAGATACATTTACTCTCTGAAGCACAAATAGAGGCTGTAAAGGAGCTAAAATGCATTAGTGTGCTTGGATTAACAGGTACGCTCTCATCACATACAGAACAAACATTAGGAACAGAGCTAAAACTACCTGTCTTAGCTACCTATTCCATAGAACAAGCCATTAAAGAAGGAGTTGTAACAGACTATGAAATCACAGTGGTAGGGATAGCACTTGATAACACAGTGAAGAACAACTACAAAGGTAAATGGAAGACTGAGAAGCAGCAATTTGATGCATATGGATGGGTGATAGATCAACTGGAAAAGACTGGCAAGAGCACAATGTTCTTACGTCTAGCCAGAATGAGACTCATTCAGAATAGCATTGCTAAGCTGCATAAGACACAGGCCTTGTTAAAGGCACATAAAGATGATCGTGTCCTAGTGTTCTGTGGTCTGACGAAGATAGCAGATTCACTAGGCATTCCTGTCTATCATAGCAAAACAGGAGACAAAGATGTTTTTGATGACTTTGCTACAGGTCATGGAAATCACTTAGCTGTGGTAAAGATAGGCAACACAGGTGTAACGTATAAACCACTTAATCGTGTGATTATTAATTACTTTGATAGCAATGGTGAAAACCTAGCACAAAAGATTAATAGATGCATGGCTATGGAATACAATACACCAGATAAAAAAGCACACGTTTACATTGTGTGTTCTACAGAAGATGTAGAAAAAAAGTGGCTTAGAAAAGCACTAGAATTTTTTGATAAAGACAAAATCAAATATGTATGAAAGTAGATTTAGTAGAACAAACAGAACCATTTAGTGATGACGTTTGGTATGGTGTAAGAGTGAATGGTTCATCAGTAAAATGGAGTAGAGATAAAGAGGTTGCAGAGGCCATTTATAATGATATATTAACCAATCCAGATGTAACAAAAACTAAGGAAATTATTTTGAAATCTCAACAAGTTGATGTATCTTTGGAGGAAACAAATCAGTAAAAAAACATGGCAAGCAAATTAATTGGAATTGTTGGTTCAACAGGAACTGGCAAGTCAACTTCAGTGAAACATTTAGATCACAAAGAAACATTCATCATTAACGTAGCAAAGAAAGAACTTCCTTTTAAAGGAGCAGAAAAGCTATACAATGCTGAGAACAAGAATTACAAAGAGATGGATGATGCCATTGCTATTGTACAACAATTAGTAAAGATATCAGAAGGCCAACCTCACATCAAGAACATCATTATTGAAGACTCTAATTACATTATGGGTTTCAATATTGTATCTAAAGCTGACCAAGTGGGATTTACCAAGTTTACGCTAATGGCTAAAGACATGGTGGAACTATTTAGAACAGCAAGAAAGTTAAGAAATGATCTTAAAGTCTTTTATTTCACACACCCTGAAACTATTGAAGACAGTGGTGAGATTATAGGATACAAAATCAAGACAGCAGGTAAGTTGATTGACAATCAGATTGTATTAGAAGGATTGTTAACAATATGCTTGTACACACACGTGGAAGAAGGTAAAGATGGCACAGCCACATATAATTTTGTAACTAACAGGTTCAAGAAGTATCCAGCAAAGAGTCCAGATGGTATGTTTGCTGAAATCAAGATACCTAACAACTTACAAGAAGTAGTTAATGCAATAGACAATTATTATCAATAAACAATTAAAATCAGAAAAAATGAGTAGTATTGGAGGAGAAAAAAGAGAAACCCCACAGTTTGAAGACAAAGACTTTCCTAAAAAGGTTGGTTTGTTTGAAGCAAGAGTGGTAGCAATCAACCCTACAAGGGAAGAGTATTCAGACATCTTAGGAAGACAACTAAGTGAAGAAAGCAAAGCAACAAATTATCTAGGCACAAGTAAAGATGGTAATGCAAGATTACGTTTAGATGTTTGGTTAGAAGAAATTAAGTCAGCAGAGAAATTCAAGTTGACATTCTTCATAGAGCAAAAAGAGAAAGAAAATAGAGATGGTACAAAGAAGCAGTACATTAACAATGTAGGACGTTGTACCTGGGCAGATAGTCCTAACAACTTGCCATCATGGTTCAAAGAAAGAGAGAATCGTGTAGCATATGTAGGAGAAGAAGACTTATATAATTTCTTACGTTCTTGGTTAAGCTTAATTGACTTTAGTAAGAAGACAGCTACATTAGAAGTTGAATTCAACAAGTTAATGAAGGGTAATGTAAAAGAACTTAAGGAGCAAATCAATGGTGAGTGGGCTACAAACATTGTTGCCTTAGCTACAATCAATAGCAAAGAGACAGAAGAAGGAACTAAAGAATTCCAAACTGTTTACAACAAAGCATTTATGCCTTCTTACAGCATGAAAGCATTCAGATTGATAGACTATAACAAAACTGAAACTGTAAGTGCATTACGTCAAAAGAGTTCTAAAGACTTAAAACCTCACGAGCGCTTTGTAATTAATGTTACAGGTGAGTATGGATGTAAAGATTTCTATACATTCCAGGAGTTAAAGGATTACAATGCTGATGATAACTTAGTATCATCTGACAAGGTGATTGCAGATGATGATAGTGATTTTTAGTGTGCCCCCCAAAATAGGAATTGGCCTCACTTATGTGGGGCCTTTTCATTAAATTTATATTATGATTAGTGGAGAAAGAAAGACAAAGCTATCTATAGAGGCCATCCTAAGCAGGATATCAGAGTATGATATATTTAGGTATTATATGCCTAATCAAGATTGGAAGATTAATAGAGTGACTTATTCTCCATTCAGGCATGAGAACAATCCATCATTCATGATTGGTAACAAGCTAGGCTATCTTATGTTTATAGACTATGCTGACACTAGTAGACGTGGTGATTGCTTCAACTTTGTTCAGACATTACATAACCTTCCTAACATGAGCCTTGTTTTAAAAATGATAGATAAAGACTTTGGTCTTGGTCTGTCTACAGGTATCATAACAGGAGAGTATAAAAAGATTATATCTGATTACAAGCAGCCTGAGATAGAGAAAAGATATTCTCTCATCCAAGTGAAGGTTAGGAAGTTTACACAAGAGGAGCTAGCTTATTGGGCACAGTATCATCAAGACATTCAGGATCTGAGAGATAATAACATCTATTCTATTAAGGAACTATTTCTAAATAAGCAAAGGTTCCCATTAGGAGAGAATGAACTAAGATTTGGTTACCTTTATGAAGGACAGTTTTGGAAGATTTATAGGCCATTTGCTGACAAAAAACACAAATGGATGCCTAACAATGTTCCTATCACAGCAATGGATGGTAAAGAGAATATCAAAGACTGTAAAACAGCATTCATCAACAAGAGTAAGAAAGACTTTATGGTGATGAAGAAGATATTCCCATGCAGCTGTGCTGTCCAGAATGAGGGTCTTGGATGTTTCTCACACGAGAATGTAGAATATCTAAAAGCTAACTCTGATAGGCAAATACTAAGCTTTGATGCTGATGATGTTGGTGTGCAGAATTCCAAACAAATCACAGAGATGTTTGACTTTGATTATACTAACGTCCCACGTCAGTATCTAGCAGAAGGTATTAAGGATTGGGCTGACCTTGCAAAAGCCCATGGATTACAAGCAATAAAAAATTATTTAAAAAGCAAAAACCTGTTATAATGGACACATTTAACACCACAAAGGAATTGATGATGAATACACCAGTTCCTGTACAAACACGTACATATAAACCAGTGAGTCATTCACAATTGATTGACCTTACATTAAACAGTATTGAGAAAGCAGGATTTACATTAGACAAAGAGACTTATTCAGCTGCTGCTGATGGTCAGATTGCTAATGGTAGATTTAGCATTAGTAACGTTGCAGACAGTGAGATGCAATTACAGATAGGTTGGCAGAATAGTTATAACAAGCAGCTTACATTAAAGTTTGCTATTGGTACACGTATATTCATTTGTCAAAATGGTTGTGTGTCAGGAGACTTTGGTACATTCAAAAAGAAGCATGTTGGTGAGATACAATCATTCACACCAAGTGCAATTGAAGATTATATTAAGTCTGCAGGAGATACATTCACTCTTATGCAACAGCAAAGAGAGCAAATGAAGCAAATAGAAATCACCAAGCGTGTAAAAGCTGAATTGATTGGTAGAATGATGTTAGAAGAACAATTCATTACATCTACACAGTTAAACATTATGAGTAGAGAGTTAAAAGCCCCTACACATGATTATGGTGCTAAGGATAGCGTATGGGAGTTGTACAACTACACCACATTTGCTATGAAAGAATCACATCCTGCAAACTGGATGGAGAGTCATATCAAAGCACACAGATTCTTTAATGATTATGTGTATGATCAAGCAGCTCCATGGGAAGCTGAAGAGAAAGCATTTACACAATTATCAATATTTTAATTATGAATTGGAATAAATTTGAATCACAGTTTCATCCTTCCTGGCACAGGTTTATGCAACCTTTTATTGAAAGTGAAGCGTGTGACAACATCTATAAATTCCTTAAGAAAGAGAGTCAGAGGGGCAGGCAGATTGCCCCTCTTTCTCCTAATGTATTCAGATGCTTTCAGGAGACATCCTATGATGACTTAAAGCTAGTCATGGTAGGTATGTGTCCATATCACTCTATAAAGAAGGGACAATTTGTAGCAGATGGCCTATTGATGGGCTGTTCCACTACAAGTGTATTACAGCCATCCTTACAGAAGTTTTATGATGGCATAGAAAAGGAATTGTATAATGGATTATGTGTAACATGTGAAAGACCACCAGATGTAGCATTCTTAGCACAACAAGGTATACTGATGTATAACGCTGCTCTTACAACAGAGATAAACAAAGCAGGCTCTCATATAGATCTTTGGGAACCATTTACTAAATATCTCTTTGAAGATGTCCTAGCTACAACAGGAGCTCCTGTATTGTTCTTAGGTAAAGATGCATCTAAGTATGAGAGATACGTGGCACCATTCACATGGCATTTCACATTGAGTCACCCAGCCAGCGCTTCTTATAAGCAAACTGACTGGGACACAGAAGGAGTATTTACAAAGATTAACAAATTATTAAAGGATAACAACAACCTAGAGATAGATTGGATGTTGGACACACCATTTTAAAAACAGAATATGGAACAATTACAAGTTTATGTACAAAACTCAAAGCATGAGCCCTTGGACTATGATTATGATCTAGAGCTAGGAGCTTGTCTTATAAATCTAAAGTTTTCACAGAATCCAGAATGGACATGTGGAGGACAAACAGCTTTGACAATAACAGATGATGGAGAGGGGCTTAGTATTAAGTTTCCTGATAAGAAAGCTATTGGCCTATCATACTCTGAAGTACGTGAGTTATTCATAGCACTTAGTATGTCTGTAACAGACAAAATAGAAATTAGAAAATCAGAAATCATTAAAACCTTTTAATTATGATCAAAGTTAAAAATGGAGGAGACATCCAAAGAGGTGACATCATAGCAGTAGCTAGTAATAATTACATAAGCATTGGTATTTATCTTGGACGAGGACAAGGAGGAACAGTCCAGTATCTATGGCCTGGTTCTGCTTCATCTTCTAAGAATTGGCATGGAGTACAACTAGGCGAATGGAAAGGTGATAAACCAATGAGACCACTTACAATCTCTCAAATGGGTAAGAACTATGTCAATACACCAGATGAACACAGAATAATGAAATTAAACAGAGAAAACATTACAGACCAAGAAACAATAGAAAGACTTCTAGAAGACAAAGAAGTTCTTAAAGAATTCAAAATAGATGTAAAATACTAACACAATGATTTTAGAAAAACAAACAGAATCACACATCCTTGAAGAAGGAACCACACAGGAAACTGTGAAAATGTCACTAGACTTAGATTCTGCTCAGGTCCTGATGCAGATGTTAAGTAAGAATCTTTATTCAGATTCAATAGGCTCTACTATCAGAGAATGTGCATCTAATGCACTTGATAGTCACAGAAGAGCTGGATGTGACGAACCTGTTATTGTTTCATTTAAAAGAAACACACAGGCAAATACATATGAATTTGCTGTTGAAGACTTTGGTATTGGCTTAGATGCAGATGATGTGCGTAACATTATCAGTAAGTATGGTAAGTCAACTAAGCGTAATAGCAACACAGAATTAGGCATGATGGGTCTTGGTTTCAAGGCTCCATTGGCATATAGCTCTAGCTTCTACTTTGTAGCTAGAAAAGATTTTATGGAACGTAAGTATATGATGTACGAAGGAGAAGATACTAACAGTATTGACCTTTTGTATGAAAAGCCTACAGCAGAACCTAATGGTGTAAAGGTTATTGTTCCAGTGGATTATTCTGATAGATATAATTTCCACAACAAGATTAAAGAACAATTAGCTTATTTTGATAATGTTTACTTTGATGTAGAACCAATGGGTAGCTATAATGTTCCTAATGATTTTATAATACACAGAGCTGAACATTTTCAATATTCTCAAATAGCCACTAATAGTGACATGCATTTATGCTTGGACAATGTTAGTTATCCAATTGACTGGGAGAAGCTTGGTATTGATAGAATACGTATGAAGATGGCTTTGAGATTTAGTCTTAGTGATGGATTATTTCCTACACCAAATAGAGAGGCTATTAGATACACTAAAGAAGCCAAAGAAACTATTCTTAAGAAGATAGCTACAGTTGCTAATGTATTCATGGATAAGTTTAATGATGCTATCACTACACAAAGTGATATCAAAGCTATTATGGAATTCTATAGTCAAAATAGTAAGCATATCAAATGCTGGTACAAAGGCACAGAAGATGATATTTGTATAGACGATCTTGTAAAGCATTCTACTGTATCTGTAGCACAGCCTAAACTAGATAACATAAAGCTATTAAACCTAGAAAGACTTGCTGTAAAATCTAAAGAGTATATACTTGCTGAGTACAAATTCAAATATAGATTTGTTAATGGTAAGTTTTCAAACATGAAAAACTACTATTATGATCATTTAAGAATGCAAGACATAACAGGTTATAACTTTGGTGGTGTTTATATTTATGAAAATGATTTTCCTAAGAGCAAGCAAGACTATTTAAGAACTCTTCTACCAACTAATAAACATATCTACTTTGTTAAGAAGACACCATTTAAGCTTAGAAGCAAAACTGGTGCTGTTGATTATGGCAAGTATTATGACTCTGTGTTAAACCTAGGAATGTATCCTAAAGCTCAATGGAGACAGCTTATTACAGAGTTTCAATATGTAGTGGGACTATATGCCAAGGATTTCATAGACGCAGACGCTATTGAAATACCACAATCATATAAAGATGCTCAGAAAGCTAAACGAATGAAGGTAACAGTAGCAGCTGTAAAGGGTCCTAAGAAGGTTAGAATGAAAGGTGAATTCTCTGGTAAGGTGGGTACATCAATGGAGATTAATCTATCTGATCAATATGCTAAGTTTGTTCCTACAACATTTAAGCTAGAGGATGCTCATAAAGTCAACAAGTTACATGTTTATGCTAAAGAAGTTGATAAGAAGAAGATGGATGCGTTGTGGTCACGTGGTAATCACCTAGTAAATTTTGTACTAGTAGCCCAAGCAACCCATGATAACTTACAGAAAGCTGATTTACATAACTGGATAACATTAGATAAATTTATGGAAGGTAAGAACAGACCATTTAAGGTGATAGCAACAGAGTTCTTAATACGTGATCTTATTGAGAAAAAGGCTGCTACATTTAAAAGAATTAATATAGTTACAGATATATCTGTTGACCTTGCAGATAAATTGCATGAGTTAAAAAGCTATGATGATAAACATCATAGAAGCTATGCAGATAATGAAACTATAAAAGCAATTATATTGCATGCTACAGAGAATAGGTTATATGATGAACCTATATATACAACATATAAACAAGTTTGTGAAGTGTTTACTAAGTTGCCTTTCTTAGATACATTGTTAGATAAGACAACGTACAGCTCAAGAACTAATTCAGATGCTGGTGTTGTCCAAGCTATCATTGATCTATTTAAGTATTATAAACACAAAGTGAACTTAGAGCATTACAAGCTCATATTAACAGAAGATGCTCCATTAGAGGAGACATTGACAGAAGACACAGTTGAAGAATTAGAAACAATTTAAAAACAAAAACATGTTAAGTTTAAAGTGGTTTAAAAGTGCTATAGAACGCACAATTGAAAAGGTAGTAGAAAACAAAATAGAACAGGCATTTGATCAATTAGATAAACAACAAGAAGAGGGGGCACAACCCCCTTCTTCTCCTTATCAGTGGAATTCAACTACCACAGCAACAGTCAAACCCTATCTAAACATCAAGATGGTTAATGATACATTGACTATTGTATTGAATGATGGCAACATTATTACAAAGTCTCCTGCCAATGCAGATGATTTTGCTAAAGCTAAAACTTGTACAACAGAAGCTTGCTTATTGAATCTTGTTGGATCTCCAGAGATACAATCTGAAAGAAGGAAAGCTGAAGCTGAATATGAGAAGGCTAAAGCTATTCAAAGAGGTGCTGAATTCTTAGCTACACTAAAAGAGTTTGAGATGAAGAACAACGCTCTCTATCTTAAAGGCATCAACAGAAGTCTTCCTCCATTACTAGTGGAAGAGTTCTTAGAAGTGGTTGGTAGACATGGTAATACAGACAATGCTGAATTTGATGCATTACACAGATTCTTTATGTGGTGTTGCTTAAATCCAAGAGCTGAAGTGGCTGATAAGCTATTTAACTTCTTGAAGAAGAATGCATTTGGTATCACTAAACAGGGCTTCTTTGTAGCTTTGAGGAATGTAGTGACATTACATGGATCTACAGAACTTGTACACTTTGTGTCCAATGCATATAATAAAGTGAAGGCTGTATGGAAGAAGAAGCCAGATGACTATCTAGTATTCTTAAAGAATGGTGAATATACAATGGTTGCTAAATCTGTATTTGAAGAACTAGAGCCATGTACATATTGTGATGGTTCAGGAACTGTTCCTTGTGAAGCTGATGATTATGACTGTGATGATGAGTGGAATAATTGTGATGATAGCTGTGAGTGTCCAGAATGTTCTGGTTCTGGTACAGTGTACAAACATTGTGAGTCTCAATATGGTGAAGAGATTGGTAACTTAACAGAGTTATATCTTGATCTTCCTAATAGAGCAGAGAATAGATTCACAGATGCTCACACAAGAACATTTGACATCAGAATTGGTAGACCAGTGAGCATGGACCCAAGTGCATGTCGTTGGAATACTGATGATTGTGGTGCTGAAGGCTTACATTTCACTAGTGATGAGATTCATTATGTAGGTTGTGGTGATACGAGTGTTCTCGTACTTATCAATCCAATGAAGGTGGTAGGTATCGGTGAGTCTAAAGGTAGATGCTATGAGTATTTACCAATCATGACTGTGCCACGTGAGGAAGCAACAGATATATTACATGACTTAGACTTTGATACATTAGAGTTGGATGAGTCTTATGCAATTCGTGAATTGCAAAACTTGGCTGAGAAAGCTAAAGAAGGATTCACAGCTGAGCGTAAGAAATATGATTTCAACTTACCAGCGTTATCTGCTGTAGAGGTGTATACAATTGTCAAGAGTCTTGATGAAATTAAACAAGAAATATCAAAGAGAATTGTAAAAATTGATTAAATTTGTGGTCCCAGGGATTAAGTTCCCTGGGATTAATTTAACAATTATGAAAAAGAACGCAACAAAGAGAATCTCTAAGATACCTAGGAAAATAGTTAGTAAACCAAGATGTGCTGGCACTATGACAGAGTCAGCATTCTGGAGCTTTATACGCAGCGCTCTCAGACAGAAGTCTAGATTTTGGAAGCCTATTACAGAATGTAAGCTACAAGCACGCAGAGTGTACAAGGGCACAAACAAGAGACAAAAGTATGAGTATCAATGCAATGTGTGTAAGAATTGGTTTATTGAAAAGAAGATTAATGTAGACCACATTATTCCTGCAGGTAGTCTTAACTCATCAAAAGACCTACCAGGATTTGTAGAAAGACTGTTTTGTGAAGTGAATGATTTACAAGTCTTATGTGAGGTTTGTCATAATAAAAAGACAGCAATTGATAAGAAAGCAAATGAGAAGAAAGCCTAAAATAGAAGTAACTGATATTTTTTTAGCTAAGCAAGGTCATACCAGAGAATCTTATGAAAAATTAAGTAAGGCTGGAAGGTGGAGTGTACGTAATAGAGCAAGACATTATGAAATGTGTAAAGCTACTGTTGCTAAAAAACCAGAACATTATAGTAAGAGGCATAGGAAATATTGTCTTATGCAAAACTATAACATTACTGAAGAACAATATGACCAAATGTTAGAAGCTCAAAGTGGACGTTGTGCTATATGTGGAACTGATACACCTACAGGTAAATGGAAAGCATTTGCTGTAGACCATGATCATAAAACAGGTTTAGTAAGGGCTCTTCTTTGTAACGAATGTAATAGAGGTATAGGACTTCTTAAAGATAGTGCTGAACTTTTACAAAAAGCTGCTAATTATATAGCAAACCACGACAAGAAAACAAAAGCAGATAAACATGAAAAGAACAATTCTAAAGCTTCATGACAAGAAGTATGCTGACTTAATAGATCATAGTGTTAAGGAATGCATTATTAAAAATGAAAACTATGAGGTTGAGTACAAGGGTAAGGTGATGATACTTACACCAGAACAGCTCAAGACAGAATGTAAAGGTAGACAATACATTGCTGAGCCAAAGTATGGTGATAAGCCATATCATCTACTATCTTATTTATGGGCACCCACTAAATTATTAGACAAATGAACAACAGTGAAAACGTTATGACAGTTTCTATTAACAGAAAGCCATCATTCACAGAAATATGGCATGAAGGTTCTGTTACATATGAAAACAAAGAATACATGTTCTGGCTTATCAATCCAAGAGGACTTGATGACCAAGGACGTGAGTATGAAATGGAAGTGAGATGGTGGTTTAAGCAGGTACCAATGGAAGTGAGAAAAATGAGTGATCAAATTATTAAAGACTTTAAAGAAAACAGACATGATTAGTGGACCAGTTAACACAGAAGCTCTATATAGAGCAATTTATCTAGACAGCAGTTCTAGTTTAAAGGACTTCTCCATGGATAGGAAGAAGTATCATAAGAAATACATCCTTAATGAAGTGGTTGAGGATGAAGATAGCAAAGCTGCTACAATGGGTAGAATAGTGGAAACATTATTAATGGAACCACATTTATTTGATGATAGATTTTATCTATCTACATGCATGACTACACCAACTAACTTAATGTTAGAGTTTGTAGAAGCGTTATATAGACACACTGTAGAAGCTACATCTGAAGAAGGTACAGTGACTAGAAGCTTTGAAGACTTATGTAGAGATGCTCATGCAGATTCTGGATTCAAGATAAAGCTTGATGCTGTTCTTGGTAAGTTTATAGGATCTGATGCAGAGATTTATTATAAAGAGATTAGAGAAGTGAGACCTAGAAATCTTACAGTGGTAACTACACAAGAGATTGCCAATGCTGAGAAGATAGTATTAGAACTAAAAACTAATCCTGTCACAGCAGAGATTGTAAACACTACATCTGATGCGCAATATTCTGTATACAACCAGTTACAGATAGAAGGATATGACGTCTTTGATCATCAGTTTAAGTCTATGTTAGATAAGATGATTGTAGATCATAAAGCAAAGACAGTGCAGGTGTATGACCTTAAATGCACATGGTCTGTAGAGAACTTCTATAGTGAATATTATTTGTATAGAAGAGCTTATATCCAAGGATTCTTATATCACAAGGCTGCAGAGTCTTGGGCTAGTGAGATGGGCTATGGTGATTATGAGATTTTACATACTAAGTTTATTGTTTGTGACAGCACAAGCTATTCTAATCCATTAGTATATACAATGTCTGACATCAGCATGCAAAATGCTCTTAATGGTTTTGAGTATAAGGGAAGAGAATATCCAGGTGTTGCAAAACTTATTGAAGACCTTCAATGGGCCCTAGCTAATGACAAATGGAACATCTCAAGAGAGAATTATATTAATAATGGAGTGGTAAACTTAGACTAATGGAGAGAAAACACACAATCACTAGCGTATTCATTGTTCCAACTCTCAGCATAGGCAGAGATAAATTGTTGGAAAATGGATTTCTCAATGGATATATAAAAGATGCTAATAGAGATGTACAGTATGAAAATGCTGTATATCTCTTATTTAAACCAAAAGACTTAGATAGATTTAGAGACTTTCTAGATGGAGAGTATGAAAGAACTAAGTCCATCATAGATGATTATGACTATGAAGATGGTTATGTAGTGGTTGTTTATGAAGTCAATCCTAGACTAAAGGATGACATAGAACTGGTAAAACAAGGTAAATATTCCCAAACTTCTAGGAAATTCCAGGATATTTTCCCTAAAGCTATTCAAATTAGAAAGAATGGATTGAAAAGAGATGAGATATCTCTTCAATACAGAGTCTTTAACAAGACAGATGATTTGAGACAGTTTTGGGAAGATAAATTAGGAGTGGAGCTTGAAGAAGACATGGAAGTTTGGCATGGTTTCTTTGATGAATTTGAAATATTAGACATTACTAAAATGAAAGAAGATGTACAACAGTGATATCCTAGAACATCTAATTGCTAAATATGGCATAGATGATGTAATTAAATTCTGTGACATGGAGAGTGAAAAGAATGCGCTCCTAACACAGTCAGTTGAAGAAGACAAGCAGCACCACCCAGAACCTAATGAATGGAAGTTTGAAAGAGACTGGTGGGCTGAAAGTGGTAAACAATTAAAAAGCAGAATATGAAAGGATTAGAACTATTAGAAACCTATCCTAAAGCAGCTAAGGTTATAGCTGAGTTTTACAATAACAAACTTATAGATTCTATGAGTACCTCCACTGAGGATGTATCAGAAGAGTTTAAAGAGATGTTAAAACAACAAAGCTTTGATAATGAATACGTTGCAACATTTATAGATTCAAATCCTAGATTTTTATTTGATGTATTTGATTCAAATGGTGTCTACATAGAAATATTAGTAGATTATAGTAAAAATAAAGCAGAATTTACTTATGGTGTTATAGATGATGATGAAATGAATACAGAGTCCACTATGTATAAAAGTAGAATAGAAGCTGAAAAGGTAGCTGTTGATAAGGCATTTCAAATCTTAAATAATAAGTTATGAGTGATCAAATAGTATTAGAGGTGATAGAGAAGTATGCTCAGCGTAGTGAGGTGGGACAAGCCAAATATGGCACCACACTAGAAACTAACAATAAGGATAACTATCTCAAGCATTTACAGGAAGAACTGATGGATGCTACGCTTTATTTACAGAAATTAATGAGCTTGGATAGGGAAATAACTAAATTAGTTAGAGACCATCCTAATGATGCAGAACTTGGTTACAAAATAAGAAATTTAGTTAAGTAGAATTTTCTGATTCTCTTGGTTTGTAAGTTGTGCTTTTGTACATTTGCAACCCTTTATTTTTAACCAAAAAAACACAATTAAACATGGATTTAGGATTAGATGCGTTGAGCAAAATAACAATTTTTAGTAAATACAGCAAATATTTGCCAGAAAAGAAAAGAAGAGAGACTTGGGATGAGATAGTGGATAGGTATCAAAGCATGATGATCAAGAAATATCCTAAATTAGAGCAAGCAATTGTAGAAAGTGCTGTATTCATTAGAGAGAAGAAAGTCCTTCCATCAATGAGGGCCCTTCAGTTTGCTGGTCCAGCAATGGAAGTGAACAATGCTAGAGGATACAACTGTGCTTATCTACCTGTTGACAGTCTATACAGTTTCTCTGAGACTATGTTTCTCCTATTAGGAGGCTCTGGTGTAGGATTTTCTGTTCAAAAGCATCATGTAGAGCAACTACCAGCTATTAAGAAGCAAGAACAATACAAACAGCGCAACTATCTCATTGAAGATTCTATCATGGGATGGGCTGATGCTGTGAAAGTCTTGATGAAGTTCTATTTTGAAGGTGGTTATAAGCCTAAGTTTGACTTCAGAGCCATTAGACACAAAGGTGCTAGATTAGTGACAGCTGGAGGTAAAGCTCCTGGTCCTGAACCACTTAAGTTGTGTCTATCTCATATTGATGCTGTGATGGAACGTAAGGAAGATGGATCAAAGCTTACACCATTAGAGTGTCATGATATCATGTGTCATATTGCTAACAGCGTTCTTGCAGGTGGCATCAGAAGATCAGCAATGATCTCTTTGTTTAGCCATGATGACGAGGAAATGATTACATGTAAGTATGGCAACTGGTGGGAGCTTAATGAACAACGTGGTAGAAGTAATAACTCAGCTGTCCTCAAAAGAGGTGAGGTGGGTGAAGAAGAATTCATGTCTCTATGGAAAAGAATTGAAGCATCAGGAAGTGGTGAACCAGGTATCTATTGGTCTAATGACCTAGATTGGGGAACTAACCCTTGCTGTGAGATAGGATTACGTCCATTTCAATTCTGTAACTTATGTGAGGTGAATGTGTCTGATGTATTAGATCAGGAAGACCTTAATAACAGAGTGAGTGTGGCAGCTTTCTTTGGTACGTTACAAGCAGGATTCTTTGACTTCCACTACTTACGTCCTATTTGGCAAAAGACCACTCAAAAAGACGCTCTATTAGGGATTGGTATGACAGGTATAGGTTCAGGAGAAATCCTTAAATACAACCTAGAAATAGCAGCCAATACAGCTAAGGTGGTTAATAGCATGATTTCTGACAAGATTGGTACCAACGAAGCAGCTCGTATTACATGCATTAAACCAAGTGGTACAACAAGCTTAGTCCTAGGAACAGCATCTGGTATCCACGCATGGCATGCTCCTTACTACTTAAGAACTATGAGGTTTAACAAGAGCGAAGACATGGCTATGTATTTAGAGATTAACCATCCTGAACTATGTGAAGATGATGTGTTACGTCCTAAGGATACAGTTTGTGTACGCATTCCTGTTAAAGCCCCTGAAGGATCTATTCTACGTACAGAGACAGCAATTGATACGCTAGAGCGTGTT
>Ga0181606_10001444_pt1 | contig 20887 bp, 18 predicted proteins | sample 041ome_10_FD_132994 | JGI IMG/M metagenome (GOLD analysis project Ga0181606, IMG submission 132994) | Coastal salt marsh microbial communities from the Groves Creek Marsh, Skidaway Island, Georgia - 041412US metaG (megahit assembly) | ecosystem: Environmental > Aquatic > Marine > Intertidal... | reverse complement strand
TGTAAACGAGCCTCCCAATCCCGCATCAATGCATCCTGGGGTACGAGATATTCCGCCTTGGGCGCCTGAGCGGACCGCTCCTTGAGCCGACTCGCGATCTCCGCCAGCCAGGCCTCCGTTCCCATCGCCCAGCCCGCCGACAGCGGCCGCTCCACCGCCCCTTCATCGGTCGCCATGACATCGGCCAGATGATCCAGGTAACGCTGCCAGCCCACGGGCGTCGGCTCCAGCCCCTGGGTGGCCAACCAAGCCTCCGCCTGCAGCCCGGCGAAACCACCCCCTCGGCAGAACCGCGTCAGGCTGCTCCACCGAAACTGCGCCAACTGCGCCAACGGCACGAGCCCGGCTCGCACGGGGTTGAGGTGGATGTAGTCGGCCACCCGCGCCCACACGCCCTCGTTTTCCAGCAGGATCGACTTGTAGCGCCCCTGGAAAAGATGCCCCCGCTCATCGCGCAACCGATTGAACCGCGTCGCAAACGTCGCCTGCAGCCAGTGCATGCCTCGCGCCAGGTTCGGCTCCACCGTGCGCAGCGCCAGATGGTAGTGGTTGCGCATGATCACATAGGCGCCGACCTCCCAGCCATACCGTTCCGCAGCCTGCTCCAACGTCCGCACAAACGCCTGCGCGGCCCCCGCCGTCCCGAACACATCCCCCCGATAATTCCCCCGGTTGATCACGTGATGGATCGCGCCGGGATATTCGATCCGAGGGAGCCGGGCCATCTCAGCAGACTAGTTCGGCAAACCAAGCCGGCAAGCGTTATATGTTACGACTTGACCCCATATATCTACCCGCTCAGTTGGCGCCGGTGCTCGGCTCCCGAGCTGCGTAGTGGGGCACAATCACCCGCAGGTGATCATTGATGATCTTCTGCACCGCCGAAGCCGGCTTCGTGCCCTTGTGCAGTTCGAAGATCGCCACCAAGAGCGCGAGTTCGATGTCCCCCGCCTTGGGCGAAACCCCGCGCATCTGCGCCAGAATCTCCAGCGCCTGCTTCTCTGTGGCCTTGTAGGCCTTAAAATTTTCGTCGCTCGGCGTGCTCACTCAACCCGAGCGCAATCCCTCCCGCGCCCACGTCAAGTTTTCCTCAATCCCATGACCCGACGTGCGATGGGATCAGGTCGTCAGTGGTGCTTATGGTACGACCTGATCCCGTGGGCTTGGCCCCTTTGGGCTAGTCCGCGCTGCCGGCGAGCTCGGGAGTGATGAGGGTATTCTGATCATGGACCAGGTGCCAGCTGCCGTCCGGCAGGCGCTGGAAGACGAGGGTCAGCCAAGTCGTCGACGGGGTGTCCTCCGGGGTCGACCGGTATTGATATTTCATCAGCACGAAACCCAGGTCGCTGCCCACGACCTGGTGGATGATTTCGCCCTCCCAGCTCCAGTTCGGGTCCTGAAACCACTCCTCGTGCAGGGCCAGTGTTTCGGCCGGGGTGGTAACCGCGCCGCCGTTCTGGAAGATGGTGTAGAGGACCGGCCCGCGGGTCAGTGAGGCGCGAAACGCTCCCAGATCGCGGCGCGCAATCGCATCGAGGTGCTGCTGCAGCGCCGCCTCAAACTCGGCCGTCGCCTCAGCTCTCAAACCGCTCCAAGCCAGCAGAAATACAAACAGGTATCGCATGCCCTGAGCAGATGCAGTGACCCGCCTCGGGTAAATCAGGTATTCGTGCCGATCCCACAGAAACCCGAGGGTGACGGCCGGATCCGCATCTCTCAGGCGATCCAATGGTTGTTACATGTAACAACCTGACCCCGTTGGCTTGGCCATATTGTGGGTTTTGGCCCCACCAACCATACGGATTCTGAAGTGATCAGCACCAACCGTAGGCAAATATACATCTGGGCGACCATCCTGACTCGTTAAGAGCCGGTCAGCAATTAACACCGACACACTACCTGCCTTGAGATTAGCTATTAAGGTCAAAGTAGTGTCAGGCGACTGATTGCTGGTTTGCTTCAGCTAATTTACTTGCTGGCCGAATATTCGCCGTCAGGCGCTTCTGTTCTTTAGCCAAGGTCCGAAAATCGCACTCGACCTGAATCCCGTGCCAGAATTTTGGCGACTGGTCGAAGAATGCACCGAAACGGATGGACATGGCTGGAGTGATGGAACGTTTACCGAGGACGATTTCGTTGATGGCGCGGGGAGGCACGCCGATGGCGCGGGCCATGGCGTTTTGGGAGATGCCCATGGGCTTCAGGTATTCCTCCAGGAGGATTTCCCCGGGTGTGATCGGCGTTTTCATGATCTATAACGCGTAACGTTACAGGGGTATTTCAATGGTAATCTTGTATCCCAACGTCGGCCGGGCCGGCGTCGGTCCAACGGAATACCAGGCGCCATTGGTCGTTGATACGGATGGAATGGTAGCCGGCGAGATTGCCGGAGAGCGGTTCGAGGCGATTGCCGGGAGGCACGGAAAGATCACTGAGGCGTTCGGCGCGGTTCATTTGGATGAGTTTTCGGAGCGCAACCCGAGCGATGGGCTGGAAGCGACGGTTTTTCTCTTCGTGGAAGAGTTGTTCGGTGTCTCGATCGACGAACGATTGGATCATCGTTACGGGATGTAACGGAGACGCGCGGTGGTTTCTTTCAGGCGGGCAGGAAAAAGGCCCGGGGTTGAGCCGGGCCTATGTGATTTGGCGGTGAGGCAGAGGGAGCACCCGCGAGCGGGAGGCCTACGTTGTGGTGCGAACGATCACTGACACGCTTCGCACTCTTCGCCGTTTCGCATGGCTTCGATGCTGCAGGCTTTCTTCTCGGCCTCGGTATAGACCTTCTTGGTCCCGGCTTCGCCGGTCGCGCCGCGCATCTCCTTCTTCACCGCAACCGTAGCCTTCTCGATGTTCGAGGCGCCGAGGGTGCGGAGGTAGTAGGTGGTCTTGAGACCCGTGTGCCAGGCATGGCGGTACATGTGGCTCAGGGTCTTCAGGTCCGGGGTGGCGAGCCACAGGTTCACCGACTGGCTTTGGTCGATCCACTTCTGGCGGCGGGCGGCGGCGTCCACCACCCACTTGTGGTCGATGCCGAAGGCGGTCAGGTACTTCACCTTGATGTCCTCGGGGATCCGATCGATGTCCTTCAGCTCGCCGTCGAAATACTTCAGGTTGTCGATCATGTCCTGGTCCCAGAGGTTGCGGGCCTTGAGGTCGCGCACGAGGTAGGGATTCAGCACGGTGAAGTCGCCGGACAGGTTGCTCTTCACGAAGAGGTTCTTGTAGGCGGGCTCGATGCAGGGGCTGGTGCCGGTGATGTTGCTGATCGTCGCCGTCGGGGCGATGGCCAGCACGTTGCTGTTGCGCATGCCTTGCTTGGCGATCTTCGCCCGCAGGGGGGTCCAGTCCAGCTTGCCGCCGCGGGGGACGTCGACGGGGATACCGCGCTCCTTTTCCAGGAGGTCGACCGTGTCGGGCGGCAGGAGACCACGGTCCCACTTGGAGCCCTGGTAGCTCGAATAGGTCCCGCGCTCGGCCGCGAGGTCGGAGGAGGCCTCGTAGGCGTAGAAGGCGATGGCCTCCATCATCTCGTCATTGAAGTCGACGGCGGCCTCGGACGCGAAGGCAATGCCCTTGCGGTAGAGCGCGTTGGCCAGACCCATGACGCCCATGCCGATCGGGCGGTGGCGGCGGTTGGAGGTCTCGGCCGCCTTGGTCGGGTAGAAGTTGATGTCGATGACGTTGTCGAGCGCCCGCACCGCGATGCGGATGGTCTCGCGCAGCTTCTCGTGGTCGATCTCACCGGACTCGGTGAGGTGGTTCTCGATGATGACCGAGCCCAGGTTGCAGACGGCGGTCTCGTCGTTGGAGGTGTTGAGGGTGATCTCCGTGCAGAGGTTGGAGGAGTGCACCACGCCGACGTGGTCCTGCGGCGAGCGCAGGTTGCAGGCGTCTTTAAACGTGATCCACGGGTGGCCGGTCTCGAAGAGCATGGAGAGCATCTTCTTCCACAGCTCGAGGGCCTGGATCTTCTGCCCGAAGATCTTCCCCTCCTCCGCTAGCTGCTCGTAGCGGAGGTAGGACTCTTCGAACTTCTGGCCGTAGAGATCATGGAGGTCCTTCACCTCGTTGGCGCGGAAGAGGGTCCACTCGGCGCGGGCCTCCATGCGCTTCATGAACAGGTCGGGAATCCAGTTGGCCGTGTTCATGTCGTGCGTGCGGCGGCGGTCGTCGCCGGTGTTCTTCCGCAGCTCGAGGAACTCGTAAATGTCGTTGTGCCACGACTCGAGGTAGGCGCAGCCGGAGCCCTTCCGCTTGCCGCCCTGGTTGACGGCGACGAGTTGGTCGTTGTGAAGCTTGAGGAAGGGGATGACGCCCTGCGACTCGCCGTTGGTGCCGCCGATGTGGGCGCCGGTGCCGCGGACCGCCGTCCAGGAGCCGCCGAGGCCGCCGGCCCACTTGGAGAGCTGGGCGTTCTCGGCGATGCCGCGATACATGATGCCCTCGAGGGAATCGTCGACGTAGTAGAGGTAGCAGGAGGAGAGCTGGGAGTGCAGCGTGCCGGCGTTGAAGAGGGTCGGCGTGGAGCTGCAGAAGCGGCGGTTCTTGTAGAGGTTGTAGAGCGAGAGCACGCGGGCCTCGCGGTCCCCTTCCTCGCCGAGGAACAGACCCATGGACACGCGCAGCCAGAAGAGCTGCGGGGTCTCGAGGCGGCGCGGCCGCTCGCCGGTCTTGTCGATGATGAGGTAGCGGTCGTAGAGGGTCTGGACGCCGAGGAAGTCGAGCTCGAGGTCGGCCGACGGGTCGAGGGCCTCGGCCAGGCGCTCGAGATCGTAGTCGAGCAGCTGGGGGTTGATGCGCTTGATGGTGGCGCCGTGCTTGAGGTGCTTGGCGAGGGCCTCCTTGTGGGCCTCCTTAAGCTTGCCGATGCCGTCCTCGACGATGTCCCAGCCGAGGACTTCCTGGTAGATGTAGGTGAGCTGGATGCGGCCGGCGAACTTGGAGAAATCGGCGTCCTTCTCGATGAGGGTCTTCGAGTTGAGGATGATGGTTGAATCGAGGTCCTTCTGCGCGATCTCGTCGAAGACGGAGCGCAGCAGCTCGAGCTCGATCTCTTCGGCGGTGAGGCAGAGGTCGAGGCCGATGGAGGCGAACTCGATGCGCTTCTTGAGGTCGGCGCGGTCCCACAGCTTGGTGGAGCCGTCGGGCTGCTTGACCACGATCATGGCCGGCTGGGCGGCGGCGGCCGCGGCGCGCAGGGCGGCGTCATCGCCCTCGTCGTTGTCGTTGGTCTCGTCGCGGTGCTGGTTGCGCAGGTTGCGGTAGAGGATGTAGGCCTCGGCGACCTTGTAGTGGCCGGCCTTCATGAGCTCCTCCTGCACGATGTCCTGGATCTCCTCGATGTGGATGAAGGATTGCTTGGAGCCGAGCACGCGGGAGGTGACGGCCTCGGTCACGGCGATGGCGGCGGTGGAGTCCTGCTGGAGGGAGAGGAACGACTTGCGGATGGCGATCTCGACCTTCTGGTCGATGTAGGGGACGACCTGGTTGGAGCGGCGGATGACGCGCACGCCGGCGGTGGCGTGACGGGAACCGGGGGGCGTGAGCTTGCGCGAGCGGTTGAGCAGGAGGCTCTTGGCGACGTCGTAGGCGTTGTTGTCGACGAGGGTCTTCTCGATCAGCTCGTAGAGGTCGTTGAGGGAGACCTTGAGCGGCGACTGCTTGCGGGCCTGCTCGACGAGGGTGGCGGCGACCTCCTTGACGATGTTGCCGACAAACTCGCGGGTCTCGGGGGTGAAGATGTTGCCCTTCTCGCCGCGGGCGACGTGGACGGTGGTGAGGGCGTGGCCGAGGGTCTCGGCGACCTCGGCGAGGTCGAACTTGGTCTCACCCTGCGGGGCGAGCAGCACGATCGAGGGCAGCAGCGGCGCATCGCCCGGCACGCACTCGCGCCAGGCGAAGGACGGGCGGGTTTCGACGGGGGCGTGGGTGGCGGCCTTGAGGGCGAGATCGTGGGCAAGCGTGGACTTCATCGGCGGAGGAATGGTGAGAGCTGAAGAATGAGTGGTGAAAGAAACGGAAACGGAGAGACGGGAGGAGCGGAGACGCAGACACGCCGGAGCCAGGGCCGGCGCGGCGGAACGCGGAGCGGAATCAAGCGACGATCAGGAAAGGAACGAAGCTGGCGGGGCGGTTGAGGGTGGCGGATTTTGGGGTGAAAGCGCGACGGGAGCCGAAGGGGTGGGGCCGGAGGGGTCAGGTCCGGCCAGGCAGTGCCCGCCGCTGGGGAAAAGGGTCAGAGGTCGTCGTCGTCGACGACCTCAAGGGCGGAGGCCTTCTGGTATTCGGTCACGCGGCCCTCGAAGAAGTTTTGCTCCTTCTTGATGTCCATCATCTCGGCGAGCCACGGCAGCGGGTTCTTGGTGCCGGGGTTGAGCGGCTTGAGGCCGCAGCCTTCGAGACGACGGTCGGCGATGTAGTCAATGTAGGACAGGAAGTCCTCGACCACGAGGCCGACGGCGTTGACTGGCAGGCAGTCACGAATGAAGTCCTTCTCGAGCTGGATGGCCTCGGCCATGGTGTCGCGCAGCTCCTCCTTGAATTCGTCGTTCCAGATGTCGCGGTTCTCCTCGACGAGGTCCATGAACAGGTTGCGGAACACCTCGATGTGGTTCGACTCGTCGCGCAGGGTGTAGCGGAACATCTGGCCGATGCCGGGGAACTTGTTCTGGCGGTAAAGCGACAGGACCATGCCGAACAGGCCGTAGAACTGCGTGCCCTCCATGCACTGGCCGAAGACGAAGATGTTCTTCGCCAGCAGCTTCTTGTTGGCGGGATCCGTCAGGTCGAGGTCGCGGCGCAGGTTGCGCGAGATGCGGGTGACGAACTCGTTCTTCTTCACGATCGTCTCGACGTCCTCGAACATGGCCTCGCACTCGTGCGGGTTGATGCCGAGCGAGGAGATCATGTAGAGCAGCGAGTCGGCGTGGATGTTCTCCTCGTGGGCGTGGCGACCGAGGACGAGCTTCAGCTCGGGAGCGGTGACCAGCTCGCGCACGACGTGCTGGATGTTGTCGCCCACGATGCCCTCGGCAGCCGAGAAGTAGCCGATGCCCATGCGGATGATCCAGCGCTCCTGGTCGGTGACGACCCGGTCGTCGCGCCACTGCTCGATGTCCTTGCCCATCGGGATGTCCTCCGGCTCCCAGTGGTTCGCCTTCATCGTCCGGTACAAATCATAGGCCCACTGGTACTTCAGCGGCAGGAGATTGAAGGTCATGGTCTCACGACCATTGATGACCTTCTTGGCCGCAAACGCGGCCTCGGCCTTGGCTTGATCGAGGACGAAGGTCTTGGAACCGACCTGGAAGGATTTCTGCATGGCGAAACTGGAGGGATCTGAAGGCGACGAAGCGCGGGAATTTGGGGTGAAAAGTGAGAGGAAACCGCCCGTTTTCTGGACCCGCCCCCAGACTTGCGAACCAAAGTTGTTCGGAGTTGTTGACGGTTTATTGACCACAACGGGTTGTGGTGACCCGCCGTGATGGCCACAACCTATGGGTTTTGGCGTTTTTTCCGTCAATGACTTTGTAGGGCGAAAACTGCAAATTTTTGTGAGTTTTAGGCTTGTCGACCCCGGGGGTATGAATCGGGTCAATACAAACGACCGTTTTCCGCCGTTACCGGTGTATGGAAAATGTGGTGACGCCGGCCATTTCGCCACCCGTTGGCATAGAGGAAAAAGGCCGGATTCGGGGCCGGCTCAAGCCGTTGCCGGCGGCGGTTTTTTGATCCTGTTGACGGATACGCCCGCTCCGGTGGTCCCGGTGGATCCGGATTCGGTCACCAGCCGGAAAAATTTCGTCGCGACGCGCCGGCCGGCCGCCATCCTCTGGCCTCATGCGTCCGCCGGAGGACCCTACTCCCCCACCCGCGCCCAAGTACCAGCTCAAGCCGAAGGTGTTTGTGCCGGTCAACGACCCGATCAAGGACGTCATGGCCTCGCCCGAGCACAACGTCTACACCATGCGGGCCCATGAACGGGACATCGAGCAGGCCGGCGGTCGCGATGACCTGGCCGAGCCCGCGCCCGTGCGCTACCGGCGACGGCGTGACTACGCGATCACCCTGGCGCTGATCAACGGCACGGGCCTGCCGGTGATGATCTACGGCTTCAAAACCGCGAACCCGTTACTGATCGTCTGCGGGCTGGTCGGTGCGGTCATGGGCACCCTGGCCGTGACCTCTGCTCGACCGCTATTGAGCGGCGGGAGCCGTGCGCGCTTCGACCCGCCGACTTACGGCGAAGCGATGCCGATGACGCCACCCGCCACCCGGCCGCCGGCGGCGCCGGTGGGCTGGCTGGTCAGGTCGTCCTCGCCCGCGTGGACGATGACCCCGCGGCCGATGATCGAATGCGGGCCGGCAAGCGCGAGCTTGGGGTCGACAAAGTCGGCCATGGCCTTGCCGTCGGCACCGGCGGTCAGGTTGCCGAGGTCGCCGACGTGACGCATCGCGGCCATCGGGCCGGCATGGTCGTGGCCCTCGGGATTGAAGTGGCCGCCGGTCGAGGTGAGGTCGGCCTTGGAAAGATCGCCGAGCTGGTGGACGTGGAAGCCGTGCTTGCCCGGAGTGAGCCCGGTGACAGTGGCCTGCACGTGTACGCCCTCGGCCGTTTGGGTGAAGGTCACCTTGCCGGTGACTCCGCTGTCATTGCCGGCAATGAGCACGGCCACGGCGGTGAAGCCCTCGGGGGCCTTGGCCATCATCGGCATGGTTTCGCCGGATTCATGGTGGGCGGCGAAGACCGGTAGCGCGAAGGCGAGCAACAGCGCCGACAGCGCGCGGGGGACGGAAAGTGGCATACGATTCATGACGGGAGTGGGACGGATAATACGTTTCAGGAAGCGAAGGGATTCCGCCCACACCTATAACCAGGAAACCCGCGTCGTCCATACCCACCTTGCATTGACCCCGCCAGGGCGGGACCGGTGGGCGGCCTCAGAAGCTGCCGTTGCGCGGGGGCGCCACGGCGCGTTCCCACTGCTGCTGCTTCTTTTCGTCAAACTTGTAGGACACCGCCATGAGCACCGGCACCGGGTCGCCCTCGGCGTTGAGCTGGGGCGTGAACCGCAAGCTGACCGCGGCTGCCAGGGCGGACGCGATGAAATGGGGGTCATCACCGATCAGCACCTCAGGATTGATCACCTCGCCGTGCTCATCCACCACGAAGCTGACCACGATCTCGGCGCGCTGGCCGGTGCCGGCCAGGGACGGCGGATAATACGGTTCGATCCACGCGATCGGCTGGGGCCACTCATCGAGCTCGTCGGCCTCGACCGGCTGGCTCTGGGTGCGGCGGAACACGTTGCGGCCCGCCCACTTGGAGATCAGGTCGTTGGCCTTGACCACAAATACGACCGGGACACGCACGCGCTGCGACACCGCGATACCGGCGCGCCGGGCGGGCGAAAAACGCCATTTCTCCACCGCCACCTTCACCGACTCGCCAAAATCACGGTGCGAGGCGAACCCGATCTCCGGATCGCGCACGAAGCCCTTGTTGTCGACCTCGAAGAGCACCTCGACCTGGCCCTCGACGCCGGCATCGCGCAGGTCGGACGGATAAACCGGGTCGACCGGCCGGGTCAGCCGCGGCGGCACGAGGTCATTACCGGCCGCCGATACCGCCGCCGGAGCCAGCAGCCCGGCTGCGAGCAGCAGGGACAGCACCCGGCGCAGACCGCGCTCCACGTTACTCGATGATCGTGACGCCACCCTGTTCTCCCCGAGATTCATAGATTTCGACGGCTTCCGGCATCAGGTCCAGCAGCTGCACCTGGCGCTCCGGAAAATCCGGGTGGTTGGACAACCACGCCGGCAGTGAAGGCGCCCCCGATGCCGCCTCGTGCTGTTCCATCCGTTGCAGCAGCTTCATCGCCTCGCGCGGGTTGTAGCCGGCGCGGGCCATGTAGATCAGGCCGATGTGGTCGGCCTCCAATTCCTTGCCCTGGTCCCACGAGTTTTGCACCGCGGTACCCAGACCGGGACCGCCACCGACAAGGCCGCGGACGCTCACCGGGGCGTAGATCGGGTTGCTGCCGCCGGTGCTCAGCACGGCGGTGGTGTTGACCGCACTGGCCACGGCACCGACCGGCCGAATCGCCATCTGCTGGGACAGGCGCTCGTTGGTGTGCCGCGCGGACACGTGCGCGATCTCGTGTGCGATCACGGAGGCCAACTGGTCCTCGTTTTCGCAAAAAGTAATCAGGCCCGAGAAGACCGCGACCTTGCCGCCCGGCATGGCGAAGGCGTTGAGCACGCCCGGCGCCTCAAAGACGACAAACTCCCACTCCGCCAGCGGCACGTCCCAGAAAGCCACCTGCGAGATGCGCGCGCCGATGTTGTTCACCACCCGGATGTGGGCGGGGTTGCGCGAGATCTTCTGCATCGACTTCGCCTTCTCGAACTCGGCCTTGGCCTTCTCGGTGACGTCCTTGTCGTCGACCATGCTGACGGCATTGCGGCCCGTGACCGGGACATTGTAACACCCCCCCAAAGCCAAGCCGGCAGCCAGCACGGGCAACGCCACCAACGGGCGAAGGGAAAAGCGGCGGATCGATGAGAATCGGGGAACGGGCACGCGGCAAAAAAGGTCGGCTGAGGGGTGCAAGACCGGAGATCGCCCACCATTGTTCCACCGGGTTAATTTGGCAAGAACCGCCATGCGGAGAATTGGAATGGCGGGTTGAGCCAGCGGCCAAAACCACCCATCCTGCTAATCCTGCGCAACCGACTGAACAATTGTTTGCCGCCGGAGTCTCACGCTTCACCCCAATTTTCCCACCTCTTGACCGCCCATGTCTGACAAACCTGCCCGCAAACACCGCGTCGTGGATTGGAACCCGACCGCCTCCGCCGCCCAAACCGGCAAGAGTGCCCAGAAGACCAGAGCCATGGCGTTGTTCGCCGTACTGTCGCTGGCCGTCGCCGCCACCGCCGTCGGCGTCGCCTGGCGGGTGGTCTCCAAGAAGCTCGAGGCCCAGGCTGCCGCCGAGGCCGCCTCCCCCACCAGCCGCGAACCGGCCTACGTGAGCCGCGGCCGCGCCGAGCTGGCCTACGAGACCGCCTCGCGCAACCTCGCCGAGATCCGGAAGATGCCGATCAACCACCAGAACCTCCTGCAGGGGCTCGCCTTGGTGGAACGCAGCTTCGTCGCGGCCGAGCTCCTCCTCAACCAGGGTCAGTATGCCGAGGCCTCCACCGCCTTCGACAGTGTCAACCAGCGCCTCGATGACTTCACCGAGACCGTCACCCTCCAGCGCGACGCCGGCAAACGCTATGACGAACTCTTCCGCCGCCTCCGCGTGGCCGAGCGCACCCGCGACTTCATGCCCGAGGCCTACGACGCCGCCTTTACCGCCACCGGCGAGGGCCGCGTCTACCTGGAACAGGGCGCCTTCCGCGCCGCCTGGAGTGCCTTCGACGAGGCCTCCAAACTGCTCGATAATTTTGAAGACCGCCAGGAGGCCTACATCCAGGATCGCCTGCAGGACGGCCAGCTCGCCCTCAACGAGGGCCAGCGCGACGCCGCCGAGACCGCCTTCAAGGCCGCCCTCCAATACGACTCCGGCAACGAGGCCGCCCTGCGCGGTCTGAAGCGCGCCGAAACCATCGCCGCCGTCCACAGCCTCCTCCAGCACGCCAAGGCGGCCGAGGACGCCGCGGACTACGACACCGCGATCGACGCCTACCACGAGGCCTTCGAACTCGATAACCTATCCGTCGTCGCCCAGCAGGGCGAGGGCCGCGCCCGCAAGCTGCGCGACGAATCCCACTTCGAGGCCCATGTCGCCGCCGCCAAGGCCGCCGCCGAGGCCGGCGAATGGAGCACCGTCATCGCCCGTTACCAGGACGCGTTGGACATCTACCCGGACCGCGAAACCATCAAGTCCGCCCTCTCCTCCGCCCGCGCGTCCCATCACGACGCCATGGTGCTCGCCACCCTCGGCCGCGCCTACGACCTCGAGCGCGAGCACAAGTGGGACCAGGCCCGCGCCACCTACGAGGAGCTGCTCGAAATCGAGCCGCAGCACCCGGAGAGCATCGAGGGCCTGATTCGCGTCGGCCGCACCGTGCGCGCCCTGCTCGAATACGAGAAACTCATTGAGCTCTGCGCCCAGCAGGTCGAGGCCGCCGACTTCCAGTCCGCCATCCGTACCTTCAACGCCGCCGCCGAGACCAAGCCCGGCTACCTGCCCTTCAGCGAAAAGGCCCTCGCCCTCCGCACCACCCTCGAGCGCAACAGCCAGCCCATCGCGATCACCTTCAATTCCGACGACCGCACCTGGGTCAGCATCTCCAACTACCGCATGCTCGGCCGCATCAAGAATGAGACCGTCAGCCTGCCGCCGGGCGACTATCAGGTCATCGGCCGCCGCAAGAACTACCAGGATGTCATGATCCTGCTGCGGGTCCGCCCGAACATGAGCACCAATGTCGTCAACGTGATTTGCACGACCAAGGCCGATTCCTGATTTCCCCTCCCATGCCTTTCCGCGTCCCTTCCCGGCGGTGTTTGCTGGCCCTGACGGTCATCGCCGCCGCTGGCCTGAACGCGCAGCAGGCGCTCCCCACTCCGCCGCCCGCCACCGTGCCCATGCCGGAACGGCCGCCCGTTTACGACCTGCCGACCCGCAGCATCGTCAACACCCGCAACCTGCGTACCCGCGAGGAGGCCCGCGAGTCCAAGGAGCAGATCCCCGATCCCAGTTTGTTCGACGGCTCCGGCTTTGACCCTGAGCCGCGTCCCGACCGCGGGGTGGTCGGCGAATTCGAAGTCGCCGGCTCCGAACCCACCGACGAAAACGTGCCCGGCCCCGGTGAGGAACCGGGCGGCGGCGGGGACGACCAGCAGAATCAAAGCGGCCTCGCCCAGATGGGCGGCATGGGCCAGCCCTCCCAGGGCGCCGAACAGGAGCAGGGCGGCGGGGGCGGCGGCGAGGATGCCCAGGATTCCGGCAGCTCCGGCGGCGAGGAGGGCCAACCCGGCGCCGGCCCGTCCGCCGACGCTCCCAAGGTCGCCGCGGCCGCCGGCCAGAAGCTAGTGAAGCCCGGCGAGGTTCAGCTCGGCGACCAGGGCGCCAAGCTCGCCGAGGTCGGCCTGCCCGAGGCCCCGGAAAACGCCAAGGTCGAGGCCAGCAACGGCGAGGACCGCATGTCCGTCCGCGCCGCCTCCGGCAACCAGACCGGCGGCGCCGGCCGCGGCGCCGAGCGCGGCATCGACATCCCCTCGAATCTCTGACCCCACGCCCCATGAACCCTTCCGCTCTCCCGTCCTCCCTGCGCCGCGCCCTGCGGTGCCTGGCGCTGCCGGCCGCGGCTCTGCCCGTCACCCTTTGCGCCCACACCCTCATCCTGCCCTCCGAGTCGATCGAAGCCGCGTGGGAGCTGACCGCCGAGGAATTCCGCAAGGAGTATCCGGGTGTTGACTACACCGGACTGGGTCTGACCGACGAGGGTTGGTACGTGCGCTACCGGCACGACAACCTGACCTACTTTTTCGGCCCCAACAAGGACGAGGGCGAGGCCCACGGCTATGAGAGCACGATGCACCGCCTGCGCAACGAGCTGATCCAAAAGGACCCCAAGCTCGCGACCAGCATGGTGGACGTCGTCTATTACTCGTACTCCGGCGTGGTCGCCGAGCGCGTCGACGGCGCCGAAGGCCTGGGCACCGGCACGGGCGGCACCGGTCCCGGGGGCACTCTGACCGCCGACCAGCCCGGCGAGGGCGACGTCTACCAGGTCGGCGACATCGCCAGCCTCAGCGGACGCGCCCAGACGCTGGGCCAGCAGGGTCTCTACGACGGCACCGGCAACGGCCAACAGGAAGGTGAGGGCCAGAACGGCAACAGCGCCCAGGGCCAAGGCCAGCAACCCGGTCAGCAGGGCCAGGGCCAACAGGGGCAACAGGGGCAAATGGGGCAACAGGGCCAGCAGGGCTCCCCGGTTTACGTGGTCGGAGCCGACTCGGCCGCGCAGGCCGCCGCCAACCGCGGCCAGGGGCAACAGGGCTCGCAGGGTCAGGGCCAGGGCGGCAGCTCAGGCCAAGGCCAGCAGGGCCAGGGCCAAATGGGCCAGCAGGGCCAGAGTCAGCAAGGTCAGCAGGGGTCCCAAATGGGCTCCATGGGGCAGATGGGCCAACAGGGCTCCTCCTCCAGCCAAGGCCAGGGACAGGGCCAGTCCCAAAGCGCGTCGCAAAGTTCTTCCTCCTCCTCGTCTTCCTCGTCCGGCCAAGGCCAGGGTCAGGGCATGCCGCAACTCGCGCAGCTCAGCCCGATGCCGGGCCAGCCGGGCCAACCCGGGATGCCGGGCCAGCCGAGCAGTAGTTCCTCCAGCTCCAGCAGCTCGAGCTCGTCATCTTCATCGTCCTCGTCGAGTTCCTCGTCGTCCTCCTCGTCCTCTTCCTCCTCGGGTGCGTCCGGTGGCCCTCCCGGCATGCCCGGTTCGCCCAGCAGCTCCGCGAGCAGTCAGCCGCAGATGAACAGCTCGAGCACCGTGGACCTGGTCTCAATCATCCGGAAGCTCTTCGGCCTCGGTGGCGGCTGAGCTACAACAGGTAGGGACGCCTCGGCGAGGCGCCCCTACCCGATTACCGGACGGCGATGAACGCGCCGTCGTGCTTGTAGGTCACCTCGCGCATGAGGTTCGCGAACTTCATGCCGGTGTGCTCGCCGATCAGCGGATAACGCAGCACCGTCGGAAACCCGACCGCGTTGATCGAGACGTGGCGGCGGCCGTCCTCCTTGCGGGGATTGATGCCCTCCAGCCGGGCGATCACCGGTTCGGCCTGGCCGGTGAACTCATCGCCGAACACGAAAACCGCCATGTGCATCCGGTCGTTGGCCGGCTGGTAGAGGGAACGGATCGCGCGGAAGATGCCGGGCACGGGGTTGGAATTGCTGTAGATCGGATAGGTCGCGAGCGCACGCAGGGCGTTTTCCCGCACCTGGGGCTGATCCGGAATCCAGTCCGGCATGCCCCGCAGGATGAAGCGGCCGTCGGCATCAAGAAACTGCATGCCGACGATCTCAGGATAGCTGTTGAGCACGTCCTGGATCTTCGCGAGCGCCTGCTCGTGCAGGTACTCGGTGCGCGTGTCGCGCATGCTGCCCGAGGTGTCGAAGACAAAGGCAATGTAGTTACTCTCCACCGGCAGGCCCACCGGCAGGTTCAGTGACGGCAGCTCAAGCGCCAGATCGAGCTCCTTCTGCAGCGAAGCGATCTCGTCTTTCTCCGCGTCGATGTCGACCAGCAGCTTCTCCTTGGCCGCCTGCAACGCGGCGATGCGCGCCTCCAGCCGGGTCTTGATGTCGGCCATCTGTTCGCGGCGCTCCTCGGCCAGCTGCACCGTCTCGGCCGCGGCCCGGGCTCGGTCGGTCAGCACCTCCTCCTCCTCCTCCAACTCCGCCATCTGCGACATGCGTTGCTGGGCGATCTCGTTGAGCCGGTCGCGCAGGGATTGGATCATCTGGCTGGCCGAACCCATCGTGATGACGAACAGCAGCACGATGGCACCGAAGCCGCAGCAGATGCAGTCCAGGAAGGACATGCCAAAATCGTTCTCGGCGCGTTTGTTGCGGGTCTTCATGGCAGGCTCCTCAAATGTCGGGCCAGGACGGGGCCGGGCTGACCAGGCCGCCCTTGGTTTTGTCGGCCAGTTGCCAGAACAGGAACGGTGAGGCCGGGTCACCTTCCAGCGGATAGAGAATCGTGTTCACCGGGATGTCCGGGGGCATGAGCCGCGCGGCGGCGTTGAAGAACCGGACGCGGTCGGTGTCGGTCACCACGTCACCCGACGCGTAGGTATCGCTGAGCGTGGGCAGGCCGTCGGTCAGCAGCAGCACGGAGTCGGGCACGGTAGCCATCCCCCGCACCACATCGAAGGCGCGCTCAAGGTTGGCGCCGCCGGTCGGCACCACCTCGCCCAGCGTCCGGATCGCCAGGCCCACCTGCTCGCCATCGGAACGCAGCATCCAGTCGCGCTGGTAGGTCGGCAGCAGGAATTCCGCGTCCTCGGCAAACAACAGGACTTGAAACGCCGCGTCCTCGGGCAGCGAGGCGATCAGCCACTGCACCGAACGCACCACACGGGTCCATTTCTTGGATTCGCGCTTTTCCGCGTCGGTCTTCGACTGCATCGCGATGGCCTCCTCGACGGAATCGCCCAGCATCGAACCGGACGCGCGCACCACGAACAGAAAGTAATCCCCCTCCAGCTTGAAGCCCGTGAGGTATTGGCGCCGCTGCGGGTTGGGGATCGGGACCGGCGGTTTTTCCTCCACCGTCGGGATCTCGTCCTTGTCGTCCATCAGCAGCTTCAGCTCGTCCTCCAACGCCGACTGCTGTTCGAGCAGGAGCGCCATGTCGACTTCCTGCTTGGTCAGTTCCGCGAGCTGCGCGCGGTTGCGGCTCTCGATCTCGCGTTGCCGCTCCTCGTCCTCTTCGGCGGTCGTCGCCAGCTGTTGGATCTGCCGCTTCTTCACCTGCACGTCGCGCTCGAACTGGCCCACGACCTCCTCAATCCGCGACATCTGCTGCTCCTGGGCGTTGCGCTGCTTGCCGGCGACCAGCACGAAGAGCAGCAGCACGCCGCCGAAACCACAGCAGATGCAATCCAGGAAGGATATGCTGAAGACCTGCGGGGAACGGCGTTTCTTCGCCATGGATCAGGGGCCGGGCGAACGCTCAGGCCGGGCCTGGACGGCGTTCGGCCGCAAACAACATTTCCACTTCCTCCCCCTGGGCGCGCAGTTTCACGCGGTCCCCGGGGGCCACCACCACGGCGCCCAGCGATGAGCCGGGCGCTTCGAACACCCACTCGCCGTCGCGCCGGCCGATCTTGACCGTCAGTTCGCCGAGGCGGCTGAGCGCCGCGAACGACGGCGCCGCCCCGTTGCCCGCGCCGTGAAGTTCCTCCGGCAGGGCGTGCAGCGAATAGGCGAAACCTTCGACCACCACGTGACTGGGCAGCAGGCCGGCGTTGGCCTGGCCACCGGGAACGTGATCGACCTGCAGGTCGACCCGCGGCGCAGTGGTCGCGGCATCGGTCGTGAGCGCGGGAGCGGACACCGAGTCGAGCACCGGCACCTCCGCGATGTCCTCGTAAAGGGAACTCTCCGTCGCAAAGCGGGCCGCGCCGCGGGCCGCCGCCCCTTCGCTGAGCCGCAGCACCCGGGTGAAACCGTGCGCCGCCAGCAATTCCGAGATGCTCGGCAGCAGGCACGTGCGCGAGCTGAGCACCACCGTCACGGAGGCCGGATCGCCCTGGCCCTTGCGGACAAATTTCTCCGCCGCCTCAGCCAGGCCCTCCTCCAGTGGCCGCAGGTCGCGCAGCATGGTCTCGCGCGGGAACGCGGCCTGGTGCACGCGGGTGCCGGCGCCGATGGAATAGCGGATGTCGCCCCGCTGGGTGTTGTCCAGCAGGTGGGCGCGGGTCTGCTGGTAAAACATCTGCTCCAGCTCGCGCTGCGCGGTGACGTCAAACGAGGTGGCGCGCAGGAAACGGTTCCCCATCGACCGCATCAAAGTCTGCATGAGCGGGATGTAGCCCAGCCGCGGCATGCGCAGGTGGTCGCCACGGCGCACCCGACCGTCGGACTCGGTGGAGAGCAGCGACATCGCCGCGGAGTGCAGGTGGATGTCGACGTAGAGCTGCCGGCTGGTCAACGCGGTCGCCTGCGCCTGGGCGTCGTTGAGCGAGGTGACGGACAGGCCCGCCATCGCGCCGAGTGGGATGCCCAGGTCGCGGGCCATGGCCAGGATGAGTCCGAGACCCATGTTGTCCTCCCCGCCGGAGGAGAGGAACTGCCCCGGCACGGCGAACACGACGCGCTCGGGCTTGCCGTGCGCCTCGACCAGGCTGTCCCAGAAGCCGGCCAGGAAGGTGTAGGCCAGTTCGGAATAAGCCGGGGTGCGGGGCGGGCCCTCCAGGTCCGAAGGCGAGAGCGAGAGATGCTCCCAGAAGGTGTGGCTGGTGCGGCGCGGATGGCTGCGCCAGAGCGCCTCGGCTTGTGCGCCGAAGATCAGGTCGCTCCCATCCCACGAGGCGAAGCCCGGCCAGGCTGAACCCGGGATGGCGGGCGGATCGGCCGGCGTGCCGTCGGCGTTGAGAAATGCGGCGTTGAAGCCGAAATCGGAGAATTCGATGCCACAAGCGTAGGCCATGGGAGCAGTGGGTCGTCAGAGGTGATGGGCCGGTGGAGCGGAGGTCAGATGAAGCTCGCCCCGGCGTCCTCGCGCGTCGGCACCTTCATGAGGTCGACGATGCGGGTCCGGCAGTATTCCTGGATGTCTTGAATGAGGTGTTCCTGGCGCGCCTGCAGGAGGTGCACCACAAACATGAGAATGATGCTGAGCATCAGCGCGATCAGGGTGGAGTTGAACGCGAGGCCAAGGGAGTTGGTGACGCCGGACAGATCCCCCTGCAGCGCCTGGTCGGCCTGCGCGAGGGCGTCACCGATACCGCGCACGGTGCCGATGAAGCCCACGGACGGAATCGCCCAGGCGATGTAGCGCACCATCGAGAGATCGGAGTCAAGTTCGTCGGCCGCCAGGGACGAGCGTTCCTGCACCGCCGCCGCCGAGTCCTGAATGGAGCTGGTGGCGTGGAACCGGTTCAGGGCCGACATGATGAAGGCCGGCAGAAACTTGTTGCGATACCGTCGCCGGGCTTCGACCAGGCTCTGCACCTCCTTGGAATGCTCCAGCGAGGCGTCGGGCAGGATGCGCTCGCCCACCTCCAGATGGACGAATTCCTCGGCCAGCAATTTGTGCTCCCGCGAGACCTGCCATAGCTTATGGGAAAGCAGAATGAGCGCCCAGACCATCAGCGTAAGGCACGCTTGCTGCTCATAGTCCTTCAAGATGACCACAAACGTGCGGCTCACCTCCTCGGCGTCCTCATTGCCCTGGGCTTCCAGAATCCGCCGCGTAATCTCCACTTCGGCCGCCTGCGGGCGGATGTAGCGCGAGTAAAGCATGCCTACGCCGAGGATGGCCACGAGAAGACCAATGCTTTGGATGATAAAACCTTGGGTGAAAATGCCTCGTTGGCGAATCGGGGTCATGGGGTATAAGAGTGCAGGTGAAATCAAATGTGCCGCGAATTCTGGAAAAATTCTTGGTGAACAATTCCGGGAGGACGCGTGTCGCAGGATCTTCGCGAGTCAGACCTTGCGTCGAGGCTCCGTTCGAATAACGTGAATGAACCCCTAACGGCCTAGCTGTGAAAATCAATCGTCGTCCCCCGATGCGGACTTCTCTCGCTTTCCTCGGTATCCTGTCCCTGCCCCTCATCACCGGGTGCCAGGTTTCGCCTTCCAAGACCGTTTCCGGCGCCGGTATCGGCGCGGGTGCCGGTGCCTTGGGCGGCGCCGCCATCGGCTCCGCCTCGGGCAACACCGGCTCCGGCGCCTTGATCGGTGCCGCCTCCGGCGCCGCCGTCGGCGCGCTGGTCGGGTTGACCCAGGAAATGAAGGAACGCGCCCAGCAGGACCGCCTCGCGCAGGAACGCGCCTACCAGCAGGAAATCGCCCGCCGGCGCCAGGAAGAGGCCCGCCGCCAGGAGCAGCTCGACGAGGAGCTCGCCATCGCCCAGGGCTTCCGCATCACCGACGCCGAACTCAACGACGCCCAGCGCCGCCTCGACGAGACCAACAGCCGCCTCGCCGAACTGAAGGCCGAGCGCGAATGGGCCCTCAGCCGCAAGAAGACGCTCGACGAGACCGAGGAGAAGGTCGCCTCCGAACTTGCCGAGATCGCCCGCCTGGAAGCCGAACTGGCCGCCCTGCGTGGCGACCTGCCCTCCGACACGCCCGACTCTCCTTGACGTCTGCCCGGTCCGACGGACCGGCCCACGCCGCCCCCACCCACACCAACTCTCCCAATCTTATGGTTCCAGCGCTGCTCAAGACACTCGTGGGAAGACTCCTGCCGGTGATCGCCGCCGCCATGTTCATCAGCGGATGTGCCACGAATAATTACGACGTTAAGATCAATTCCATCGCGAATCAGGAGAAGGCCGCCGGCGTCTCCTACCGCATCATCACCAAGAACGGCCAGGATCCCCGCGCCGACCTCCGCACCGCCGAGGCCGTCGACTACGTGAAGGCAGCCCTGTCCGGCCGCGGGCTCTATGAAGCGCCCTCGCCCGAAAACGCCGACATGGTCGTCGAAGTCGATTACGACGTCGAGCCGCCGCGCGTGGAGTTTGAGCAGCGCTCCGTGCCGGTCTTCGCCCGCGTCAACGGGGGCGTCCGCACCATCATCGTCCCCACCCGCGACTCCAATGGACAGGTCCGCTACCGGCCCGTCTCGGTCATGGATCCCCCTTCCAACGAACTCATCGGGTTCGAGAAACAGAACGTGCCGGTCACGATCTACGAGAAATACCTGCGCGTCTCCGCCCGTGAGAACATCGCCAGCGGAGATGACGAGCCGCCGTCCCAGCTCTGGAGCGTGTACGTCTCCAACGAGGCCGAGGACGACGACATTCGTTCCGCCCTGCCCGTGCTGGCCTCCGTGGTCGTCGACTACATCGGCGTCACCACCGACAAGGACCAGAAGGTGAAGGTCAATTCGGAGGATCCCGAGGTGACCTTCATCAAGCGCGGCATGTAGCGGCCGCTCCGCCTCTCCCCGCTTCCTTGAGCCCGGCTCCCGTGCCGGGCTTTTTCATGTCCCGGGACGGCAGGCACCCCAGCGCGGACACATTCCTGTAACATGGGGATTGAGTCCGGAGGCCATAAGCGACCACGCTTCGGCCGCTAACCCCTCCAGCTCCAGCATGATCGGCACGATTTTTGAAGTCCTCGGGTCCCTCGGCATGTTCCTATTCGGCATGAAGGTCATGTCGGAGGCCCTGCAAAAACTATCCGGCGAACGC
>Ga0181606_10001440_pt1 | contig 20941 bp, 21 predicted proteins | sample 041ome_10_FD_132994 | JGI IMG/M metagenome (GOLD analysis project Ga0181606, IMG submission 132994) | Coastal salt marsh microbial communities from the Groves Creek Marsh, Skidaway Island, Georgia - 041412US metaG (megahit assembly) | ecosystem: Environmental > Aquatic > Marine > Intertidal... | reverse complement strand
TTTACGCCGGTTCGATTCCGGCTTCAGCCTCCATGATATAATTTTTATAAATGAAAAATAAAATAAAGAAGCTAACTAAGGCTATTATTCCAGTTGCTGGACTCGGAACAAGGATGCTTCCAGCCACCAAGGCCATACCTAAAGAGCTTTTACCTATATACGATCGTCCAATTATTGAGCATGTAGTGAAAGAAGCTATAACTGCTGGTATTACTGAGATAATCTTAATAACAAGAAGTGGCAAGGAGTCTATTGAAAATCATTTTGACATGAATTATGAGCTTGAGCATAGGTTGGATAAAAGAGGAAATCAAATAACACTCGATTCAGTAAAAAATATTATTCCTAAGGGAATTAAAATATCTTCAATACGACAGCACAATGCTTTGGGTCTAGGTCATGCAATTCTCTGCGCCAAACACTTAATTATTAATGAACCGTTTGCAATCTTATTGCCCGATGTAATGGTTATTGAGGATATATCACACCCTAAAAATTTCAGCTTATGCTCCATGAAAAGATTCTGGGATGAAACAGGTGTTGGTCAAATTATGGTAGAAAGTATTGGAAATAAAGATACAGAAAGCTATGGGATTGTAGATACTAATGGGGAACATCCTAAGCCTTTTTCTAGTGTTGGTATTAAAAAGTTAGTAGAGAAACCTACACCTGAAAATTCACCCTCCAACCTTGCGGTCTTAGGAAGATACATCTTACCTGCAGATATAATGGATATATTAGAAAATACTTTAGAGGGAGTTGGAGGGGAAATCCAATTAACCGATGCTTTGGACAAATTCTTGAATTATGGAGAGCTAAACGCTTTCCTCTCAACGGCAAAAATTTTTGATTGTGGTAATAAAAAAGGGTTCATAGGCGCCAATTTGATGTTAGGCATGAGAGACCCTGAAATATCTGATTATCTGAAAGATTTGTTTGATACATTCAATAAAAATATATAGTAAAATATCAACTTAAATTATGAGTCTAGTTTTATATAAGCCCGAGTGGTGGAATTGGTAGACACAAGGGACTTAAAATCCCTCGATAGAAATATCGTGCCGGTTCAAGTCCGGCCTCGGGTACCATATAACTTTGTTTTATCTAAAACTAGGCACCAATAACTATTTCAAAATATGTTGTAATACTTTTTAATTTTTGTTTGTTTGGATAAGGAGCTAAATATTTACAAATCACTTTATTGTTGAAAATTATTGATTATAAAAACACATATAAATATAATTTAGCATTCAAATTTTTTATTCTAGACAATCACAATAAACTTTGCTTAAACTAACTGCAAATTTTATTTATTTAAAAGGATATACAACTAATCAATTTATTACCAAAAAGAAATAAGAATAATATAAACTTAATATACAACTATACAAAAGTAATTTTTTAATGGAAGAGACACATAGCAAAAAATATTCTAAGGATTTGGGAGATGAAATAGATTTTCTAGAGCTTTTTAATATCTTATTAGCAGGAAAATGGATTATTGTTTTTATAACATCTTTTATAATAATCTCTGGAGTTATTTACAGCCTTCTATTGCCTAATATATATAAATCTGAATCACTGCTTTATCCTAATGACTCATCAAGTAGTGTCTTTTCTAGAGCTCTTCAAGGTTATAATGGTATTGCTGGGCTTGCTGGGATAAGCCTTCCATCAGGTGTTACTGAGGGTAATTCTGTAAAAGCAATTCAAAAGATTAGTTCACTTAGTTTTTTTGAAAATCACATACTAACAAATATTTACCTGCCAGATCTTATGGCTGTTAAATCATGGAACTCAAAAATAAATAAGCTTACTTATGATGAGAATATTTATGACATTAAAAGTAATGCTTGGGTTAGAGACTATTCTCATCCAAAGCAAGCAACACCAAGTGCGCAAGAAGCCTTTAATGTATTTATATCAGAACATTTAACCTTGAATGAAGATAAGATATCCGGATTTATCACTCTATCAATTAAACATCAATCTCCATTTGTAGCCCGGCAATGGGTGGAGTTGGTTGTAAATGAGATTAATGGTTTTTATAGGCAAAAAGATAAATTAGAATCAGAGAGGGCTGTTAGTTATCTTAATCAGAAAATTTCAGTGACTAGTTTGTCTGAAGTAAAATATGTTTTGGCCCAGCTATTGCAAGAGGAAACTAAAAAGTTAACTTTAATTGAAGCTAATCAATTCTATGTTTTTGATTACATTGATCCTCCTGTAGTAATGGAAAAAAAATCAGAACCAAGAAGATCTATAATTGTCATTATAAGCTCAATATTTGGGGGGTTTTTAAGTATTTTTATAGTTCTTATAAGACATTATGCTTTCAGAAAAAAGTTTAATAAATCAACCATATAAAGTAATCTATTAATTTAAGTTATTACTATGAAAGCTAAAAAAATTACCATTGTAGGTTCTGGATATGTTGGTATGTCTCTTGCAGTTTTGCTTGCCCAGCATAATGAGGTAACAGTTCTCGATGTTGATTCTATACGTGTCAATAGTATTAATAATAAGCAATCCACCATAACTGATACTAAAATTCAAAACTTTTTGAATGAAAAAGAGCTTTGCCTCTCAGCAACACTAGACAGCAAAAAAGCATATGAAGGGGCTTCTTTTATTGTTGTTGCCACACCAACTAACTATGATCCTAACACTAATCAATTTGATACTAGCTCAGTAGACAGTGTTGTGAATGAAGCTTTAAAGCTAAACTCAAGTGCTTTAGTGGTGATAAAGTCGACTCTCCCCGTGGGTCATGTCAAATTATTACAAGACAAGCACAACACCGATCGTGTTATTTTTTCACCTGAGTTCTTACGAGAAGGTCAAGCTCTAGAAGATAATCTTTACCCAACTCGTATAATTGTAGGTAGCTATCTTGATTCTGCTAAGGTGTTTGCTGGATTGTTGCAAAAGGCCGCTGACAAAGAAAATATTGAAACCCTATTCATGGCACCAACAGAAGCTGAGGCAGTTAAGCTTTTTGCTAATACCTATTTAGCTATGAGAGTATCTTTTTTTAATGAATTAGATTCTTATTCAATGGCATATGGTCTTGATACTAAAAGTATTATTAATGGTGTTTCCTTAGATTATCGCGTAGGCCAGGGTTATAATAACCCATCTTTTGGGTATGGTGGTTATTGTCTACCGAAAGACACCAAGCAACTTTTGGCAAACTATGCACAAGTACCACAGAAACTGATCCAAGCCATTGTTGAATCAAATAAAACTCGCAAAGATTTTATTGCAGAAACTATTATTAATCTAAGACCACAAGTTATTGGTATATACCGATTGGTAATGAAAGAAGGCTCAACTAATTATAGAGAAAGTGCTATCCGGGGAATTATGAAGAGGATAAAGGCAAAAGGTGTAGAAGTTATTATTTACGAACCAACTTATAAGGAAGCTGAATTTTATAAATCAAAAGTTATTAGTTCTTTAAACGAGTTTAAGGCAACTTCAGATTTGATTATTGCAAACAGAATTAACATTGACCTTAATGATGTTAAAGAAAAAGTATTTACACGAGACTTGTTCGGAAATAATTAGATAATATTTTGAGTATAATATTTTTGTCTAAAACTCAAATAATGAAAAATACATGTAAAATTAAGACATGAGAGAAATAATTTGAAAGTTCTTGTTACAGGTGCAGCTGGTTTTATAGGCATGCATGTATCTAAGCGTCTGTTGGATGATGGCTGTGATGTTATTGGCCTGGACAATATGAATAGTTATTATGAGATAGAGTTAAAAAATCATCGACTTACTGAGCTTTTAACTTATAAAAACTTTCGCTTTTGTAAACTGGATTTAATTGATCGAGAGGGAATGGCAAAAATTTTCGCGGAAGAAAGGTTCGATAGTGTAATTCATTTAGCTGCTCAGGCAGGAGTCAGATATTCAATTGAAGCACCTTTCGATTATGTTGATAGTAACTTAGTCGGCATGCTTACTGTATTGGAAGGTTGTCGTAACAATATGGTTCGTCACCTAACTTTTGCTTCATCAAGCTCCGTGTATGGAGCTAATCAAGCTGTACCTTTTTCTGAAAATGATCAGGTGGACAACCCTGTATCGTTATACGCTGCGACTAAGAAATCATGTGAGCTTATGTCATATTCATACTCTAAGCTCTACGGAATACCTATTACAGGCTTAAGGTTTTTTACTGTATATGGCCCGTACGGGAGACCAGATATGGCACCTTGGTTATTTACAGAAGCTATTATAAACAACAACCCAATCAAGATATTTAATCATGGAAAAATGATGAGGGATTTCACGTATATTGATGATGTTGTTGAGGGTGTGGTTCGTATTCATAATCAAGCTCCTTCTAATCCTGTTCCATATTACTTATACAATATCGGTAATAGCAGCCCCATAGAGTTATCTCGGTTTATAACTGCAGTCGAAAACGCATGTGGCTCCGTTGCCAAAAAAATATTTCTAGATATGCAGCCTGGTGATGTAACTCAAACATTTGCTAATATTTCTGCTTTAGAAAAAGCTGTTGGATACAAGCCTGCGGTAGAAATTGAGGAAGGCATAACTCATTTTGTTGCTTGGTATAAAAAATATAGAAAATTGTTTAAATAACATTAGAAGCGGAGGTTTAAATTGAAAAAAGCACTAATTACAGGTGTTACAGGACAAGATGGATCATATTTGGCAGAGCTTTTATTAGAAAAGGGCTATGAGGTTCATGGTATTAAGCGGCGAGCCTCTTTAATAAATACTCAGCGTATAAATCATATATATCAAGACCCACATATTGATAATGCCAGATTTATTCTTCATTATGGAGACCTTTCAGACTCATCAAACTTAATAAGAATTCTTCAGGAAATAAAACCTGATGAAGTCTACAACTTGGGTGCGCAATCGCATGTTGCAGTATCGTTTGAGTCACCCGAGTATACTACTGACGTTGATGCAATGGGAACACTTCGTATTTTGGAAGCAATTCGTTTGCTGGGCTTAGAGAAGAAAACTAAGTTTTATCAGGCATCTACTTCAGAACTTTATGGTGATGTTCAAGAAATTCCCCAAACGGAAACTACACCTTTTTACCCAAGATCACCTTATGGAGTAGCAAAGCTGTATGCATATTGGATAACTGTAAACTATCGCGAATCATATGGTATGTATGCTTGTAACGGTATTCTTTTTAATCATGAATCTCCTCGTCGTGGAGAAACGTTTGTTACAAGAAAAATTACTCGAGGCTTAGCAAATATAGCTCTAGGACTTGATAGTTGTCTACATTTAGGAAATATAAATGCACTTCGCGACTGGGGCCATGCTAAAGATTACGTAAAAATGCAATGGATGATGTTACAACAAGAAGTTCCAGAAGATTATGTAATTGCAACGGGTATACAATATTCTGTTAGACAATTTGTTATATGGTCTGCACAAGAGCTTGGAATAACACTTGAATTTACTGGTGAGGGTTTAGATGAAGTTGGAGTCATCAAAAAAATACATGGTAAAAAAGAGTATAAGATAAAAGCTGGAGATATTATTGTTCGTATAGACCCCCGTTATTATCGTCCTGCTGAAGTGGATACTCTTCTAGGCGATCCAAGTAAAGCCAAGGAAAAGCTTGGTTGGATTCCGGAAGTTACAGCTCAAGAAATGTGTGCAGATATGATTTCAATTGATCTAGAAATTGCAAAAAAACAGGCATTTCTTATAGAAAGCGGGCACTAATTAGCAGTTTGACTTAGATAAATTATCGTGAGTGAATCCAAATTAAAAACAAAAAAAATATTTTTAGCTGGGCATTTAGGAATGGTTGGCAGTGCAATAGAAAAGCAGCTAAAAAAGCTGCCTGGTAATAAAGTTATAACTGCATCTCGGGAACACTTAGATCTATTAAATCAAAAAGCCGTACAAAGTTTTTTGAATAAACATAAGCCTGATCAAATTTATTTAGCTGCAGCTAAGGTTGGAGGAATTTATGCTAATAATACATATCCTGCAGAATTTATTTATCAAAACCTAATGATTCAAACGAATGTAATTCACTCTGCACATCTAAATGGTGTACCTAAGTTACTATTTTTAGGCTCATCTTGCATATACCCAAAGGCATCACCGCAACCAATGAATGAGAACAGTCTTCTAACCGGTATTTTAGAAGAAACTAACGAGCCTTATGCTGTAGCAAAAATTGCTGGTATTAAACTTTGTGAAAGCTATAACCGTCAATATGGTCACGATTATAGATCAGTTATGCCTACGAATCTTTATGGACCAAATGATAATTTTAACCTTGAGAACTCACATGTAATACCTGCCTTAATTAAAAAAATTCATGAGGCTAAATACAATAATGAAAAAACATTATCGGTTTGGGGTACTGGTATACCAAAGCGTGAATTTTTGCATGTCGATGATATGGCAAAGGCAGCAATATTTATAATGAACCTAGATCTCAGCATATATCAAAGTAAAACGCGTAGCATGTTGTCCCATGTCAATATTGGCTCAGGCGTGGATTGTACTATCAAGCAACTCGTTGAAACTATATCAGATGTAATTGGTTATCAAGGTGACATAATATGGGATACCAGTAAACCAGACGGCACACCTAGAAAACTACTGGATATATCAAGAATTGAATCTATGGGATGGAGACCAACTATTGAACTAAGGGAAGGTCTCAGGATGACATATAGCTGGTACTTAGAAAATTTGGAAAAAATAAAGTCTTGAATAAAAACAAAAGTATAACTGTTTTGTTTAATCAAATCTTAAGTCATGCTGGCTTTAGAAGATATGCTGGCAATACTCTATGGCTTTTTGGTGAAAAGTTTTTGAAGATAGTTATAGGTATAGCAATTACAGTATGGGTAATAAGATATCTAGGTCCGGAACAATTTGGCTTATTAAGCTATGCAATAAGTTTTGTAGGATTATTTTCTGTGATTGCCACCGTTGGCTTAGAAAAAATTTTAATTAGAGAACTTGTTAGTGGCGAATTTTCCCATGAGAGGCTTCTAGGTACTGCTTTTGGGTTAAGAATGGTTGGCGTTATATGTGTTTTTTGTTTAATAGGTATATTTATTCAGCTCGTAGACAATAACAATAATGAACACATGCTAATTTTTATCATTGCCTCAGCAATTCTATTTCAGACATTAGATGTGATCAAACTCTATTTTAAGTCTAAAGTTCTCTCCAAATATGAAGTTTTTGCGAGCGCTATTAGCTTGGCGGCATCAAGTATTATAAAGATACTCTTAATAATTAATCACGCAAATATTTTTGCTTTTGCTGCTGTAGTTATTTTTGATTCTTTTTTGCTAGCAATTAGTCTTGTTTATTTTTATAACAGGGATACTTCTTCTCTCTATTTAGGAAGAAGTTGGTTAACTCCACTAAAATGGAAGTTTGATATTATTTTAGCTAAGAAACTTTTTCGAGATTCATGGTCTTTAATACTCTCAGGTGTAGTGGTCGGTATATATATGAAATTTGACCAAATTATGATTAAAGAGATGATTGATTCAACAGCGGTAGGTCAATATGCAGCTGCTGTAAAGTTGAGTGAGCTATGGTATTTTATTCCAGTAGCAATAACCGGATCCGTATTTCCTGCCATAGTCGCAGCTAAAAAAATAAATAATCATCTTTATTTACAACGCTTGAATAGGCTTTACGCATTTATGTTTTGGACTGCATTTATACTTGCGGTTGTTATATCTTTTTCAAGCAATTGGATTATTTTAGTACTTTTTGGGGACGCCTTCTCACCAGCATCTGATGTTTTAGTTATTCATATTTGGACTGGAATTTTTGTTTTTGTAGGTGTTGCAAGTACACAATGGTTTGTGAGTGAAAATCTCCAACTATATTTATTACTCAATACTTCGGTAGGCGCAATTTTAAACATAGCTTTTAATCTTTATTTAATTCCAATATACGGAATACAAGGAGCTGCGATAGCAAGCCTAATATCGCAAGTTATTTCAGCATACTTCATGCTATTAATCTGGAAAAAAACAAGGCCTAATTTTTTTGCTATATCTAAATCATTAAATATTTATAAGGTGCTTTTTCATGAAATATAAACCCTCCTTTATTATAATTGAGGACTTAAGATTTTCTCTTTTAGATTTAAATGCATCTAAAATTTATTGCCATCTCTTTGAGCAAGGGTATTTTATTGTCTCAAAGTATTTCAACTCACTTATTTTTCAAAAAGATATATAAAGTAAAGTGCTAACGAAGTAAAATCTAAATATTGTGTACCCCATAACAGAATAAAATATGAAAAAAATGAAAAACTTTGAAGTAATTGATCAAGCTAATAAAATAAATACTATCAAAGCATCGGCTTTATTTTCAGTATTGAATTGTTCTAAATTTATAAAGAGAGTTTTGCATCATGCTGCTTGAGAATTCATTGATTACTAAGATTTATGTTTTTTGTGATGGGTCCAAATCGGATGGCAATGATGATGAGATTAAAGATTTTATAGATGGCGTACAATCTAATATAGAAATAATAACAAAACATAATCCTAAGAATTAGGTATACAAATAGGTGTAAAAACAGATGACAAGGAATAAATTTTTTCCGAACACTATAAAATCTTACAGCTCAATGTTTATAGATTATATTTATTGCTTACGGGAGAAATATTCATGAGTTCAAAAAAAAGAATTCTAGTCACTGGTGGCGCTGGTTTTGTAGGTAGTCATTTGTGTGAGAGGTTGTCTAAGATTCCAAATAATGAAGTATACAGTCTCGACAATTATTTCACCGGTAGTGAAAACAATCATGTTCCAAATGTTACATATATTAAAGGTAATACCATAGATATTGCCGACTTGGTTTTATTTCAACCTGATATGGTTTATCACTTAGGCGAATATTCAAGAGTAGAACAAAGTTTTGATGACATTGATAAAGTTTGGAGCTTAAATAAAATTGGGACTTTTGCGGTTCTAGAGTTCGTCCGAAAGGCGGGTTGTAAGATTTTATATGCAGGTAGTAGTACAAAATTTGGAGATGGAGGGATGGGGCGTAGCGCATCTCCTTATGCATGGACAAAAGCATCTAATACAGAGTTAGTTATCAATTATGGGAATTGGTTTAACATCCCTTTTGTGATTACTTATTTTTATAATGTTTATGGCCCGCGAGAAATTGCTAATGGTAAATACGCTACGCTTATTGGCATTTTTAATGAGAGAATGTTACATGATCAAAATCTGCCAGTCGTTAGTCCAGGAATCCAAAAAAGAAACTTTACGCATATTGATGATATCGTCAATGGTCTTATTTTAGTGGGTGATTCGGGATATGGTGATGAGTTTGGTATCGGCAGCCCAGATGCCTATTCAATTATAGATGTAGCAAAAATGTTTGGTGGTAAAATTGATATGCTTCCTGAACGACCAGGGAATAGAATGTCAGCAGAGGTAATTATTGATAAAACAAAGGAGCTTGGATGGAAGCCTAGAGTATTACTTGCTGATTATATTGAAACATTACGTAATAATGGGTGGAAAACTTAGAATGGAAATCACTAAAGCTCCAGTTTTATTTATAGTATTTAATCGACCAGAAGTGACACAGCAGGTGTTCAAAAAATTGATAGAAAATCCTTTCATAAGTAAAATTTATGTTTCCTGCGATGGACCTAGGCCTTGTGGCAGAGATGATCAGAAAGTTAAAGCTGTAAAAAAAATTATAAGTAGGGCGCAATCCGATATCCAAATATTAACTAATTTTAGTAATGAGAATCAGGGGTGTAAGATGGGTGTTAAGAATGCTATCGATTGGTTTTTTAAAAATGAAGAAGCTGGCATCATTATTGAAGATGATTGCCTTCCATCTGTTTCATTTATTCCATATTGTGCAACGTTGCTTGAGAAATATCGTTTAGCTGACGATATATTTGCAATCGATGGCAGTAACTATAGCGATATCACATCTGATACTGATAGCTACGCCTTTTCAAAATACACTATGATATGGGGCTGGGCAACCTGGAGAAATCGGTGGGAAAAGATGGATTTAAAAATGAAAGATATTGATCTTTTCTACTCAGGCAAGTTCAAGGAAAAATTTAAAGGTATTAATGAAAGAATATACTGGAAGAATCATCTGAATGCTGCGTTAGAAAATAATATTGATACATGGGACTTTCAATGGATGTATTCAATTTGGAAACATGATGGAAAGATCATCGCTCCTAAAGTTAATATGATTAAAAATATCGGTTTCGGAGAAGATGCAACTCATTCCAAGACCTCCAATCATATTTTTGAAGTGGCAAATTGTAATGAGTTAGATTTCCCTTTAATTCATCCAGAAGCAAGGTTATTTGATCATAATTTAGATCGAAGGTTATCTAAGAACAGATTTAATATTAGATTTAGATCAAATATCAGGCGGCTGATAAAAAGATATTTAAAGGTATGAAAGCTATTTGGGTTTTATTGCTTAACTTTCCTCCTTTACGCTGGTGTGCTTATGCTTATAGATATGTATCTTGGTCCATGTCTTTTCCAAAGGCCAAATTTGATTATGGTTGCCATATCAAAGAGAGCACATTTGGAGATTTCTCTCGCCTTTCATTTGGCTCTAAGCTTCATAAGAGTAGCCTAGGTAGGTATAGCTATGTTGGAGAGAATAGTTTGATAAATCGCTCTGTAATTGGAAACTTCACATGTATTGGTCCAGGAGTTTTAGTAAATCTTGGTTCTCATCCCACATATCGCAAGAGTATTCATCCTGCATTTTACTCAAAGAATATTCGAGCTGCTAAAGCTTTTGTAAAAGAAGATTCTTATGATGAGTATGGTAATGTCATAATTGGAAATGATGTTTGGATAGGCGCTAGAGCAATTATTTTAGGTGATGTAACAATTCCAGATGGAGTCATTATTGCCGCAGGCTCTATAGTTAAAAAGAATGATGTTTTAGAGCCCTATGGAATTTATGGAGGGTCGCCCTTGGTGCTGCTTAAAATGCGAAAATATGCAGAGACTCATAAGATTTCAGAACAATGGTGGAATCTTGATGATCAAAAATTAATTGAGCGATTAGATGAATTTATTTAAGTATTTTAATTATTTATATCTCAGATACATGGGCTGCATTGTTGAGAAAGATATCGATATAAGAGGGCTAGTGTATATTAAAAATAAAGGTAGCATATCAATAGGTAGCTCCTTTATCTGTAACTCTGGACTCATCAAAAATCCTATAGGCGGTGACACAATTGCAAGATTTGTTGTCAGACCTGGTGGATCTATATCTATTGGTAATAATGTTGGCATTTCTAATTCTACTATAGTGAGTTCTTCTGGAGTAATCATTAACGATAATGTATTGATAGGTGGCGGGTGTAGAATTTGGGATACTAATTTTCATAGCCTTGATTCAGCTGAGAGAAAAAATAAAAAAGAAATTCGAATAAAAAGTAAAAAGATAATACTTAAAGAAAGTTGTTTTATAGGTGCTGGCTCAATTATTCTTCCCGGAGTGACAATAGGTCAAAAATCTATCATTGGTGCGGGTAGTGTTGTTCGAGATAATGTTCCTGATAATGAAATATGGGCAGGAAATCCAGCTATTAAACTGCGCGATGTATTGTGAAATTTTCAATTATAACTGCTACATATAACTCTGCACTCTACCTAGAAGAAACAATTGAAAGTGTGCTCAGTCAAACTTATTCTGATATAGAGTATATTATTGTTGATGGTAATTCGACTGATGCAACACATGAAATTATTAAAAAATTTTCAGGAAGTATAAGCAAATTATTAATTGAAGATGATGAGTCAATGTATGATGCTATAAATAAAGGGATACGCATTTCAACTGGTGACGTTATTGCAATTTTAAACTCAGATGATCAATTGGCTTCAGTAGACACTATTAAAACTATGGCTGATATTTTGTGTGATAAATCAGTTAGTGGAGTCTACTCAAATATAATAAACTGCTATGGTAAGCTTCAGGTCAAGAAAAAGGTTTTCCAAGTAAATCTATCTGATTACTTAGTTAGTGGTAAAGGGACATTTGTACCGCACACGTCTCTATACCTTAAACGAGAGGTTTTTGATAATGTTGGGCTTTACAGTCTTGATTATAAGTTTGCATCAGATTTTGATTTTACAATTAGAGTTCTTAAAAATTATAAAATTAAGCATATTGATAAATATCTTTTTATCTTTAGGCGTCATGACAATTCCATAACCGCATCAGGCAAAATAAGAGATGAACGCATTCAAATTCTGGACGGGCAAAAAGTAAATTATAAATTTATTAAACTAAGAAAATTACTATTATGGTCTAGATATTATATAAAAAATATTTCATTTAGTTCATTGTTCGCTTATCTATACAAATAGTGATTTTTCTTAACCTTCTAACCTTATCATTTACCAATATCCAGTTATTTTGGATTCTTAAAATTCCTCATGTGTTAAGTTTGCTGATATATATTAAATATAAGTTATGGAATTCTAAGATACCATCAGAATTATTCTTTATTTTTATAGCATATATATTTATGACTATAGCCTCAGTTATAAATCCAAGTACTGAGTACTTTCAAGATTTGGTTGGAATATCAATATGCATTTTTATATTTATTACTTCATATGGGCTGGCTAAATACATTATTAGTATAGATTTATTATTACGATATTTGTTTCTTACCACCTTGCTGACATCTGTTATTGCTTTAAGTTTTTATTTTTTTGAGTATTTATTTTCATATGATTTAAGAACTATACTAGGTTTGAAACGTGATATTACCTCAGAGTTTTTTGGCATTAAGAGAAATTATGGCCTATATACAGAGCCAGGAGGCTTCGGGTATTTCTACATAGCATTATCTGGTTTTCTATTTATATATTTTAAAAATAATCTAACCATGAGGACGTATGTTTCTTTTTTCATAATATTGGCATCATTTTTATTGACATATTCTGCTGGCTCTTTTGGTATTATAGTGATAGCTTATATTGCTGCATTAGTTCTTGTTAATAAAATAGCAATTCATAAATTTCTAATACCGGCAGTATTTCTTGGAGCCATATTGTTTAGTTTATATAGTTACCTACCACCTGATCTTGTTGCACCTTTATTTAATAAACTCACTATATCTGAGAATCATGCAAGTTCTAGTAATAGATTAACGGCATGGTCTTTTGGCCTTACTTGGATAAACCTTGGATCTCCATTTGGAAATGGTGGCGGCTTTATAGGCCAATATTTTGATCATAGTCTGTTTAATTGGTTCTTAGATTTGGCTGTTAAATATGGGTATCTTACTGCCGCAAGTATTATTGCTTTTTTTATATCCATTTTTGTAAAAATTAGCAAATTGCGCTCTTCAGAAAAGTTTTTTTATTATCTTTCAATATTATCAATATTTGGCATCCTCCTAATTGTTGGTGTCTATCATACTGTTGTCTATTGGTTATCTTTAGGAATTATTAGCGCATTATCGGAAGAGAAAAATGTATGAAATAAGTGGAATTACCTGTTCAGGAAAATCTACTAAATTAAAAAATATTGCATTAAAAAAAAGTATTTTTTTAAAAAAGAAGTCAGTATTACATTTTTTATACGGTTTTTATTTTATATGTAAAACGGCGAATTTTAAAAAGTTAAATTTTATCATACGAAAAACTTATTATGCAGATAATAGGATTTTTATAAAAATAAAAGTATTTCTGAATACTATTGCTAAATTCTATTACGTTAATATAAATACAAATGAACTAGTAGATGAGGGATTTATCCAAATTCCTTTTTTGTTGATGTTGTCTGATGATGATATAGATAATTTTTTTACTTTATTCTTGCAAGAAATTAGTAAAGTAAATTTATTATGGATTTCATCTGAAAAAAAAATAATTATAGATAGATTGTCAATTAGAGGACATCATCGATTTGTAGGTAAAAATAAAGCTTATATGCTTTGGTTTGTTAATAAGAATCTGCAAATAATGAAAAGGATTGAATATAATTTAAATAAGCATAATGTTAATTATGAGAATGTAAATGAGTATTAAGACATTTTTTAATGAAATTAATCTTAGCGGAATAGATTATTTCTGCTGGAAAGGCGCTACAAAAATTGATAAATTTATTGAAGGTGATGCTGATATAGATTTGTATGTCCCACTAGCTGATTTTTCTAGATTTAGAATTATTTTACGAAAGCATGGTTTTGTGGAGTTTAGCTGGCCAGTCAAAGTTGATGGTGTTAGACATTTCTATAAACCTGGAAAAGGCGGTATTCTTCATCATCTCCATATTTATACAAGGTTAAGAACTGGTTCATCTCTTGCTAAAGAGTATGAATTAAGTCCCTCAAGTTCGTTCGAAAATATTACTATAATAATTATGGTATTCGTATTCTAAAGAAAGAAGACCTTTCTTTATTAAACGAATTAAGAGTAAAGCTAAAAAAATCAAGTTTTTTTGGGAAGTTATTTTATTGGCATAAACGTGAAATACATAATCTAGAATCACAACATTTAAATAATATAAGAAGTTATAGCAGCACTAAAATAACGCCTACCAAAATAGTAAAGTTATCATTCTTTATTAATTTTATTATGCTGTTAAGCATTAAATATAGACGATTACTTGGTTTATCCAAAACATCAGAAGTTGGTGCAGTAACATCTATCATTGGGCCTGATGGAGCAGGTAAAAGCACAATAACTAAGATTATTTATAGCAGGTACCATAAGTATCTTACAATTTCTCACCTTTCATTTGGTCGGCCTTCTTTTCAATGGTCTAATTTCCCAATTTACTTTATAAGAAACTTAATTACTTTTTTTAAGAATATCTCATCAATTAAAAAAAATCATTCAAGGATAAATATCGGATCTTTTAAAACTGTATCCTTTGCTAAAGCTATCTTTTATGTTTTGCTTGCTTATGAGCGAAAAAATATAATTGCAAGATGCATGTATTTTAAAAATAGGGGCCACATAGTAATTTTAGATAGATGCCCGCCAAAAAAACCAAGTGATTTTGATGGGTACCACTTATACAGATACAGTGGCTCATCGATCATTATTAAAAAGCTACAAAAAATAGAAACTAAAATTTATAATAGTATTAAAGATATTGATATTGTTTTTCCTCTTGAAGTCACACTCGATCAAGTTATAGAAAGAAATAGAAATAGAAATAAATTTGGCAAGGAAAGTGATGATGAGATCTATGATAGATTTAATTTATTTTCAAAATTTATTCCCAAATCACTTAAAATTGTGAAGCTTAATGGTTCTGACTCTCAATCTAAAATAGCAGATCAAGTTATCAAATCAATTTTTAATAGTATTGCTTAGTCATTCTAGCTAACGTCAGTCACTCCTTTTTTAAATAGCCTTACATTATATATGTAATAAAAATACCATATAATAGTAAATTAAATAAATAATAAATTATTATGTTGTTATATCAAAAATTAGTAAGAAAATTTTGTTTTTACACATGGAGATTTTGGGAGTTACTAGGAATTCATATAATTCCTAATCATTTCTACTTTCCTATTTTGGATTCTCGTAAGCTTAAAAATTATAACTTTAAAAAAGAATTTTCTTGTGAAGGTATTGTGTTTCATGAGGCCCCAATGCTTGATTTATTAGAGGAAATAAGAAGCCATTCAAGTGAGTATGCGCCGCTGCATAAAAATGTCGGATACTCAAGCAACGGAGATGGGGCAATTCTCTATGGCATGATTAGGCACCTGAAACCTAATAAAATTATCGAGGTCGGTTCTGGCTTTAGTACTGAACTTGTGAGTGCTGCAAATAAAATGAATATACTAGATAAGCAGTTTTCTCCTCAAATTACTTGTATAGAGCCTTACCCAAAACCTATACTCAGAAAATTATCTACTGAAGGTGATGTCAATTTAATCGAAGATAAAGTGGAAGAAATTCCTCTCTCAGTATTTAATGATTTAGACTCAGGAGATATCCTTTTTATAGATTCATCACATGTTGTTGATATTGGCAATGATGTCCATCACTTATATCTGAATATTTTGCCCAGCATTCCAGTGGGTGTATATGTTCATATTCATGATATTCGATTACCTTTTGAGTATCCACAATCTTGGGTTCTTGACGGTCACAAACATTGGACAGAGCAATATTTATTACATATGTTTTTAGCATTTAATCAATCCTTTGAAGTTATTTTTGCTGCTAATTATATGTTTAATAAGCAAAAGGAAAAGATGATTTCAGCTTTACCTGGGCTGGATGAATCTGGCTGGCCGGGTGCATTTTGGATCCGTCGAATTAAGTGAATAACTTTAGAGTAATACACCTAGTAAGAAATGTTACATCTACTTCGATGCCTTGGAATGATCTATATCAAACTCATCAACAAATAGATGCTTTATCTTCAGGATATGTCTGTTCAATCTCTAATGAGTTTAAACCAGGGTTGCGTTTGGATGAAGACTCAAAGAAGAACTATTTTTCTCTAAACTTCATCTCTGCATTTTTTGTACTTTATAAATTAGCTATTACGAATAATAAAAAACGTAATATCATTATCCATATTCATAATATGTCACTAATACCATATGCTTTATTTATAAGAATTTTTGGAGTTAAGTGTGTTATTAATGTCCACAATAGCTTGGTAAATTTTAATTTTGTACAATACAACTTGTTTAAACTTGGGTTACCATGTTTTGACGCCTTTATACCCGTTAGCTTTTCTGTCGCTGATGAAGTTGTTGATGCCTTTCCTGATATCAAATCAAAAGTTCATCCAATTAGAAATGGAATACATATTGATCAATTAACACAAATCAATGATTTACATAAACAAACTACAAAAAATATTGATGTGATAATTATTGCAAGGTTTGTTGAGCAAAAAAATGTTGCAAGAGTCTTATCAGTTCTATCAAACTGTAATAAAGTAAACAAGATTGTTTGGTATGGAGAGGGCATTGAGATGGAGTCTGCAAAGAATATAGTTTCTAATAGCTCTCTTGAACCAATATTTGAATTCAGAGGTATTAAGCCTCGTAATGAAGTTTTACATTCAATTGATAAAAGTATTGTTTATCTCAGCCTGTCTAAATGGGAGGGTATTGGAGTAGCTAATATCGAAGCTCTCTCTCTACCAACTGAAGTAATTTTATCTGATATACCTCCTCATAATGAATTATGGTCAGATGATAATTTAACTCTTGTTAGTTTAGAAATGAAAGATTCTGATATTGCAGATATAATAGACTACAAAATTCATAGATATAAAAAAAGAGAGAAGTATCTTTTAGAAAGGGCAGCAGCAATCAGAGCTCAATATGATTTGCGCAAGTTAGTTAAAGAATATATAAAAGTATACAAAGCATGCTAATAAAGAATTTATTTTAGTTTTTACGTCAAAAAATCAATAACATATTATGAAATCGATTGCTTTTATCAGTGATAGTAAAAAAACTATAAGTCTTTATCGAGAAGATTTAATCAACAGTCTTAAAAAAATGGGTTTTAACTGCAGCAGAATTGGTTTAAAAAAAATCTTTTTATCATTGATTATAATTTTAAAATCTTCATTTTTAGTGGTTTCTAATCTCAGAGCAAATATGATTGTAATGTTAGTTTTTCCTTTTAAGAGTAAACTTATAATTCTAAATGGCCTAGGTAATGCAACTAATAGCTCTCTTGCTAGATGGATTTTGATAAGGTTGATGAGAATACAAAGCGTTAATACAATCATTGCTGTTCAAAATTATAGAGATATGCGATGGTTGCGACGAATTGGTATTCCAACAAAGATGGTTTTTGGTTCTGGGGGTAGGGATTTAGGAATATCTAAAAATTCTTCTGCAAGCAAAACAGTTATAATTTCTAGGCATAAAAAAATTCTTCTTCAAGAACATTCAATCAGAAAATACTTAAATGCTTTTCCAAGTCACTCTATAGAAATCATAGGAGTCACTGAGAACGATATGACTTTTTCACATGAAAGGATGAGTTGTCTTGGCGTTCTTTCTCCAAATAATTTTTTTCTAAGTGGTCATACTTTCTTCCAACCTTATGGTTATTCTGAGGGGACACCTCACACTTTAGTTGATGCACTTTGTTCTGGTTGTGATGTAGTTATGGAAAAGAAGACATTTATTTTCCTTGGCATGTCGAATTTTTATCCAAGTGATTTTAACAATTCTGAATTTATTACTTTAAGCGCTAATAAAGCTTATGCAAGTCATATTTTTGGAACAAAAAATATTACTAATCAATACCTTAGTGCTCTAAGTAAATTTCTCAACATAAAGGAGCAATAATGAAAGATTATAAAATTGCTATTATTGGAGGAGCTGGGTTTTTAGGTAGCAGGCTAAAGGAGCGCTTTGATAAAGAAAGTCAAGAATATCTTATATATGATATTAATACCTCAGCTCACAAAGATAAAACAGTGTATCTTGATGTAGAAGATAAAAATTTGCTTAATCAACTTAAGGGGTGTGAATGTATTATAAATTTAGCAGCCGAGCATCGTGATGATGTAAAGCCTGTAATTAGATATGATAATGTAAATATTCAGGGAGCAAAAAATGTTTGTGATGCAGCGAGAAAGCACAACATAAATAAGATTATTTTCACTAGTTCTGTTGCGATATATGGTTTTGCCCCTCCAAGTACAGATGAACAAGGTAAGCCAAATTATTTTAATGACTATGGCCGAACTAAATATTTAGCTGAACAAGTATACAAAAAATGGCAGGCTGAGGATCCAGAAAATCGCACCCTTGTTATTGTCAGACCTACAGTTATATTTGGTGAGGGTAATAGGGGCAATGTTTTCAATTTGTTAAAGCAAATTGCTTCACGAAGATTTGTGATGTTTGGTAATGGAAAAAATAGAAAGTCCATGGCATATGTTGAAAACGTGGCAGCTTTCTTGGAATACAGTTTGTCATTCAAGCCAGGTTTGCATATTTATAACTATATCGATAAGCCAGATTTTGATATGAATACTTTGGTTTCTAAAGCGCGGAAAACATTATTTGGTAAAAATAATGTTGGTCTGCGCTTAACTGCATTTTTAGGTATGGCTATCGGGTATTTTGCTGATTTTGTTGCAAAAGCAACGGGTAAGACTTTGCCCGTTAGTAGTATTAGAGTTAAGAAATTTATGGGTACAACACAATTTGCATCATCGGTGAGTGAAACTGGTTTTGTCCCCCCAATTAGTTTAGAAGAGGGCTTGGCTCGAACACTTTGTTACGAGTTTCTGGAAGATAATTCCGATAAGCAAACTTTCGAAACAGAATAGGTCAATCAGATGACCTAGTTTCTTAAATCGATAGCAGTCGTATTTGTCTGCTATCCCCCTCTAAGCTTAATCTTCTCAAACGGTTCTCCTTGCTCAAGAAAATCAAGTGCCGCACTCACTCTAAATCAGTGACCGCTCAGCGGTTGTTGATTTGTTGGGTAGATAGAGGGTTTTCAGTCTGGCGTTATAAAATCTGAGCGCAGGACTGTGATTGGTTTGCTGTATCGTAAGGTGCATAAGGATAATAACCTCTCGGGTCTTGCTGTTTGAGAAGTTTGAGGCACATCGCAAACTTATACGTTTCGAGCAACGGGCTTTTAATAAACTTCGCAAGAAGAGTTGTGTTATAAAATAACAAAACGAAGCCATGGAGTTTGGCTTGAGATAAATAGGCTTATCAACTTTTAAAAAATTAAATAGGTATAAGCAGCTGCTTTATGCAGCTTTTTTTGTGTATGGATTTTGTTTTTAAAGTTCATGATTCACAATAAGACATATATAATTAATTAAAAATTTTAATACAATGATTGAATTTAAAAACTTAAATCAAGAAATACCTTATCAACTTTTAAAAAAGAAATATGATGAAGCTCTAGATTTAGGTCAAGAAAATATTGAGGCCATTTCAATTTCTTCTTTTAACAAGGAGATAAATGAGGTTGATTGTAGATACGTAAATCTTAAGTTTATTTTAAATGATGAATTTATTTTTTTTAGTAATTATGACTCTCCAAAAGCATTTGCTTTTAATTCTCATAACCAAATAGCCGCATTATTATATTGGTCTAGTATTAATGTACTGATCAGAATGAAAGCTCAAATAAAAAAAACTTCTAAGGAATTCAATCAAAAATATTTTTTTGATAGGTCAGAAGAAAAAAATGCATTGGCTATTTCATCCAACCAATCAAAATTGATCGAATCTTATAGCCAGGTGAAAGAAAACTATAATAAGTCGTTAGAAAGCGATAATTTACAAAAATGCCCTGAATATTGGGGCGGTTACTCATTTATTCCATACTATTTTGAATTTTGGAAAGGACATGAATCAAGAATAAACAAAAGAGAGGTTTTTGATAAGATTGATGGTGCTTGGAAGCATTCATTTCTTCAGCCATAAATATTGCCAAATATAATTATTAGTATAGAATTCACAATCATATGAAATGCAGCAGCGAAAACACTCTTAAAACAAAAATTACTTATATACTAAAACAGTAATGACTTTCATTTTATCTACTTTTAATGCATGGGTGCTCTCATAGCTTTGTCAAAGAAAAATATTACACCTATTAATGAAAAAATAAGAGCTGAAGAAGTTATGCTTATTGGAGCTAATGGCGAGAAAATGGGGATTTTGCCATTTAGCGAAGCTTTAAAGTTAGCGAGTTCAGCTTCATTGGATTTGGTGCAAGTCTCACCCTCTGATGCAAATCCTATTGTTTGCAAACTTTTAGATTATGGCAAACATCTTTTTGATAAGAAGAAAAGTATTTCATCAGCAAAGGTTAAAGTTAAAAGAAATACAACAAAAGAAATAAAATTTAGGCCCTCAACTGATGTCGGTGATTACAATATTAAATTAAAAAAGATTAAAAGCTT
>Ga0181606_10001434_pt1 | contig 21011 bp, 18 predicted proteins | sample 041ome_10_FD_132994 | JGI IMG/M metagenome (GOLD analysis project Ga0181606, IMG submission 132994) | Coastal salt marsh microbial communities from the Groves Creek Marsh, Skidaway Island, Georgia - 041412US metaG (megahit assembly) | ecosystem: Environmental > Aquatic > Marine > Intertidal... | reverse complement strand
TAGCTTGTAGGACTAGTCGAATGCTTGCGTACTAAGTGGGTGGCTTGCTTGAAGCCAGTAATAATCCACAAGCCCCCAATGTTCAATTCCCGCTCTCTGTGGGTCAGCAGCGCTTGCACGTAGCGCTGTGTCATGAGTCTGGCCGTCACTATATTGTCGGGCTGGTTAATGCCGGTCAACTTACGGTAGAGTTTGTAGAAAGCAGCACCTGTAACTCTTTCAAAGACACCACCTTTGCGCTTTTCCTGAATACCATAGACAACGTCAAATTGCTCCCGGTTCATCTCCTGCGCGAATGCTAGTAGCCACTCCGGCTCCTCTTCAAGGTCGCTATCGATGAGAAAAACCAGCTCTCCTTTAGCGTGCGACAAGCCAGTCATCATCGCCTTGTGATGACCAAAGTTGCGCGACAAATCAACTACCAACACATGTGAATCCTGTTCGGTGAGTCTGATAGCCAAATCCAGACTATTATCTGGCGACCCATCATTCACAAGCACAATTTCATAATCGTCTCCGACCAGCTGCTTTGCAGTGACGGTCGCACGTTCATGAAATTCGTCGATAAAAGGAGCAGACTGGTAGAGGGTTGCGACTATTGAAAGCTTCATGCCACATACCTCATGTATCGAGGACTGTCTTTGCCGCAGTTAAACAGAAGATCAAGGATCGTAACGCCATGAGTGAATTCACCCCAGAGCTGTTGATACTCAGGGTAATCTTCATAGTTAAACCAAGTCACCTCTATATCCAAATCTGTAAAGACTGTTTCATCCACATAAGATTTAGCTGCAGGGCCAGATACATATTCACTTGCTTTTGCTTGCTTACACAGCGAAGCCAGCTTTTCGGTTTTACCCTCAACAAGGTCGTAATCCCAAGACATGGAAACTTTTGTTTTAATTTCTAAATAATCACAAATAACGGATATGAATTTAAAATTCAAATCTGAGATCGTTTCAAAAGAAGCACCTGTATAAATCGGCTCAATAAAAGCAGCAATCTCATTAAAATATGGTGACCTTTTATAATTCATTTCGATGGATTTCCAATGGGCTAAATTCCAACCATCAGTTACAATTTTAGTTTCTCTAATCGATTGAAAGAACCTTCCCTTTACTTGAACAGGAACAGTTAGCCACTGTACACCACTAGATGTCTTGATTTTATTCCTATTGCGCCAATCACGTTTAGTGAATTGCATATCATCGTAGATGATGAACTCATCTACTGAAGCAATTAGGTCAAAATAACCCTTCCAAGGAATATAGTTTGACTGAAGAATAGCTATCTTTTTCATTGATATAAAGTGGCCTTAAATTTGAAGACGAATAAAAGTGAAGCTAATTCAAGAAAAGGAATTATAGGCAATAGATATCTATGCTCAAGGAAATAAAAAACAAAGAAAAATAAAAATAAGGTAGAGAAAAGGAGAACAAAAGCAGAAGCAACAAGAATTTTATAACCAGAAAGGCTATGTGTCACAGATGAGAAAAGTTTAAAAAAGATGTAACCAAAAAAAAGAAATAAAGTTGTCTTATAAATCCAAATAAAAAATTTGACAGTTAATTTAGATATATTCGAAAGAGATAAATAAGGTAAACTATTATCAAGACTAACAGGGAAACCCCAAGATTGTCCAGGGTGAAAGAGCGAAGTGATAAATTGAGAAGTCCTCAATAAAGAAAAATCTATTAAGGAATAGTTAGCCAATTTTTCATTGGCTAAAGTGTAAAATTTATCATCAACAAGTTTGGTCCAAGAAGAATCATGATGGTGACTTTTAATAATCTTATTAGCATTATCTATATCAGTAGTAGATAGAAAATACGAAGAAGAAAAATTCAATCTTGGATATGAAATATATTTGTCTTTAAAAACCACATCTGCGCGTTGATATTCTGAAATCGCCCATGTATTAACCCATTTTTGCAAGCCTTTATCAATAACATGAATATTAGACGATGCACTAAGTAAGCTTGAATTAGAAAGATTTATGTTTCGAAGTTCCCAAGGAAGAATAACAATGAGACAAAAAATACCCGATAAAATAAGATAGCGTGATCCACGATAGAAACCATAAGAAAAAAAAGCAAATAGTATCAACACCGATCCGAATAAAATAAAAGTAGGTTTAAAATAAATGGCCAGAGTAAAAACAAGTACTGAATAGATGAAATACTTTATAGACTTCGAGTATCTAAGTGCAAAAGACAGAATGATTAATGAGAAAATATATAAAACAGGCTCAATAAGGTGCAGCCTTGAGAATCCAATGGATAGTGGAGATATGGACATGACGAGTACAATAAGAAAAATTTGTGCATCAGAATTAATTAAAAAACTTTTTAGCGAAAAATAAAGATATGTAAGAGACAAGGAAGTTAAAAAGGCAATAATAAACAATGGAAATTTAGGGTCACTATGAAGAATATTAAGAAAAGCGAGAAAATAAAAATATCCTGGAAAATATAAGCCTACAATTGGCCTACATTTCTCATTTTCACAAAAAGAAAAGCCGAGGCCCGCGTTAATATTAGATGCAACTGATCTGTAAAAGTCAACGTCACCACCACCTATATCAACAAAATTTATGTAAAAAAATCTTATTGAGAAAGCTAGTAGAAAGATGGCAAAGGGGTAAATAAAAAAAGATATTTTACGTATAAACACTTAACTAATACTACTTTTTAAGAAGATAGCTTTTTAAAGCAGATAAAAAACCAGCCATCTTCAATAAATCCAATGGTAAAACAATAAAAAAAATCGAAATGAATCGTAGATTTAATATCATTTGGAGGGGAACGCCACGAATAACGGGCAAAAAAATTGATCTTAATAAAAAATAAAATAGAACAGGTAAAAATAATAAGGCCTTTGTTATATTTGGAATATAAAATACAGCGCTAGGATCCCAAGAAGCATATAGGTTATTCCAATTGTAGCCAATATATATAATTAAGGTGTATATTAAAAAGAAAATCAATACTCGTTGAAATAAGAGATGTGGTAATAATCCACCATCTATATTATATTTTAGCCATTTTCTAATCATAAACAAATACGATTTATTGAGAAGGCCAATATAGGTCGTTGATACAAAATTAGAATTCGATACTCTCAATGAAAGTAACTTAGATCTACTTATCCAGTCTGTATCTTCACCGGCTCGGGCCCAAGGAACAAATTGGCCAACACGGCGGAAGGAACTAACAGTTAAAACTGAACCAGGTAAAGTCTGACGTGCTTTTCTACCATAAATTCCATCTCGAAGACATGAACTAAAATAGCAATTTGCATCAAAAAAAGTGTTACCCCAAACACCGTCAATGTCATTATCACTAATTTGCTTAAAGGCATTCTTAAGCCAATCTTTCGAAGGCAATGTTTTAACATCCAGAAAACATATATATTCAGATGTAACAAACTGGGAGCCAACATTTCGAGCTCGCCCAGGAAATGCGCCATTTTCATGAACGTAAACTAATTCAATACTAGAATCATGACAAAGATTAGAAATTGAAAATGGAAGTGGGCATTGAGATACATTGCTATCCACAATAATAATTTGATTTGGTTGTAATGACTGATTAACTAAATATTGAACTATATTCAGCAACTCATCACTAGAATGATTAGACGGAATAACAACACTAAATGAACTCATGGTAAATTTCTTAACGGTAATTTTAAGGCGGAATAAATAGATATGATTGTAATAAAAGCAATAACTAGCGAATAAGAAAAAACCGCTACATTTATATTATAATTAAACAAAAGTGACATCATCAGCAATGATACAAGATCAACAATGAATACTAGAAAAAAAGGGGATTTAGTAATAGATAATTTATGTAGAAATATCTCAAGAAAATGTAATGAAATACGTGAAATTACTATAATTACTGAGGAAAAAATTAGTAAATTAACACTTAATTCAGATAAAAACGAAGCCAAAAAAATAGAAACAGGCGCAGCAATTAATACTGAAAATACTCCAATGTGCATAACGTATTTAAAAAATTTGATCCAAATAAATTTCAAATAGTAAGTAGAAGATGATTCTGACATTTTTAATAGCATTTTTGTTTGTATAAATGATGAAATTGGAATCAAACAAATTGAAGCAGATCTAATAATGTTACTAAGTACACCCAATTGATATGAACCGTAGATGGTGCTTATTATTATAATAAAAATATTTATATTAGATAGTCTAAGAAATGACATGACTGTGGATCGAGAATTTCTAGACAAAACGCTTAAATAATTAAGATTAGTGGCTAAATGCAAAATATTATAGTTAAAGGTTAAAAAAAACACAATTAAAACAAGAAAACTTGCAAGTAATAAAGAATAGGTTAGTAAATCAATAGCGGAAACATCAGTGGCTATTAATAAATAAAAGAAAAAAATAGGTAATATTTTTACTAATAGCGAGGAAAAGACTCTACTCAATCTTAATAATAAAGAAGAGTATAGTTCAATAAATGCCAATGAAATAGAGGAAAGAATAATATACTGGATTTTTAAATCTGTTACTTTTTCAAATAATATATTAGAAATACCTTGCAATATTAGAAATAACCCACCGATAAGAATTATTGCAAATAGGCCCATATTGAAATTATTATTTATATTTTCTTCAGAACTGCTTAGTACATCTACATCAAATCTAAAACCTATCAAGAGTGCAAAAATTGAAATAAGTGCATAATTAAAAACAAACTCGCCAGAAAAAGAAAAACCTTTAAAATATATTATAGCCAAGTGGGTTAAATAGATAAGCAACTGAGGCAAAAATTGATGAATAACAAGCTTCTTATCCACTAAATTTTCAAGAAATCCTCTCATATATATTATTTTATTATTTTGAATTCATTAGATTTCGATTGGGCGCTTGCATAATCCACATCAATAAATTCTTTATTAAGATTATGATTGAATTCTTTCCACTTGAATAAATTCATAAAAAGTATAAATAAAAACTTCAGATTGAATATTGATCCTCTATAATATTTAAAAGAAATTTTAAGGCACTCTCTTGACCAGTCTCTATCATTCAGCACCCTGAAAGCAAGCCATGCATTCCTGATAAACATCTTAGCTATAGTTATCTTTATTAATTTCTTGTGTGATGGATACTGCTCAAGGCGCTTAATACTCATTTTTAAAAAAAAGGTGGAGTTTTCTTTATAATTTTTTCCTTGATTGTTTTCATGCTGAGTAGAAATATATAGAATATCATTTATGTATTGATATTTATATTTATACGCTATTCTTATTGCTATTGCTTCTCCTTCTGAAAAAACTGTTTCATCGAAAATAAAGTCCTCAAAGACTTCTTTTCTATAGAAAGGAGTAAAGGCACTTATATAGCCGGTAATTTGAGCTTTGATTAGATCCTCAAATACATATCCACTTTTTGTAAATTTATTATACACAGATGAATTACTACCGTCGAAACGCTGAACTCTTTCTGATGAATAAACCACTCCATATGTTGAAGGTAATTCTTCTAACACAGATAGGTTCTTTTCAATATACTTTTCTTCATACCTATCATCACCTGCTATAAAGCAGATATATTTACCTGTTGAATAGTTGATTGCATTATTTGCCACAAAGCCTAAATTACAGTTCTCTACATAATCTATAATCGTTATTCTCTCGTCGTTTTTATATTTCTTGATTTTTTCTATGCTACGATCTGTTGATCCATTATTAGATATAATTAATTCAATATTCTTGTGCGATTGATTCAGTATACTTCTTATACAATCCTCGATATATTCCTCTTGATTATAAACACCTAGTAATATACTAACTAAATTTGTATTTGCACTCATTACATTATCCATTCAAAAAAATAATTTTTGTATGGGATCCAATACTGAGCATGAATTCCAAAAACCAACCAAACAAACATTATCGCAAAGGAGTGTATGACAATTCCTATTTTTATCAATATTCTATTGTCTCTACGTTTAAAAATAAATGGAATATATGACCACACAAGCAACTGTATTGGGCTAACGTAAAGTGCTAACCTATCTATTACTGTTGTTGATGGAATTATAAACGACAATGGTATAAATAGCATTGATGCAATTGATAAGTATAAATAAATCCGTTTTTCAGTTGCAGTTAATCTAAATTCTTTATACCAAAATAAAAAAATTAATGCTGGAAATATATTCATTGCCAATCTAAAGTATAGGCCTTTAGCATCATATAAATTAAGTTCGATATATCCGTATATAAGAAAATCAATATGCTCTTTTAATCCAAAATATATAATCAACGATACTAGGATCAACACAGGTACTAATTTATATATAAGTTTATAATTTATTGTGTATATAGCAATCGCAAGCGGAGCCATTATTACTGCTGTTTTGTGGAAGAATGAAGCTAGTAGTACAAAAATTAGATATTTATATAGTTTTCTTTCTTGTAAATAATTGAATGCTATTAATAGGAACCCTATTGCAGCAGATTGTCTTGTATAGCCTATCGATACTACTGTTATTAAAAATGGGGTTGCAGCCACCATACTTAACCATGGGTAGACTCTTCTATTACTGTATATTAATAGGCCATAGCTAAAAATTGCAGCACAAACCATATTTACAAAAAATATACCTCCCGCAATATTTGCTCCAATCCAGACTATAAATTGATAGCCAGGCTCACCACTTACATATTTCATTTGCGAAAATAAGTCGATTCCTTCAGCCCTTTCCACTATTCGTAAATATTGCTGCCAGTCAGCGCCAACCTGATATCTCAGCCCAATAAATAATGTTAGTAATAATAAAATGATTTTTGATAATGGATCTAAGGATATTTTAGTGTGGCCTTCCAATATATCATTTGCACCTTTGCTGAGTGAAAGAATAGTAAATATTAAAAATATAATCCAATATGGCCACATATTATCTATTCAACTCTAGCCACTCTTGAAAGACTAGTATTGACCAAATGAACTGACTATGATCTTTTTTACCCTTAAGATGCTCTTCCCATGATCTATTGATAATCTCATATGAAAAATATTCTTCCTCGTTATTTTTAAACCTATTCAATAGATCATTTACCCATTCCTTAAGTGGGCCAGCTAACCATTGTGCAATAGGGATTGCAAAACCAGTCTTAGGTCTTTCTATCAATTCATTTGGAATATATTTTTCAAGTATTTTTCTTAATACCCATTTTCCCTTGTTGTCTCTTACCTTGAATCTATCAGGCAACCTCCATGATAACTCGATCAGCCGATGATCTAGTAAAGGTGTTCTTGTTTCAAGACCCGTAGACATGGCAGCACGATCAACCTTGCACAAAATATCATTTGGGAGATAGATTAAAGAATCTAAAAGCATAACCTGATTTGTATATGATCCGATCTCATTTAGTTTAAAATTCTGAATATTAGCATAAAGGTCAGATATCCGATTTTTACTTCTATTTGAAATATGTGAATTACGAAGTAATTCTTCGTAGTAATCATAAATATTGTCTGTTTTCAGTATTTGCGATAGCTTTTGAAGCTTATTCCCTAGTTGCATAACTTTAAATTTTTGGGGTAGTAATGGTCTAAGAAGGGTGTTTAAAGAGTCTGCTTCTTCTTGTCTGATTATTTCCAAACATCCTCTAGCTATAGATTTCAAAGGTGCTGGAATTCGTTCAATCTTATTTACTAATCCATTAGCTAAAACATGACGATTATATCCCCCAAAAATTTCATCGCCTCCATCTCCTGTTAAAGCAACAGTAACATCATCACTTGCTAACCTAGAAACCATCAAAGTAGGCAATTGAGATGAATCTGCAAATGGCTCATCGTATACCTTCGCTACTTGTTTCATTCCTTGAATAGCATCGACTTCAGATAAATATAATTCTGTATGGTCGGTTTCTAGATACTTTGCTATTCGTTTTGCAAATTTTGCTTCATTATATTCTTTGTTATTAAACCCAATTGAAAAGGTCTTTACTGCATATCGTGAGTGCTTTTGCAGCATGGCCACAATCAAAGATGAATCGATACCTCCTGAAAGAAACGCCCCCAAGGGCACATCTGCAACATTTTGTGATTTAACAGATTCACCTATAGTGGAGTCAAATAAAGCCACTGCCTCGTCATCATTGATTTCCAACATGTCTGACTGACTATCTTTTGCGACCTTCAGTAAAGACCAATACTCAAACTCTTCGACATGTTGCTTTTCCCAAAGAACTTTCAAGCCAGTTCCAGGGCGCAATTTTCTTATATCTTTATAAATTGAATATGGTGCCGGTATGTATCCATATGTAAAGTAGAGATCAACCGATTCCTTATCTATAGACGGTTTGAAATATGAAGATGAACTTATACTTTTTAATTCAGAAGAAAAAACGAAATTTCCATCAATAAACCCATAGTAAAGTGGCTTTTCGCCCATTCTGTCTCTTACAAGGATAAGTTGCTTATCTTTCTTATCCCAGACTGCGAAAGCAAACATGCCAACAATTTTATTTAAAGTAATCTCTAAACCAAATACATCTATACAATTTAGAAGCACCTCAGTGTCTGAATTTCCATGCCAGCTTACATTTTCATTCTCGCTAGTGATCTCTTTTCGTATCTCGTTGAAATTATAAATTTCGCCGTTAAACGAAATAACATATCTTCCAGAAGATGAGACCATAGGTTGATGACCACTCGCAGAAAGATCTATTATCGATAATCTATTATGCGCTAACGCAATTCCACTCTGATAGTCACACCAAATCCCTGAATCGTCTGGCCCCCTATGTGTAATTGCAGCCTTCATCTCGCTTACTACTGCTTCAAGCTGAGTTAGCTGAGATTGCTTATTTTTGATAAAAACACCGGAAATACCACACATAGAACTGTAATCACCTACGCAAAATTCTGAATTTATGTATTACAGGAATTTCAAACCATTTATGATAGGCAATTCCAGCTAATATACTTAGACAGAATCCAAATAGGATTGCAAGTGGCCAAATTAAATCCAACAACCCAGCTATTCTTTGAGTTATGGATAAAAGCGGAACGTGAATGAGATAAATGGCAAAACTAGCATTTCCGATGAGAGCTAATAATGAAGAAAAGCTTCGAGTGTGTTCTCTTTCATTTATTACCACACCGAGAATCATCACAGCCAAGGGGATTGATAGTGTTAGTGAGTTACCAAGTGGTTGGTTGAAATATATTAAACAAAGGATCAGCAGAAAAATAACAGTTCCAAAAATCAAACAATATCTGCTTGAAATCTTGTTTCCCCATCTATTAAGTATCAGAACACTTATAACACCAATCATGAAGTCTAAATTATAGTAACTAAGAAAATAATGTTCCCAGCCTGCGGTTTGATATATAGGGCTTGCCATGAATATTAGTAATGTCCAGAAAACCAAAATAGAAAAAAATAACCTTTCTCCAAGAAAGTAACTCAAGAATATCGAGTAAAAAATAATTTCATGAATCAATGTCCAAGCCACACTTAGTGCTGGTGGTTCGTTAGAAGGTAACAAAAAGATACTACTTAAAATACTGATTTCCCTATCAGCACTAGACAAACCAGGCATAAGAAAATATAAAGAAATTAGGGTAATACTTACTGGTAAATATGGTGGATAAATTCTAGTTACTCTCTTGTAAAGATAATTTTTTATCGAAGTGTAGTTCTTAGGATCGTTTAGATGTGCATTCATTATAATAAAGCCAGACAAAACGAAGAAGAAATCGACTCCATACATACCCAATTTAAAGAAATTTTCCCATACTATAGGCAATGGGCTGACAAGTTGACTTGTATACTGTGAGGAATGGTATACAACTACCGCCAAGGCTGCATAGCCTCTAAATATCTGTAGACTATTTAAATATGGTTTAACCATAACTGCATGCAAAGTTATAAAATTGTTGTCTTAATAACTTTTCTACAGGTAATCTTTATAGTAATCTTCGAGATATTCGTTTAGACAAATGCGCCAATCACGCATAAGATTAACATCTAACAAATTCAATCGCTGCGTAACTAATCGTTCTGAGGGAGGCCTTGGCGCAAAATATTCTTTAGCATAAAAATCGGATGACACCGGAATGATTTTAATATTCTTTTCACGGCCAAGGAAGGCAATTAACTCTTGAGCTACTTCAAGCCGCCCCGTTACTCCACCACATACCATGTTATAAACACCCCACATTCCTGTATTGAATAGTGCGTTTACATTTTTAGCAAAATCATGCGTATAGGTAGGTGTGCCGAGCTTATCATCAACAATATGAAGTTCATTTGCACCGGCTTTAATTTTCTCCATCAATTTATTGATAAATTTCTTATCTTTTTTAGGTCCGCCTCCCATCATCCAGCCAGCTCTACAAACCATATATTTTCTTGAATGTTGAGCCACATACAATTCTGCCATATACTTTGATCGAGCATAATGACCTAAAGGGCTTGGCGTATCCCAGTCGTCATATTGCTTTTTCAATCCATCATAAATTCCAGCTGTAGATATATACAGTAGAGGTATATTTAGTTCATTAGCTATATGTACGGCTTTCTCAACAGATAAAGTGTTAGTTATGTATGTGTCATCTACATTTTGTTCACAGTACTCAAGATCGGTGTAGGCACCTAAATGAAAAAGCATATCAGGTTTAAAATCAAATACATCACTACGATACGCTTCCAAGTCACGAAAGTCTAAATACGAAAGCCATTCTTCGTTTACGTCCTTGTCTGTACACTTCAACGTGTTATTTTTTCTAAAAACTTTATAGAAAGCTTCTCCTAGCATTCCACCGCAGCCCGCAATATATATTTTTTTATTAGTTATCATATTTTTCTCAAAACCCGATTCAATACATTTCTATACTTATTAGCCACGACATCAGTGGAGTATAGCTCTAAAGCTTTTTTTCTGGCAGCCAAACCCATTTTGAGGCGTAGCTCTTGGTCACGCGACAGGTTTTCTAAGGCGTTAAGCCAATCATCATTTGTTTTAACCAAAAAGCCTGTTACTTTATCTTCTACGATAGAGGGTGTTAATCCAGCACATGTTGCAACCGTTGGAATGCCGAATGCCATGTATTGTATTGCCTTCAAACCACTTTTTCCTAAAACCCATTCGTCATCGAAAAGAGGATACAGGCCAATATCAATAGATTGCATATCTGTTACTTCACTTTCTTTTGACCAAGTAATGAGCTCTAAATCCACTCCCTCTATTTTGTAGTCAAAATTACCTATAACTACGAGCTTATATTCAACACGCTTAGCCAACTCGACAAGGATTGGCCTTAAAGAATCCAAGTAGGGTTTTGATGAAAAGGTTCCAGTCCAACCTATTCTGAGAGTAGCGCCTAATATTTTACCAGATGGCTTAAACAGGTCAGTGTTAATTGATGATGTAATATAACTAGCCATGCCAAAATAATTAATCTTTTGGCATCGTTGTTCTAAATATGGTGATGATGTTATTACATGATTAGCAACTTTCACTAGGTAATTCTGCTTAAAATTTCCCTTCAATTGAGAAAAATGCAGCAAATCTTTTGAAGATTGGCCACTTCCATTTAAGAGCAAATTATCTTCTAGATCATATATGATTTTTTTTGCCCGCATTTTAAGAAGCACTTCATATATTGGAAGACCTTTTGGAGTGCCCCACATAAAAACATAAATTGCATCGTATTTTTGCACCCGAAAAAGATCATAGACTCTTTTCACATAACCTCTTAGCACGCCAAAGAGCTTTATTAGATAAAAGCCTTTTAAATATAGCTTGCCCCAAGTCCTCTCGTTAAAAAAAGAAGACACCTTTATTTCAACACCCATGGATCTCCAGTCATTGAAATATTGTTCATATTTCAGGCGCTGCCCAGCAGCTAGGCCTTGTGGATAAGGACAAATGACAAGAAGTTTATGTTTAGTATCCAAAATTTAAGCCTTGTATCCCAAGGCACACCAAAAAGGTGCTTTTTCAGAAAATGTAATTTTTTTCAAGCCAACTTCAAGCATCATTTTCTCAATCTCTTTACGCGAAAACCTATGCTCTAAGGGTGTTCCAAAACGGTCTCGTGAATCAGTAATCATTGTGAATACACTTAGATTCTTATAATAAGACAATGGAATATTATCTGTATTGATACCCAACCTATCTAACAGATAGGAAGTTCTTGCTAGCGGAAAATAGACGGCATAGCCGATCATATTTGTAACTAAAGACTTTAGAGGCGCAGGTAACTTGCACACTACTTTGCGTATCAAATTAGATAAACCCCAGAGTAATCTAAACAAAGTAGATCGATTATCAAAGGAATAGTATAGATAAACCAAAAAAGGCGCTCCAGGCTTTAACATCTTTACACATTCATTTAGACCCTGCTTAGTATCAGGCAGATGATGTAAAACGCCTAATGAATACCCAAAATCTTGTGAGTTAGGAGGAAGCACATTATCGTCTACTGATGATTTATAAAAAGTGACATTATCAAATTGAGATAATCTTTGTTTGGCCACTTCTATTGCCAAAGATGGATCGATACAGCTCAAATGACCTACTTGATTAGCTACAATAGCTGCCCATCTTCCAGAGCCACAACCCATATCAAATCCACACGGATTAATTGGTAGATCACCCCAGGGGAAAATATCAAAGTAATCATTAAAAATCCCATCAGCCTCAGACATTGTTAATTTTGACTGATCATACCTGGTCCATTCATCTCCAAATGACGTGACCGTATTTGAATCAATATTTTTTTTCATTGTATTTTTAATGCTATTTTTTTGTATATATTATTATACATCTCAACCCCGCTATCTAATGAAAAATGCTTTTCAGCAACGAAACGACATCTTTTAGAAGTTGAGGGATCTTGATATAGTTTTATAAGCTCATTTACTGCTTCAAGTAGATTTAGTTCAGAAAACCCTTTTAAAACAAATCCCACCTTTTCTGTTGAAAGCACATCCTCCACATCGCCAACGCCTAGATTTGCAAGGCATGGAACACCACAGGCGAGATATTCTGCTAATTTAGTTGGGGCAGACGAAATCTTTGAAAAAGAAGGCATGATCAACGCCGAAGCAAATGACATCCTTTGTATATACATTCCTACGTTTTCGTGCGAAGCCGAAACCAATTCAACGCATGATAAGGAAATTTTATGTCTTAATAAAGCTTTCTTTATTTCAGAGTGTTCATTTTTGTTAACAATTAGAAATATGGCATTAGGGCATTGTTGTTTTAAAATCTTAAAAAACACCATCATTTCTTCAAGTAAATACCAAGTCCCAACAGAGCCGACATATCCAAACACAACTTCTTGTCTAGTACTTTGTAGCTTAGGTTGAAATTTTTTCAGATCAACACAAGTCGGAATAATCGAAATTTCACTCGCCTTAAAGACTCTATTAGAAAAGATATTTAAATATTTTACAGATGCTCTTGTAAGCGTAACGACATGATCAGCGGAAAGCAGAAATTTTTGTTCTAATTTTTTTACGGTTCTAAATATATAACTATTACTTCGCCACAGCCCAGCATCAACTCTTTCGTCCGCCCAAAAGCCACGAATATCAAACAAGAACTTTACAGGCGAAATTCTTTTGAGTGCAAATGCAATTAACCCAGGGACATAAGATCTAGCATGAACGATTTGGATTTTATTTTTCTTTATGAAATAAAAACCAACCACCAAACCACAAATAACATCATACAAAGTTGCTAATGCAGAAGGAGATTTATGATACGAAAGGCGAATCCAATTTATACCGGAACTCTTAAGCCTGCATTGCATCTTGTTTAATCGTGGTAGATCAGATTTATCTTTGCTTTTTTCGTAGCTAATTAAAGTTATAGAGTGGCTATTAGATAACTTCTCCAAATATGCAACAACTTGCCCTTCACCTAATGGCTCTAAAACACCATCATAGGTTATATATAAAACATTCATTTAATTTCAAGATTTACGAATAATACCAACGAACTTTCCATCAAATTCCGTTACAGCAAATGGCATTTGTAGTGAGTTACAAAATTCGGCAAAAAAAAGATTGTCTTGAATATCATCAGAAATAAATACACCACCTGGCTTTAATGCCTCCCATAACAAAGGAAAGGCAAATGCTCTGCCCCACCATGACTTGTCCGAATCATAGTGGCAAAAGTCAATTTGGTTATCAAAAAGCCCTAGCGCTTTTTTGATCATATTTCTATCTGGCCCACGCAGAAGCCGCCAATTGCGACGCAATTCTTTTGGAACTACACACCCAACAAATTCTTCGTTATTATGCTTAGGATAAGGCATATCAACACTTATCAAACCACCTTCACCAACCTTATCAATAGCCATCAATATTGCTAAACTAGACCATCCATAGGCAACACCAGTTTCTATTATTTTACTTGATCCAGATAAAATGACTGCCGCGTACAAAAGGTTTATATCACCAGGTCCGCCCATATCAACAGGACATTTTTTAAATAACCGATAGGCTATAGACAATTGATCTTCATGAAGAGTTGGATGGCTTTTATTTTCTTCAAGCAACCCGACTAACTGTAAAGCTTTACTATTGGAAACCACATGATTTTTTGCCCAATTCGTTGCATCTGCGACAGCTTTGTCGTTATCCAAATTTTTACGGAATTTACGCTTAAAAAGCTCTAGTGCATGGGGCCAAAAAGAGATTCTCTTAAGGAACCAAACCAATGTTTGAAGTTTGCTTAAATAATTCAAGTTGAATTCCAAAGTTTACTTTTCTAAATATCAATTGCTAATCATGCATCAAAGATGAATATTCCAAAAAAGCTGAATCACCCATAAAGACCTTAGCCCTGTTTTTAAGGATACAAGATGAGGGGTGATCGTACTTAGTTTCAATGATTGCATGTGCAAGTAAATCGCTTCTACCTACCGGCACCAATCGTCCGAATTCTCCGCCAGATAAAATTTCACTTGGACCACTTGGACAATCTGTAGACACAATAGGCAGCCCTGCATTTAATGCTTCAACAAGTACATTACCAAAGCCTTCATAATCAGACGATAGAACAAACATATCAGCAGATTCATACCAAGCTGTCAGGTCATCAACATGCGGCACAAGGCGAACTCTATTTTTTAGATCATGTTCAGCTATATATAATTGAAGCTCTTTTTTGATCGCATCCTCACCGTCAGATAGAATTACCAAGCTTGCATCAAACACTTCCAATACTTGAGCAAAAGCTTCTAATAACAACTTCTGGTTCTTCTGCCTTTTTAATCTACCAACATTTAAAATGCGCGTGCCAGTTCCTAGCACATCCCATATTTCATTTGCAAAGTCCCTACCCAATGGCGTCGAGGGCATAACTTTTATAGGGTTGTAAATCACTTTAAAAGAATTCTGTTTAAGTTTGGAAAGTTGCATTAGATCTTTAGCCACACCCCTAGAAACAGCAACACGATACTTAGCAAATGGGTAGGTCAACATGATGGAAAATCTCAACCCCATTTTCATCAAGAACGACTTTGAAGCATATTGCATAGACAATGTGTTGTGATCAGTAGTGATAAGTCTAACCGACGATAAGGCAACAATCTTTGCCAAAATTGCAACCACTGTCAGCGGCCACATAAAAACAACTAAAACATCCGGCTTTTCTTGCTTCAGATATTTAACTAACGGTATAAAAGACTGGGAGAGAGAGTGGCTATTAAAATTAATTAACCGTATTTCTTTAGAAAAAAAATTTGAAATATTCTGCGTTTCATAACAAGTGATAACGTCAACATCGAACCCCCTCAATAACTGGTCATGTGCTAAATCAAGAAGGATTTTTTCAGCACCAGCTAGCGGGAGGAAATCTGGAATTAATAATGAAGCTTTTCTTTTCATTTGCTAAATCGTTGAAAAAAACCCAATAATTTTGATTTAAATGTTATTAGAGACCACTCTTCTCCTAAGTCATAGAACTCACCACCTAATCTTTTCTTAAAATTAAAAATTGAGTCATTAGGACTATCTTTCTTAACGCCACCTAAGTCATACCAATCAAATCCATTTTCAATCAAAAATTCAGTAATCTTGAATTGCAACAATTGCCCACCGCCTGACGGCAAATTACTTGCATTAGCACCGTACATATATATAGCCTTATTGTTAGAAGTGTAGACGAGGGCTATACTAAGCGTATATTTTTGATGCGAAAGACTAAATACCTTAAGCCTCTTATCCTTAATCATGCGCATTAAAACTGATTTAGATGGGTATTTTAAATTATATTTTTTTACTGCCTTGGCACTTAGGCCAATAAATTCATCAATCGCACTTTCACATGCATCTTGCTCTTCAATACAATTAACATGAATGTCATTAGAAATCGCTTTCTTTATAACGTTCCTTGTCTTACCGGGTAATGAATCAAATAAATCTCTAGCAGTAGCGCTTAAATCTAATACGAAAGTTGCATTGTTAAGTAGCCTTTCGCTATTACCTAGCTTTTCAAAAAGAAGATCCTCAAAAAAGTTGCTTGAAAAGTGTCCAGTGAAATCATGCAGGATCAACTGTGCTGTAAATGGGCTAGCTGACAACTCTGAAATTTTATGTAGCAGGAAAGCATCGATTTTAGAAGCTAAAATCAGATATCTTTTAATATAAAGCTTACTTTTACATAAAATTTTCACGCAATCGGATTCATATACAACAACCCAATTAAAATACGATTCATGGACCCAATTGTTTGAAAAAAAAATACTTTGATACACTATCAATTACTACTATTTTTTTTCGCAACGTAATAAAAAGCTGGTTCTGCGATATTTAATAGTTTACTGGGCCAATTAAAACCTATTATCTCATTTACCTTAAACTTATTACGCGTAAGAAAACTCTTCATGTCATCCAAAGTTGAAGCATAATGAATCAACCCCCCATGGACTGAACTTTTATACAAACCACTTTTGGTATATCTGAATCCAAGTCTTTTCTTAAATAGAATACCAACAGAACGAAGCAAGGAATAAACTATTCGCCATATAACTTTTGACTTGGGCGCATTATGTAGAATTGGATTGAAAATAAGCTGACTGGCATTGTGAGATGAAAAGATAAAAATACCATCACTCCTTAACACTCTGTAAATCTCATTTATACAACTCTGTCTATCAAATTCATCTAAAATTTCATCAAAACCATTAAACGAGAAAATCACAATATCAAAAGCCTCATCTGCGAATAATGAAAGATCTACAGCATTTGCTTGCTCACAAAAAACATCTTGGAATTTAACTTTAACTAAGTCAACCATCTCACCATATAAATCAATGGAAAAATAAGAACCTGATCTATCCTTAAGATAGCCAGTAGTCCTACCAGCACCAACACCAATATCTAACACCTTTGAGCCAAAAGAAACAAACTTATCAAACAGATACTTTTCTGCAGGTATCAAGGAGTCTTTCTCATTATAAAATCGCAATGTTGCGCTTTTTAGATACGTTTGCTTATTTAAAGATAGTTTTATTTGTAAATCATCGAACACTTAATAACTAAACCCGTTAACCGTTCTATATTGTAATTCGGGCAATCCCGAACCGCGCATAGTAAATCTTTTAAAAACATTTGAATCTATTTCTGAAAAATCTTCATCTACATTTAATATGTATGAAAAGCCATGATCTAATGCCATCTGTACATGCATTTTTGACGAACTTCCATTTGGAAAGGCATATATGACTGCGGCCTCTCCAAAGACATCTTGGCTCCATTTCTGACACCTCACTAAATCTTTAACAAAATAATCGTCACTTTCATATCTCATGGTTGCATGCTCAAAAGAATGGATTCCGTATTCTGTTAATTCTAAAACACTTAAAATATCAGAAAGAGAAAGCATTTCAGTTGGCTTAAATGAATCCAATTGGTTAATACTATCTATAATTAGTTTAAAAACCGTTCTCTGATCTTCGATACTTTGATTCTTTAGTGCCTTAGAAGAAAGATAGCTCAATTTACTAAGATTTTCGTTAGCTTTACAAAATCCAACACCAGGCAAATAAGTTTCGCGTAAGAGTGAATGGGGAGCTTGTTGAATGAAGTCTTGCATTAATACATTCATAGGGGGAAGTCCTGACTCTACACACGAAGGAATAATGTTTTGATTAGCTGTAATGCAATGTTTTCTTAAAATTGGCGCGACGTAATCTAAATAGTCCTTATACCCATCGTCAAATGAGTAAATCAGTAATGGCTTTGTAGTCTTAGTCTTAAACTCTTCTAATTGAGAAAATGAAATCACCTCATACCTTTTTTTTGTCCATGAGACTAATGAGTCAAAATCACTAACAGAAACAGCTCGATGATCCCTAGAATCGCTGGATATTTTATGGAAATTCAGGATCGTAATTTTTTTGTTTTGCATAAGAAATTTCAACTTTGCATTTACAAGTAAATCAGTAGAACCAATCCTAAATAAAACTTTTTTTGCCGTTTCTCTTAACATTAAAAAAATTCATTCACCAATGTCACTTGTTACAAAATTCTGAAAATCAGCAGAATTTTTGATCAAGTAATCATAACTACCAACTGCACTAATTTCTCCTCGCTCTAAAAATACAACCTGATCACAATTACGTATTGTTGTTAAACGGTGAGCAATCATAATAATAGTAATATTTCCGGAGAGTAAATTAATTGACTCCATTACTGACTTTTCAGTGACATTATCTAAAGCACTTGTTGCTTCATCGAAAAGAAGGATTTGGGGGTTTTTATACAGAGCTCTAGCTATACCAATTCTTTGTATTTGTCCTCCGGACAATCGAACCCCCCTTTCCCCAACCAAGGTTCCATATTGCTGAGGTGATTCATTAAGAATGAAATCATGCAAACTAGCTGCCTTAGCAGCTTCTTCAACACGCTTCATATCAATAGTTTCTTCACCAAAGGCAATATTTTGAGCGATTGATTTATCGGATAGATAAATGGATTGTGGGACATACCCAATATTGGCTTGAAAAAAAGGGAATGACTTTTCATTTAGCGCGTTACCATCAATCGAAATATTGCCTGATGATGGACGAAATAAACCTAAAACCAAGTCTAATATTGTAGATTTACCGCTGCCCGTACGCCCAACAATTCCTACCGTGCTTTTAGCTTTTATAACTAAATCGATATTCTTCAAGGCATAGGAATTTGAATCTTGATATCTAAAAGATAGATCATTCAATCTTAACTCATTATCAAACTTAAATTTATTACTAAAGTCGAGACTTGGCTCTTGCTTTTGAGTAGCATTTAGACTGATTAAATTTTGATGTAAACTACACAAAGCTGGAGATGAAAATTTTAATTGAGAAATCGCATAATAAATCTGTTGAATTGAAGGCATCAATCGATAACCCGCTAAAGCATACAAAGTTATTATTGGTAATGAATTTTCAAATCCGCCTTTTTCATTTAGTAAAAACAATACCATTAAAATCATCCCCCCGAAGGCAATACCCTCAAGAATGTATCGCGGTAATTGACTTATTAATTGCCCCTTCGCTTGAAACTTTACAAATATATCCGACGAATTAGCAAATTGACTAACATAAGAAGCTTCTAAATTACGGAGCTTTATTTCTTTTATTGCGTTAAATGCCTCTGAAACAATTTTGAATCTTTCTTGATTTGCTTGAAATCTCGTAGCACCGAACTTTTTTAATAAGCCATGAAAGAAGAGTGAAATAAATAAGTATGTGCCACCAACAACCATCCCAATAATCATTGCCAAATAAGGATCGATCCAAATAAGTACAATCAAAAAAGTAATTACAATGGTGGCATATGCTAAAAAGTTAAATAATGGCACCACTGACTGGTGAATTATCATATTAATCTCAGATAAAATATTCTTGCCTATGTCACTGCTCGTATTCATCAGGAAATATTCGTAGGGCTGCTGTAAATATCCTTCAATCATTCTTTTCCCAATAGAACTTTCTCTACCAATTGAAAACTGTAGCAATGCGTATTGGGTTGCCGCTTTAAGACATAAAGAACAAATTAAGATTAAAAATACTGTTATCCCCAAGTAAATAAGCGCCGTATTCTCATCCGTAATTTTTAAAAACCCCAAATAACTAGCAATAACTTTGTTTTCATATAGCAGCTCAGGGTTAGATAACACGGCAATAAAAGGCATTATTGATGAAACACCAACAACATCAATAATTCCTGAGACTAGAATTAATAAAACAAGAAGGCCCGCCTTGTTTCTCTCCCTTAAATCGAGCAACCCAAATACACTTTTAATTTCTCTTAGCATTATTTTTTTATAAGGGCATTTTAATTAGATTTGAGAAAAATGACGTGACACAAATTAGACCATTAAAGGCGTAATTGAGAATCCTCCGGTGATAAGACATATTTAATATCATAAATAACACTATTTTCTTTTGCTAATTTTGATATGCCCGCTGCGCCCATGTTTATGAATTGCTCATGTGCAACAGCTACAATAATCGCATCGTAAAAATTTTCAGTAAGTTCTTTTTTGATATGAACACCATATTCAATCATTGCTTCAGAAGCATCCACCCAAGGGTCATAAATATCCGTTAAGCAATTGTATTCGTTTAATTCGTGGCAAATATCAATTACTCGAGTATTTCTTAAATCTGGGCAATTCTCTTTAAACGTAAAGCCCATGATAAGGATATTGGCATCTTTAAGGTGTATAGATCTTCTTGTCATTTCTTTAGCTAGCTGAGAGACAACATACGAACCCATATTGTCATTAATTCTTCTACCAGCAAGAATAAGTTGAGGGTGGTAACCGATTGATTCCGCCTTATGAGTTAAGTAGTAAGGATCAACTCCAATACAGTGCCCACCCACAAGCCCAGGACGGAAGGGAAGAAAATTCCACTTACTACCCGCTGCATTTAAAACAGCTTCAGTATCAATGCCCATCTTGTTGAAAATAATTGATAGCTCGTTTATTAAAGCAAT
>Ga0181606_10001427_pt1 | contig 21056 bp, 20 predicted proteins | sample 041ome_10_FD_132994 | JGI IMG/M metagenome (GOLD analysis project Ga0181606, IMG submission 132994) | Coastal salt marsh microbial communities from the Groves Creek Marsh, Skidaway Island, Georgia - 041412US metaG (megahit assembly) | ecosystem: Environmental > Aquatic > Marine > Intertidal... | reverse complement strand
GTTGGCACCGCGACAACGACCGGACTGGTCTTCGCCGGGCTAACGCCGATATTCATCACGTTCGGCTCCCTTTATCAGAAAAAATTCTGCGCCAATTCAGACTTGCGGGTTGTCATGATCGTCCAGCAAACCGCCGCAGGATTCTGCAATTTCTGCATCGCCATGGCGATTGAAACGGGCGAGATCGAGTGGAGCAGCGAGCTGATTTTCACCTGGATCTGGCTCGTTTTCATCCTGACCATCGGCGCGACGAACCTGCTCTACCTGATGCTGCGGCACGGGGAAGCATCGCGGGTGTCCGGCCTGTTCTATCTGACGCCACCCACCGCCGTGTTCCTGGGATGGATCACGTACGGTGAAACCATGGGGCTGATCGCGCTGGGCGGGTTTGCCGTGGCCGTCGCGGGTGTGTTCCTGATCACCCGAAATACCGGGCCGGTAAAATGACACAGACCAACCGCCTGAATATCGCGGAGCCGGGAGGCTTCTGGTTCTTCGCCTACGGGTCCCTGATGTGGGATCCGCCGTTCCCGCCTGCAGACAGCCAGCCTGCAAGAGTTTACGGATATCATCGGTCGTTCTGCGTGAGTTCTGAAAACTATCGCGGCACGCCGGAGAAACCGGGACTGTCGCTCGGCCTCGACCAGGGCGGATCTTGCACCGGCGTCGCCCTGTATATCGACGATGCATCGCGCGAGCACGCTATCCGCGAGATCGAGGCGCGGGAAATGATTTACGACCCGATCTATATCTGCCGACCGGTCCGGTTGCAGCTGCCGAATGAGACCGTCCAGGGATATACGCTTGTGGTCAACCGCGAGGAACGGATATTAGCCGGGCGGCTGGATTTCGAGGAGACGGCGAGACGCATCGCATCGAGCGCCGGGAAGCGCGGCCCGAATATCGACTATCTTGCGAATACCGTGGCGCGGCTCGACGATATGAATATCTCGGAAGGCCATCTCCATCATCTGCTGCGCCGCGCGACACAGCTACGCAGTGGCAGCTGAGGCGTTGGCAGAACACATCGTTCGGACTATGAAGACCACAACAATATATCGGAACCAGGGGAGTGTATGTCGTGAAACTGATCAGTTATCGCCACCAAGGGCGTGAAGCCTATGGCGTTGTCAAGGATGGCGGCATTGTCGATATGTCCGCCCGGATGGACCATCCCAGCCTGAAGCAGGCGATTGCCGGCCTGTCGATCAACGAGATGGAAAAACTGGCCACCGCGGCAGACCCCGACGTCTCGCTGGACGCTATCGAATACATGTTCCCGATCACGACGCCCGAGAAAATCTTCTGCATCGGCCGGAACTACCGTGCCTATCACGAAGTTCTGGAAGACGGCGGCCCGAAATGGCCCAGCATTTTCCCGCGTTTCGCATCGGGCTTCGCACCGCATGGCGAAGCGATTCTACGCCCGTCCGTATCCGAACAGCTGGATTATGAAGGCGAAATCGGGGTGATTATCGGCAAACCCGGGCGTCACATACCGGAAGAAAATGCGCTGGATTATGTCGCCGGCTATACGATCATCAATGAGGGCAGCGTCCGCGACTGGCAAACCAAGGGGACACAGAACTGCCCCGGCAAGAATTTTCACCGCTCCGGCGGGATCGGCCCCTGGATGGTCACCCGCGACGAGATCGCCGACCTGGACGCGCTACAGATCAAAACCAGTGTCGATGGCGATTCACGTCAGGACGGCGGCAGCGACATGATGATCTTCAAGATCCCGTTCGTGATTTCCCATATTTCGCAATTCACCTGGCTGGAGCCGGGCGACATGATCGCGACGGGATCGCCCGGCGGCAGCGCCATTGAAAGCGACCCGCCGAAATGGCTGAAGCCGGGTGAATCGATCAGCATCAATATCGAGCCGATCGGCACCCTCACCAATCCCATCGCCGCAGAATAGACCGAACCGGAGTATCAGCATGAAACTCGCCAGCTTTTCCATCGGCGGACTCGAAGGCTTCGGCGCCATCACCGATAGCGGCGTGATCGGTTTGACCGGGCGCCTTTCCGGCCGCCAGCAAACCCTGCGCGAAGTACTCGAAGCGGATGTGCTGGATGAAGCCCGGACGGCGATTGAAGGTGTCGAGCCGGATTATCCGGTCGACAAGGTCGAATTCCTGCTACCGATCCCCAATCCTGAAAAAATCTACTGCGTCGGCCAGAACTACCGCGAACACATCCTGGAAATGGGGTACGAAATTCCGACTTCGCCCAGTATTTTTTCGCGCTACGCCCGGACCTTCGTGCCCCATAACGGCACAATGGATATGCCGTCCCATTCCGAGCATTTCGATTACGAGGCGGAAATGACGGTCGTGATCGGCCGCCCTGCACGGCATGTATCGGAAGCCGATGCACTGAAATACGTTGCCGGGTACACGGTCGCCAATGATGGCAGCGTGCGTGACTGGCAGGCTCGCGGCCCACAGGTTGCCCCCGGCAAGAACTGGGAAAATTCCGGCATGCTCGGCCCCTGGATCACGACGGCGGACGAAGCCGGCGACCCGGCGAACATGTCGGTTAAATCCTGGGTCAACGGCGAACAGCGCCAGGAGGGCAATACGAGCGACCTTGTATTTTCGGCAGCGTTTCTTGTGAGCTACCTGTCGACCTTTATCACCCTGATGCCGGGCGACATGATCACGACGGGCTCGCCCGCCGGGGTCGCCGTCGGCTTCAATCCGCCGAAATGGCTGAAACCGGGTGATAAGGTAGAAGTCGAAATCGGCGGTGTCGGTCGGCTGTCAGCCAAGGTCGGATAGACTTCGTTATCGGGTTATACGTCCTGCCACGCAGGAATTACCCGTTAGCCGCACTTTGAAAAATCGCAGGCGGTGCAGGTGTCACAGCCTTCCTGACGCAGTAACGCGGCCTGTCCGCATTGCGGACATTGACGAAGACGCGGCGCGTGTTCGAGCCCGACGACTTTGCGCTCTTCCGCTGCTTTCGGCCCGTCACCCGTAACGGTGCCGTCGGCACCCGGCATGAACCCGATATCGATCATGTGGCGTTCAATAATATCGCCCATCGCCGCCAGCAAAGACGGCACGTAACGCCCCTGCATCCATTGTCCACCGCGTGGGTCGAACACAGCCTGCAGTTCCTCGACCACGAAAGACACATCCCCGCCCCGGCGGAAGACAGCGGAAATCATACGTGTCAGCGCGACTGTCCATGCATAGTGTTCGGTATTCTTCGAATTGACGAAAACCTCGAACGGGCGCCGGCGGCCATCCTGCACGATATCATTGATGGTGATGTACATTGCATGATCGGAATCGGGCCAGTGCAGTTTATATGTCTGTCCCGGCAGTTCTTCCGGTCGCGATAACGGCTGGGTCATATAGACGACGCCGGATTCGAACTCGTCCTCCGCCGTCACAGGTGCGGGGTCGGCAAGCAGCGGCAGTTCCGGTTGCGCCGGGTCAGCCGTTTCCTTTACCTGCAGGACGAAACCCGTCACATCATTCGGCCGGTAGGTGGTGCAGCCCTTACAGCCACTATCCCACGCCTGCATATAGACATCCTTGAACGTGTCGAACGCCACATCGGCGGGCACGTTGATTGTCTTTGAAATCGATGAATCCACGTATTTCTGCGCGGCAGCCTGCATCACAACGTGATCGGCGGGCGCAATATCCTGTGCCGTGACGAAATAATCAGGCAGGGGTGCATCGCCCTTCATCCGCCGCCACAGGCTGTACGCATAATCGGAAACTTCTTCTTCGCGCCGCGTCCCGTCCGGCATCAGGACATTGCGGGTATAGGTGTAGCTGAACACAGGCTCGATACCCGAAGATACGTTATCAGCGAATAGCGAGATCGTGCCTGTCGGCGCAATCGACGTCAGCAGCGCATTCCGGATACCGCCTGACCCGATGGCTTCGCGAATATCTTCCGGCAGGCCGGATATCGTCTCACCCGCCAGATAGGCATCCACATCAAATAACGGGAACGCATCTTTTTCCACTGCGAGGGCGACTGACGCACGATACGCATGATCGCGGATCGCACACATCCAGCGTTCCGTCAGTTCAACCGCCCGGGCGGAACCGTAACGCGCACCGCACATGATCAGCGCATCCGCCAACCCGGTAACACCCAGCCCGATCCGCCGTTTTGCTTCGGCCTCCGCCTGCTGGGCGGGCAGCGGGAAACGCGACGCATCGGTCACATTATCCATCATCCGGACGGCAACCGGTACCAGTTCAGCCAGCGCATCTTCATCCAGCCGGGCGATCACATCGAACGGGTCGGTCACAAGCCGCGCGAGGTTAATCGATCCCAGCAGGCAGGCGCCATAGGGCGGCAAAGGCTGTTCACCGCACGGGTTGGTGGCCGCGATGGTTTCGCAATATTCCAGGTTATTGGCGCGGTTGATCCGGTCGATAAAGATCACGCCGGGCTCGGCATATTCATATGTCGCCTGCATGATCCTGTCCCACAGCCCACGGGCAGAAACGGTCTTGTAGCAGGTACCGCCGAATGTCAGTTCCCAGTCCCGATCATCGCGCACCGCATCCATGAATGCATCCGTGACGAGCACCGACAGGTTGAACATGCGCAACCGGCCCGCCTCCTGTTTGGCGGCAATAAAATCTTCTATGTCGGGGTGATCACAGCGTAGCGTCGCCATCATCGCCCCCCGGCGATAGCCCGCGGACATGATGGTGCGGCACATGGAATCCCACACATCCATAAAGGACAGCGGCCCCGAAGCATCCGCACCAACACCCTTGACCAGCGCACCACGCGGGCGAAGGGTCGAAAAATCATACCCGATACCACCGCCCTGCTGCATCGTCAGCGCCGCTTCACGCAGGTGTTCAAAAATGCCGCTCATGTCGTCGGGAACGGTTCCCATGACGAAACAGTTGAACAGGGTCACGTCACGTTCGGTGCCTGCCCCGGCAATGATCCGGCCGGCCGGCAGAAAACGGAAATCGGTCATGGCCGCTTCGAATTTCGCCGCCCAGTGCTCCCGTACCGAGGCATCCTCGGGCGCCGCAAGCGCAACTGCCACCCGACGCCACGTATCGTCAACGGTCCGGTCGATAATCTCTCCCGAAGGCGATTTGAAGCGGTATTTCATATCCCATATCTGTTGGGAAATGGCGGAAACGGTGGTCATTTAACAGCCTCTGTCTGGGGGTTAGGAAGGATAATCGAGTGTCTCGGCAGGGTCAATGTTCATGTTATGTTTCTATTAAGGTTACGGTAATTGCTGGCGCACGTGACCCGACGCCCCTAACATATAGGCATGGATTCCTTCGAAAACGCTACGCGCTTTGAAACCGTGCCGGACGGCACGCGTTTGCGGATAGGCCACTGGCCCTCGGCAAGTGGCGGGAACGGAGGCGGTGCTGGCGGCGGGCGAATCGTCCTGTGTCACGGGCGGACGGAATTTCTGGAAAAATACACAGAGACAATCGATGAGCTGACCGGTCGCGGTTTCGAGGTCTGGTCGATGGACTGGCGGGGCCAGGGGGCGTCCGACCGTACATTGAGGAACCCGCATAAAGGCCATATCGACAGGTTCGAAACCTATCTTGCCGATCTCTCCTGGTTCTTTGACGAAATCATCGGCCCCGCTGAAGGCAAAACGGTGTTGATGGCCCATTCAATGGGCGGACACATAGCCCTGCGCGCGGTGCTTGAGGGGCGTATCCAGCCTGACCGATTGATCCTGTCTGCACCGACGATCGATCTGCCGATCCGCGGCATCATCCGTTTCACGATCTCCGGCTTAAGCCGGGCCATCACCGCAATCGGATTTGGTGACCGTTACCTCCCCGGCCAGGGTGATTATGACCCCACACGCATAAAGTTTGACGGCAACCCGCTGACCAGCGACCGGCAACGTTTCGATGCGATCCATGCCGCTATTGCCGCAAACCCCGTGGTCGCATTGGGCGGGCCGACATTCAGCTGGCTGAACGCTGCATTCGGAAGCATCCGGGCCTTGCGCCGACTGCCGGAGGGTTCGCCCCGGACCTGTCCGATCCTGCTATGCACGGCGATGGCCGATACCGTCGTCTCCGTGACCGCGCAAACAGAAATGAACGCCCTGCTGGCGAACTGCACACAGGTCCGGATTGCAGATGCGCGACACGAAACCCTGTTCGAAGTTGATGCTCTCCGTCAGCAGTTCTGGCGGGAATTCGACCGGTTTATGTCAACCGGTTAACGATTGCGGGCTTCCTCGAGCAGAGCCCTGTTTCCACCGTGAATGCTGGATGACAGCAAGTCGTCGAATGTTGCGATGTCTTGTCCAGGTGCGATAGCTGCATGAAATTGAGCAAGAATTTTACCCGGCTTCTTGACGAAACTGCGACGTCCCCAGAACCAGCCGGAGTTCAGCGACACAGGAACCACCGGCACACCGCATCGCCGGTACAGCGCACTGATACCGGCCTTGAGCTCGACGACTTCATCGGGTGCGGAACGTGTGCCGCCGGGAAAAATAACAACAGGCCGCCCTGCTTCCAGCTCTGACGACACACTGCGGATCATGCGGCGTGCTTCACTGGCGCCCGCCGACCGGTCAATCGCAATCATACCGAGCTTCCGCGCGTAGGGCCCGAACATGGGCACAGCGTAAAGTTCCTTCTTCAATACAAACGCCGGATCCCGCAGAACCGCATAGAAACAGATCGTATCCCACGCAGACTGATGCGCAGACGCAACGATAAAGGGGCCCTCCGGCAGGTTTTCCAGGCCACGGAATTCGAAATCGAGCGACAGGACGTGCCGCTGGAGCCAGAAAATGCTGCGGGCCCAGAACCTGATCGCCGATAGCATCGTCGCCCGCGACGCGATTACCAGCGGGATATAGGCAGTCAGCAGAAAGATCGACCATCCGAAAGCAGCAATATTGAACGCCAGGGATCGAAGCAGTGTCATTTGGCGCGCGGCCCCGACAATTCAATCCGCGCCAGGATATATTTGTGATACTCGGAAATTGCGAGGCGCGCGGACCCACGCCAGCGCCACCAGTTCTCCGTGTAAAAACCGGCGGGGAAAACCGGGTGCGAAACAATGCGGATGTCATCCGGCAGTGCATGTCTGAATTCCAGCAGGCTGCGGGGCATATGATAGCTGGCGGTTACAAGCCGGATCGACTTGAAACCTTCGCCCTTGATCCATTCTGCAGTTTCTGCGGCATTCCCCCGGGTGCTGTCTGCGGCGTAGCCCAGAGAGATACAACATTCGAGATCACCGGGTGTACGCTGGGCCAGCTTGAGAAGCGCCTGGACATCCACCCCCCGATAGACGCCGGAGACAAACAGTTTGCGCCCGCTTCCGACAGCAAGAAGCGAAAGTCCCTCGCTGACCCTGCCCGCACCGCCGGTGAGAACAACGATCGCATCGGTCTTTTCGTCGGGTGAAACACGGGTGTCGGGAATCAAAGTCGCAAACAGGTAAAGCCCTGCCGACCACACCAGAAACACGAATGCCGCAAACGCGACGATGCGCCCCAGTGTTCTGCCCGGATGTCGCGCGTCTCTTCGTTTCACATCATTTTTCCCAGCACGCGCTTCACGGTGATACCAACGGTCAGTACCACCAGTAAAACCGCCGCTACGGGAAGTGCGGCCAGCAATGCCCACTGTCCCGGTCCCAGGGCCAGTTCCGGCAGCAGGCCGCCGCTCAGCTTTCCACCATAGACATGGGCGAGCCAGATTATGCCGGCGCCGAGCAGAAACCCGACAGCGGCACCGGCCGAGGCCAGCCTGAGGGTATGATTCTGGAACTGCCGCGCGACATAGGAATCCTGCGCGCCGATCAGATGAAGCACTTCGACCACATCGCTATGGATCGCGAGCCCTGTCCGCGTCGTAAAGACCACCGTCGCGACGGCTGAGATCAGGATCACGATCATGACCGCAAACGATATCGTCTCGGCAATCAGGGTGAATTCCGTCAAACGGTGCAACCAGATCGCATGGTCGTCGACGACCGTTCCCGGGGCGACCTGTGCAAGCCGCGCAGACAGTGCCGCAATATCGATATCGGCAGCACGCGTAACGGAAACGTCAATCAGGTCGGGCATCGGCAGTTCGAGCTCAAGGACCTGTTTACCGAGCCACGGTTCAAGCAACACCGCGATTTCAGCGTCCGGTATCGGGCGGACAAAAACAACACCGGGCGTTGTGCGCAGCAGTTCGGCGACGGCATTTACCTGCTCCAGGCGGTCCGCCTTGTCCGACACCGGGATCTGAACGGTCAACGTACCGGATAAATCCTGCCGCCAGGTATCGCCAGCCGAAGCCAGGAACATCCCCGCCGCGAAGGCGAGCGTCGCCAGGAATACAAGCAACCCGACCGTCCAGGGCAGGTAACGGCTGGCGGGATCGCCGCTGAGCGGAACATCCCGCACCTGTCCGATCATTGGTCGCCCCCGGGGTCCCGGTCATTGCGCACCCCGACGCCGGGGCCACTGAGCAGGCCGTCTTCGACGTGAAAACACGGATGCTTGAACCGCTCTATCAGGGATTCGTTATGGGTGGCGACGACCACGGTCGTGCCGATCTTGTTCAGCTCTTCAAGCAGGTACATCAGCCGGATCGCGATATCATCGTCGACATTACCCGTCGGTTCGTCGGCAAGCAGTATCTGCGGCCGCGCGATCACCGCCCGGGCGATCGCAACCCGCTGCTGCTCGCCACCCGACAAAGTTGTCGGTTTGTCATCTATCTGGCTTTCAAGCCCCACCCATTTCAGCAATTCTGCGACATGATTCCGAATCTGGCCTTCCTTGGCGCCCGCGACCCGAAGAGGCAATGCGACGTTATCGAGCGCCGATAAATGGTCGATCAAACGAAAATCCTGAAAAACGACACCGATCCGGCGACGAAGCGCGGCAAGTTCAGTGCGCGGCACGGTGGAAACGTCACGGCCGAACATGGAAATACTTCCCCGCGACGGTCGATGCGCAAGATACATCAGCCGCATCAGCGACGACTTGCCGGCACCGCTGGGCCCGGTCAGGAAATGGAATGACCCCGCCGGAAGAGAAAACGACACATCATGGAGCACCTCCGCACCAAGGCGGTACCGCATGCCGACATTTTCGAAACGGACGATATCGCCTACGCCGTTCGCCAAAGCATTCATTCCCGTTCAATTTCGAAGACAGAATCGCACACCCATTGACCCGCCGTCCAGAACCACACCAATAAAGGCACGAAATTTCTATTTTGGAAGACGGGTCTCACCATAGGGTTGCCAGTAGAATCACGCCCTCTTATATGTTTGGCTGCCTTAGGGTAAGAAGTTCATATGATTATTACGTGTCCATCCTGTTCTGCGCGTTATGTAGTCGACCCCGTAAAGATCGGCGCGCAGGGTCGTACAGTTAAGTGTGCGAAATGTGCAAATGCCTGGGCGCAGCCTGCACCGACGGCGGAAGAAATGGCGGGCGCCGATACCGCACCTGCGCCCCCCCTGGAACCTGCGCCTGCCTCCGAACCTGCGCCAGAACCCGCCCCGGATCCGGCGCCTGCTGAAGAACCCGATCCGAGCGATGTGGCTGCCGCACTCGAAGAGCGTATCGGCCGGGAACCTGCGGAGCCTGACGACGACGCAACCGGGGCAAGCGACGACTTTCGGGCAAACTTCGATGATGCATTCGGCAAAAAACCGGATTCGTCTCCGCGCCCGCTTCCCGGCGCGCGGTCGTCGAACGTCCCGGCGCTTCCGCGAAAATCCAGCCCATGGCCGGCCCGCATCGCCTGGATCGTGCTGATCCTGATCATCGGCGGTGCTATTGGTGGATTATTGGGATTCCAGCAGTCCATTTCAAAAAGCTGGCCACCGGCGCAAAAGCTATACGACCTTATCGGCATGACGCCGGAGCCGGTGAAAAAGCGGTTGGGGGTGCGCAGCGTTCGCTATACATACCCGGACAAGACGATGCTCCGGATCGACGGCGAACTGGTCAATCTGTCCAAGGTGCCGCATGACGTGCCGAACCTGCGCATACTTTTCCTCGATGCCGGCGGCAAAGTCATAAAACGATGGACGTTCCCACCACCGGAGCGGCGCATGCTGCCCGATGAAGTCGTGAAATTCGCCACAGAAATCAATAATCCACCGGCAGATGCCAAACGCATCGATGTCGGTGTGGATGAAAACTAGAGATGTCGGCGATGGACACACGTAACCAACCTGAAATCGATGTCATCTTCGATGCAGAGACAATCGCAAAGCGTATAGAGATTCTCGCGAAAGACATTGCAACAGAGCTTCCGGAAGACCTGCTGATTATCGTGGTCCTCAAGGGAAGCTTCGTGTTCGCCGCAGACCTGCTTCGCGCGCTGGACCGTGCCGGTATGCGCCCGACGGTCGATTTCGTTACGCTGTCGAGTTACGGAACGGAGATACAAAGCTCCGGGACGGTCAACCTTGCCCGCGACATCTCGGAGAATGTCCGCGACCGGGCAGTGATGATTATTGACGACATCCTCGATACCGGGCGCACTATGGCCTTCGCCACGGACCTGATGACGGCCCGCGGTGCCGCAGCAGTCCATACCTGCGTTCTTTTGGACAAGCACGAAAAGAGAGAAGTCCAGATCGAAGCCGATTACGTTGGGTTTAAGGTCGATGACGTATTCGTTGTCGGCTATGGCATTGATATGGCGCACCTTTTCAGAGGATTGCCGTATATCGGGATGGTGCGGCAGGACTGACACCGTACCCGCGCCGGCCGCTGATTCTGGCGCTTCTTAATTTTTTGTAAAGGTTTGCCGCCTACCCTCCGCCAGTGGATCAACAGCTCCAGAAACGCACGTGTCAAAAATTCTGATTGCCGAAGACGATACCGCCGTGCGTGAATTCGTATCGCGCGCCCTTGTGAATGCAGGTCATGACGTGACGGCGACGGCCGATGGCGTTCAGGCGCTTGAAGCGCTTGAAAAAGACACGTTTGAACTACTCCTGTCGGATATCGTGATGCCCGAACTCGATGGCATCGCCCTCGCGCTCAAAGTTTCGCGTGACTGGCCGGACATGCCGATCCTGCTGATGACCGGCTATGCCGCCGAACGCCAGCGCGCCCACAATCTCGACGCACTGATCCACGATGTGATCTCGAAACCGTTCACGCTGCAGCAGATTTGCGAAGCAGCAGACACAGTGCTCAGCGCCCGCGCCTGACCCCGGCCTTTTCAACCAGCCTGGTCGATCGGCCCGTTTGGTCGCCCCGTTCGTACACAGGTGATCAGAAACGTTTCATCAACCTGTCTATATAATCGAGTTCCAGCGGCCTGCGGAAACGTTCTCCGGCGCGTTTACGCAGCTCATCCATGATGTCCTGCGCGCGCTCGATTGCGCCCTGGTCGGGAATGATCACCCTCTGGGTATCCGATCCACCCTCTTCATCCTGCCACTCGCGGCCAAGAGGATCTCGCATCGCCCCCAACGGATTGAACTGGGGGTTCATACCGATACCGGAGCCGCGGCCGAAGCGGCCCATCATCTGCTGCATCATACCTTGTCCGGCACGCCGCAGAGCTTCCAGTGCCTGCCCCTGCTGTCCGACTGCCTGTCCCGGCTGGCCCTGACCCAGGGATTCCGTCGCGCCTTCCATTGAGCGACCTGCCTGGCCGAGTGACCGCATGCCCTTGCTATCGCCGGGCATCATGCCCTTCATCATCTGTTCGAATTTCTTGAGCATCTCGCGCAGGCTCTGTTGTTGCTGCGCGCCCTGCTGCATCTGTTTCTGGCCCGGCTCGCGTCCTTGCGACTGACGGAACGTTTTGTCCATCAGTTCGTTCTGGCGGCGAATCATTTCCTGAAGCTGGCGCATCGCCTGGTTGCCGCGCTGGGCGTTCGGGTTGTTCTGCATGACCCGCGCATTGCGCAGGCTTTCCATCATATTCCGCAGTTGCGACAGCATCTGGCGCGCCGCGTCGCGCGAACCGGCCCTCATCAGTTTTCTGATCTGCTCCATCATACGCTGAATGTCGGAGGACTGCATGATCCGTGCCGTCGGATCGAACGGCATGGCCTTGTCGGCATTGGGGGTATTCTGAAGTTTTTTCGCCATTTCCCGCATGAACTTGTTCATCGCGTTCTGCAGGTCTCTCATCAGACGTTCCAGCTCGGCGTCAGGCGCATTGCGGGCCAGTGCTTTCATCAGCGCATCCTGTGCACGGGCCAGTTCCCGTTCTGCATGGGAAAGCTGACCGTCTTCGACACGCAAAGCCGTATCCCAGAGCAGTTCCCGCACTGGCGGGATCGCCGAGTCCTGCTCTTCATGAAACAGACGTGACCGTGACAGGACCAGCCCCAAGAACACCACGGTGTCGTCCTTATAGGCCTGCGTATCGCCCGCGATCTCATTAATGCGGTCGATAATTTCGCCGCGTCTTTCCGGCTGGACCGTCAGGCGGCGGCGCTCGACGATTATCTCTTTGGCAACGGGGTTGTTGAACTTGCGTTCCGGCAGAACCAGGTTGATCTCTGTGGACAGGCCTTCCTGTCCGGCAGCATCCCTGGCGGCGAGGCGAATGACGACGGGAAGCCCGGCCCAGGGGTGTGATGCGATTTCCTGGAAAATAGCTTCTTTGACGTTCTTTGCATTCAGCGAAGGTGCGGGCAGATCGAACCGGGACACTTCCTTGCCCAGGACTTCGCCCCGTTCGTAAGTCCGGCGCATTTCCCCGCGAATCTCGGTAATGCCGTAATCGTCACTGCCCGTATAGGCCATCCGCAAGGTGCCGCGCTGAGTAGCGGCAGGCGTCCCATCGAAGGCAATTTTCGGCGGCGTGTCCGCCCGCGTTCTGAGCGTCCACGACCCGAGGACCTTCCCGTCATGCACAACCGACAGACGGCCGCCTTTCTCCAGCGGCTGCTGAAGCCGGCGGTTCACCCGGTCCACATCTTCGAGAGGCGTTTTCTCGCCATCGATATCGAGGACAGCCTTGCCGGTGCCGCCAGAAACAATCGTGGTCAATACGCTGCCTTCGGGCACTTCGATCACCAGTTCTGCAGCCTTTGGTCCATCGGCACCCGCCGGTTGAGCCGCCGCGGCCTGTTCCAGGGCCTTCGCATGATCGTCCGCAATCTGGATCGGAAAAATGGGTGGCAGCCTCGTATATTCGGGAGGCGTTACCCAGATTTCGATCTGTGCCGACTGCGTTCCGCGTTCTTCGCCAAAGCTCGGCGCCAGTGCCCTTCCCATCCGGTCGGTTGCATCGGGACCGGCGACGACCACACCGACAAATAACAGCAGAACCACCATAGCCCGAAGAGCCCAGGGGTCTCTTGCGGGAAGGCCCGGCGACGGCGCCCCCACTTTGAGGTTCCGGATTCGATCCGCCATCTGTTGCTGATGCGCCTGCCACAGCGCCCGTGCCGTCGGATCGGTCATCCCGTCCGGTAGTTTATCCTGAAGGGCCTCAAGCGGGCGATGGTCGAGTCCGCTTGCGGTCTCGATCCGGCGCACCGCATCCCGGCGGTTCGGCCAGACCAGTGTGCGGACACCGGTGTAAATCGCAAATCCCAGAAAACAGGCAACTGCGGCCAGAGACGCAGCATGAAGCCAGCCCGGCAAATACGAAAACACGTCAAGCAGAGCAATTCCGATAAAGAGGCCGGCTACACCCAGTGCCGGCCAGACCGCTGGCCATATGGCCTCCCAGGCAAGGCTGAGCCGGGCCTGGGTTATCCGCCGTGCGAGCGTAGCTTCGGGCCGCGCGCGCGGAACAATCGTATCTGTGTCTTTCCTGGTATCTCTATCATCGCTCATGCCGCCGGATCTCCTGACGGTACGGGGTTCGTCACTGCGCGGTCACCCAGCCGGGCACGACATCCTGTCCTATAAGTGTATCATAATCGGTCCGAGGTCGAATCACGGCCTCTTGAGACCCGTTAACCATGGTTTCCGGGATCAGGAGCCGGCTGTTATAGGTCGACGCCATGACCGCGCCATATGCCCCGGCAGACCGAACAGCGAGCAGGTCTCCGGCAGCGAGAGGCGGCATGTCACGCTGGACGGCGAATACATCACCGGTCTCGCAAACCGGCCCCACGATGTCGAGCGGCATGCGTGCAGCATCATCCGCCGGCTGGGCAACCGGGTCGATATCGTGCCACGCTTCGTACAGCGTCGGTCGTATCAGATCGTTCATTGCCGCATCCACCACCGCAAACTTCCGGCCTCCGCTCTCTTTCACATAGATAACGCGGGTGACAAGGATTCCCGCCTCGCCCGTCAATCGCCTGCCGGGCTCAAACGTCAGCGCAACATCCATATCTCCGAACACGTCACGGACGATCTCTGCATAATCCGTCGGCACCGGTGGAACTTCATCCCGATAGACAATGCCAAGCCCGCCACCGAGATCGAGGCGGTCGACGTGCAGGCCATCCGCCCGCAATTCGCGCACAAGGGCGGCGATGCGCTCGAACGCGTCGCGGAACGGGTCAAGCCGCGTCAGTTGCGAGCCGATATGAACCGCCAGGCCCGACGGATTCAGACCGGGCATTTTCGCCGCGGCAGCATAGACCTCCCGGATGCGGTCAAGTTCGATCCCGAACTTGTCACCGGCACGGCCGGTGGAAATCTTGTGATGGGTATCGGCATCCACATCGGGATTGACCCGCAACACGATCGTCGCCGATTTGCCCAGGGATGCTGCGACCTCTGACAAGGCCGCGAGTTCGGGCTCGGATTCAATATTGAACTGCCCGCAATCCGCCCGCAGGGCCATGTCCATTTCGTCCCGCGTCTTGCCGACACCGGAAAACACGATCTTGTCCGCAGGCACACCGGCGGCAAGCGCCCGGCGAAGCTCTCCCTCCGACACCACATCCGCACCTGCCCCGAGCGCCGCAAACAGCGCAATGACGGCCTGGTTGCTATTCGCCTTCACGGCATAACAGACGGTGACATCAAGACCTGCGAAAGCGCCGGCAAAATCTGTATAGGCCTTGCGCAGCATCTCCGCGGAATAACAATAAAACGGCGTCCCGACTTTTTCAGCCAGGTTCGTCAGCGATACATCTTCGGCGTGCAGCGCACCGCCGCGATATTCGAAGCTGCTCATTTCGGGGTATGCCTCATCGTGAAGTCGGATATTGGGTCGGAAAGGTGACCGTCTTATCTGGAGATGTCAGTTTTTTGGGCTTCTTGCCGCAACCCGCCACCGAGAGTGCAAAAGCGAGGCACAACACGGCCAGGAACATCCGTTTCAGGAAAATATTCTGCATCGTCATTTCAAAAACCGCTCCCGGGCGGAAATAACCTGCGCGCGGACATTATCCGGCGCCGTTCCACCATAACTGTTGCGACTGCGCACCGAGTTATCCACGCCGAGCACATCGAACACCGCATTGCTGATACGTTCGTCGATCGCTGTCAGTTCAGCCAGCGCGAGATCTTCGAGACCACAGCCTTTTTCCTCGGCAAGCGCGACGACCCGTCCGGTTATGTGATGAGATTCGCGGAACGGGACTCCGGCCTCACGTACCAGCCAGTCGGCAAGGTCGGTCGCGGTCGTAAACCCTTCACCGGCCGCAGCGGCAAGGCGCTCACGATCGAAGGTCAGGTCGGCGATCATGCCGGTCGCGGCGGCGACACACACCATTAGCGCCTCCGCTGCATCGAAAACGGGCTCCTTGTCTTCCTGCATATCCTTGGAATAAGCGAGCGGCAGTCCTTTCATCACGGTCGATAACGCAACGAAAGCGCCGAGCACCCTGCCCGTCTTGCCGCGGATCAGCTCTGCCGCGTCCGGATTACGCTTTTGCGGCATCATCGACGAGCCTGTCGAAAAGGCGTCGGACAGCCGCGCGAAGCGGAACTGCGCCGACGACCAGATCACCAGCTCTTCGCCAAGGCGGGACAGATGACCGGCGCAGATTGCCGCCGCCGCGAGATATTCGAGCACGAAATCCCGATCCGATACGGAATCGAGCGAATTGGCTGTCGGCCGGTCAAAACCGAGCGCCGTCGCCGTCATGTCCCGCTTGATGGGAAACCCTGTACCGGCAAGCGCACCTGCGCCCAGCGGGCTTTCATTCAGCCGTGCCCGTGCATCGCTGAAACGGCTGCGGTCCCGGCCGAACATTTCGACATAGGCCAGCAGGTGATGACCGGCAGTAACCGGCTGGGCCGCCTGCAAATGCGTAAAGCCCGGCATCACCCAGTCCGCATGCACCTCGGCCTGGTCAATCAACGCGGTCTGAAGCGCCTTTAGCGCATCATCCGCCGCATCGACCGCATCGCGTACCCAAAGCCGGAAATCGGTCGCCACCTGATCGTTCCGCGATCGTGCCGTGTGCAACCTGCCCGCGGCATCGCCAATGCGCTCCGTGAGCCGGGCCTCGATATTCATGTGAATATCTTCCAGTTCGGTTTTGAATTCGAACGTTCCGGCTTCTATTTCATCGCGAATACCCGCGAGGCCGTCGCAAATCGCCGTCACATCGGCGTCAGACAGAATCCCCACATCGCCCAGCATCCGCGCATGAGCGACCGAGCCGGCGATGTCTTGCGCATAGAGTGCCTTGTCAAAGCCGATGGAAGCATTAATTCTCTCCATAAGCGCGTCGGGAGCGGCGGCGAACCGTCCACCCCACATCTGGTTGGACCCGCCGCCCGCGGAATCCGTGCTATCGGAATTATTTTTGGTGCCCATGACTATGTTCGGTTCTCAGTTCGGTTTGATATCCGGGATTAAAAAAACCGGGGCACGTGCCGCTCTTGCCACCGGTCTGGCGATAATGGCCATTATTGGCGCGGATTCAAGCACATACGCGCGCAGCGACACAGTTTCGGGAGCAATTACCGCCCCGCCGCGCACCGGGTGGATGGAAAAATTCATCCCCGCCGCAAGCCCCGCTCCCCTCCCTGCCGCCGGCTTCACGGAGCAGGGCGGCAAGATGCGCGCCCTGAAGGACTTCGGCGGGCAGATTGTGCTGATGAATTTCTGGGCGACATGGTGCGGCCCCTGCGTGCGCGAAATGCCCTCGCTCGAGCGCCTGCACCAGAAGCTCGGCAGCAGGGATTTCACCGTTATTGCACTGTCGGAAGACCGCAAGGGATGGGAAAAAATCACGCCATTCCGCCAGGAGCTGGGCCTGACGGCGCTGCCGTTATTCCACGATGTCGGCTCGAAAATGATGTTCGGCGCAAAGGTCCGCGGCCTGCCGACCACAATCCTGGTCGGGCGGGACGGCAGGGAACTGGGCCGCCTCACGGGTCATGCCGAATGGGACAGCGATGAGGCTGTCGCCCTGATGCGGTATTACCTCAGCAAGCCATAGGTAACATTGACGTTTCTGGGTTCTCCGAACAGATAGCCCTGTCCGTAATCGACGTGGAAATCGAGGATGTCCCGTAACACTTCCTCGGTCTCGATTTTTTCGACGATCAGATCGATACCCTGACGCTCCAGCGCCTTTTTGAAATCCTGCAGGTCGATGTCGATAGTGGGCTGAGGGACTTCACGCAGCATCGTCGCCGCATCGATTTTGATATATTTGAAATGCTGCTCGGCAAGGGCGCCATAATCGAGATTCAGGCTGTTCACCTGATCGAGGGAGAACGGGAAACCGAGCGCCGCGAGACGGCTGAGCTGGTGTCTTATCTCATCGTCCTGGTTTGCGATGGTGGAATGGCAGAACTCGAAAATCAGGTCCTGCGCCAGCGAGGAATTCTCGGTCATGAAGAGGATGAAATCGTTGAAGAATTTTTTATCGGCCAGCGTATGCGGCGATATATTGCAGAAAAACCCGATATTCCGGTTCTTATTATGCTTGTTGCGCAATTGCTGGACACACCGGAACAGCATCAGGTTGTCAATCGCGGTAACCAGCCCCTCGCGCTCGGCAATGGCGATATACTGGCCGGGCGTGATCACCTCGCCGGATTCACTGCGGATCCGGGTATAGGCTTCATAGAATTTACGTTTGCGCTGCGGCAGGCTGACAACCGGCTGTAATGCAAGATCGACCCTGTCCTTGGCGATCCCGTCCCGCACCAGGTGAACGATCGTTGCGTCATCCAGCTGGGGCCCGTCGGGCACTGCATCATGTTCGATAACCGGGTCGGCTTCCTCGGGTGATGTAACGATCTGCGTCATGCGAGCCACGGTCGTTACCTCGTCCGGTGGCGACGAAGGGTCGGCCTCCCGGGTCAGCGTCTCGACAAGCTCCTGAAGCATCCGAACCTCGGCCATAACCTTGCCGACGTCGTCCTCCAGTGCTTTACCGCCGGGACCTCGGCGGGTCATTGTCTCGATTGCCTTGTAGATCTGACCGACTTCCTCGCGGGCGCGGGTCAGTTCTCCCATTACCTTGCCATGGCCGGCGCGCAGGTCCTGCACTTCTTCAACCAGCCGGCCTTCATCTTCCTGGCGGGCAAAGACTTCATGCAGCAACGCGGAGCCGACAAGCACCACGGCACCCAGCATGATCGACGTGTTCGGATCGATACCGTTGAAGAAACGCGGCAGTGTCAGCGCGACGGCCGCCGAGATGATCGAATAACCGAGCGCGATAAGAATATGACGGAGAAAAGACATGCCTGCCGATAAAGGTTTCGGAACAAGGCTAATGTGACGTTAACCGGTTGATATAGGGTTACTACCCGGTTGCCAGGAGCTTAATTTTCGCGCCTGGAGTCAACGCCGACTGCATCCGAAATATGGGCAAACCCATCCCGCTTGAGCAGGGTCTCAAGTTCCCGTTTTATGCGGGGAATAAGGGCCGGGCCGTGATACACCAGCGCCGAATAGAGCTGGATCAGGGACGCCCCTGCCCGGATCATGGCATAGGCCTCGGCGCCGCTGGCAACACCCCCACAGCCGATAATCGGCACTTTTCCGCCGGTCCGGCGGTACATGTCGCCGACGATCTGAAGTGCAATCGGGAATAGCGGCGCACCACTCATTCCACCGGCTTCCTGCGTCTGACCATCGGTCATATGGTCCGGCCTCTGAACAGTCGTATTCGCAACCGTCATACCGTCGACCCCGGTTTCCAGGATCACAGCGGCGATATCCGCGCGCTCATCATCATCCAGATCCGGCGCGATCTTCACGATCAGCGGCGGCCTTTTGGCAACGTCGGGCACCGCTCGGGCCCGCGCATCCAGTACCCGGACCAGCATGTCCTTCAGGATTTCGCGCCCCTGCATCGCGCGGAGACCCGGCGTATTGGGGGATGACACATTGGCAACCAGGTAGTCGACATAAGGGGCAACGGCCTCGACACATATTTCGTAATCGGCCGCGCCGTCCTCCGTCGCCTTGTTCTTACCGATATTCGCCCCGAAAGGACCAAGCCCCTTTTCGCGTTTTGAAATACGCCCGACATAGGGGGCAAGGCCCGTCCCGTTGAAGCTCAGACGGTTGATGACGGCGCGGTCTTCAGAGAGCCTGAACACCCGAGGTTTTGGATTCCCCGGCTGGGGAAGCGGAGTAACGGTGCCCGCCTCCACAAACCCGAACCCGGCCGCCAGCATGGCATCGGGCACCTCAGCGCCTTTGTCAAAACCGGCAGAGAGACCAATCGGATTGCGAAAATCCAATCCCCAGACAGATGTCGCAAGAACCGGATCGTCCGGGGTCCGGTCTTTTGGTCCCATACCCCACTTCAGCCCGCGGATGGACAGGGTATGCGCAGCCTCGGGCGGCAGCAGACGAAGCAGGGGAAGCAGAAGCGAATGTATATCTGTCAACGGTTGGACCTCGGTAAGCTCATTGAGCTCAAACTATCCCGAATCGCGGGGATGGAAAAACCGGTGCTCCGGACCCCGTCCATTGATCGGGCCCCGAAACCGGACTATATCCGTCACATGACCGATATTGAGACAATTGACCAGACAACCCAGGAAATCATCGACGAATTTGCGTTCTTCGACGACTGGGTTCAGCGCTACGAATACATCATCGAGCTGGGCAAGGCCCTGCCCGATCTGTCCGACGACAAGAAGGACGAGGCACATAAAGTCCCGGGTTGTCAGTCACAGGTATGGTTCCATGCCCGGCAGGAAGACGGCCGGATATACTTCGATGCGGATTCGGATGCGATGATCGTCCGCGGGCTGGTTGCCCTTCTGTTACGGGTATATTCGGGTCGCACGCCGGACGAAATCATCGGCACGCCCCCCGCATTCTTCGAAGTGCTCGAGCTCGGCTCACATCTGAGCGGCAGCCGCGCCAATGGCCTGCATGCCATGGTCACGCGAATTCACGCTTATGCAAAAGCATTCCGCGACGAGGGCTCCGATATCAGTCCCGATAACGTCGTGCCGATCAAACCCGGAACCCTGAACTGATGGACCGCGCGTCGTTCACCTGGAAGGACGGCACGTGGTTTGAGGGCAATGAGCCCATGCTGGGGCCGATGAGCCATGCCTGGTGGATGGCATCCTCGGTCTTCGACGGCGCCCGGTCTATCGCCCGGCTTGTCCCCGACCTCGACCGCCATTGCGCGCGCATCATCGAATCCGGCAAGGCGTTCGGGATGACAGCCCCGCTCACCGCCGACGAAATCATCGCCCTGGCCTGGGAAGGGATCGAAAAATTCCCGGAAGACGCCGAGCTTTATATCCGCCCGATGATGTATTTCGAGGACGGCTTCGTCGCCCCGGACCTGGAATCGACACAGTTCATTCTGACGGTATTCGAGGCACCGATGCCCGCCTGGGGCGGGATCAAAACCATGATTTCCAGCTACCGGCGCCCGTCGCCCGAAGCGGCACCGACCAATGCGAAGGCATCCTGCCTGTATCCGAATGTCGCCCGCGCGATGATGGAAGCGCGCCAGAAGGGATTCGGCACGGCGGTCGTCCTGGACGCGATGGGCAATGTCGCCGAGTTTGCGACCAATAACCTGTTTATCGTTCGGGACGGCACCGTTCAGACCCCGGCGGCGAACGGCGCGTTCCTGTCGGGACTGACCCGGCGGCGCGTCATGGAACTGCTGACCGATGACGGATATGACGTCGCCGAAATAACACTGACGCTCGCCGACCTCGCGGCCGCCGACGAAGTATTCCTGACCGGAAACTATTC
>Ga0181606_10001426_pt1 | contig 21063 bp, 19 predicted proteins | sample 041ome_10_FD_132994 | JGI IMG/M metagenome (GOLD analysis project Ga0181606, IMG submission 132994) | Coastal salt marsh microbial communities from the Groves Creek Marsh, Skidaway Island, Georgia - 041412US metaG (megahit assembly) | ecosystem: Environmental > Aquatic > Marine > Intertidal... | reverse complement strand
TAATCGCTTACTGGAGCATGAAGATCATTTCCAGCTATTATTTAAAGAGGCTAATGAACAGGGTAAAAAGCTTAAATTTGTTGCCTCATTTGACAAAGAGTCTGGACATGCTGAAATCGGCTTACAGGCCTATTCAGCAGAACATCCCTTCTATAGTTTAAAAGGTAAAGATAATGTGGTGTTGTTTTACACCAAACGATATTATGATTATCCACTTATTGTTCAAGGAGCCGGAGCTGGCTCAGCAGTGACTGCATCCGGTATATTTGCAGATATTTTACGTATAGCTGATGCATAATTGAAAAAGGAAATCTCATGAAGAACTGTACAGTATTTGCTCCTGCCACCGTCGCTAATGTGGGTAGCGGTTTCGATGTACTTGGTTTTGCCCTATGTGATATAGGTGATATAGTACAGGTTAGAGAAAGCTCAACCCCTGGACTTGTAATTGATTCAATCATTGGAGCTGATAACATTCCATTAGAACCAGAAAAAAATGTATGTACTGTTGCAGCTCAGGCATTGTTGAATTCCTTAGAGAAAAAACCAACGAAGGGGTACTCATTTAGTATCACAAAAAAGGTTGCGGCAGGTAGTGGGCTCGGGTCTAGTGCTTCTTCCTCAGCAGCTGCAGTTGTGGCATTAAATGAATTGTTAGGTTCCCCTTTTTCCCGCCATGAACTCATACCATTTGCGATGAAAGGAGAAGCCTTAGCTTCAGGAGCGGAACACGCCGATAATGTTGCCCCATCTATTTTGGGAGGTTTCACCCTTGTTCAAAGTTACGAGCCTTTACGAGTGGTAAAACTGCATTACCCAGATGATTTGGTAGCAACCATAGTACATCCTCACATCGAAGTAAAAACGGCAGATTCAAAACGAATCTTGAGGCAAAGCATACCCTTAAAAACAGCTATTACTCAATGGGCTAATGTGGGTGGCTTGGTTGCAGGATTGGCGCAAGAAGATTTTGAACTCATTGGTCATTCCTTACAAGATGTAGTAGCTGAGCCCACTAGGTCTATGCTAATTCCGATGTATGAACAGGTAAAAATTCTATCAAAGAAAATGGGGGCTCTTGGGTGCAGTATATCAGGGTCAGGGCCTTCCATATTTATGTTATCCGATACAATGAATATCGCTCAAAGCCTGGCAGAATCACTTAAAGACTTATATATGGACAACCTAATAAGTTGTGACGTTTACCTATCAAAAATAAATAAAATGGGTTGCCAAGTAATCCAATAATTATTCGTAGCGTATGAACTATCAAAGTACGGCAAATCCGTTACTCATTTCGAATTTTGAAGAGGCTGTATTCAAAGGTTTGCCGGATTCTTCTGGGCTCTATATGCCGATGCAAATTCCACACCTTCCTTCCTCGTTTTTCAGTCAACTCCATGAGTTAAGTTTATCGGAGATTGGATATCAAGTTCTAAGGCCATTTATTGGATCGGAAATTGATGAGATAACTTTCAGGAATTTAGTAGATGAAACACTTTCCTTTCCAATTCCGCTTAAGCAAATACATGATCAGGTTTATAGTCTAGAATTATTTCATGGCCCAACTTTGGCTTTTAAAGACGTTGGAGCCCGCTTTTTGGCGCGTATATTAGGCCATTTTGCCACCTTGAGTAATCGCTCTATAACCGTTTTAGTAGCCACTTCAGGTGATACAGGCAGCGCAGTTGCTCACGGCTTCTACGGAGTTCAGAATGTAGATGTAGTTGTACTCTATCCAAAAGGCAAAGTTAGTGATTTCCAACGTAGACAAATGACCACACTAGGTAAAAATATTCAGGCGATAGAAATCGATGGGACATTTGATGATTGCCAAGATTTAGTTAAAAAAGCTTTTCTTGATAGAAATTTACAAGACAAATACAATCTAACCTCTGCAAATTCCATTAATGTAGCCCGCTTTTTACCACAAATGGTATATTACTTTTGGGCTATAGCACAACTCAAATCTACCTATTCCCCATCCTCCGAAATACCAGTGAATGTGTCAGTTCCTAGCGGAAATTATGGAAACCTTACCGCCGGATTATTAGCTAAAAGAATGGGATTAGGTATCGACCATTTTATTGCTGCAGCAAATGCCAATAATAGTTTCCCAAATTATTTAACAACGGGAAGCTATTCACCAAAGCCTAGTATAGCCACATTATCCAATGCAATGGATGTTGGTGCACCTAGTAACGTTCCTAGGATTAATGCGCTCTACGATTCAGACCCGAAAAAGATTGCACTTGACGTAAGTAGCGGAAGTTTTTCGGATCAAGACTGCCTACAAACCATTGATCATGTCTATAATACGTACAAATATATACTTGATCCTCACGGTGCCATCGGGTATAAAGCTTTAAGTCTAGCCTCAGAGCAGGGAGTTAGTATTTGTTTAGAAACAGCTCATCCTATCAAATTTAAAGAGGTAGTTGAGGCAGTAATTCCTGATCCAGTTATTATGCCCACCCATGTGGAAAAAAACCTGAATGAGGAATATATTCTGAGCCTAGATAAGGACTATTCTATCTTTAAAGATTATTTGATATCGAGTAGATAAAGTTACAATTTAGTTCTTCTACTTAATCAGTTGGATACCTATGAATAATTCATTCTACCATTTACTCCTCTTTGCATGCTTTGCTATTGTTAATCTGGCTACGAATGACAAAGTGTATGCTCAAAATTTAGAACGTTTTCAAAACGAGGTAGACGCCATTGAAGAGCGATATGCTCAATACGGTAAAAAAAGTGGTCATACATATACAAATACCACCAGTAGTGATCAAACACTAGCGGTATTTACCGGGAGTTCTAGCGTTCGTTTGTGGGCAAGTTTATCAGAAGACTTCCCTGAGCTTACGATTCTAAATACCGGTTTTGGAGGATCAACCTATGCAGAACTTTTTCACTATCGACACGAGTTAATAGGCCAATATACTCCAGACATGGTAATAATTTATGAGGGTGATAATGATGTTACAGGATCAGATACCGTGGATGAAATATTTGATAAAGCTCAAGAGTTATATTCATATTTGGCTCAAGAGCTACCAGAAACTAAGGTGTTTATTCTAGCAGCTAAGCCAAGTCCGTTACGTTGGAACCTAAAACCTTTATACGACGCATTAAATACCCATTTTGCTGATTTTGCGTTAGAAAATGATCAATTTACATACATAAATATATGGAATCCTATGTTAGGTGAAAATGGTAAGCCATTGCCTAGTATATTTTTACCCGACAGTTTACATATGAATAAAGCTGGTTATCTAATCTGGAAACAAACCATTGCTCCTTTTCTACAAGTATCCAAATAATATGATGAAGTTATGTTACTATCTTATGTTTTTTTGCCTTGGAATTGTGATGAATTGTAATGTTTACGAGTCACCTGAACAACTAGTTCGACATTCCTACCAAAGTTCACTAGATAATACTTCTCGTGAGTATTACGTCTATTTACCGAAAGGTTATTACAGTCAAAAAGATAAAAAATGGCCTGTTATTCTCTTCTTACATGGTGATGGTGAACGTGGTAATGGACTAGATGAACTGGCTTATACCCGCATTCATGGCCCTCTGTATGAAGCTTGGGCAATGAAAAAAAACCTACCATTTGTACTTATAGTGCCACAGTTACCTATGTTTGGAAGGGATACTTTAGGTATTAGCTATTTACAAAACAGATCACTTTCTAATGTACCTAAGCGATTGGATACCGGGGTACCTACCAGAGCCCCATTTTTTACTGGCCCCCCAATTCAAAGCTCGCCTATGGTAGAGGAATTTCCTGATGATTTACCATTTTTTATTGATGGTTGGAATCGCGTGGAGAATGATTTGTTAGCTATCCTCGATACTAGCCAAAATGAACTACAAATAGATCCAAACAGAATATATTTAACAGGGCTTAGTTATGGTGGTTTTGGGACTTGGTACATGGGCAGTAAATATCCCAATAAATTTGCTGCTGTTGCACCTGTTGTGGCTTGGGGACATCCTCAAATTATTCCACCCATTGCAAGGCATAATCTACCAATTTGGGTATTTGCAGGTGGTAAAGATCTCACCGTGGAAAAGAAATATTTTTACAAAGGAATGGCGATGCTAGAATCATTGGGGCACACAAAAATGCAATTCACTATTCATGAAGATCTTGGCCATGATGCTTGGAAAAGAGTCTATTCAGGAGATGAGTTATATAACTGGCTCCTCTCTCATAGTCTCAAGGATTCTAATGACTAAGTCACATTCTGTTCAATATCTTGACACCCTCCCCGCTTATTACGCTTTCCTGAAAGAACTGTATCAGGTTAATGAAATAGCGCTAGATTTAGAGTTTGATAGAAATCGATATGGGTACGGATTTCAACTCTGTTTAATACAATGCAGGGTGCAATCTACCTGCTATATTATTGATCCATTACTATTTGAGAATAACCTTGAAGAATTTTACACCTATTTAGAAGACCCAATAAATTCAATTATATGTTTTTCATTCGGTGAAGATTTTCGTCTATTGAATTCACTTGGTTGCAATATCACTACCGTTCGAGATTTGGATATTGGACTAAGCTTGATCAATGAAGCTAAGCAGTCTTTAGTCAATCAAATATCTTCTCGACTTGGTGTTCAAACAAGTAAGTCGAGTCAAACAAGTAATTGGTTAACCCGACCACTTTCGACTAAACAATTACAATATGCATCCGAAGACGTTTTGTACTTATTTGAACTCCGAGATTCTGTAATTGCAGAATTACACTCAAAAAGTCGATATAGTTGGTTTGAACAAGAAAATGATTGGTTATACTCAGTTGAAAATATCAAGCCTGAGAACCTCAATAAGATTAGTATAAAACCTAAAGATTTGGATGGCCTTAATGAAATTCAAGGCTATACATTTAAAAAACTATTCGAATGGAGAGATGTACAGGCTAAAAATCTCGGAAAGCCACCTTTTCAGATAATTGATAATCACTTTCTGAAATTATTAACCCAAAAACATGCGCTAGTCAACAATTGGAAGAATGAACGGGCCGTGCATTATAGTTTGAGAAATAGTTCAATTCAGAAAGCAATCTCACAGCAGCTAACTTCGTCTATAGAAGAAGCTATTACAAAGGGTTTGGATTCGACTAAGCCAGCTAATTCTCCACTCACATCTGATGAATATGAGGAATTAAAAAAAGACCAAAAAGTACTCAAGGAAGCCAAAAAAAAGGTTTTTGGTACATTGAAAGATGCCTTAGTCAAACAATATGGAAAAAATGTACAATCGTACATTTTAAGTAACAGAGTAATTCAAGATTTAGCCTTAGGTAAAGCTCAACTCCCAAGTTATCGCGTAGAACTCTTCAGGCAACTATCGACAGAATATTCTTTAGAAATTGAATCCTACTTGGACTAATTTCCAAATTTACCCTTAGCTTCCTTATCTTTATGATCGAGTAAAAAAAAACATTATGTCTACTGATTTTTCCCCAATTATTGTCACCTCCGCTCTACCATATGCAAATGGACCTTTACACCTAGGTCATTTAGCTGGTGCTTATTTGACTGCAGACTTTTTTGTACGCTATAATAGATTAAAAGGTGAGGATGTATTATTCATATGTGGTTCAGATGAACATGGAGTTCCCATAACTATTGCAGCAGAAAAAGAAGGAGTTTCACCTCAGAATATCGTTGATCGATATCACGAATGGAATAAAGATACCTTTCAAAAAATGGGCATCTCATTTGATTATTATGGACGTACCAGCAGTGCCGTTCATCACGAAACCTCACAAGAAATTTTCACTGAATTATATAATAAAGGCTTCTTTAAATTAAAGTCTGAAGAGTTATTCTATGATGAATCAACTCAAATGTTTTTGCCAGATAGATATGTTAAAGGAGAATGTCCCAACTGCGGGTATGGTGAAGCCTACGGGGATCAATGTGAAAAATGCGGTAATAGCCTTAATCCAACAGAGCTAATAAATCCTGTTAGTGCACTAAGTGGGGAAACACCAGTTCGCAAAGAGACCCAACATTGGTACATGCCGTTGGGAGAAATGCAGGATAAGCTAGAGTCGTGGATTAAGACACGTGAGCATTGGAAACCCAACGTAATGGGACAGATAAAAAGTTGGTTGCAAGAAGGTTTAAACGATAGAGCCGCTTCTAGAGACCTGAATTGGGGAGTTCCAGTCCCTTTAGAAGGTGCTGATGGTAAAGTACTCTATGTTTGGTTTGAGGCCCCTATAGGATATATATCCGCTACTAAAGAATGGGCCCAACAATCCAATAATCCTGAAGCATGGAAAAATTATTGGAAGAATGATGAAGCTAAACTATATCACTTCATCGGTAAGGACAATATTGTTTTTCACTGCATCATGTTCCCCATTGTTCTCATGGAACACGGTAATTTCATACTCCCAGAAAACGTGCCAGCAAATGAATTCTTGAATCTTGAAGGTAAAAAATTATCCACTTCTAGGGGTTGGGCTGTTTGGTTACATGATTATTTAGAACATTTTGAAGCCGATTACCTAAGATACGCTTTAGGTGTGACTCTACCGGAATCTAAGGATTCAGACTTTTCTTGGAAAGATTTTCAAAACAGGGTTAATAATGAGTTAGTTGCTGTATTTGGAAATTTTGTTAACCGTGCTAGTAGTTTTATTGAAAAATATGCCAATTCTATGGTGCCACCATTGGTTGACCCGCAACCTATAGATCTAGAGATGCTTGGGGCTATAGATACTCAAAAGAAAAATATTGAATACGCATACGAGCATTTTCGATTCCGAGAAGTCGTACAGGAAGGTATGCAGTTAGCTCGTCTAGCCAACAAGTATTTTACGGACACCGAACCCTGGAAAACACGTAAATCAAACGAAATCGCCTGTTTTAACTCTCTTCATGTGAGTATTCAAGTAGTTGCTGCCCTGTCGGTTTTAATGGAGCCAATCTTACCCGAAAGTATGAAGATGCTAAGGCATCAAATCGGATTATCTGATTCCATAAAATGGTCTGATATCTCCTCTTCAATGTTAACTGTTGGGCAATCCCTGCAAGCGGCTACCCTGTTATTCCAAAAAATTGAAGATGAGTCAATTCAACTAGAATTGGATAAATTACAAAACAGCTTAAAAGACCTAACAACTGAATCAACCATGGATTACCCAGCCCTAAAATCACCCATTCAATTTGATGATTTTTTGAGTCTAGACCTAAGAGTTGGAGTTATAGTTGAGGTTGAAGAAGTTCCTAAATCGAACAAATTACTGGCATTTAAGGTAGATATTGGGGTAGAAACACGAACCATACTTTCTGGCATAAAAAAACATGTGGATAAAGACACAGTGATTGGACAGAAAGTAACGGTGGTATGTAACTTGGAGAGTCGAACCATTATGGGCATTGAAAGCCAGGGTATGATAATCATGGCTGAGTCACCTGAAGGTCGATTACATTTTGTAGAAAGCCAGGCAGAAAAAGGTAGTATTCTATCATAAAAAGGGACTAATAAACCATAATTTTGCCTGTCAACTTTACATACAAACTCGGGTGCACCTTTCATGAGAATGGGATACAGTTTGCCCTTCAATCTCCACTGGCTAATCAGGTAAATTTATGCATATACCGCGAATATGATCAGAAAGCGATCACTCGATTACCTATGCAACGTTCTAGCGAAGGTATCTGGCAACATTTCGAAATGGGGTTTGACTGGGAAAATTGTTGGTACACCTACTTAATTCAAGGCCCAACTAATTCGGCCTTTTTCGAAGCATCCAATTTTGAAATAGCGGATCCATATGCTCTTTATGTAGCAAATACCAATCATTATTTGGGGTTTTATAAGGCCTTAATCAAACGCCCTACCCCATTTGATTGGAGCGAAAGCACACAAGTTTTATTCGAAAACCCAAGTGATTTAATCATATATGAAGCCCATATAAAAGATTTGGTAGCGCACCCATCTGCAAAAACAGAAAATCAAGGAACATACTTAGATTTTATTGAGGCTAGAAAAGGTGGTTTACATCATCTCAAGCAGTTAGGGGTAAATGCTGTGGAGTTCTTACCCCTTCAGAAATTTGCTTATTATGAACCACCCTATCAACAACGAATTGAAGGCGGTTTAAAAAACACATGGAACCCCACCTCTGTTAATTATTGGGGCTACATGACCTCGTTTTTTCATGCTCCGGAAACTATGTATGCTTCAGGGGCTACAACGGACCATTTGGCCCTTGTTGGGATCAATCCACGAGCTGAGTATGAATTAAAATCCCTTATAAAAGCATGTCATCTTGAAGGTATTGCGGTAATTATGGATGTGGTGTATAATCATGCTTCCCAGTACGATTTAAATCCACTAAAATATTCCAATAAAGGTGGATATTATCGATTAGATCATCAGGGTAATTACCTGAATGATTCTTGGACAGGAAATGATTTAGATACAACCAAAGAGGCAACCAAAAATCTGATTTTCTCATCGGTTAAACACTGGTTAACGGAATATAAAGTGGATGGATTTCGGTTCGATTTAGCCGGTATATTGGATTGGTCATGTATTGATGAGTTGACTGAGATGGCCCGCTCTATCCATCCAGGGGTTATTCTAATTGCTGAGCCATGGGGTGGCGAATACAAACCAACCGGTTTTTCTGAGCGTAACTGGCCATCATGGAATGATAAGTTGAGAAATACTTTTAAAGGCTATGATCCAATTCATCAAAGAGGAATATTGTTTGGTGAATGGCCACAAGGTATACACCGATATACCATAGAAAATCTTTTTAGAGGTACTTTATTAGCAGATAATCAAGGTTTGTTTCATCACTCCTCACATTCGGTTAATTATGTGGAGAGCCATGATGGGTATACATTAGGTGATTTCATACGTACTGCACTAAAATATGATCGTCGTAACCATGAACCAGACGATCAACCAGAAACAGAGCAGGATATCGAAGGCGGGATTGAACAGGAAGTAATTCGTTTGCAAAAATTAGCGGGCTTTATGCTATTTGTAAGTCAAGGAATCTGTATGATACACGCGGGGCAGGAATGGGCAAGAAGTAAAGCATTAGCTTCTAATGATAACCAAGGTACCGTCTACGATCATGATTCTTACAACAAAGATAGTGATGTGAATTACCTTAATTTTGATGAAAAAGACCGTTCTACGGAGCTTTTTACTTATTATAAACGGCTTATTGAAATTAGAAATGAAAATAAAGCCCTTAAAAATTCCGATGCCGAGACTATTGTGTTCAAGGTTTATCAAGATCCATTACACATAACCTTCTCTATTGATGGTCATTCGGTTAATAGCCCATACACTTATTTTATATCCGTTAACTGCAACAGAACCAAATCCCATGAAATTATTTTACCCGAGGGTAAATGGGAGGTATTAATAGCGGATGAACTTGTACCCGACGGAGAATATGTGAATGCTTCCTATTCGGTACCCTATTCCTCGGGTATACTACTTCGTCAAAAGCATTGAATGGTATACTACACACTTTTATCAGAAATTTCTACATTGCAAGACAGCGCTAACTAAAGTATTTTCAGCACAATCATTTAAAATAGGAGTCTACATTGGCTATACAAACATCTACAGAAAGAGGATCTTGGAATTCTAGATTAGGTTTTATACTGGCTGCGGCGGGTTCTGCCGTTGGATTAGGAAACATCTGGGGCTTCCCAACAAAAGTAGCAACTGAAGGTGGTGCCGCTTATTTAATCATCTATTTGTTATGTACTTTTTTAATTGGTTTTCCTGTAATGGTAGCTGAATTAAGCATAGGTCGAGCTTCTAGACGTAATCCAGTGGGAGCTTTTAAAGCCTTAAGTAACAATAAATTTTTTCCTTTAGTTGGGTTATGGGGCGTCATTTGTGGAGTAATGATCCTCTCCTTCTATTCCGTTATTGCTGGTTGGGCATTTGGTTATGCATTTGAAGAAATATTTTATTTCCTTGGTTGGACTCAAATGGCCGATCTACTGACAGATACAGGAAACGGCTGGAAAAATGCCTTACTGGCAGTCATATTCATGTTGGCCACCATCAAGATTATCACAGGTGGTGTTAGTGATGGTATTGAAAAGGCAACTAAGACCATGATGCCTCTTCTAGTTGGGATTATTGTCATTATGATCCTTTACGTTCTCACCCAGGATGGTGCTATGGATGGGGTTAGAGAATATTTATTACCAGACTTTTCACGTATTACCACGGATTTAATCTTTTCAGCGATGGGGCAAGCCTTCTTCTCACTGTCTTTAGGAATGGGTGCGCTCATCACCTACGGCTCTTATCTGAGTAAAAAAGAAAATATTCCTCAGGTAGCCGCTTTTGTCACACTAGCCGATGTAGGGATTGCTTTTTTAGCAGGTTTACTCATTATACCAGCTATGTATGTGGCTAGAAGCGCTGGAATAGAAATCTTTGTGGGCGATCAACTTGCGTCGAGTACTGATTTGGTATTTCAGATTTTACCAGCTCTATTTCATACTATTGGGGGCTTTGTGGGGGTAACTCTTGGGGTGGTATTTTTCTTGCTATTAAGCATAGCCGCACTCACATCCACCATTTCATTATTAGAAGTCCCCGTGTCTTATGTCATTGACGAACACCAAATGGAACGATCCAAAGCGGCGTGGTTAGTAGGACTGGGAGTAACCTTTATTTCAGTAGTTATAGCCTTTCAGACTAGTTTAATCGGTAGTTTCAGTTATATTTTTAGTGACTTAGGCTTACCTATAGGGGGATTACTTATCTGTTTATTTATAGCTTTTGTCTGGAAGAAAGAAGAAGCATTGAATGAGTTGGAACACGGCTTTCCAACCATCAAACAAAGCTTATTTGCAAAAGTTTGGCCCGTTTTTCTATATGTAATCTGCCCTGCTGCTATAGCGTATAACATCATTAGCAACTTCCTATAAATAGTTTAATTTGCTTAAAACTTGTTACTCAGGTTAAGTAGCTTTATTTTTGTATATCCATCAACCCAATACTATTAGATGTCCAAAGTATCGACTGCCGATTTCCGTAATGGAATGGTTTTAAATATGGATGGTGTGTTATATGCCATTACTGAATTTCAACACGTAAAACCCGGCAAAGGGCCCGCTTTCGTCCGGACTAAGTTAAAAGGTATAGTAAACGACAAAAATATTGATAAAACATGGCGTTCTGGTGAAAAAACAGAAGCTGTCAGGGTTGAAACCAGAGAATATCAATACTTATACAATGATGGCGAGTCTTTCTATTTCATGAACAATGCTACTTTTGAGCAAATTCCTGTTTTCCCTCATCAAGTAGAACGCAAAGAATTTCTAATTGAAGGCCAAAACTGTACTATTTTGTTCAATGCAGATGATGAGCAAGTGCTTTATGCAGAACCACCGGCTCATTTAGTTTTAAAAGTGGAACAAACAGACCCCGGTGTTAAAGGTGACACTGCTCAAGGTGGGTCTAAGCCAGCAACATTAGAATCAGGTGCGGTGGTCAATGTTCCTTTATTTGTAAATGAGGGCGAGTTAATCAAAGTAGATACAAGAACAGGAACCTACTTAGAACGAGCTAAATAAAAAAATTACTGAACTTAGACTATATAAAATTACATAGTCATTATAAAAATTCTTGGTAGTGCGCGGATCTAATAATCTATTAGTCCGTTTTATCTACCTCCTACATTAATTTAGAAAGAGCTAACTACTTATTATGGATTTAAAACTAGTAAAAAAGATTATCGACCTTATTGCAGCCAGCGATGTAAACGAAGTAGCCATCGAAGAGGGTGATTTTAAAATAAAAGTGAAAAAACTATCTGAAACATCTCAGGTCAGTTATACCCAACCGATGATTGCTCAGCCTACCGCTCCGGCTGTCACTCATAAGACTGAATCGTCGAACACGGCTGATTTAACTACTGCTGCTGCAAATACCATTGAGGCACCCATTGTAGGTACCTTTTATCAAGCACCCTCACCTGATTCGGACCCCTTTGTAAAAGTGGGTGATAAGGTTCAATCCGGTCAAACCCTTTGTATTATTGAAGCGATGAAGATTATGAATGAAATTGAATCAGACTGTTCAGGCACGATAACCGAAATATTAGTTTCAGATGGGACACCGGTGGAATTTGGTCAACCACTGTTTTCAATATCTAAAGACTAGTTTACATGTTTAACAAAATCTTAATTGCGAATAGAGGTGAAATAGCCCTCCGTATAATTCGTACATGCAAAGAAATGGGTATACCGACGGTTGCCGTTTATTCGACTGCAGACAAAGACAGTTTACACGTTAAGTTTGCTGACGAAGCGGTGTGTATTGGGCCAGCTTCAAGTAAAGAAAGTTATTTAAAAATTCCCTCCATATTAGCTGCTGCAGAAATTACAAATGCAGACGCTATTCACCCAGGATATGGGTTTTTAGCAGAGAATTCAGAATTCTCTAGAATTTGTGAAGAACACAATATCAAATTTATTGGTCCCTCACCCGAAGCTATATCTTCCATGGGTGATAAAGCTGTAGCTAAAGCAACGATGATCAATAATAAGGTACCCGTTGTTCCAGGAAGTGATGGAGTTGTCACCCATTACGAAGACGCCAAAAAGGTTTGTGATAGCATTGGCTTCCCTGTAATAGTTAAAGCCTCAGCAGGTGGTGGTGGGCGTGGGATGAGAGTGGTTTTGAATGCCTCTGAGCTCCAAAAAAACTTCGAAATGTGTCGAAACGAAGCCGAGACAGCCTTCAATAATCCAGCTGTTTATATTGAGCGCTTTGTTCAAAATCCACATCATGTTGAAATTCAGGTTCTAGCCGATCAACACGGCAACGCTATTTCTCTCGGGGAAAGAGATTGTTCGTTACAACGTAGGCATCAAAAAATACTAGAAGAGGCTCCCTCTCCCCTAGTAACTCCAGCTCTGCGAGAAAAAATGGGCCAAGCCGCTGTAAATGCAGCACTTTCAGTTCAATATGAAGGTGCGGGTACAGTAGAATTTCTGGTTGATGATGATCTCAACTTCTATTTCATGGAAATGAATACGAGAATACAAGTTGAGCACCCTGTGACCGAACAAATTACTGGATATGACCTGATCGAAGAACAAATTAAGGTGGCCGCTGGAAAGTCTATTGCAGATTATCAAGTCAACTTGTCTGGTCACTCCATAGAATGTCGAATAAATGCAGAAGATCCTGAATTTAATTTTCGACCCTCTGCTGGTGAAATTACCGTTTTTCATCCACCAGGAGGGCAAGGCGTTCGACTAGATACCCACGTCTATTCAGGCTACCGAATACCACCTTATTATGATTCAATGATAGCAAAACTTATAGTTACTGCTAAGACAAGACCAGAGGCAATCATAAAGATGCGTAGAGCTTTACAAGAGTTCATTATTGAGGGAGTCAAAACAACTATTCCCTATCACATACAGTTGATGGACGATCCTAACTTCAATAAAGGGTCTGTTAGCACCAAATATTTAGAAACATTTTTTACCTACAAGGCCGAAAAAAACGCCTAATCATAAAATAATAGCACCATATGAGTACACCAAATCATCTATTTTACACCAAGGATCATGAATGGGTTCACATTCATGATGATGGTACAGCCACTATTGGCATAACTGATTTCGCTCAAGGCGAATTGGGGGATATAGTTTTTGTCGAATTAAATGATGTGGGCGATGTATGTGAAAAAGAGGATACTTTTGGTACTGTTGAAGCAGTAAAAACAGTATCCGATCTCTATGCTCCCTTAGATGGAGAAATTATCGAAATTAACGAAGCTCTTGAAGAGGAACCTGAATTAGTGAATGACGATCCCTATGGTCAAGGTTGGATGATCAAAATTTCCATTTCGAATCCAGATCAAAAAGCCGAATTATTAGATTCTGAAGCCTATCAAGCACTTATTTAAAAGCATGAGCCGTCACAATGAATGGATTCTAATTTTAGACTACGGGTCCCAACTCACTCAACTCATAGCTAGGCGTCTTAGGGAACTCAACATCTACTGTGAGATACACCCGTATAATGTCGATTTAGCTCAGGTTTCAACACCTCAACCCTCCGGTATCATTCTCTCTGGTGGTCCAATGAGTGTAAACGACGTTGATGCACCCCATCTTCAGCCTGATATTTTAGAGTTTGACACTCCAATTTTAGGTATTTGTTATGGTCTTCAACTACTCTCCCACACCTTAAAACCCGGATCGGTTGAACGAGCGGAAAAAAGAGAATATGGACGCGCTCATCTTATTGTAAATAATGCTCGAGACTTACTTAAAGATATTCCTCAGAATTCAGTCGTATGGATGTCACACGGTGATCACATTGAAGAGGTAGATTCAGATCTCGAGATCATAGCTCAGACTAAGAATGCTCATGTTGCTGCCATTAAGCATCGTTCTAAACCAATCTATGGGGTTCAATTTCATCCAGAAGTAGCTCACACAGAATATGGAACTCAATTACTCTCGAATTTTGCGCTTGGCATCTGTGGGTTAGTTGGGGATTGGACTGCTTCTTCTTTCATTGAAGAACAAACCGAAGCCATTAGAAGTAAAGTTGGTGATGATAAGGTACTTTGCGCATTGTCAGGCGGAGTTGATTCTACCGTAGTTGCAACGCTTCTGCACAAAGCTATAGGTGATCAGTTATTATGTGTATTTGTAGATAATGGCTTATTGAGAAAAGATGAATTTGAAAGTGTTCTACGACTCTATAAAGAAGAACTTAATTTACCCGTGAAAGGTGTTGATGCGTCAGAACTTTTTTTAGACCGATTAACAGGAGTTTCCGACCCTGAGGAAAAAAGAAAAATTATTGGTAAAACCTTTATTGATGTTTTTGACCAAGAGGTAAAAAATATCGATGCTTTTAAATATTTAGCACAGGGCACCCTTTACCCCGATGTTATAGAGAGTGTCTCATTTAAAGGACCTTCAGCCACCATTAAATCACATCATAACGTGGGTGGTTTACCTGATAAGATGAAACTTGAACTCATTGAACCAGTTCGTGAGTTATTTAAAGATGAGGTCCGTGTAGTTGGTCGAGCTTTAGGTATACCCGATCATTTTATTGACAGGCATCCATTCCCTGGACCTGGCTTAGGAATTCGTGTGGTTGGAGAGCTTAGTCGTGAGAAGTTGCATATATTACGTGAGTCCGATGCAATTTTTATAGAAGCGCTAGTTGAATCTGGTTTGTATAAGCAGACTTGGCAAGCACTAGCGGTTCTACTGCCAGTACAAAGTGTAGGTGTTATGGGCGATGAAAGAACCTATGAGTACACCATAGCATTGAGAGCAGTAACCTCAACCGACGGTATGACCGCAGATTGGGCACACTTACCTTATGAGTTTTTAGCAGAAGTTTCGAATCGAATTATCAATGAAGTAAACGGAGTTAACAGAGTGGTCTATGATATTAGTTCTAAACCACCTGCTACTATTGAATGGGAATAATGGATAAGAAAGGAAAATGGGTTTAACTATGAACAAATCGGTTGTTTATTTGTTATTGATTGTAGTTTTATCTGTGTTAGTGACGGTTTTATCACAACAACCAGTTGACGCTCAAACAGTCCCCTCACTATCTCAAAATCAAAAATTACTATCTCTTTATGAACAGGGTTTAGATAGTGTAATAATTCAGCAATACTCTTCTCCAGTTACCGATGCAGAATATTATTACCTCGCTAGTAGTTATGTACGTTTAGGTCAATACAACCAAGCCCTAATTCTCCTATCACCGTTGATCAATGCTTCGAATTCTGAGCAGTCCCTTTGGTGGAGTGCCGAGGCAAGCTTAGCCCAGTCTAGAGTACTTTTCTATCTCGGTAATTATGCTAGTGCTTTAGAGCAGGCATTTAATGTATCTATTCTTTCTACATCGACCCCAGATCAGAAACACAGAGCCTCTATGTTTGTGGACGATATTTTAGAATTCCTGAGTCCTTCATCACTATCCCAATTATTCACTAATCATTATCCGTTTGAGCTTAAAGCCAGTATACTAGAAGAGCTTATGTATGTTATACCATATGAGCTTGCCAACACTTTTTATTCAGAGTTACAAGAATTGGCTTTAGCGTCAGGAGAAAGTAACAACCTAACTCTAAGTAGAATTGAACGGCAATTATCCACACCCATTCAATACCGAAGTAGATATAATCCGACTAAACAGTTTGGTGCACCAGATGGGTTTCATTATCGTTTAGGAGTACTCTTACCCACCTATTCCGTGGAAGATCCTAGATATGCCGTAGTTCAAGATTTATATAAAGGTATGTCCTTTGCAGCAGAAGAATTCAATGCCAACACCCCAGACGCAAAAATGTTCCTTATCTACAAATCGACCACAGATACGCTCTCAGCGGGCGAACAGGTAGATACTGAATATTCAGAAATTGAACATTTTGCTCATACTCAAATTTCTTCCTTAGTAATAGGTGATCGGGTAAATGCTATTATTGGTCCACTGTTCTCTAATGAGGCTCCTCTATATGCCCCATTGGCAGAAGAATATGAGATTCCACTATTTCTACCCCTAGCCAATGCCGATAGTCTAGATCTTCACAATAATTATATGTTTCAAGTAAATCCTAGCTTTAGTTCTCAGGGGTCTATTTTAGCCAGATATGCAGTTGAAACCCTTGGCTTCGATACACTAGGTATTCTGGCAGAAAAAGGGAGTTTAGGGGAAGCGGCAGCCCACTCCTTTCTCAGAGAGTCAGAACGACTAGGAGCTTTTGTAGCTTACGACTTTATAGAAAATCTCGAAGAACTAGGGTATGGTATCACAGATTTTACTCAATATTTCACCACCGATACCTTAGATAGCGTAACCATTATTGACGCGGTTTACGCCCCATTTACAGGGACTATTGCTCAAACTCTTATCGAATCCCTACTTACAGACTTAGAAGCTATGCAAAGTACTATAGATATTTTAGGGTCAGAGGAATGGGGTGGCGTAAGCATTAATAGCAGTAGACTACCAGAAACCGATGTTTATTTCAGTAGAGGGTATGCCGTTGACACCACTCAAACCAAAACCCAACAATTTACTACATCATACGAAATTCGCTATGGTAGCTCACCCACCAATTTTAGTTATATAGGGTACGATGTAGCGCATTATGTTATGCGCGAACTATACGCAGTAAAAAATCCTAAGGCTTTAAAAAATCGTATAAAAACCTCATCTCCCTATAAAGGGCACGCTTTCACAATCGATTTCCGCAACACTCATATAAATTCATCCGTCTTTATACAGCATATCCCCTCTTTATCTACTCAAGATGAGGATAACTAGCTCTATTAAGGCGTTGATTGTTCTCGTTGTCTTTTGATTCGATACTGTTCTTGAATCCAGTCTCTCCAGATTTTACTCGCCTTCTGATGATCCTCATAATTTGTACTAAAGGTATGTGTGCCTTCAGGACTCGCCACCATATACAGATAGTCATGCCGTTCCGGCCGAGCCGCTGCCTCCAAACTAGTATAGGATGGATTGGTGATAGGTCCCGGTGGTAAGCCATTAATTTGATACGTATTGTATGGATGCTCGAAACTGTAGTCTCTGTACAACAATCTTCTTCGTTCGCCCAACGCAAAATTTACTGTTGGATCTGCTTGTAGCCTCATATTACTATTCAATCGATTCCAATAAAGCCCACCTATCCTTTTCTTCTCCTCCTCAAATTTATACTCCCATTCAATAATAGAGGCCATAATGATCACCTCCTCCCATCGGGTTGATGTAAACGGCTCCCCCTCTATCAAGGTAGATAATGCTTTAGTATTCTCTTTAATTAAGCGACCGATGACCGTTTTAGGTTGATCTGTCCAATACACTAGGTAGGTTTCTGGATACAATTGCCCAATTACTCTGTCAGTATCAGAATTAACCGAAGCTAACCAGGTACTATCGTTAAGAACCTCGAGAAAATCATCCTGTTGATAGATACTCTGCTTTTCGAATTGCTCAACTATTGATTGAATATTCTGCCCAGGTAGTACAGTCAATGTTATAGGATCTTGCAAGCCCCTTCCAAGTTTCTCCAATAATTGATCCAACGAACCACTATTGTTTACCAGGTAATGACCTCTCGGCACCGACCTCCAGCCCGATAAACGCCTAGCCCAATCAAAGATTTCAGGGTCTATGGTTAAGCCCTTTCTTGCCAATGTGCTTAATACACTATCCATTGGTTGTGAGCGCTCAATATATAATGATATATCATCTTCAGTAGAAAGTGATTCTTCGATGAAACTATCTGAGTGTAGCAGATAATTTCTAGGTGTGAACACCAATAAAAAGGAAGCAAATAAAATGACTATCTGAGGTATAAAGGTGTTCATAAATTGTTCAATTTATACGATAAATGAGTTCAAATGGAAATGGACTGCAAAACAAGATAATCTTAAAAATTTATTCAATAAGATTTTTCTCTTTAGCTTCTTGAAATACATCAATCAGAAAAAGTATGTGATCGGCTAAGGTGCTTCCTATCAGCTCCACTCCTTTATGTATATCGTCACGTGAAACATTCGCAGCAAAATTTGGAGTTTTTAACTTTTTTGTAACCGATTTCACCTTCATTCCTTCATACCCTGTAGGTCGCAATAAAGACACCGCATGTATAAATCCTGATAACTCATCACAAGCAAATAAATAGCAATCCATTTCAGACTCAGCTATTATACCGGTTCGATCAGGGGCATGAGCTAGAATAGCATGTTTTATCTCATCGGAGAGCTCAACTTTAGGGAATATGTGCTCTACCGCATAGATTGGGTGCTGATCTGGATAGACTTCCCAGTCGAGATCATGTAATAAACCACACAACCACCAATCGTGAATGCTTTTCTCGTCTTTCTTTTGTTTTTGGGCGTATGCCTGCATGGCTACCGCAACCATATGTGAATGATTTATCAGAGAATTTGTTGTTATGTATTCACGAAGTAATAGTTTGGCAGATTTTTTTTCCATAACGACCTTAGGATGTTAATTGATGGTTTATTCAATCGATTAAGTATCTTAACTAGTTAAGACTGTTATATATCACAATATAATGTTGAACAAAATAATAAAGTCCTTCAAACAATTAACTATTCAAGATCATGTATGAATAAGTCAACTATTCCATTTCATAAATGCATGTTTAGGGTACATTTTAATACATTCATTGCCATATTCGGCATTATAAGTCTACAGTGTATGACAAATGTCGAAGAAATTACTGGCGAGCAAGTACAAAATGTATCCTTTCAAGATGAGGTTCAGCCTATATTACAGCAATATTGTGTCTCTTGTCATGGAAATACCGCGGGTATAAATTTGGATAGTTATGATGCAGTTATGAATAATATTGGCAATAATTGGAAGGAAAAGGTCGTGGTTCCAGGGGATGCTGAAAATAGCGGTTTATATGATGTCTTGTTAGAACGTCCGCAATTCCAGCTTCAGCAAATGCCTACTGGGGGACCATATTTAACGGGTGACGAAATAGAAATCATTAAAACATGGATCAATGAAGGTGCTAAAAACAATTAAATCGAGCAATAGCTGGTACCTTACATTGGCTCTTATGCTTGTGTACTTACCAATTCCACTATTGGCGCAAAGCTACTATGCAGAAAACGGCACAGCTAATTTCACCTCTAGTGTTCCCTTATATGAATTTACAGGTACAAGTGAGCAGCTGACGGGGCTTATTAACTTAACCGATCATACGGTTGATTTCTATTTGGATTTGGAGACCTTGGATAGTGGTATAAAAAAACGTGATAAAGACATGAGGTTAACACTCGAAACAAAGAAATTTCCATTTGCTGAATTCTATGGAAGCCTTTTGGATAGTGTAGATCTAACAAATTTAAATCCACAAACGATTAGAACCCGTGGTAATTTTAGCATTCACGGAGTAACCCGGGGGCTTGATGTAGAGGGTGAAATTACCGTTGAACAAAATGCCCTACATCTAAAAGCGAATTGGGAGATTCGTTTGGATGATTTTAATATAGTACCTCCCTCCTTGTTAATAGTTAAAGTCGATCAAATCCAAAAAATATCCATCGATATACGGCTAGACAAACAGTAAATGAATGCTTTTTTAACCTTATTTCATTCTCAAAGTATATGAAATCAATTCTTTGCACCTTCCTTTTACTACTAGTAGTAGAATCAACACAAGCCCAAATGGAACGGAAGCGTTCGATTGAGAATTTACCCGATCCTGAACTATTCCTAAGTACTTCATTGGTAGCAGCTCAAACCGTTAGTATTGTTCCTAAGGGTGAAATACAGAGTGCCATATCGCATTCATTTGGGAGTATTCGTAGTGGTTGGGGTGATTTATTTGGTCTAGATAATAATGCAGCAGTTCACCTTGGCATAGATGTTGGTATTGCGCAGAATGTAAGTCTAGGAATAGGTAGGACAAGCGTTGACGATGTGTTTGATCTGCGTTTTAAGTGGATGCCCTATCGACAAAATAGTTCAAATAGCCGGCCAGTGAGCATTGGATTTTACCTTAATACTGCGCTAGAAACATTAGAAGAGCGTCGGTTTAACTACAGCTTCACTGAACGACTTAGCTATCACAGTAGCCTATTGGTTGCCCGTCAATTTGGTAGAAAAATCACACTTCAATTGAGTCCTTCTTTGTCTCATTTTAACACACTTTTATCACAGAATAATAGTCCTCTTCAACACACCGTGTTTAGCACTCTATTTTTGGGAAGGTTGCAATTAAATGAAAGAAATTCACTTTCATTTGAGACCGTGCCTTTACTTTCTGATCCAGAAGCCATACATCATTGGGGTTTTAGTTACGAAATAGAGACAGGTGGACATGTGTTCCAATTATTCTTACAATCAGGGTATCTTTTTACCGAACAATACTTAATAAAACAGACCTCAGATTCCTTCTGGGATGGCGATATACGCCTAGGTTTTGCCATCCATCGGGTGTTTCAAATGAAGAAAAATAAATGAGGATATATTCT
>Ga0181606_10001425_pt1 | contig 21063 bp, 15 predicted proteins | sample 041ome_10_FD_132994 | JGI IMG/M metagenome (GOLD analysis project Ga0181606, IMG submission 132994) | Coastal salt marsh microbial communities from the Groves Creek Marsh, Skidaway Island, Georgia - 041412US metaG (megahit assembly) | ecosystem: Environmental > Aquatic > Marine > Intertidal... | reverse complement strand
GTCGATATTTATTTTTTCAAAAATAATATTCTCTCTTCTTCGTTACAAAAGCGCGCACAACAGAATACCACGCACCACCCTCTGGAGAAGAAGAAGAAGCGCGCAAAATACACGCGTTTGCCACTCACCACCCATCGCTACTACCGTCGACGATTTTTTCGATACCAGTAACGCCGTCGTCGAGGTGGTCGTTTTCAGATCCCCCCACCAGAAGTCATTCAACTTAGCGAAGAGAGATGTTGTCGCTCGCATCATCTTCGCTTTCAAATTGCGAAACGTCGTTTCGTCCCCAGAACGCTTCTTCTTTTTCACCGCGCCTTAGGGAACGAAGAACGACGTCGTTCTTTGGATCTTCTTCGAGTAGTGATAGAAGAAGAGGAGCAGAACGACGAGTTTTTACCGCCGGTGGTGGTCTCGAGTCGTCGGCGTTACTTTCCTCCTCTTCGCTTTCGGTCGTCGTCGCTCGAAAAGATGGTGGACGTCGTCGAGTTTTTTCAACTGTTTTCGTCGCTTCCGCGGGGGAAAATGTTGGCGAACACCACCAAAAGAAGAAGCGCGCGCAAACGACTTTGACGCACTCGACGTCGACGACGACAAACAACACCAACGCTACTAATGCTGCGAGAAGAAGAACAACAAAAACAACAACAGCAACGATTATAGGTATGAATGAAAACATGTTTGAATATCGATCGGACGTGGAGAAGAGCCGAATCGTAACGTCCGCGCGAGAGTTGGATCAGCGAAGAGTGCTCGTGCTGGACGTGGCGATGCAAACGAGCAACATCGTGAGTTGGCAAAAGGCGTTGATATTAGCGATGTTTGATAAGGTAGACGTTTTGGAGTATTACGAGGAGATGGTAGCGTCCGCGTATTCTGCGTTTTATTTACCCGCGGTGGTGAAAACGAGAGTGTATGATAAGCAGAAAGCGTCGATCTCGTTGTCGAGGAAGAACGTGTTGATTAGAGATAATCACTCGTGCACGTATTGCGGCGCGAAGGATGATTTAACCATAGACCACATCGTTCCAGCCTCGAAAGGCGGCGAATGGTCCTGGACGAATTTAACGACCGCGTGCTCGAAATGTAACAATCGCAAAGGAGATAAGTATTTAAAACAGTGCAATGGAATGAAATTGATCCGACCGGCGAAGGAGCCTTCGGTCGCGTCGGGGGAGTTTTCGCAGTTTTCCAGAATCGTGAACCCGCCAGACGAGTGGATTCCGTTCATCGATCCGAGACACGTGAAACGAATACCGGAAGGATTCATGGATGATTTGGAGTTTGGGGATGTTTCGATTAAAAACAACGTCGTGGACGTGGAGAAGACGCTGTTAAAAGTGAAGTCGAAGAACAACAAGAAGAAAAAGTCAAAGAGCAATAGCCGGGGGGGAGGTTCTTCGTCTTCGACGTCGTCGTCGAGCGGCGCGCGGTAAGACTGACCTCGCTCGCGCGCGTCTTCCTTTTGTGCCCTATTGTGTACTATCATCATTAAAAATCATTTATATATATATATAACATCTGTAAAAAAACAAGTGTACGTGATTGCCTACGTTCATATACCATATTCCGATGCGGCTGAGTTAACCGTGCACTACGCGTTCTTCGACTACATGACACATTAATTGACCTGAGTTTGCGTCAACGCCAACAACTCCACAAACTTCTCCGCGCACAATTTACTGCTCGCTGGATTCTGTCCGGTCACTAAAGTACCATCGACAACCGCGTGCGCGCCCCACGCGCTTTCGGCTTTCGAGTACTTGGCACCTTGCGCGACCATCTCTTTCTCAATCAACGTCGGCACCTCTTCCTGCATGCCAACTTGCGTTTCTTCTTCGTCTGAAAATCCCGTCACAGACATCCCGCTCACCAGCGGCGTCTTTCCGTCTGCTTTCGTGCACGATAACAGCGCGATCGGTGCGTGACAATCCAGCGCGACTGGTTTCCGCTTCGATAAAAACGTCTCGATGACTTTCGCCAACTCTTCGTTTCCGTGAAAATCAGTGCAACACCCGTGCCCCCCGGGCAAAAACACACCGTCGTACTCTTCCGCGTTCAAATCGCTCAACTTTCTCGACGTTTTCATCTTCTCTTTGCACTCTTCGTCTTCGTCGAACCGCTTGCAGTCCGCCGTGTAGAAGCCTTCCCCGCGAGAACCGTTGTCGATTGGAATCTCGTCGCCTCGGACGCTAAAAAAGTCAATCGAAAATCCCTTCTCTTTCATCGCGTAATACGGCGTCGCGATTTCTTCCAGCCACACGCCGGTCGGGCCCTTATCGTTGTTCTTCCCGAACGTCGTCGCAGAGGTGCACAAGATTGCGATTTTCGTCATTTTTAAAGTTTATTATTATCGTGTATATATATCTTCTTCTTCGTGAAATGACGTCAGAAGAAGAATTGGAAGAGAACTTTCTTTTTCTCTTCCACTAAAAGTGAAAATCTTTCGTCTTTTCGAGCGCGTCCAACCGATCGAGATTTTCATCCACCCTCACTTCCATCGTCCTGACGTCACCAGACAACCTGACCAAACCAGCCTTGGCACCTTTCGGTTTCGAGACTTGTCGACATCGCACGACGGAGACTTTCACGCGACCGACTTGGGAGGCTTTGCTAAACTTGGCGGCGAGCAACGCGGCGTCGAGCAACGCGGAATCGCTCGGCGCGGTGGATTTGACGACGACGTGGGAACCAGGGCATCCAGCGGCGTGCATCCACCACTCGTTTGGGTCGTTGGTTGGGTCTAAGGAGACGATATCGTTGTCTTCGGACGTGCGACCGACCCGGATTTCGGTCGGTGTTTCGTTGTTGTTATCGCTATTATTGCCGTCCATCGAAGGCGTAGACGCGTACGCGAAATACGGCCGCCGAGGCCGAACGGCGTTCTTGTTGGCATTTTTTACCTTCTTCGGCCCTCGAGGAGGTCGCGGCGGCGGTGAATCCGATATGTCTAACTCTATCGCCAGCTCTACGCACTGTTTCCATTTCTCTTCATCTGTTATCGCGGTCTTTTTCTTCCCTCCTGACGACGCGCTCGACGTCATCTCGCTCAGCGCGCGCACGTTTTCCAACCGCGTTCGCTTCTCCCCTAAATCTCGTTCCAAAGCGTCCACGTCTGGACACTTTTCCAATTCCTCCAACGCCGTCGCTTCGTCGTTCTCCTCCAGAAGAAGCAATCGATCGACGATTTCTTTCGCTTCGCGCAATCGCGTCGTCGCTTGCGAGACTTTCTTCATCGCTTTTTTCTCCTGACGTTGGAGTTCTTCGAGTAAACCGGCGAGGGACCATTCCGAGATGGGTTTACTACTCGTCGTCGTCGTCGTCGTCGTCGTCGTCGTCGTCGTCGACGCGTCGTTGTTGTTGTTGTTGTTAGGGGTTGTTGCGACATCATCACCGTCGCTTCTTCTTTTCGAAGAAGACGAAGCAAAAGAACGAAAGGATGATCGACGGTGCGGTCGTAACCGATGGAGACTATGATGACGTTCTTCCCGCCGCTGCTGCTGCTGCTGCTGCTGCTGCTGCCGCCGCCGCGAGAGAGAAGGCGACGAGACGAGAACAGATGAAGAAGCACACGAGCGCGTCATTATCCACTTTTTTGTCCAGATTTTTCGTTATTAAAATTTTTCTACGAGTACTCTAACCAACCATTCCAAAATACTGCGAGTCGTTGTTCGCGAGCGCGGTGCCGTACTTCCGATGCATTTTCCTCTCCTCGCTCTCGTCGTCCGAGTCGCACTCGTCCCAGTGGTCTTTGAACTTTCGCAACTCTCGATCGACGTCTTCTTCGGTTGGGATTTTCCGCGGTTTCAAAGCTCGGACGGCGTCTTCGACGGTGGCGTATTTCGGGAGGGGCTTCAAGTTGAGGAACTCTGGCGTGCGCGAAGCGTTGTTTTCGACAATCATGCTGGATTCGGAGATGAGGAGAGAGTGGAGGATGTAGTCGCGGAGCGTTCCGGGTTGGTCTTCGAAGACGTAGTGGGCGGCGTCTGGGATGGATTTACCTCGGACGGTTTTCTTTTTCGGTCTCTTGTTCGTCGCTTCGTCGTCGTATCTGCGCAAGGCGGCCAAGACGTCTTCGAGATCTTTTTCGTTCATGAACTGAGAATGTTCGCCTCGGTACACTGAGACGTGACATTTAACTTTTTCGAGAATCTTGAAGTATTCGTCCGCGGATGGAACTTTGAATAAGAATTTGCGGTCGATGCGAAACTCGTATTTTGCCATGTTTTGACTGAACAACTTCATGACGCCCGTGACTTCGTCGCCTTTAGGTTTCCGGAATTTTGATAGCATGCGTTTACAGCACTGTTTTCCGTTTCTTCGCTCGTTATCTGGCCAAATGGTTGCGATTTCAAACGTTATCGCTTCTCTCAGTGACCCAAACGTGACGTTTTGGAACCTGTGAAACGCCACCGCGTCTTCTCGACACCTCGGGTGCGACTCGATCAAAGTCACGCCGGCGACCAAGTGTTCGTGCTCTCCAGCAAACGCCGCCGCGATAATCGCGCCTAAACCAAAACCAACCAACGCGACTGGATGCGCATACAAATCCAATTCGACGATGAATGATTCTATATCCGCCACGAACGACGGGACGTCGTACTGTCCTTCGCGCGAGTGCGTGCTATCGCCGTGCCCTCTGAAATCCACGCAATACACGGTAAACCCGCCTTTCTCGTGAATCTGTTTCGCTAACCCGTAGTACAACTCTCCGTTCTCCCCGGTATCGTGTAAGAGAATCACCACTCGGTCGCTTCCTTCGTCTCCAAACCTGGCGTATTTTAATCGCATCCCAGTCGCGCTCAAATCGATGTACTTCCCGATCCCTCTCTCGCGCGCGTTCGTCAACACGTCGGATTCAAACTGACTCGCCGATTTCTCTATCCCCGTCCACTTCTCCTCCGGAATATCCAAAATCGCCCCTCTCTTCTTCTTCTCCAAATCACTCTTTATCATCATCGTTTCCGCGATCGCTCTCGCGACCAGCATCTCGCTCGCGCGCATCGCCTCCTCCGCGTTCGTCGGATCACCTAATCCAAACCGTTCTCGACAATGCGAGATGCGCTTTTTTTTATCCCCCCTCGAATATTCCGGCGCGTGCACGTCCCACGTTTCCACCGGACCGAGTTTATCCAAAACTTCGTCCAAGTCGTCGAAGTTCATCTCCTGCGTCGTCTGAATGTATGACTCGTTTGTTCTTCGCTTTGTTCTTCGGTTGGGTCTCTCGCGCGTCCCGAATGAAGTGCTCTTCTCGTATAAATAAAAACGTAACGCTTCGTTTCTTTTTTTTCTTTTTTCTCGTGGCGCAAAAGTTGAACGAGCGTTTTTTTTAAATTCTTCTGAAACCCTAAAACGACCGTGTTCCAAATCTGTCCACAAGTAACATTCCTCGCACGCAGACGCCCGACGCGAGACCACGCGCGCACCGCTCGCGCACCTTCTTTCCCACCGCCATAAAAAAAGAACCCGAGCTAAGATCAGCGCGCGGCGGTGCTGCGCGTCTTCTATTTTTGTGTACTACGTCAAAAGAAAGAAGAAAAAAACATGGATAAAGAGACGTTTCGAATGACGCCGAAAAGGGAGAGACGCGCGAAGCGATTGGGGGCGATGGTTTTGGTGTGTTTGGTGGCGGTGACGTGCGCGGTGATGTTTACCGGCGGTTCTTCGTCTTCTTCTTCTTCTCCTCCCGATCATCGTCATCGTTATCATCATCCGTCGAGGTCGTTCGGTGGAATCGGAGGAGGAGGAGAGCGCGGCGGCGGCGATGGATGTCACTGCCCAACGCAACAACAACAGTGTCCGGATTGCTCGGAAGAGTGCGAGTCGATGAAATCGAGCCAGACGGCGATTGACGAATCCATCGCCGGGTGCGACGAGAAAGCGCTGAAGAAGGCGAGTTCAACAAAAATCGACGTGGAAATAGCCGCTTTGCGCGCGCAGTTGCGCGAGGCGAACGAGAAGGTGAAAGAGTTGCAAGATATCATGAAGGCGAAGTGTCAAGTGACGGATTACACGCAGTGCGCGTCGGCGTGTTATTCGAGAGTTATGCGGATTAAAGAGCAAAACGCGCAATGTCAGAGGAGATTGCAAACTCGAGGGTGCACGGATTGCACGGTGGTTGCGGCGAGGTCGATCGCGAAGGATAGAATTGCCACGAGGAGAGCGGCGTATCATTTGATTGCGACGGCGTTGAAAGCGGAATCGAAGTGTTCTGGAGGAGGAGGAGGAGCAACGACGATTGATGCGGATAGGGAAAGAATGAAACTAGACGTGACAGATAGGGAACGTGCGAGTGAGATTCAAGAGAAGATGACGAAGAATCAGAGAGAAGAAATTACCGGCGAGGCGGACATGGATGATTTTCTCATATCTACGATTGATCGATCGACGCTTTTAGACGGCGCGTTGGCGCACGCGCTCGAAGATTCGAACAGCGATAGCGAGGAAGATAAAATTACGGCGGAGGCGTACGAAAAGGCCTTGAATGAGATTCGTGCGGCGGCGTCGGCCGGGGCGTCGGCTGAAGGTAAATGGCTCGAACAACTTAGAAATCGAGCGGAGGACATCAATCGCGAGGCGAATTTGAAAGACTTGATGATGAAAAAAGCGGACGTATTTCGACGCGACATGGCGGCAGAATTGTCGTTTCCGTCCATTTACGGCATTCCACAAAGTTTAGGTCGAGCATTGTATAAAGTCGCAAACAGTGGTGCGAAGCACGCGAGAGAAATGCTGAAATTAACGCCGAGGTACAATCGCGACTTCAAAACGTGCGCGGTGGTTGGTAACTCTCAAAGGCTTTTACTCGATTCGAACGGGAAAGAAATTGACGGACACTCTGCGGTCATTCGAATGAACAATGCTCCGACGGTTGGGTTTGATCGATTCGTCGGAAACAAAACAACTTTGCGTACACTCAACTCCATTTGGACGCAACGATATTCGAACACGCAAATCGATAGTAATAAAGTTGCCAACGTCATGCCGCTGGAGCTCGGGGTGACGTTAGTTGGTACTCGAGTTGTCCCAGGCGATCACTTCGCTTTGCAACAACGCTTGCGCAAGTCTGGACGCGGAGACGTAAGTTTTGTGAAAATGACCGACCCGTCCATCGCGCAGGCTGGTAAATTGCTCCAAAATTATAAAACCGCGCTTGAGAGCGTGCGCAAGCTGGAATACGCCGGAAAAGGAAGTCCGAGTTCAGGATTTTTGGCTATTTTCGCCGCTATGCAAATTTGCGATCACGTCACCGTCTACGGCGTTGGAACGGAATCAGATTTACGGTCTGGCTCGTCGCAGTGGCACTACTGGGAGAAAGCTGATTATTACCAAACCTCGAGAGAATTCGGCGAGGCGCCTCACCACAGTTGGGAACTCGAACGCGACGTCATGCTCGTTTTGGAAGCGACGAAAAAAATCCGCATCGTGACGCCAAAGTCAAGAGACGATCAGGCTGCAACGAAAGCCGAGCGAATCGCTACGGCTGCGATTCTTGCCTCGGATGCAGCGGTTCGGCGACATCGTACGAGAGCAAACCAGCAGTGCGCGAGAGTCGGCTTATCTGTATGCGGATGCGACGCGGAGAGCGACGCGTTGCATGGCGGTAGCGGAATCTTGGAAGTGGCCGGGAAAGTATCTCACGGGCGCCCGGCTGCGAAATCATCTGTTACTTTGCAAAAGTTTGATAAGACAGTCGCGAAGAAGGATGATGTTTCAGTCGTGCAGCGCGCGGCAATCGCGTTGGCACATTCGTACCATCTTGATTTGCCGGGCGTTTCCGCTGGCGCGAGCAAGAAGAAAAAAGCGACGAGCGCGTCAGCGAGCGAGGAGGAGAATGGCGGCGACACGTCGGAGGAGGGCGAAAGCTCAGATGGAGATACCAATGACTCCGTCGTGGATGCCGCAAATAGCGAAGACGTCGTATCTGAAGACGACCACGAGGAGAATAACAGTGGTGCGAGGCATGGGGGACATGGTGGCTTCATGTCGAGCTTTTTCCACGGCCATCACGGTGAGAATTAGAGTTTTCTTCAGTCATCTATTAGCAATTATAAAAAGTAGCATGTGTTGTCGATTGTTATTACGTCATTATGTCGTTATAAAACTATTCAAATAAATTACACAAGCAATCTAAGCGCGTCGAACTTCAACGTGAAGTACTTCTCGCGCTCGAGTTTGAATCTCTGCTTTCCTTCTTCCCCACGTGCGAGTCGATTGCGTTCGACACGCGATTTCTTCTCTCTTGAGCTTTCAGTTCTATTGCTTCCAATCGATTAACTGCTAGGGCTTCTTGTTCACGAGCGTCTAGAGCGACGATTTCGAGCAGTCTCACGCGTTCGACTAATTCTTCGTTTTCTCGGACGAGCGTTTCCATTCTACTTTCGTTACTCTCGCTCGATGTTGAAGACGACGAACGAGACGAAGACGCTTCCTCTCGCGCGATACGAGCGTTGGACGAGCTCAGTTCATGCAAAGCAGAGTCCCGCTCTGTCTCTGCGACTTCACGCGCGCGGCGTTCGGTGTCGCACGCGATTTGCGCCTGTTTGACTCTTCGTTGCATACCTTCCAAATCGTCGCGCATCTGTGCGTATTGCGCGTGACGCTCAATCTCTAAATCTTTCGTGCCTGTCGCCGAATTCTGTCTGTGCGCTTTCGCGTTTTCGTTTCTCGCGAGCGTGTAGAGAGCCTTTCTTTCTGCTTTCGCCGCTCTGCGCGCTTCTCGAAACTGTGTCTCGAACGATACTTGACGCGCAGTCAGCTCTTGCACATTCTTCGTGAGTTCCTCTTCATTCTTCGTTCTCGTGATGAGCGCTCTTTCGATTTGAAATTTCTCCAGGTTGGATTGCTCCAATTTCTCTTCGGAAACTTGGACCGCTTTCGCCCACTGTTCGACGGAACTTTTCATGGTCGCGATTTCCGCGCGAAACTCCTGTTCGTTCGCGCGCTGCGTGATGAGCGCTCTTTCAATCTGGGACTTTTCCAAGTTGGATTGTTCCAGCTTCGCTTCGGTATATTCAACATCTTTTGCAGCCTTGGCGATTGATTTTTTCAAGTTCTCGACTTTCTCTTCAAGCTCGCTTTCATGCGCGGCAGAGGAATACAATGCCCTCTCAATCTGGTGCTTCTCTAAGTTTGCGTGCTCTAATTTCAATTCCAACTCGTCTTCGACTTGTTTCAATTTAGCGTTCTCTGAAAAGAAGTCCCATTCTGCTTGCTTCAATTTCTCGCTCGAGTCTTGCTCAACTCGAGCGACTTTTGCCTTCTCTTCAAAAAGTGCCGCTTGCACCGCCTTTAACTCTTCGACAATCTCGCGCTCTTTCTCATTCGCGTCTGACATTTCAGCTTTCAATTTTTCAATCTCTAACGCTCGAGAAGACGACAAATCGGAAGCAACGTTCAACTCGTGAGCGTAGGAATCTTTCGCCTCGGCGAGTTCCCTCGCTATGGCTTCGATTTTCTCTTCCGCCTTCTTCGCGTTCTCAACAATTTCTCGCTCTTTCATCTCTAACGACGCTTTTAAAGTTTCCATTTCGTTTTCGTGCTCTCGGACAAACTTATTCTTCAACACGGTCATATCGTGTAATCTCTCAAATTGCGCGCGGGCGACTCTTTCGATGTTGTTGACGATTCTCGTATCCGCCTCCATGGAAACTTCAATTTTCTTTTCTTCGTACTCCTTCTCCAACTGTTGACGCGCCAATTCCATTCGATGCTCGACAACTGAATGATCGATGCGTAAATCGAGCACTTTTTGTTTCAAACTTTCAATTTCGGATGTCTTTTCGCTCCAAATGCGTTCTTTACGCACCTCCTCTTCCGCTGCTTTGCGTTCGAGCGTTTGAATCGAATCCAACAAACCAGTGATTACCACGTTCAATTCCTCGATTTCAGTTTCGTGATGATGGTTTGCACTTATCAACGCCCGCTCTACTCTCGATTTCTCCTCGTTTGCCATGCGCAGCTTCAGCTCCATATCCTCGATCGCTCTCTCCTTCTCTTTCAAATCCGCCTCGTACGCGCTCAATTGCGTTTGCAACTGCGCGATCTCGTGATCTTTCAGCGCGATATCTCTCACCAGAGTCTCGTACATCTTGTCGAACTGCTGCGCCGTCTTCGCCTCCAAAACCTTCTCCGCTCGATCGCGTCGTTCGATTTCAAACTTATGCGCTTTAGCTTGTTGCTTTTTCGCATGCCTCAACAAGACGAAATCTTTCGTAAACGTTTGGTACATTGAATCAAACTGCTGCTCCGTTTTGCACTTCAACGCGTACTCGTTCCTCTTGAACTGTTCCATCTCTTCCTTTTGGTTTTCCACGAGAGACTTGAACCCTTCTATGTCCTCTTTCAGTTTTCTCACCACTCCTTTCGTCTCAAACATCTCCCGACGCGTCATCTCTGCCCGATTTCTAATCGTCTCGTTTTCTCCTCTCAAACTAGCCAATTTCGCTCTGTACTCGCCTCGTTCTCTCTCAAAGTGCCTCTCCAATAACTCTCGGTCCACGGACATCTTCTCCTTCACGCGTTCCGTGGCCAACGCCACTTTCCCTTGCCAGAAATCGTTCAAAAAGTTCTCCAATTTGTTTTGTTTCTTTTTTTCCGCAACAAACACCAGCAACGCCTGCGCGCTCACGCACGCCTGTATCGGCCCGAGCGTCAACATCGCGGTGCGGGAGCACCCTTCAAAGGCGTCTAAAACCAATCGCATCTTTTCGTTGCTGTTTTGCCATTCGCTCGGGAAAGCGCCGAGGAACGACGATGAGAGTGGATCATCCATCGCGTATTCGTCGTCGTCGGAATCTTCCGCATTTTTCAACGAGAACATCTCTTCGCTCTCTCTCGTCGTCGAGCGCCAACCCACGACGCCAGAGTCGAACAACGAGAAGCCGACTCTCGTGAATTCACGAAATCTTTGTTGAGGTTTCGACTTGACTAAGAAAATGCGCCGGCCTTTCGGCGCTCTCGCGGGTAAAACCTTATTCCTGGACACCGAGGAAGAAGAAGAAGAAGAAGAACAAGAGCCGCATCGAACGACCATCCCGCTTCGAGCGGACACCGACAGAGCCGAGTAAAACATTTATTTCCCCAACTGTGAATTTTAAAAATCAAATTCCTTTCCCTCGCTCTCTATTATAACGGCGATCCAAAAGAAGACCGGAAATCGCGTCGATACAAAAAAAATGCTCTCGCGCGCGCGCGGTTTGGGACGACAGCGACGAAGGGGTGCGACGAGAAGCGCGCGCGTTACTTTTTTCGACGACGCTCTCGCGTAAAGTTGAAGCGATGAGTGCGATGAGAGTGCGCTCTTTTTTTGTTTGGAATTTTTTGAAAATGATACGAGCGAGAAAAAAAGCTGTCGGTTGCTTTTTCAAACTCGTCCGGTCCTCGTGTGTTTCATTCATTTTTGTTTAGGGTTTTCTCCACAGAGAGAAAAAAAAATGTGAACACTAAAAGTCACCATAGTTAAGCACACCACAAACCACATCGAGAGAAGCGAGAACTACACACCACCGCAACGCCGCAAACAGTTCCTCTTCCTCTACAAAAAAAGAGAACGAACGAACGAATGAAGCGTTCGTCGACACAATTTTTACTGCGCGTCGCGCTCGTCGCGACGTGCTTTTTTGCCTTCTTTGCGCCACAATGCTTGGCCGCCGGTCGACCCGCGGGGTCTTTTGCCGCGGGGTCAGTCGAACATCAGGAAAAAGGGCCGCGAGACTTTTCCACGGCCGCGCGAAAAGCCTGGGTCGAGAGCACCATATTGCACGGAAAAACCGATGAGGTTCCCCAGTTGGGTGCCTCCGGGAACTATTTCGTTCATTCCTCGGTACGTTTTGATTGATTCGGTAAAACCCGCTGCACGTTTATAGTTTCTCTTTGTCAACTAAATTGAAAGTACGGTAGCTACGACTTAATAATACGGTAGCTACGACTATTAGCTTGCCTATCTTTGACGAGAGACTGACAAGTGTGATTTTCTTTAATCTTAAACAACAGAGTATCATGCAAGCGCCAGGAATCGGACTTTCCGCAAATATGGCTTTAGTCGACAACGATGTCGCGGTGACGTTGTTGCACGAGTTCGTATACCACAACATCAAGAATTTGGGTTTCAACGAATCGAATGTGCACGTCCACTTGAGCAACGGCGGACACGACGACATCATCGCTATTGAATGGGAGATCGAATTGATTCACTATTATCAAGCCGCCGACACCGCCGGTTACTTCAACTACTTGTTTCAAAACGAAAATTGGCACAATCACGTGACCAGTTGGATGAGTGGTGTAGGTCAGAGCAATCAACTTCAAGCTGCAGCTCTGCTGGTAAATTTGGACGAGTTTGCTTTGATATTGCCAGCGCACATTGACACCAAACCGCAGACGAATTTTGACGATGCGTCGCATAGCGCCGAAGTCCAAGCATTGATTGATGAATGGCTCGGCAGTAAGAAACCAGCTACGGATACGATAACCTTGTACGCCGGGTGCTCCCCGCTCTCGTCCTTGACGTTTCAACCGACTGACTTTGCCGCTCAAGTAGGCGCCGCTATCATCACCAAGTCCCTCAGCAACGATTTTTTCTTCGATCATGCCGTTGAGATGGAACAAACCGACTGCGGTACCTTCACGACTAAGATTGTACCGAGTGTTGGAGAAGAGTTCGGCTTTTACTTGTTCTGGAAAGACAACTTTACCGAATGGTACTCTGTTTCAGATATCGGCTGCGATGGTACGAACACAGATAAGTGCCCGCCCGGTGACGTTCTCGCCTCCCTCTCTGCTTGCACGAACACGGTCCAAAACCCAGGTTTCGTTTCGCACAACAGAGTCTTTGATGGTACCACTTTGACGTACAACTGGGGCACGTGCGACACGTCGTGCAACGCAAAACCGGCATCGTGCGTCGCCTCCTTGGGCAAAGCTCCGATGCGATTGAAGAAGACCTCTCACTCTCCGCTCGGTCTCGCGCAGCAAAAAACGACGTCTTTTGCTTCCCCTTCGGTCGCCATCGTCGGTGTTGCCGTCGTCGCCGTCGTCGCCGCCGTCGCCGCCTATAAAACCAAGTTTATCAAGGGCTCGTTCGTCGAAGCTGCCGGCGTGAAGGTTGAATATGGTGCAGCCCGCTAAACTATATATACGGCACTCGCCTTGGCCCGAAAAGAAGCTTTATTTCAACTTTTCAAGCATCACGACGAACGTGCACCACCTTGTAATGATGATAATAATATTGAACATAAGCTCACGTGGTTGTTTTTTTGTATTTTTTTTGTATTCTTTTCAGTGGGGTTGAGAAGTATGTCGTGGGGTTCCAGAACAATTTTGCCTTTTTTTTAAATAAGATTTCGCCTTTTTGTGCTCTCCTCCCAGTCAAACTTTTTTTTTCTCCAAAAAGCAAAAGCAGACAACATTCGAGACATGCGACGCACCTCGCACAGTCACACCGACGACGACGAGAGGTCGTCGTCGTTACCGTCGCGTGTGTCGTCGTCGTCGACGACGTCCTGCGCGTCCTCCCCCGCGGCGGTTTCGAAAAAGAAGAAGCTCCTCGTCGCAAAGACTTTGAAGACGAGCGGCACGAAAGAAGGAGACCGCGAGAAAAGACGCGTCTCTTTCGCAGCCTCCTCTTCTTCGCTGGGAAGGCTCTCTTTTTCCTCCTCGCAAGGGAAAACCCACGAAAAGAGGACGAGGACGACGAAAAGTTTGACCAAAAATAACGGCGGCGCGAGCAACAACAACGACGCGACGTCGTTGAGTGCGTTTTCTTTGTCGTCGCAGAATCACTTGAAAGGTGTGATTGAGAACGAGCGAGTGATACGCGACGAGAACGGGAAGGACGTGACGCCGAGATCGCTGTTGGAACCGTGTCGATGGACGAGAAAGAACGAAGCGTTTGGTGGTGGGAAAGACGGAGAAGAGGAGGAAGGCTGGGCCGTTACGAGCGACGAGGAAAGCGCGAGTACTTCGAGCGAGGACGAAGGAGAGACGAAAATGGAAAGAAGCGAGGAGGATAACGATGCTATTTTAAGCGTCGACTTTTCCAAGCTATGGGAAAGGCAGAGTTTGAGAGTATCGAGGCGCATCGCGTTGTCGCCTATCGAGTTCGTACCGGCGTCCGCCGCAACAAAGCGGAGGAAAAACACGAAAATCAAGAAAAAAAGGGTTCCATTTGATCCCGAAATACACGTACACCGCTCGACGCAAACGTATGTGCCCCCTTGTGCTGTTGGTGAAACGTCTACGGATTCACCAGAAACCAAAGAAAGTGCGACGTGCTGGCGAGTGCAGGGAACGAAGAAGGAAGGCGGGGGGCAGGCGAGAAAACACGTTCACCGCGCGTTCTTGGAACGGGTAGAAACGATCGTGGATCGTCAAATTCGGGCGAGTTTGACGCTAGGACAAACGCTACGATATCGGGGAGCGTTCAACGAGAGGAATGGGATATCCTTCGATGCTTCGAAGAAACTGACCAGACTGTACGAGTACAAGTATCCGACGGCGTCATCTTCAGAATATGGAAAAGAGAAGAGAGTCAACGCGATTCGATTCCATCCGTACTTTGATGGCGTCGTTATAATCTGTCATGGATCCGTAGACGCAGATGAATTTGTTCCGCGCAGCGATGACTACGATGAGAAGGTAGATGCGAATAAACGTAATCTCGCATACTTCAAGAACAGAGATCTGGAGAAACGTGGGGCCGTACACGTTTGGTCGCTTCGAGACACTACGAATCCAGAGGTTTCTATCACTCTCGATACTCCCGTGACGGCAATAGCGTTGCAGAGGGTTCATTATACCGATGCAGAGGACGAATTGAGAAATAAAAGCAAGCGCATCCTCTGTGGATGCCTGGATGGGAGCGTTCGATGCTTCGATGTCGCGTTTCGAGGCGGCAAGGAGGGGAGTACCTTTCACCAGCACCACAAACTCCTGTACGAATCGCGACCAGAGCATTCGCACAGAGAAGCGGTTTGGAGTGTTGAATTTATAGATCACGATGATGATGAAGTGAGAGATCCGTGCGAATTCTCTGCCGTGAGTTGCTCTACAGATGGTACGGTTCTCAGAATGGATGGACGCGCAAAAATTCCTAGCGAATCGGCAATCGCTTTGCGCACCTTACATGACACTCAACATCGCGAAGAAAAGCGCTTTCTGGAGTCGAGTGGAGAAACTATACTCGAAAGTGGTAGCACATGCGACGATTCTCTAGAGATACAAGCGACGTGCTTAGATGTCATCGACCAATCTTGCCTTCTGGTTGGAACCATACGGGGAGATGTTTTCGTTTGCGTAAAACGCTTGAGTGATGTAAGTGATGGACGTAGGAGTGTGTTCACAATCGTTAAGAAGATAAAAGCGCACTCGATGTCGTCGCTGTACGCGGCAATATATCAAATTAAGAAGCACCCGTCCATTCCCGGTGTCTTCGCGACTGCTTCTGCTGATGGTACAGTTCGTATTTTCCGGGTGTTGAATCTGGAACGTAAAGTAAATTGTGTCGAAACGCGGCGAGCTCGAGATACGCATACGAACAACATAAACGATCTCTGCCCAGAGACATCATCTTCAATCTTCGAAGAAACCGATCCGTCGCAAATGCTCTCATTCGTACCGGCCCCTTCGAGAGTGAAAGGAGGTAAGGACACGAGTAGTAGTACTAATAGTACTAGTAGTAGCAGCAGAAGTTCGACGACGTTCTCCGTTTCGCTCCCTCCAGTCAACGATATTGCGTGGGACACCAACGACGGGACGAAACTCGCCGCGGTGTACGACGATGGCACGTTACGCATTTGGAACTGCGAGAGCGCATTGGTTCAAAATACTAGTAGTAATAACAGCAGCAACAACAGCAATATCGCGCGAAGCGATGCATCTCTGACCGTGACTACCCCGTGGTTTGAAGAGAAGTTTGATGAAGTAGGTGTTGGGCAAAAATCAAACAACCAGCGAGGGGAAATGAAAAACATCCTCCATCTCACGGCGGTCAGTTATTCCAACGCGAACACATCACCAATATTAGCTGTTGGTGATAGCTTGGGAAACGTTCACATACTCTCCGTCGCTGCCGCTGCTCAAAATGAAGATGATAGGCGAGAGTTACACGCAATTGACGACGCCTTCGTCGGTCGCGATTGAACATGCACAAATAATTTTGATAATATGATATATTACAACAGTGACGTAAGCTACGCGCGCGTATCAAAACACACACAATCCTCCTCACTCTCTCTTCACGATGATTTCGTCCACGATACCGAACGCTTTCGCCTCCTCCGCGCTCATAAACGTATCCCTCTCCAAAGCCTTTGCGATTACATCTTTCTTCTGTTTCGTGTGCTCCGCGTAAATATTCGTCACCTTCTCTCTCAACTTTAAAATCTCCGATGCTTGAATTGCGATATCCGACTGCGTTCCTTGAACGCCCCCACTCGGTTGATGTATCATTATGCGACTATTCGGCAGCGCCTTCCTGTGCGTCCCCGCAGACAAGAGTAAACTTCCCATCGACGAGCACTGCCCAACCGCTAACGTGTGTATCGGAGCTTGCACGTAATTCATCGTATCATAAATACCAAGCCCAGCGGTCACGCTTCCACCGGGTGAGTTGATATAAAAATGTATCGGTTCGGTGACGGATTCAGATTCTAAGAACAACAACTGCGCGACGATCAACGCGGACATGTCGTCGTGAATGGGCCCGTTCAAAAACACCACGCGTTCTTTGAGTAATCGACTGAAAATATCGAATGCTCTTTCGCCTCTCGGGGAAGATTCGATGACCATGGGAACGAGCGAGGCGTATAATTTGATGTTATTGATACCGCGGGCAGCATCATTCAAGGCAGCATTTGTCCGTCGATGTTGCGAAGACAACGTCAGAGCGCGTTGGAGGCTCCTGCGAAAGAACATGGCGGCGCGCGCGTCAAACTCGGGGGGATTCGAATTTTGCAAAGTGTGACGTGTTTTAACTAACTTTCATGTTTTTGTGTCGTGAAAACGCGTGATGATAAATAAAAAAAATCTAAACTACTGTATACACGCAGAGCCTTCCTTCTCTGTTCTCCTCTCTTTACCTTGTCTCGTCGAGCTGGTTTTTCTTCTCTCCCTCCTCGTTCGCGTTCTTTTTCGCGTTTTCATCTCCTCTCCTCCCTCTGCGTTTCAATCGGTAGCTATAATTGTCTTCGATGGAAATCGCATCGACTTCGTAGCGTCTTCGCTGGAGCGACTGGACGCGTTCGATCCGTTTCGCGTACTCGTGGCCGTAGAAGAGTTTCTCGCTCTCTCGAACACGTTTGACGATGACGTCGAAATTTGTCGGCCGAGAAGATCGGTTTGGGTCCATGAGGTCGTCCGCAAGTTGACGCAGCGACGCGATGGTTTTTTCGTAACCGTCTTTGGGGAGCGTTATGGTGACGAGTTCTTTCGCCGCTTCGCGTCTGAGCTCGTCGTGTTTTTTCCAGGCTTCTTCTCGTCTTTGTTCTTGTTCTTTACGTTCCTGCACGGTTTTATCATCATCGTTCATGGAGGTCGCGGTATCGAGGTTTGTCGATGGTTGTTTTCTCTTCATCTCCTGTTTGAAGAGTATTTTGTCTCCTGAGTATTGCTTTTCGCTGGCGTGGCTGTTTTCGCGAATCGTGACGGTATCAGAGCCGCCGCGCGTTCCCTCGTAATTGACTAACATGTCGTCGAGTAAACAACCGAACGCTCTGGCTTCATTTTCGCGAACCATTTGAGAAAACTGAGGATTCTCGATGTCGTCGAAAAACATCGCGGCACCGAAATCTCCTAACTTTGCCGAAGGGTAATCCTCGTCGCGGTTGATGAGAATGTTGTGCGCGTAGATGTCGCCGTGGCAGACGCCATTTTTGTGCAGTTGATTAATACCTTTCGCGACATCAACGGCGACGGATAAAATTTCTCGCGCGGTGAACTTCCCATCGAACGTATCTCTCGTAACGCTGTCAAAACTCGGAGGATTTCCCAAGTTTTTCCAATCTGTCGGGTCCAAGTATTCCATCACGAGACCGCGTTTGCCGTCTTTGGTGGTAAATTTCGCTAACGTTTCAATGACGCCGCCGCCATCCGCGGTTTCTTCTTCTTGCTCTTGTTCTGCTCCTTCTATGATATCACTAGTTGTCGTCGTCGCTAAACTCGCGGCGGCCATCTCGTCCTCTGGCCTGCCATCGCTCGTTTTCCCCATGTTGTTATACACTTTAATCGCTACGTTGAATCCGTCCATTTCCCCTCGATACACCGCGCCGCTCGCTCCGCTGCCCAATTTCTTCCCTTCATCGACCCCTAAATCCTCAAAATTTACCACGCGCTTCACCGCTCGTTTACCTCTTTCCATGGCGTTCACAGCCGCGCGTTCTGTGCACGGATTCGCCGCGAACGCCAACCACGCCAACTTTGGCAACCCATACAAAAACTCTGGAAATATTTCGATGCGATTATCGCTCGCTCGCAACAGCTCCAAATTTTCCAATTTGCTCATAAAACTCGGCAACTCCTTGATCTTATTCCCGGCTAACATCAGTTTCCTCATTGGCAAACAATTCCCTAAACTCTCCGGTAAAACTTCAATCTCGTTATCGCTCAAAATCAACCATCCTAAAGACGGCGAGAGAGACCGCTCGGGCACCTCGCGAACTCGGTTCGCTTTGAACGAAAGCATGAACAACTTTTCCATCTCGCCTAAAACTTCCGGAACTTTCGTGAACTTGTTCCCCAAACAAAACAGAATCTTCAAGTTCGGCAACGAACTCGCGAACGACCCCGGCAGCGCGTCCAAATCGTTCTTACCGAGGTTGAGAAATTCCAGATTTTTCATCCGCAAAACTTCCGCCGGGAACGTTTGCAACTGGCAGTTGGATAAGTCGAGCCGGGTAGTGGATGCCACATCGAGCGCGCCCGAACGTATTTGTTCCAGGATTTTCGCGCACTTCTCGTTTCCACTCATCTCTGCTGCCCCAAAAAACCTTCTCGCTAAAACGGCCGTTTTGGTGCGATATCGATGTTCTTCTTCTCGTTGCTGTTCTCGTCGATGCCGCTGCGAGTAGGAAAAGGAGCGATCGAAAAAACCAATCGCACAAAACAACGAAAAGAACAACAACACCGCGAGGAGCAGCACTAACGCCTTCTTCTTCTTCTTCTTCCTCTGGTGGTGATGAGAATTCGATTTTCTTCGCTCACCGCTCGCTCTCGGCGACTGTTGTTGTTGTTGTTGTTGTTGTTGTTGTTGTTGTTGGACACCCCCAAGCAACATCTCTAGGGGATTTTTTGGTTTTTTCCAACGTGATGATGCTCATTTTTTTTACGCGAGATATTTTCACACATCGTACCCAAAAGAAACACATGGCGAGTCGCGCGTTGATGATGACAACAACCGCGACGGCGACGACGCGGGTATCTCGGATCGATGGTGCAGTCGTTCGATGCCGGGCCGCCGCCGCCGCCGCCGCCGCCGGGGGTGGCGGAAACCAAAACGAAGCGCCCATCGCGGCTGCGATGAAATCTGCGCCGTTGTATTACAACAGCACGCTCACCAAAGGGACGCACTTGGAACACTCCGGGGACGTGATTGTCGTGGGAAACGTGGAAAAAGACGCCTCGATTACGACCGAGGATGGAGATATCGTGGTTTTTGGATCGCTGAGAGGCGAAGCGATCGTGAGAAGTCGTTACGGTGCGAGCAGCGGTGAGGGAGGAGGGAAGATATTCGCGCTGGACATGCGACCGGAAGTTTTGGAAATCGACCAAACGCAAATGAGTCCGCCGGAGCATTTGCTCGACGCCGGCGTGGAAGTGAAAGATACGCGAGCCTTCACAGGGATACCGATGGTGGCAGAAAAGAGCGAGACGACGGGGGAAATTACGTTTTCAAAGTTTTACGGGCGGCGAAGCGGCGCCGCGCGAGAGAAAAGGGGTGGCGGAGGCGACGACGATGTTGAACGATATTACGAACAGAAAGAAAAGAATACCTTATCGTCAGATCAGCTGAAACGGTGCAAGACTGCCGCAAAAGTTACCGGAACATACATTTTAGCCGTCGGCGTGTGTTTATTTTTCTTTCCGCGGCGTTTTTTCCATTTGGTGGTGCCCGTCGGCGAGACGTTGTCCACCACGGTTTGGCTTCGCGTGGTCGCCACCGCAGCCATCGCCTTCGGTTTATACTACCGCGCGGTCGCCAAAAACGGAGAAACTGGGTTTTATAAAGCGACAGTAACTGGACGCTACTTCGTGGGTACTTCTTTACTCCTCTTAGCCTTATTTTCGCAACACGCGAATGCCGCGCTTTTCGCCGTCGGCTTGGTCAATTTTCTCGGCGCGTTTGCCATGAAGAATAGCTTAGAGTTTGGACGACGACGACGAGATGACGACACGAATAATAGCGCTCATAGCACTTCTAGCACTTCTAGCGACGCCGCCACCGCGAATAACAACAACGTGTTCAAGAACAACTGGGCGAACCCGTCGATTTAAACTTGCGCGCGGCCGGCGCGCGAACGTAATAAATAGTTTTGTGAATAAAAGTTTTTGCTCTTCATACAACGAGAGCGTCGGATGCGAGTTTCTCTCTCTGCTCTCTCGAACCAAAAAAAAAATTTGTGCACCAGGACAAAAATTTTCAAAAATCCACACATTTTGGTTCCACCACTTTTCACGAAAGCACGTACACACAACCATGCGGTGCGTCTCTCTCTCCCTCCCTCTCTTCTCTCTTTCCGCCGTCGCTCTCGATGTTCACGTCGTAGCGCTCGAACGTCTCAAATATTCGCGTTTTTATCGTTCGCGTGGTATCGCGCGCGGCGGTGTTTGTTTACGCGCGCATTTTCATTTTCATTTTTTTTTCCGTTGCTTTTTGCGCGCGAGGGGCGTTGCCGTTCCAAAATTTCTGACATCGTCACGTTCTCTCTTTAATCATCACGCAGTGAAATCGTCCACATACAAGCCGGCCAGTGCGGTAACCAAATCGGGGCAAAGTTCTGGGAGGTGCGCGATGGGTTTCTTTCCTTTTTTACGATCGCTGTAGTCTCGTGTAGCTTTTTCCATTTTCGT
>Ga0181606_10001423_pt1 | contig 21085 bp, 8 predicted proteins | sample 041ome_10_FD_132994 | JGI IMG/M metagenome (GOLD analysis project Ga0181606, IMG submission 132994) | Coastal salt marsh microbial communities from the Groves Creek Marsh, Skidaway Island, Georgia - 041412US metaG (megahit assembly) | ecosystem: Environmental > Aquatic > Marine > Intertidal zone... | reverse complement strand
GTAGGGTGTCGCTCGGTGTTAATACCATGAAAAACTCAGCTAAATACATTGCCGATCGCATTAGGTTAATGATTGCCACCAAGCAATTTCAAATTGGGGAGGCTTTACCATCTACCAGAGAACTGGGTCGACAACTAGAGGCTAGTTTTCATACAGTTCGTAAAGCCTATCACTCCTTGGCTCAGGAAGGATTACTGAAAAGCGAGAAAGGAAAAGGCTTTTTGGTGATGCGTCAGAGAACACTTTTGGATAAGGAGCAACGGTTGGAAGTAGGGGGTGCTAAAGTACAATCATTGGTTGAGGAGTTGGTGGGTTATGGCTTGGATGATGCTGAGATTGAGTTGTTGTTTCAAGAGCAATTGGACTATATGGATTGGCCCGATCGAATACAAAGCTGTGCTTGTGTGGGAGAAAACGCAGAAATGGCATCGATGCTATCCACGGCAATTCGTACTCAAGTTGGGGTAAAAAGTGAACAACTTCTTGTTAGTGAGTATGAAAAAGCAGCTACTTATGACGCGATTTTTATTCCTATACGGTTTATGAGCCAGTTTCGTCCTTTACAGGAACATACATTGGTCATTCCGATTATTTACCATTACGACCCGGATCTAATTTTATCCGTAACCGAACGAGCAAGTCTTCAAACTATCGGACTTGTGACCGCACAGGAGGACAGCATCCCAAAAATCATTAATGAACTTAAACCTACCTTAGCCTTTGATGGCTCATTTGTTGCGGGTAGCATATACGGAAAATCACTGCCTCTATTTGTGAGGGATACCGATTTAATTTTATATACCCCTGAGAGTGCTCGTTTGGTAGAGCAAAAAATTCCTGAAAAAAACCGTCTTAAATTGGCTTACAGATTAATTGATCGAAGTGCTGAGATGATTCGTAATGAACTTTGGGAGCAATAAAACAAATGCCCAAAGCAAATAAAGAATTGAGTAAGGTAATCCAGCAAGCCTTGGAAGCGATCGATAGCGAGTTAGAAGCAGTTCGGTCACTGCCTTCTAGAGAGTGGCTCTACAACGGGCAAAAAAAAACTGATCGGGGACAGTTTGTTTACGGTTTTGAGACCAATCAATTAGGTTTGCGTTTTGCCGATCAAGTTAAAGCGCGCTTTCAACATCAAAACAAGGGGAGTTCTAAAGAGCAAGATAAAGAAGGATGGATAGCGGTTGAAATTTTAGAGTTCAAAGAAGGTGTCATTTGGATTCAATTTGATAAGGATTTCGGTGTAGAAATCGATCGGGTAGAAGTTGAATGGGAGAATGATTTTGTATGGATAAAGCTTCGAGAGCAATTGGAGATACTTCAAGAGCAAATGGCAAGCAGTAAGAAGCAGGAACAAAATCTTGCTTTATTAGAACAAATGTTAGATCTGGATAAGGGGCCACTTTCCGATGAACAAGCTATTCATACAGCGGATTTAGGTCGCTTTAATTCTTCACAGAGGCAGGCCATAAAATTGGCTATGCGTGAGCCCATACTATATATTTGGGGGCCTCCTGGAACTGGGAAGACGGCAAGTATAGGTAGAATGGTGGCGGAATACCTTAGGCAGGGTAAAAAAGTATTAATGGTATCAAATACTAATAGGGCTGTAGATGTAAGCTTGTTAAGTGTGCTACAATCCATTAAGGAAATTGGCTTACACCAACACTCCACATCCGTTTCACGATTCGGAGATCCTTGGTTGGATGACGAGCGATTAGAGGAACATTCTTTTGAAGCGCAAATGGAAAAAGAGCTGGAAGAGCGTAAACTTCGAGCTGGACAATGGGATTCATTATTACGCCGTTTTGAGAAGGCCCAAAATGCGGTGGACCACTTGATGGATAACGATGAACCTATCCCCAATGAACTAGAGCTAGAGTGTCAAGAGTTAGGCAAGCGGGTTGATGATGTTGGAGGGGTAGCATATTTAGAACAAGAGGTAGAGCGACTCTCAACGGTGAATGAACGCCACGAACTAAAAAAAAGAAACTTGGTGGCAACTACTTTGGCTAAAGTATGCACTTCGGAGTTATTTTTCGGGCTAAAATTTGATGCGGTAGTCGTGGATGAGGCATCCATGGCGAACATGGCATTTTTGCTCGTCATGGCGTCTAAAGCAAAAACCCATGTGGTCATTACTGGAGACCCGATGCAATTACCACCCATAGCAATCACTGAAGATATAGAGGCTCGTACATTTTTAGAGCAAGATATATTCACCTGGGTTGCAGGTGCCAAAGACAGCTCTCAACTTTTTGATTGGCACGATCAGTATCCAAACAATACCGCTTTTTTTGATACCCAGTATCGACTTCAATCAGATTTGGCAGGAGTCATCTCAAAGGTATTTTACGAGGGTAGGCTTAAAAGTGAAGAGCTTGAACTACAGCCAGAGAATTCAGGTGAATCGGATGCGTGGTTTCAAGCATCTGTAGCTCTAGTGAACACGGATAAATATAGTCCCGAGCTCATACAAGATAAAAGTGAGCGTGGTTTTAGGCCAGCTAATGAGGTTCATCAACGAGTCATGATGGAGTCGGTGGAACGGTTACTGAAAAAATATGATGCCTCACAAATTGGTCTTATAGTACCGTTCCGATATTCCGTATATCAGTATCGTACTGCGCTCAGGGAAAGTATTTTACCCGGGGCTCTTGGTATAGAGGTCGGGACTATTCATACCTTTCAAGGTAGGGAGAAAGAGGCCATTATCTTAGATACCATTATGACCGCAGAAATTCAATATGGTAGAAGGCGTGATTATAGCGTGCGACCATTTGATGAAACAAAGAATGGGATGGCAGTTCCTCGTCTGCTAAACGTTGCTTGTACACGGAGTAAGAAGCTTTTAGTGGTCATTGCTGATATGAATCATATGAAAAAAGTTTACAGAGGTAAATTTATGGCTCGATTTTTAGATGCCCTTGCTGAAATTTCTTTGTAAAAATGATTTGCTCAAGAGGTGCAGAAGGCCTTATATTTGACATCCTTCAGTGGAAGGTTTGGCGGGAATAGCTCAGTGGTAGAGCACAACCTTGCCAAGGTTGGGGTCGCGAGTTCGAATCTCGTTTCCCGCTCAATAAAGGGCAATCAGCGATAATCTGATTGCCCTTTTTTTATACCCATAAAGCCCATGCTTCGATACAAAATCATAGCTGGGATATCGTATCGAAGCTCAGAAGGCTTGTTTCAATGGACCAGACTGGCCTACTTCAATAGCAAGAGTTTACGTACTAACATCTGTCCATCAAAGTCGAGACGGTACAAATACATCCCACTGGAGTAGTTTGACGCATTAAACCGGAGGCTGTGAGAACCGGCTCCCCTTTGCTCGTTGACAAGTACCTCCACTTGTTGCCCCAGCATGTTGTAAACGGCTAATTTCACATGCCCACTGTTTGGCAAACTAAAATCAATTTGAGTGCTTGGGTTAAACGGATTGGGATAGTTCTGAGCTAAGTAAAAATTTGAAGGTAGTTGTGACTCTACTTCATTATTGACTTGAAGGACTTCCGTATCCGGAATCAATGATTTTGAAGGAATTACATTAGTTGGATTTGACCCACTCCATCGAAGAAACATACCTGCTTGACCCGCAGTATGTTCGTATTCAACCTTAATTTTATTGACCGAATTAGCTGTCAAGGTTATGTTACCGGTCTGGGTTGAATTCTCGTCGATTATCATCTCATCGTTTAACCATACACGCGCTTTACCGTTTATGGGATCGCCATAGAATCGGTAAAAACCAAACGTTTCAACCTTTAGCTCTCCCTCCCAACGCACACTAAAACCAGTGGTTGGAATATTCGAATCAGGACCACGTGTTCCCCAGTTAAAAGCGATCATAGGATCTTTGCGAACTATTTGGTCTCCAGTAAAATCATTATTTGAGAAATAGGTTGCTGCTAATCCACGCAGTGAATCCTGATAGCTTTGAGCAATGCCCTTTCCATGGAAATCTATCCAGTTTATATTCCCAAGCCCACTATTTCCTGTGTTGCTTTTGAATACGACATACACATCTCGGGCACCTCCTGGGTTGTTTAACTTTCCAGTAAAATAGTCGTAGCTTTGCCAACCACCTGTTATTTGGGTCCCTACAGTAGCGATTAAGGGTCCATCTACCGCATCTACACGAACTTCTAAATTGGCTGCAGTTTCTTGAGCGGCATATCGCATGGTTATGAAATCAATCCCCTCAAAATTCATTGGCCCAAATTTTAGAGCTGAATTTTGGTTAGCAAATCCTATGTTCAATCCACCGCCTAAAAAGTCACCAGTATTTTCGGTTTGCAGGTCAATAAATTCAACGGCATGTTGTGCTTGTTTGCGCTTTAAATTGAGGACCACCACATCACTACCTCGTAGAGGGGCGCCAAGACCTGCGCCGTCATCTTCAAAGGATGCACCCAAAACATAAAATACATTATCAGGACCATCTCCATGTGTATCGGCTTCGAAGCTGCCTATACAGCCATTTCTAGGGCCGGTTCCATGAGCATGGTCATCATGTCCAATAGATGGTTCAACCACCACGTCTTCACAAGCAATACCATCCCCAATGCTTCCCTGTTCGTCGTCTTCTACCTGAACTTCATATTCAATTATGTCGAAATCTTCGTAGAACCCCCCATCCAAAGGTTTAACAATAGTCACTTTGGGAGCACTATTACCTACCACTATCTCAACTTGTGCAACCGAGGAAGCACCATTTGGATCGCTAACGGTTAATGTAGCCAAATAATCACCGTTCTCAGTATAAGTGAAACTGGCATTTGCTGTTGCCGCATCTTCGGTCTGGTCTCCATCAAAATCCCAAGAATACTGTAAAGCGTCCCCGTCTGGATCCGATGAATCTTCCCCTCTAAACTCGACAGTTAATGGGGCCATTCCACTTTGGATATTAGACGTAGCTCGTGCAGTAGGGGTACGATTAGCAAGATTTTGAGCGAATTCTATCTTGATGATTCGATCATCTGGATTATCCTCGAAAAATCCAGTGCCCCATTCAATAATATACATGGCACCATCAGGACCAATTTGCATGTCAATGGGCCGAATGAGTGGCTCACTTTGGAAAAATGGATTAATCTGGAAAAGTTCACCTTCCTCATTAAATCGGATTTCTTTCACCCAATTTCGAGTCCATTCTAAAATAAAGAGTGAACCATCATAGTATTCGGGTAAACTTCCTGTTTCGACCAAGGTGGAGTCATAGTAGAAATAATCACCAGCAATAGCGGTACGTTGCCCGCTACCGAGTTCCGGCCATTTTTCTGTAAATCCATAGGTGTAAGCAATCCAAGCAGGTAGAGCAGGGGGTAAGCTATCCACCCCTGTGTTGTTTGGGGAGTTATTAATCGGTTCAGCACAATTATAGGCTGGACCTGAGCTTCCTGTGGCAAAATCGTATTCGCGGTACGGTAGATTTTCAGCAATACAAAAAGGCCATCCAAAGTTACCTGCAGTAGTGGTGCGGTTAAACTCGTCATATCCCTTTGGGCCTCTTGCCCCATTATCACCGCCAGCATCTGGACCTACATCACCCCATACCAGTTCACCAGTACGTTTATTTACAGCCATTCGAAACGGATTTCGAGTACCCATCACGTACACTTCAGGTAACCCCTCTTCTTCGGTAGCAAACAGATTCCCTTCAGGAATAGCGTAACTACCATCTTCTTGCGGGCGGATACGTAAGATTTTCCCTCTAAGATCGTGAGTATTTCCAGAGGTAGCTTGTGCGTCAAAATAAGCTCTTCCTGGACGCTCATCAATTGGAGCGAAACCGTCGGCCTCAAATGGATTGACATTATCGCCTGTAGTAATGTATAAATCCCCATTGGGCCCAAATTCTAAATCACCACCTGAATGACAGCATTGATCACGTTGAGTTGGAATTCGGAGCATAATAATCTCGGAATTCATATTTAGTGTTTCCCCATCAAATATAAACCGAGAAACTCGTTGTTCACTCACGCTGCGAGGGGAGTAAAAAACATAAACATAGTTGTTGGTCTGGAAATCGGGATCTAATACAATCCCTAAAAGCCCGTCTTCACGGCCACTATCTACATCAAATTCTGCCGCAATACTATTTAGACCGGTAGACTTTTTCCATAATTTCATTTTTCCACCTCGTTCAATATAGAGCACATCAAAATTAGGGAGTACGGCGAGTGCCATAGGGAAGGAGGGTTTTCCATCGATGACTGTTACTTGATACTGCCGGTCATTAGTCGCATCAAATTCACCTTTGATATCCCCGGATGCATACATAATTCCACCCAAGATATGCTTCAAAAAATCAGGCTCAGAATAGGACTCGTCGGTGTGTCCCCCGCCAGTGTACCAAGAGTGGCCCCCGTCAAATTCATGCATCCAAGCAATAGGATGATCATAACCCATATTTCCGCCAGAATAACTACTCTCATCTAGAGTAGCTAATACATGGACCTGCCCTCTAGGGTTTTTATTATAATTATACCATTCATCGGTGCGTTCCCAGTATTCAGGTAGGTGCTTAGTAGATGGATGAATTCTATCCGCGACTTCGATGGTAGCGGTTTGTATAGCTGGGTGGCTATCGAAATAAGCGCCTACTAACTCCCCGTACCATGGCCAGTTATATTCGGTATCCGAAGCGGCGTGTATGCCAACAAAACCACCACCATTGCGGATATAACGTTCAAATGCATCTTGTTCATTACGATTTAGTACGTCCCCGGTAGTGCTTAAAAAGATGATTGCCTCGTATTGTTGTAAATTCTCGAAAGTGAAGGCCGAAGCATCTTCAGTAGCTTCAACAATGAAGCCATTTTCGGTACCTAATTGCTCAATAGCCGCAATACCGGCAGGTATGGAGCTATGCCGGAATCCTTCAGTTTTTGAAAACACCAATACTTTAAAGGTGTGAGCAAAGCTTGATGCACTAAAAAGCACGATTAGTGAAAGTAGAGCGAATAGTCGTAGTCCAGTTTTCATGGAATTGAATAGTTTTATGTTGAATAATATAGATAAGGAACAAGCCCATTCCTTAAATGTGATAAAATGACTTAGGCGAATCTTAGTCTATGGTAATCATACTGAAATTGAATCCGCCCTGAAGAACCTCGACCCGAATTAGCGCCTGACCTGCCTCAAAATCCTCCTCACCAAATGTAATCTGGCCCCAGCTCTGATACCCACCGGTATCTGGAATATCCATATCGGAACCAATGGGTTTGTCATTCACCTTAATGCGCATTTTCCCACTACCGGTTGATGCAATTCGAGCTCGAACGGTATAGGTGCCAGCTTGAGTAACATTTACGGTATATTCGAGCCATTCGCCGGTTTCAATCCAACCGATATTATAATCAACCGAAGGGTCAGAGCAGGCTTCAATGTCGACCCCATCATTTCTAAAGGACCAACCACGATTACCCACATTTTGATTATCATCGCTGCTTACTTGTTTATACTCAGTGTCGTAATACGAAACCCCCTGATTTCCTATGTCGTAGTGTACTGCAAAGATATTGCCGGGAATATTTATTTCAGTGTAAGGCACATTTTTAACATTAAAATCGGGTGAAAACCATGCGGCTAAAACGTCGGGTCGTAGGGTGGTTTTATCAATAGCTAAATCCCGGGCCATTTGAAACAGTCCTTGTTCCGCTTCCTGAGCTGTCGGGCGAGGCCCATTTCCTTTCCAATAATTGACTACTTTTTCGTAATTGGGATTAGTTGGTGATGATAGAGGAGAGGTAACGGTTTCAAGTTTTTTATGGGTCCACTTGTTCCACCCAATGTTTAAATTTTCCACTAATTCCTTGGTCTCATAAAACCAAACATTAGAATTTTCTCCGGTTTCTCCTAACCATAAAGGCGTATCGAATTGATCGCGAATGTTTAGTAAGTATTGTATGGTTCCCTGATCGGTTTCGTTCCAATATTTGTGGAAGGCATATACCATATTGTCGTCAAATGGTGGATACAAATAATCAAAGGTGGTGGCGTAATAGTTGCCTTCGATAAAGAGAATATGATTCTTGTCTATAGCCCGAATAGCAGGGACGATTTTACCATAGAAACGAGCTAAATCCATGCCATCATACCCATCTGGTGTCACTGGTTCATTGATAATATCGTAGCCCATAACAATAGTTTCGTCTTTATAACGACGGGCAATTTCTTCCCACACTGTTATGGTAATGGGCCAATAGGTTTCACTTTCGGTAAAAAACCGAGCCTCACCATCACTATCCGAGATTTCACTAGCACTTTGAGCCCCTGGAGCCGCATGCATATCGAAAATAACATCTATGCGATGACGCTTACACCATACCAATAAATTGTCGATACGCTCAAAACCCGATTCCTTGAAGGCACCCGTTTCTAAGTCGTAGAATATATCATAATGAAAGGGTACTCGAATATGATCTACTCCCCATTCTTTCATTGCAATGATATCGTCTTCGGTAACATAGTTGTCCCTAAATTCTTTAAACCATTGTTCTGCTTTGGCTGCACCAATTAGTTCAGTGATTTCATTTCGAACATCGGTTGCACCAAAGCCTCCAGGCATTTTAAACATGTAACCTTCAGGAAGTAACCAGCCACCAAGGCCAAACCCTTTAATAACTACGGGTTCACCTTGTCGGTTTAGTATCTCTTTTCCATCGACCCGAAAAAAGGTTTTGTCGTTGTACCCATTCAGATCTTGATCATCGACCGAAGGAGCTGTTGGATTTTTACATGCACTTAGCAACCCCATGCTTAGTATCAATAGAAGGGTGAAATTGATTAAATTTGAGCGCATATCTTTAGAAAGAAATATTGAGTTGAGTTATTGCAAAAATCTATTTTATCAGCACCATTTTTTTGGTTTCTAATGAAATACCATCTACGATGATACTATATAAATAAAGCCCGCTCGGTAATTGTGAAGCGTTAAATTGGGTAGAATGTATACCAGCAGATCTATTTTTTTGATCCAAAACTGCTACTTGCCTACCCAACACATCCACAATTTCTATTTGAACTTGAGCTGCACGATCTAGCTCATAACTAATCTGTGTGCTAGGGTTAAATGGATTAGGATAGTTTTGATATAGTCTAATGGTACTAGGTTTGGCATCGATGCTACTCACATCCTCAGAGGAGGTAGGGATTCTTAGAAGATTCGCAGATCCCTGACCATTTAGAGAATAAAGGCGAACATAATCCACGTACATTTTTGATGGCATTTCAACACTTACTTGATTGGCGGAAGAGGCATCCGTGAAATTTCCTCCCACCGCCATATTCATAATTAAAAAGTAAGGCTTGTTAAAGGCTGCTCTAAGTTCGGCATTGTTTAAACCAAAAGGTGCTGTGTACAGGAAATGTTCTTTACCTTGATCTATGATAGCATACCTAATTTCATTGGATGTCCAATAGAGCCGGTAGGTTACAAAACGATTGTTCAACCCGTTAGCTGGGACATATGGTGAATTGTAGTTCACATCATTCGATATAGAAGCTGCGCAAGTTGGATTAGCAGCTGAACACGCTGCTTGTGCATACCATATGGCATTAGAACTCACAAAATTATTAGCGCTGCTGTTTGCATAACCTTGTGCCGAACGGAAGATCGCTTTATGTCCCATTTCCATAAGGTCCATCTCACCCGAACGAGGCCAGCCTACTGCATCATGATCATTACCAAGAAACCAAACTGCAGGCCATAGACCAGTCTCTACATTAGGCACCATCATTCGCACTTCGAACATGCCGTATTGTAACTCAACTTTGTTTTGCGTTTGAATTCGACCTGACCTAAACGAACCGGAATTTGGAGAATCGGCTGTAATGACTAAGGCTGTGTTTCGTTCTTCACCTGGTATTTCTTCAATCCCCACGTTATTTCGTGAGTAGGTTTGGAGCTCATTATTGCCCCAGCCACACAGATTCTGCCCATCCTCACATCCATTGCCTTCATCATAGTTCCAAAACTGAGCATTCAACTGAGGTCGGGTAAATTCATCCCACCACAATAGATTTTCTGGATGGAAAAAAACGGAATATAAACTCGAATCTGACTCATCTTCGGAGATTACTTTAACAAAGCTACTTCCTGGAATGGTATTTGAGTTGAATATTTCGACAGTAGCCGATGAATTAGTGGGGATTACTTCTAAGATAGGAACCTGATTTATTCCAGATGAAAGGGCAAAGTCATAATGCATTTGATGGGCTAGAAAATTTTCAATCGCATTACCATCTATACTAATGGATGCTAAACTAGGATCTGAAAGGGCTGAAACTATGCCAAATTCAATTTCATAACGTTGTGTAGTCTCACCATCCTCAGCAACAACATCAACCATCGTCGTACCAGGCACACTTGAGGCCGGTAAGACGGTGTAGCTAGCTGCAGTATCTGTTAGGAAAACTTGTACCTCTGGGACATTAATTGTGTTCGATGCCAGGACGTAGTAATACTCTAGACGTTCGGGTGTGAATTCTGAAAGCGCTTCACCGTCAATGTAGATGTCGCTTAAGGTCGCATCTATCCCAACATTTTCTTCTCCTTTGTAGAAGTATAAATTGTCTATATATATGGTGGGTTTATCGCCTCTCCCAGAGTCATCAAACTTAAATTGGAAGACTTCATTTAAATTGACTATTCGTGAATAAGAACTCAGTGGTATATCATAACTGCGCCAAGTACTCTTTACTATAGGCAAGGCTACCGGTGTTTCTAGAGGGCCAGGACTAATGATAGAAAGATTCACGCCACCTGCGTCAGGGGTCCAAAGGTCCACATGAAGGAAATCCATGTCCGAAACATTTACACTACCGCTTAATTCGGTGCCTTGATAATTAAAATCGTCGTACTTCAAGACTAGCTCTTCACCAATAGCGTATTCGGTGACTTTAGTACTTTGACTCCAATTCGGATTAAAGTTGGTGCCCGCCTTATCTGAATACGCCCCACTGTAAATGGAGAGTACATCATTTTGGCTTCTAACGGGTGGGGTAGGTGCTGGCTCTTGTGGTACAGAAACCGTTACAAAATTTACGGTATACCTTCGGGTCGATGTACTATCGGTTGCTAAAGTTTCAATTACTGCTTGCCCAGGAATTTGGGGTGCTTGTTGAATGGTGATTTGTGCATTTTTATTACTTAAGCTAGCTGAGATTTGGGGGATATAACCAAGATTCCCAGGTAGCTCAACCTCATATGCATAGCTATTTGGGTCAAAATTATTCAATGTAGTACCATCCACTTTAATATCAACCAGATAAGCATCTAAGCTGTCAGGGGTTTCGGACCGGTAGAAATATATATTGTCCAAGTAAAAGGTGGGTGAGCTACCGGTTCCGCCATCATTGAAGGCCATTTGAAATAATTCACTCAGGTCAGTGTTCGAAGAAAATTCACTCAACGGTATATCAAAACTAGACCACTCATTTTGAGTAATTGCTAAGGCGCGTGAGGCTATTTCAGGGCCAGGTGAAAGTAGCTGTAGTTCTAACGCAGTCCCATTGATTGTCCAGACATCGATGTGCAGATATTCCATTTGTGTTAGGTCCAACGTTCTTCCTAGCTCTATACCTTGATAATTAAATTCAGAATACTCTAGTACTTTATTTGAGTTAATCTCAATCACATTGACTTGAGTAGCCTGATTCCAATTGGCAAAAAAGTTAGTGTTAGCCACATTTCTGAAGTCATCACTGAAGATCGAGAGTACATCTATTTGTTTGTGATTGGGGGAAAAGGCGGTACTATCGGGTTGTTGGGCAAAAGTACTGGAGTGGAAAGTAATAACCTGCAATACAATGCAAGTTAATATCGTAGCAGTTTTAGGGAACGCTTGGAAGCCCTTTTTTAGTTTATTGCTGTGTATTGATAAGGTCATTGATAGATAAATTTACTAGTTATATGCCCCGATAATGCTTGTTTAATTGCATTAAATATCACAAAATGAGTAAAAATGCGATAATAGAGGTAAAAATTGGGTCGGTATATCGTTGTCTGATTAGGATAATACACAGATTTGTGCAAATTTGTGCAAATCTATTTCAATATTTGCAACATAATCTTCAAAAACATAATTTATATAAGCGTTTTTATTCTGCCTCAAATGTCGGTTGGATAAAATATCTAGATATGGCTTAGGTCAACAATTGGATAAAACATTAATTAACATTCTATACTTATGATGAAAGCTACAGTTAAAAATATGGTAACAAGCATGTTTGCTTTGTTGCTAACCTTTGGTTTTGTATTTGACGCTTCTGCTCAATACAAATCTTATGGTGAAGAAGTGGTAATCGGAGGAGACTTTGCAGGAGATAGTGTTTCTTCAGCTTTTTCTACCTTTATAGCGGGTGATCAAGGAGCTGCTGCTACCTTAAATGCTTCTACAGGAGAGTTAGTGGTCTCTGAAATTGCATCAAATGGTGCAGAAACATGGCATATTCAGTTTAATCAAGTGTTAACTGCTGATCAGATTGGTAGTTTAATTGCTGGAAGTTTGTATGAGCTGAGTTTTGATGCTAAATCAGCTGGTACCGATGACGTCCTTACCATTTTCTTTGGTGAAAATGGTGGAAGCTGGACCAACTATGCTACTTCTGAAACATTGACTTCAGAAATGACCACGTATTCTCAAACTTTTCTGTTAGTTTCTGCATTCGAGGGTATGAAGTTAGGGTTTGAGATGGGTAAAATGGCTGGAGATGTTACACTTGATAACATTTCGTTAAAGCCATTTACAGATAACCTTGTTTTCAACGGTGATTTCTCTTACGGTGATTCTACTTGGGTATTAAGCCCTGCTGCCGCAACTATTGAAGTAGTGGAAGGAGAAATGGTATTCTCTAACATCCCAGGAACTGGAAATACCTATGATGTTCAGGCAATGCATCGTTTTAGTGCAGAAGCACTTGATTCACTAACCCCTGGACCTTATCAGGTTTCATTTGATGCAAGAACATCAGAAGGAACACAGGAAGTACACTTATTCTTTGGTGAAGTTGGTGGTGGTTGGGCAAGATATTTCCCTGAAGCCGGTTCTGGTCGTATCAATGTAGATACCGAAATGAAAACCTATGTTTTAGAAACGGCAATTGAAACTACTTATGAAGTAATGCAGATTGGTTTCGAAGCAAATTATGCTGCGGGTGATTTTATCTTTGACAATCTTGTTGTTAGCAAAATCAATGATGTTGTACCTGATGCGCCAGAAGTTACCTTATCTACAGAAAACGGTGTTGTTACTATTTCAGTTACTGACAATGGTGCAGCTTCCTATAGCGTATTTTTTGCGGATACTGCTTTCACAGCAATTACTGGAGGTGCACTAGTGGCAACTCTTAATGCTGAAAACGGCTTCACTGCAACCCATACAACTATGGCACCGCATCCTGACTTAGTTACCAGTTTCGATGCATACTACGGTGTAGTTGCACGTTCAGAAAAAGGTACTGCGAGTGAAATGACCGCAGATATGATCAATACAGAAATGTCGGTTCGTGAGAACTACATTGTTGAATTAAGCGAAGATGCGGTTAATGCTGTTGCTGGAGCTCTTGAAACTGGTGTTGTACCAGATGCGTCTGTATTAGGTGCTTTTTTCCCAGCTGATTACAAGCCATTTGAAATCAATACCTCTAACTTGAGAGTTGAGGGCAGTGCTGGTGAGACTAATGAAGATATTTCTGCAAAGTTCTGGATTGGATTTGAAAGCTTCACTGGTGCAGACCTTATGGTATTCTATGCTGAAGTTATGGACGATATTCTAGTGCCAACACCGGAAGCTTCTGGTACTGGTGGTGGATGGAATTTTGACAGTTGGGAAGCTGGTATTGGTACCTATGAGCCAGCTTCTTTAATCACAGGTTCAGATCACCAAAGCTTTGAATCTGGTGATGAGCCCGATTACCAATTAAGAGCTGGATTTATGACTCAGAGAGCCCCTTACATCATGGCATGGGATGGTGATAGCGGAACTCCAGGTTACAACCAAGAAGTGGGTAATTCAGCAACTATAGGTGATAGTTCACAAGCAGGAATGTATCGTCTACTTACTGTACTTAGTACCATTGAATTTAGTGGTGTCAATACAGGTGCCAAAGATTTCGATTTCCCTACTGGTACGGGTGTAACAACTATTCCTTTACAGTTGGCTATTAATGACAATGATGGTACTGCTCGGGATGCTCAGTACGCTTGGTCTTCTAAGAGTACTTCTCAATGGTGGAATACTCCATCTGATTGGGAAGTAGTAGCTTTGGTTGGTGCGGATGCAACTTACTCTGTATCGAACGAAGAAGAGGTAGTTGAGCAACCTACCAACTATAAGTTAGAGCAAAACTATCCTAACCCATTCAACCCTAGCACTACTATTCAGTTCAGCCTTGCCGCTGCACAAGATGTGACTTTAGAGGTTTATAACATGTTAGGACAAAAAGTGGCTACACTAATACAAGGTGAAACACTTTCAGCTGGTAACCATACCCAGAAGTTTGACGCTTCAGCACTTTCGTCTGGTATGTATGTGTACAGAATTAGCACGCCTAACTTTGTACAATCAAGAACTATGATGCTAATCAAATAAAATTAGCGAGTTAATTACGTAATTATTAGGGTGCAACTATTTACAAAAATGGTTGCACCCTATTTTTAATCCATACATCTATGTGTAAAAGATTCATTAGTTGGTTAAACGTAGTAGCAGTTATTCTAATCATTGGAAGTACGTCGCTACAAGCAGGGACAAAAGGTAAAGTATCGGGTACGGTTATTGATGAATTTGGGGAAACTCTAGTGGGCGTTCAGGTTTTTATAGAAGGAACCACAAAGGGTACAGTTACCGACGAAAATGGGAAATATTCGATAATAAATTTAGATCCAGGAACCTATACTGTAGTTTTTAGATACATAGGGTTTGCCACTGTTAAAGTGGAAAAAGTACAGGTTATTGTTGATAAGACCACAACGGTCGATGCTACATTAGTAGAAGAGGCCATAGAAGGCCAAGAAATTATCGTGACTGCGGAGCGTCCAATAGTAGAGAAAGACAGAACGACAACTACTTCCTATGTGACCGCAGAGCAGTTAGAAAATCTTCCTTTGGTTAGCTTGTCAGAGGCCATTAACCAGCAGGCAGGTATTGTAGATGGACATTTCAGAGGAGGGAGACAAGGAGAAGTATCTTATTTAGTAAATGGTGTCCCAATTAATAACGCATTCAATAACAGTGCGTCATTTGATGTGGAGCAAAACATGGTTTCCTCATTAGAAGTTATTAGTGGAGTATTCAACGCAGAGTATGGACAAGCTCTTAGTGGGGTCGTAAATATCGTTACCAAAGGTGTCACTCCCGAGTGGTCAGGTAGTTTTCTAGGCTATGCAGGTAGAATCGCAAGTAATCGGGAAATAGAATTTGTAACGCGTAACACCGACCAAACCATATTTCTTAGTGCCAACGACTTTTCAAACCAAAAAATTTCATACTCTGAAGCAGCGCCTACTATAGGTGACCAAGATTATCAAGTATCTCTAGGTGGGCCAATCATAAAAGATAAGCTAAGTATTCAAAGTACTTTACGTTTTGTTAAATACGATGGGCATCTAATTGGACGTGATTTATTCCGACCTAGTGATGTTCAAAGTCCGAATATACGTTCTGGAGCCAATCCGAATTCATGGTTAATCCAAGCATCGGGAGATGGTGAGTTCGAGTCGTTAAACCGTCAAGAAAGATTGTCTTTAAACAGTTCATTTGTGTATGAAATAAACAGTCGTTTAAAACTGGATTATAACTTGTTCTATCAGTTTGGTGATGGTAAAAATTACAATCATGGATATAAGTACAATCCAGCAGGTATAAATCCTTATTATTTTTCTAACCAAACACATATTGTTGGACTGAGATATACTATGGGTGATAATGCATTTGCTAACTTATCCTACAGTTATTTAGATGATCAGAGTGAGAGTTATTTATACGATGATGTCTCAACACAGGGTGATTTGGATGAACGATATGTACAGCCTTCTCAGGGTTCTCAGCAGGGCGCTTATGCTTTTGCTATGGGTGGAAATGATTTGTATTCGAGTCAAGAAATCACAAAGTCTCAGACAATTGTAGCTGATTATACAAATCAACTTAATAATACTGTTTTGTGGAAATCAGGTGTAAGTGCCCGTTTCCACAGCCTAGATAATGAGAGTTTTGGAATTAGTGTAAACCAGGCAACTCAACGAGCTTTTAGATCTACCGATCCTTCGGCAAACAATAGTTTAGAAGTTAACCCATGGGAAGTTGCTGGATATTCCCAAGTAAAACTGGAATTTGATAACCTTATCGTTAATGCTGGTTTACGATTTGACTACTTTGAACCAGATTTTGTGGTACCAGTGGATTTATCCCAGTTTAACGAACTAGAAATATTGGATACTGAGACTGGCCAAATGGTATCTAATCGTAAAGAAGCCGATCCGACTTACCAGATTAGTCCTAGACTTGGGGTCGCTTTCCCGATTTCAGAAACAGGAGTTATGCGATTTTCCGCAGGGTTATTTTTCCAGACCCCACAGCTAAATCTATTGTACACAAATAATGAGTTTGACAGGCCACAGAGCGCGGCTAGTTACACCCTAGGAAATGCTAATCTTGAACCCGAGCGTACCTTGCAATTTGAAGTGGGTCTACAGCAAGGGTTATCTGAGAGCATGGGTATTGATTTGACCGTCTTCTCAAAAGATATACGAGAGTTATCGGGTCAAACGGCTGTACGAGGAAGTATTGGAGTGCCTGTAGGACGTTTAGAAAATATTGATTACGGAACCGTTAAAGGATTTACTTTGTCACTTTTTGAGCGGGGTAAAGGCCAGTTATCCTGGACCATAGATTATACGTTACAATTTGCTAGTGGTTCAGCTTCTAATCCAGCTGAGCGGTTTAACCGTTTTGTTACTAACTCTGAAGAAATTGTAAGCATTAACCGGCTAAATTGGGATCGTAGAAACGTATTAAACAACTCGTTTACTTGGAATAGCGATTTTGGTTTAACTCTTTCAGCAATTAACAGTTTGCAATCAGGTAACCCTTACACCTCTGAGCGTAATAATATTACCTCGTTGACTCCTAATAACGAGGATACCCCGACTTGGTTTAATTCAGATTTACGAGCATACTACAAACCACCACAATTAGTACATAATATCGAGTTTTTTGTGCAGGTTGATAATGTGTTCGACTCAGCTCCTCATTATGGTATCTATGTCGACACGGGTTTGGCTAATGAGTCTACAGAGTTGCAGCGACTAGTCAATGCGGGTACTAGACCAGGGGGACTGAACACTCTTAACGAGTATTATATAGATCAATCTCGTAGAGGAGCTCCTCGATCCGTTAAAGTTGGATTAAGTTATAAATTTTAAAATAGGCTGAACGAATGATTAAGCGGTTTAAAACAGCAGTATGTTTATTGCTTTTCTTAGCACCCTCTAGTGGGCTTTTCGCACAACAGACAATTCCCGATTCCCTAAACGGTGTGGTTTATCGAGGAGCTTTTGATAATGTAGCCCGTGGAGTAATTGATGGTAACCTAATTGAAACCAATTTCCGGAACCACGGGGAGCTTTCCAGATGGAATGACTTGCCTTGGGGAGTGTGGCCTAGAGGAGTAGGTGGGCGACATATTGATGGTATTGGAGTGGTAGTTTCAGCTTATGTAGACGGGGTTAGTTCTGACCGGGTTGAAACTTTACAAGATTACATCGATATCATAAATGATCCTAATTTTGCACCCGATACAACTCTTAATCCGGTCATTATTAACTACCGGGAGGCAGGTGCACGTACTAGCCCTTACAATGGAGATTTATGGGGATGGTTACCCTTACCAGGTTTCAATAATGACAATCGTATAGATCCGGTTACTTTAGCCTCAGCTCCTGTACCAGCACTTTCCAACGATACAGAGAGTTGGCCAGATTTTTGGCCTGACCGTTTAGCTGAGGATGCTTCTGGATGGCCGGGTACTTGGAATGGTCGTGATGGCCGTTTTCCAAGTTCCGATTTGGAGTCCTATTATGTGATGGACGATTTTTCAGATTACGAGTATGCGGTAGGTATAGAAACCGATGGCCCACATTCAGGTTTTGGGGTATACTACCCAAGTCCTGAGGAAGACCCATCTATGGGCGGATTGGGATTGCAAACTCAAATCAGACTCTTCCAATGGGCTAATATTCTTGCCGAAGATGCTATGTTTATTATCTACCGGATCACCAATAAAAGTGAAAAAGATCAAACACGATTATTTTTCTCTCAGATTGTGGATTACGGTTTAGGACAAGATGAGCAAGATGATAATGCCTCTTATGATCCCTTTCTAGATGTAGTATATGGTTGGGATACCGATGGTTTAGCAGATCCAACCAACGCCGGTGAGTCGCGCTATGAATTAGGATACGCTGGCTTCGCTTTTTTGGAATCCCCGGCTAATGATGCCAACGGACTGGATGATGATCAGGATGGTATTGTGGATGAATCCAGATTCCTAGAAAATTATTTGGTATTGAGCAGTCAGGAAGAGATCGACAATTATGTGACTGGGAATTACGATGTAACTCAATTTGAACTGTTCTACGGTGAAAGCTATGATCAACGTCCAGCCTATAAAGAGGGGATATGGTATACCACCGATGAAAATTTAGATTGGATCGGCTTCAAAGACAACAATAATAATGGTATTTGGGATATTGGGGAACCGTTGAATAACGATGTCGGTGCCGATGGTCTTGGTCCATTTGATTTAAACTATCCTGGTCCGGATACTGGAGAAGGGGATGGTTTGCCAACCAATGGAGAACCAAATTACAACGAATTAGATGTAGATGAATCGGATCAAATCGGTCTAACTGGTTTTGATTTGAATACCCGTCCGTTCTACGAGAGTGGAGATAATCTACGTGATGACACTTGGTTATTTACTCGAATTGCAGCTACATTATTTTCTAACCCCGATTATATAGAACCATCAACTGTTGTTGCCAATGAACCTTTTATCCTCTTTACATCTGGGGAAGTAGAATTATTCTCAGAGAACAAAGTAGATGCAAAATCTACTGATTTCTTTTCTACTGCTTGGATATTTGGTAATGATGAAGGTGATTTCTTCAAAAATCGTAGAACGGTACAAAATATTTATAACGCCGATTATAATTTTGCGCAACCACCAATAATGCCCACCTTAACCGCTGTAACAGGTGATGAACAGGTAGTGCTTTCTTGGGATACTCTATCAGTAAATAGTTTTGATCGTTTTTTACAAGACTTCGATTTTGAGGGTTACAAGCTCTACAAAGGTACCAATAACCTGCTTAGCGACTCTCGAACGATATCCGATGTCAATGGGACTCCAACTTTTTACCAACCTATCGCCCAGTGGGATTTGGACAATGATGTATCTGGAACCATTCGTGTATTAGAAGGAGATGCTGTCTACAACCTGGGTAGCAATACTGGACTAGAGTTTTATTATGTAGATAATGATGTCACTAACGGAAAACTCTACTATTATGCTCTAGTAGCGTATGATAGAGGTATTTCATCTTCTGGTGGTGATGATCCCGGGATAGACCCGCAAGAGAATACCTTTCGTGTTTCCTTGAACGGAGCAGGAGCCGTAGTAGGAACCTCTATAAACGCTGCAGCTGTTATTCCAACCACTAACCCAGCAGGCTTTGTTGGAGGTGGAACGGATTCAGACTTATCAAAGGTAACCGAAGGCACAGGGACGGGATCGGCATCTATTAGTGTAGCTGTAGAAGAATTAGTAGATGATACTAAGCTTTATGAGGTGGTTTTTACAGACTCTGCCTCTGATATTGGAATTCAACGTGTAACCACTACGTATGAAATTCGAGAAGTAGGTGGAAATGCACTAGTTAGTTCTACACCTTTTTCTCCCTCTTCCAAAATTGTGGACGGCTTCATTGTGAACTTCGACAATGACAATCCAGGAAATATTATTCCAACCAAAACGGGTTGGATTGCCAATGAAGGTCAAGAAAATGAGTTGTTTAATCTTGACCCCACGGAATTAGATGGTATTTCTACCAATTGGGAACTTGCTATTACACCGGATAGAAATGGAGATTTAACCAACTTTATTCGAACGGATCATGATTATGAAGTTTACTTCGTGAATCCAGAGGATAGTACCTACCGCCCACCATTATTATTTGGAGCAGGTTTTAGTCGCTTCGAGATACCCATCTTCGCTCGCAATCTAATTACGGGCAAACAAGCAGACCTATTCATTTCAGATACGGATGAAAATGGTGAGTTAAACTCTGGTGATATTTTATTTTTGGCCGAAAGAGACGAACGAAATCGGGTTAAGTATAGATTTATGATCAACATTCTAGACAATGGTGGTACCGAGGACGTTGCACCCTCACCCGGTGATAAGTTTAGAATATCTACTACCCGACCATTTGGTAGAGATGATAGATTCCAATTCACCATGAGAAAGCAGACCGTGGATACTGAACTTGCAAAAGAATCAATGGAAGATATATTTGTAGCTCCGAATCCCTATCTAGGTGCTGCTTCTTGGGAGCGTAAAAGCGGATCTATAGGTCGCGGTGAACGGAAAATTGAATTCTTCAATCTGCCCCGGAAATGTACTATTAGAATTTTTAATGTACGTGGTGAGTTAGTTAGAACCCTGGAGCATGATGGGGCGTTTAATGACGGATCTATTTCATGGGATTTACGTTCTAACGATAGTGAAGACATAGCGTATGGTATTTATTTCTACCATGTTGAGGCACCAGGTATTGGTGAATACGTCGATAAATTTGCGATAATTAAGTAGAGGTAGCTAAAGGAAACAATCATGAAGAAAACAATCATACTTACTCTTACTGCCTTAGTATTCACAGCTAGCAGTCTATTTGCCCAATCAGGACAAGAAAGTCGAGTAGCTACTACTGCAGCACCATTTTTGACCTTAGGGGTTGGCGCAAAAGGAGCTGCTTTAGGAAACGCAAACTCAGTGTACGTCTCTGGTGCCGAAGCTT
>Ga0181606_10001421_pt1 | contig 21093 bp, 20 predicted proteins | sample 041ome_10_FD_132994 | JGI IMG/M metagenome (GOLD analysis project Ga0181606, IMG submission 132994) | Coastal salt marsh microbial communities from the Groves Creek Marsh, Skidaway Island, Georgia - 041412US metaG (megahit assembly) | ecosystem: Environmental > Aquatic > Marine > Intertidal... | reverse complement strand
GCTAGCGTTGTCGACTGATGATTTTATTACTTGTAGATACCGATAAGTGGTTGCCTTGCTGTAAGGGTTTTGCTAGAAGCCCTCAACCAGAGTAGCTTGCGCTGCCGCGAGGCGGCTTGGCGTGAGCGCGCATTGGGATAGGCATAACCTAATAAATTAGAACTTGAATTGGCAGCTATCAATGGCTAAAGTGTCACCCGCACAATTTGTAAGGCAGGTTCGCCAAGAGGTATCGCGTATCTCTTGGGCTTCGCGTCGCGAAACCGGTACCGCTACATTGACTGTGTTCATAATGGTTGCCGTAGCCGCGGTGTTTTTTCTGCTGGTTGATATGGTGCTGTCTAATGTTGTCCAGTTCGTTCTTGGCCTTGGTAGCTAAGAGCGTGCAGGACGTTTGTCGTTTCGGAATACCGGAACTGATTGGGAAAGAGTGGTAATGGCCAAGCGCTGGTATGTTCTGCACGTCTTCTCAGGCTCTGAGAAAAAGGTCGCCCAGTCGATTCGTGAGCAAGCGGCGGCGAATGGGCTCGAAGACCAAATCGAAGACGTGATGGTGCCAACCGAAAATGTGGTTGAGGTAAAGCGTGGCGTGCGGGTAGAAGGCGAGCGCAAGTTTTTCCCCGGCTATATTCTGGTTAAGCTAGAGCTGAGCGATGAAGCCTGGCAGTTGGTGACAAGTCAGCCGCGCGTCACCGGGTTTTTGGGTGGCAAAGGCAAGCCTGTGCCAATCACCAATAATGAGGCTGAGCGTCTGATACGCCAGATGAGTGAGGGTGTAGAGCGTCCACGTTCAACAATCACCTTTGACGTTGGCGAACAGGTGCGGGTGTCTGATGGGCCGTTTGCGTCATTTAATGGATACGTCGAAGAGGCTGATGATGATAAAGCGCGTTTGAAAGTCGCGGTATCTATCTTTGGCCGGTCAACCCCGGTTGAGCTGGAATACAGCCAGGTCGAAAAGGTCTAAATGTAAAGTGCCGCCAAAGCGGTTGTTAAAACGGATAGTGCGCCAAATTTAAACCGGCGTTCACTACGTCAAGGAAGAACGAAGATGGCAAAGAAGATTCAAGGTTACATCAAACTGAACATCCCGGCGGGCGCTGCGAATCCATCGCCGCCAGTTGGTCCGGCGCTTGGTCAGCGTGGTGTGAATATCATGGAATTCTGTAAGGCGTTCAATGCCGCGACAGATTCTATGGAAAAGAACATGCCGGTGCCAGTGGTGATCACAGTGTATCAGGACAAGTCTTTTTCTTTTGTCACAAAGACAGCGCCGGTCAGCTACTTCCTCAAAAAAGCAGCTGGTCTTTCTAGCGGTTCAAAAGAGCCGGGCCGCTCGGTTGCTGGAAAAGTTACGATGGCGCAGGTGCGTGAAATTGCCAATGCAAAAATGGGCGACATGAACGCGGTTGATGCCGAAGGTGCAATGCAAATGGTTGTGGGCTCAGCCCGTTCCATGGGCCTCGAAGTGGTGGAGGGCTAATTAGATGGCTAGAACAAGCAAAAAACTTAAAGCAGCTTACGAAGCTGTTGACCGCAATAAAGCCTATGCGCTGGCCGATGCCGTGGCACTGGTCAAAAGCAACGCCAAAGCAAAATTTGATGAAACCATCGAAATTGCAATGAATTTGGGTGTTGACCCGCGTCACGCTGATCAAATGGTCCGCGGTGTTGTGGCTATGCCAAATGGCACCGGCAAGACCATGCGTGTTGCGGTTTTTGCAAAAGATGCAAAGGCTGATGAAGCCAAAGCTGCTGGCGCCGATTTGGTTGGTGCCGACGATCTGGCTGAAGCCATTCAAAATGGCGAATCTGGTTTTGACCGGGTGATTGCTACACCTGATATGATGGGTGTTGTGGGCCGTCTCGGTAAAGTTTTGGGACCACGTGGCCTGATGCCAAACCCAAAATTGGGTACGGTTACGGCTGATGTTGCGGCGGCTGTCGCGGCAGCGAAAGCTGGCGAGGTGCAGTACCGCGCAGAAAAAGCTGGTGTTGTGCATGCTGGCATTGGTAAAGCCAGCTTTGACGAAGGCAAAATCGTTGAAAATGCGACGGCCTTTATTGATGCTGTCCGCAAGGCACGGCCAACCGGTGCCAAAGGCCAATATATCAAAAAAATCACCCTTAGCTCTACCATGAGCGCCGGGGTATTTGTCGAAGACGTCGCGTAACTAACGGCGTTAACGTCACTGAATTTTTTAGCCAGAAGATCGGCTGAAGAACAGGGGTGGTTGTACAAAGCAACGACCCCGCACCTGTCCAAGACTACGGGTATCTGGCCACAAGCCATGTGTAATATCCTGTAATAGACGGGGAGCAAAAGCAGAATTTCTGCTTGAACTTCTTATGGGCAGGCCAGCGGACTAACGGTTTTATGCGTTAGTCTATTTTGCAACTGGGGTAGTGTTGGCAAGTGCCGCACACACCCTAACCAGAGCGGAGACGATCGGTGAACAGAACAGAAAAAGCCGAACTGATCGAAACGCTGCAATCGACCTTTAATGCGTCATCAACTGTTGTTGTGGCGCATCAGGTCGGTATGACCGTTGCGGAAAGCGGTGACCTGCGTCAAAAGATGCGGGATGCCGGTGCTGGCTTTAAGGTAACCAAGAATAGGATTGCCAAGCTAGCGCTTAAAGGCACGCGTTACGAAGATCTTGACAGTATCTTTACCGGACCAACTGTTGTTGGCACATCGCAAGACCCGGTAGCGGCTGCCAAGACCCTCGTAGATTACGCCAAGGGAAATCCAAAAATCACCATCATCGGCGGCAGCATGGACGGGAAAATTCTCGACAAAGCTGGCGTTGAAGCATTGGCGAAAATGCCTTCTCTTGACGAATTGCGTGGCAGAATTGTCGGGCTTGTACAAGCGCCGGCAGCCAAGATTGCACGGGTCGTGCAGGCTCCGGCCGGCAAGATCGCACGTGTTATCAAGGCCCGCGAAGACCAATTGCAGCAGGGGTCATAAAACCCCGATCAGAAGTTCAAGCCTTTTAATGGAGACTATATAATGGCTGATATCGAAAAAATCGCAGAAGACCTCTCTAACTTGACTGTTCTTGAAGCAGCAGAACTGGCAACTTTGCTTGAGGAAAAGTGGGGCGTTTCAGCTGCCGCTGCTCCAATGGCGATGGCTATGCCAGCCGGTGGCGGTGACGCCGGCGGTGCGGCTGAAGAACAGTCAGAATTTGATGTGATTCTGGCCAGCGCTGGCGCATCAAAGATCAACGTCATTAAGGAAGTACGGAGCATCACAGGTCTTGGCCTCAAGGAAGCCAAGGATCTTGTTGAAGGTGCACCAAAGGCCGTCAAAGAAGGCGTGTCTAAGGACGAAGCCGAGCAGATTAAAGCAAAGCTGGAAGAAGCTGGCGCAACTGTTGAAGTTAAGTAACTTGACAGTTCAGCTTGATTTGAAAGCGATCTAAAAATTGTAGCACCGGGCGGTTTTGGCTGTCCGGTGCGCAGTCGTTTAATTGTCGGCAATAACCACGCCGACACAAGTTACCGTGTCTGCATCTGGCCAATAGATGCGCAACACTGAATTTGATGAGGGATCTTCTAATGGCATCGCATGTAAGCACTCTTGACAGTCGCAAACGGGTACGTCGCACATTTGGGCAGCTTGAAGAAGTGACCCCAATGCCGAACCTAATTGACGTGCAGCGTTCAAGCTATGACACCTTTTTGCAAATAGGTGTGCTACCGCATGAGCGCACAGATCATGGTCTGCAGGAAACCTTCAAGTCAGTGTTTCCAATTGGCGATTTTGCCGGGCGTTCGGTTTTAGAGTTCGTGTCTTATGATCTTGAAACACCAAAATATGATGTCGAAGAATGCCAACAGCGCGGTTTGACGTATGCGTCACCGTTGCGGGTCACGTTGCGGCTTGTTGTCTGGGAAGAAAATGAAGACACCGGCTCACGCTCTATCCGTGATATCAAGGAACAAGATGTGTATATGGGCGACATGCCTCTGATGACATCAAACGGTACCTTTATCGTCAATGGCACAGAACGAGTGATCGTCTCACAGATGCACCGTTCGCCGGGCGTGTTTTTTGACCATGATCGTGGTAAGACCCATGCATCTGGCAAATTTCTGTTTGCCGCGCGGGTGATCCCTTACCGTGGGTCGTGGCTCGATTTCGAATTTGATGCAAAAGATATTCTGAACGTGCGGATTGACCGCAAGCGTAAGTTGCCAGCAACGACCTTTATGATGGCCTTGCCGGATCTGGAATCAGAAGCCTATTTGGATAAATGTGCGGCGGATGGCGTCGATGTTGATCCTGCCAAAATTAACGGTATGAGCCGTGAAGAAATTTTGGGGTATTTTTATCAGACCGTGTCCTACAGCCGCAAAGGTGATGGCTGGCAGTATGATTTTGACGTTGACGCCCTAAAGGGTAGCAAGCTTATCCGTGATCTGGTTGATGCAAAAACCAAAGAAGTGATTGCGACGGCCGGCACTAAGATGACCCCACGCTCGCTCAAAAAGCTTGCCGAATCTGGCGTGAAGTCGATTTTTGTGACAGATAATGATTTGCTTGGGCGTTTTGTCGCTGAGGATGTCGTGAATATGTCAACTGGCGAGGTTTATGCCGAAGCCGGTGATGAGCTGAGCGAGGATATGCTCGCCAAGCTAGCCGAAAATGGTGTGAAGGATTTGAATATCCTGTTCATTGATAATGTCAGCTATGGCCCGTATCTGCGCAATACGCTGGCGGCTGATCGTAACAATTCGCGTGAAGATGCGCTGGTTGATATTTATCGGGTCATGCGCCCTGGTGAGCCGCCAACATTGGAAAGCTCGCACGCGTTGTTCCAAAGCCTATTCTTTAACAGCGACCGCTATGATCTGTCGTCGGTTGGCCGGGTGAAGATGAACTCGCGTCTCGAACTTGAAACCGATGATAATTTGCGGGTGCTACGCAAAGCCGATGTGATGGCAGTTTTGAAAGTGCTTGTTGGCCTCAAAGACGGGCATGGCGAAATTGACGATATTGACCATCTTGGCAACCGTCGGGTGCGCTCGGTTGGGGAGTTGATGGAAAATCAATACCGTATCGGGTTGCTGCGGATGGAACGCGCCATTCGTGAGCGTATGGGCTCGGTTGAAATTGATACTGTGATGCCGGCAGATTTGATTAACGCAAAACCAGCGGCGGCTGCGGTGCGTGAATTCTTTGGTTCATCTCAATTGTCACAATTTATGGACCAGACCAATCCGCTGTCAGAAATCACCCACAAACGCCGGGTCTCGGCACTTGGACCGGGCGGTTTGACGCGGGAACGGGCTGGGTTTGAGGTCCGTGACGTTCACCCAACGCACTATGGTCGTATCTGTCCTATTGAGACACCGGAAGGGCCAAATATTGGCTTGATCAATTCACTGGCAACACACGCCAAGATCAACCGTTATGGCTTTATTGAAACACCTTACCGGAAAGTTGTTGACGGCAAAGTCACCAACGAGGTGCGTTATATTTCGGCAATGGAAGAGGGCCGCTATACAATTGCCCAGGCCAATGCGGAACTGGATAAAAACAATAAATTTATTGGTGAACTTATCCCGGTACGCCGGGCCGGTGATATTGGTTTGGCGCGGCCAACTGATATTGAATTAATGGATGTGTCGCCAAAACAGCTGGTTTCGGTAGCCGCAGCGCTTATTCCATTTTTGGAAAATGATGATGCGAACCGGGCATTGATGGGGTCAAACATGCAGCGTCAGGCGGTGCCATTGCTGCGTGCCGAAGCGCCGATTGTTGGCACCGGTATGGAAGCGCGTGTTGCGCGCGATTCTGGTGTGACCATTGTGGCGCGCCGGGCCGGTGTTATTGATCAGGTGGACGCTACCCGTATCGTTGTGCGGGCAAGTGAAGAAACTGATGAAAATGTATCACCAGTTGATATTTACAGCCTGCTTAAATTCCAGCGGTCAAACCAAAATACAACGGTTAATCAGCGGCCATTGGTTAAGGTGGGAGACACCGTGCGCCGTGGCGACATCATTGCTGATGGTCCATCAACTGAAGATGGGGAGTTGGCACTTGGCCGTAATGTGCTTGTCGCCTTTATGCCATGGAACGGCTATAACTTTGAGGATTCCATCCTGATCTCTGAGCGCATTGTTCGTGACGATGTGTTCACCTCAATTCATATCGAAGAATATGAGATCATGGCGCGGGATACCAAACTTGGTCAGGAAGAAATTACCCGCGATATTCCAAATGTGGGTGAAGAAGCTCTGAAAAACCTTGATGAGGCCGGCATTGTTTATGTTGGGGCCGAAGTTGGGCCAGGCGATATTTTGGTTGGCAAGGTGACGCCAAAGGGCGAATCACCAATGACCCCCGAAGAAAAGCTGTTGCGTGCGATCTTTGGCGAAAAGGCATCTGATGTCCGTGACACCTCGCTGAAATTACCACCAGGTGGGTCTGGCACCATCGTTGAGGTGCGGGTGTTCTCGCGCCGCGGCGTTGAAAAGGACGAACGAGCCTTGGCTATTGACCGCGCGGAAATCGACCGGCTTGGCAAAGACCGTAATGACGAACGGGCTATTTTGGAACGCGGGTTTTATGGCCGTATGGCAGAGTTGTTTGCCGGGCAAACCATTGCTACTGGGCCAAAGGGCATTAAAGCTGGCACCAAAATTGACACAGTAATGCTCGATGAATTGCCAAAGTCACAATGGCAGCAAATCGCTGTTAAAGACGATGATGTGCAGAAACTTGTTGAAGCGCAAATCGCCGACTTTGAAAGCGCTGTTGCGGCATTGCAGGCCCGCTTTAATGACAAGGTTGATAAGTTGCAGGGCGGCGATGAATTGCTGCCAGGCGTTATGAAGATGGTCAAAGTCTTTGTGGCGGTGAAACGCAAGCTCCAGCCAGGTGATAAAATGGCTGGCCGTCATGGTAACAAAGGGGTGATTTCTCGCATCGTGCCGATGGAAGATATGCCGTATCTTGAAGACGGTACGCCGGTCGACATCGTGCTGAACCCGCTCGGGGTGCCATCGCGAATGAATGTGGGGCAGATCCTTGAAACCCATCTGGGGTGGGCCGCACGCGGTCTTGGCGCGCAAGTTGGCGCGGCTGCTGAGGCGGCCCGTGCCAAAGCCGACACCAAGCCATTGCGCAAATTGCTTGGCGAAATATATAGCCAAGAACAATTTGACGGCGAACTCGCGGTGATGGATGACGACCAAATCATCGAGCAGGCCAGCATCCTATCGCGTGGTGTGCCGATGGGAACACCGGTATTTGATGGCGCGCGTGAAGCTGATGTTCTGGCCTTGCTGGAAAAAGCTGGTCTCAGCAAAACCGGTCAGGAATGGCTAACAGATGGCCGCACCGGTGAAGTGTTCGACCGGCCGGTAACGGTTGGCTATATCTACATGCTGAAACTGCACCATTTGGTTGACGACAAAATCCATGCGCGGTCAATTGGTCCGTACTCGCTGGTTACCCAGCAGCCACTTGGCGGTAAAGCGCAATTTGGTGGTCAGCGTTTTGGTGAGATGGAAGTGTGGGCGCTCGAAGCTTATGGCGCTGCCTATACATTGCAGGAAATGCTTACCGTCAAATCGGACGATGTCTCGGGCCGTACCAAGGTTTATGAGTCAATCGTGCGCGGCGATGATGATTTTGAGTCTGGCATTCCTGAATCATTCAACGTTCTTGTCAAAGAGCTGCGCTCACTTGGCCTGAATGTCGATCTTCATGAGGCTGAATATTAAATCAATGATACCTGTCAGGTGCGGCACCGTCGGCCTGACAGATTTGTTTCACATTAATACGACTCACACGACACCAACAGATGTTGGGGAGATAAATAGATGAACGATTTGATGAATCCTTTCGGCCAGTCACAAGGCCCACAGAGCTTTGACAAGATCAGGATTTCGATTGCTGCACCAGAACGTATCCGGTCGTGGTCATTTGGCGAGATCAAAAAGCCAGAAACCATCAATTATCGGACATTTAAGCCTGAAAAAGACGGCCTGTTCTGTGCCCGGATTTTCGGCCCAGTCCGCGATTATGAATGTCTGTGCGGCAAATATAAGCGCATGAAGTATCGCGGCATTATCTGTGAAAAATGTGGTGTTGAGGTCACCTTGTCAAAAGTGCGCCGCGAGCGCATGGGACATATCGAACTGGCGGCGCCGGTTGCGCATATCTGGTTCTTAAAATCATTGCCAAGCCGCATTGGTCTGTTGGTCGACATGACCCTGAAAGACCTAGAAAGAGTGCTGTATTTCGAAAATTTTGTGGTGATTGAGCCAGGCATGACGTCACTGACAAAAGGCCAGTTGCTCAGCGAAGAAGAATTTTACGATGCGCAAGAAGAATTTGGCGATGACGCCTTTGAAGCCAGCATTGGTGCTGAAGCGATTAAGAAAATTCTAGGCGACATTGACCTTGATGCCGAACGTGTGACAATCCGCACCGAATTGGCCGAAACCGGGTCTGAAGCCAAGCGCAAAAAATTGGTCAAGCGCTTAAAGCTGGTTGATTCGTTCCGCGAATCTGGCTGTCGTCCAGAATGGATGATTATGGATGTGGTGCCAGTGATCCCACCCGAACTGCGCCCGCTGGTGCCGCTTGATGGTGGCCGCTTTGCGACATCTGACCTGAATGACCTGTATCGCCGGGTGATTAACCGGAACAACCGTCTAAAGCGCCTCATTGAACTGCGCGCGCCTGACATTATCGTGCGTAACGAAAAGCGCATGCTGCAGGAATCAGTTGATGCGTTGTTTGATAATGGTCGACGTGGCCGGGTTATTAGCGGTGTCAATAAACGCCCGTTAAAGTCGCTTTCAGATATGCTGAAGGGCAAGCAGGGCCGTTTCCGGCAAAACCTGCTTGGCAAGCGTGTTGACTATTCTGGCCGATCAGTGATCGTTGTTGGCCCGGAATTGAAACTGCATCAATGCGGACTGCCAAAGAAAATGGCACTCGAATTGTTCAAGCCGTTTATCTATTCCAAGCTAGAACTGTATTCGCTTGCCAGCACAGTAAAAATGGCCAAGCGCATGGTTGAAAAAGAACGTCCTGAAGTGTGGGATATTCTTGAAGAGGTTATCCGCGAGCATCCGGTCATGTTGAACCGGGCGCCAACATTGCACCGTCTGGGCATTCAGGCATTTGAACCGGTGCTTGTTGAAGGTAAAGCCATTCAGCTGCATCCGTTGGTATGTACAGCCTTTAACGCTGACTTTGATGGTGACCAGATGGCGGTGCATGTGCCGCTGTCGTTGGAAGCCCAGCTCGAAGCGCGTGTTCTGATGATGTCAACAAACAACATTTTGAGCCCAGCTAACGGCAAGCCCATCATTGTGCCGTCACAGGATATCATTCTTGGCCTGTATTATATGTCGATGGAACGCGACAATGAAAAAGGCGAAGGCATGATTTTCTCTAATGTGCAGGAAATTTTGCTGGCACTTGGTAATGGCTCGGTCAGTCTGCATGCCAAAGTCAAAGCGCGCGTCCCAACCCGTGATACTGATGGGTCACGTATTCTCAAGGTGATCGAGACCACCCCGGGCCGCGCACAATTGGCAGATTTGTTGCCTGACAACCCGTCATGCTCATTCGAACTGGTCAACAAGCTGATGACGAAAAAGGAAGTCAGCGACGTGATTGATCACGTGTATCGTCATTGCGGCCAGAAAGACACGGTGATTTTCTGTGACCGCTTGATGGCGCTTGGGTTTGGACAGGCTTGTGACGCCGGCATTTCATTTGGCATTGCCGATTTGACAACACCTGAACTGAAAGAAAAATATGTCAATGAGGCTGAAGCCGAGGTTAAAACCTTTGAACAGCAATATTTGGACGGCCTAATCACACAAGGTGAAAAATACAACAAGGTGGTCGATGTTTGGTCACGTTGTTCAGACCTTGTTGCCGACGAGATGATGAAAGGTATTTCCACCGCCAAGGATGGTGAGCCAATCAACTCGGTATGGATGATGGCCCATTCTGGGGCGCGTGGTTCTGCGGCGCAGATCAAACAGCTTGCCGGTATGCGCGGGCTGATGGCAAAGCCATCTGGCGAGATTATCGAAACGCCAATCATATCTTCCTTTAAGGAAGGTTTGAATGTGTTGGAATATTTTAACTCAACACATGGCGCGCGAAAGGGCCTTGCCGACACCGCATTGAAGACTGCGAACTCTGGTTATCTTACCCGTCGTCTGGTCGATGTGGCGCAAGATTGCATCGTGACGATCGTCGATTGCGGCACCAATAATGGTCTAACCGTGCGTCCGGTAATGAACGGCAGTGATATTGTTGACCCGCTTTATGACCGGATCCTTGGCCGGGTATTGGCAGAAGACTTGGTCGACATGAAAACTGGCAATGTTTTGGTGGCGGCTGGTCAAATGGTCACCGAAGAACATGCCGCTATAATCGAGGCGTCTGGTGCCGATCAGGCAAAGATCCGGTCAGCCTTGTCATGCGAAGCCGACACCGGCATTTGCGCCAATTGCTATGGCCGTGATTTGGCACGTGGCACTGATGTGAATATTGGCGAGGCTGTGGGGGTTATTGCTGCACAGTCTATTGGGGAGCCGGGCACACAGCTTACAATGCGTACATTCCACGTTGGTGGCGCGGCGCAGCGTGGTGCCGAGCAATCTAATATCGAAGCTAGCATCGGCGGCAAAATCAAACTTGAAGATGCGTCTTTGGTGACTGACAAGACCGGTAACGAGATTGTCATGAGCCGTAACACCGAGCTGTTGATCATGGATGAGCAGGGCCGTGAACGTGCCCGTCACCGGTTGCCTTATGGCGGCAAGCTGTTTGTGTCAGAAGGCGAGGAAGTCGCGGCTGGCAAGGTGCTGATTGAATGGGATCCGTACACCATGCCGATCATCTCTGAGCTGAATGGTGTGGCCAATTATGTCGATCTGACGGAAGGTGTGTCGGTGCGTGAAATCACCGATGACGCCACTGGCATTTCCAGCCGTCAGGTTGTCGATTGGAAACAGGCCGCCGGTGGCAGTAACCTGCGTCCGCGCATTACCCTGCGTGATGCCAAGGGCGAGGTGTTGACTTTGACCAACGGTCTTGAGGCCCGTTACTTCCTGTCGGCTGGTTCAATTCTTTCGGTTGATAATGGTGCGACAGTGCAGGCCGGTGATGTGTTAGCGCGTATCCCGCGCGAATCATCAAAGACACGCGATATTACCGGTGGTTTGCCCCGGGTTGCCGAATTGTTTGAAGCCCGCCGTCCAAAAGATTTTGCGGTGATCGCTGAAGCCGAAGGCCGGGTTGAATTTGGCAATGACTATAAAGCCAAACGCCGCATTCGGGTGGTGCCTGTGGATGGTGATTTGGATGCCGTTGAATATCTGTTGCCAAAAGGCCGCCCGTTGGCGGTGAATGAAGATGATATTGTGCGTAAGGGCGACCTGCTTCTTGATGGCAGCCCAGTGCCGCATGATATCCTGAGCATTCTTGGTGTAGAGGCGTTGGCGGCTTATCTGGTCAAGGAAATCCAAGACGTTTACCGGTTGCAGGGTGTGAAGATCAATGACAAGCATATCGAAGTCATTGTTCGCCAGATGCTGCAAAAGGTAGAGGTTAGCGATGCAGCTGACAGCACCTTCTTGGTTGGCGAGCAGGTTGACCGTGAAGAGTTTGCCAAGGCCAACGCAGCGCTTGAATCTGAAGGGTTGCGTCTGGCGGTAGCTCAGCCGGTTCTGCTTGGTATCACCAAAGCGTCATTACAGACCAACAGCTTTATCTCTGCGGCATCATTCCAAGAGACCACAAGAGTCCTGACCGAGGCAGCGGTAAGCGGCAAAGAGGACACGCTTGATGGCTTGAAAGAGAATGTCATCGTTGGACGGCTGATTCCCGCCGGCACCGGCGCGGTGATGAATCGGTTGCGCCGCATTGCTGCAGACCGCGATAAAGCTATTGTTGCCCACCGTGCCGCCCAAGCTCCCGCGCTGGATGTACAGGATTCGGGGTTTGGCGCGGTTGAAGTAGAAGCTAACGACTAGCATTTGACCGCTAAAGTGGGCGAATCTAGCGGTCAAACAAAAAAAATGCCGATAACGGGCGGTGAGGCGTAAAAAGCGCTTGACCGTTCGGTCTGCAAAAAATAGTATCCGGCAACCTTTTAGATATAGGTGGTGGTTCAGGAGCGCAAACGCTCAACTCGGACCAGACGCTATGTCAGCATATTAGGTGACGAAAATTAGGCTCCGTTAGTGGAGAGGGATGGGTGTTTTGCTCACAAATGGCGAGCAAAATGGCCCTGTTGCACGTTAAGTGCGTATTGGTCGAGAAAAAAAGGGGCAGTAATGCCAACGATTAACCAGCTGATCCGTCACGGGCGCAAGCGTCCGGTAGCACGTACAAAAGTTCCTGCAATGGAAGCATGCCCACAAAAGCGTGGTGTATGCACCAGAGTGTACACAACCACCCCGAAAAAGCCGAACTCGGCGCTTCGTAAAGTGGCACGTGTACGCCTGACGAATGGGTTTGAAGTGTCCAGCTATATCCCTGGTGAGGGGCATAATCTGCAGGAACACTCTGTGGTATTGATTCGCGGCGGCCGTGTAAAGGATTTGCCGGGTGTTCGCTACCATATCATTCGCGGCACCTTAGACACCCAGGGCGTTGGCGATCGTCGCCAGCGGCGCTCTAAATATGGCGCTAAGCGTCCTAAGTAAGAAGAGGCACATATGTCACGTCGTCATAGAGCAGAAAAACGCCCGGTTCTTCCAGATCCGAAGTTTAAAGACACTGTTGTATCAAAGTTTATGTCTTGCCTGATGTTTGACGGCAAGCGCTCGGTTGCTGAAAAGATTGTCTATGGGGCGTTTGACCGCATCCAGCAGAAATCTGGCAATGAGCCGGTTAAGGTGTTTCATGATGCGCTTGAAAATGTTCGCCCGCATCTTGAAGTGCGCTCACGCCGGGTTGGTGGGGCAACCTATCAGGTGCCGGTTGAAGTGCGCTCTGAGCGCGCTCAGGCCTTGGCAATCCGCTGGTTAATCGACAGCTCGCGCAAGCGCGGCGAAACCACAATGATGGATCGCCTGTCAGGTGAGTTGATGGATGCCGCTAACAACCGTGGCAACGCGGTTAAAAAGCGTGAAGACACACATAAGATGGCTGAAGCAAACCGCGCTTTCTCTCATTATCGCTGGTAATTGGGAAAGTTGGAGTAGAACATGGCACGCGAATATTCTTTAGATCGGTACCGTAACTTTGGCATCATGGCCCACATTGATGCTGGCAAAACAACCGCTACCGAACGGGTTTTGTATTATACAGGCCGGTCTCACAAGATCGGTGAAGTCCATGACGGCAACGCGACCATGGACTGGATGGAGCAAGAACAAGAGCGCGGTATTACAATTACCTCAGCTGCCACAACCTGTTTTTGGTACCGCACCGAAAACGGTAAAGATCCATCAGGTGAGCATGGCAATGATCCTGAGGCCGCAAAGTTCCGTTTTAACATCATTGATACGCCAGGCCACGTTGACTTCACTATTGAGGTTGAGCGGTCTTTGGCTGTGCTTGATGGTGCGGTATGTGTTCTTGATGCCAATGCCGGTGTGGAGCCACAGACCGAAACCGTATGGCGTCAGGCGGACCGTTACAAAGTGCCGCGGATTGTTTTTGTCAATAAGATGGACAAGATTGGTGCCGATTTCTTCAATTGTGTTCACATGATCAAGGACCGTACCGGTGCGCAGCCCTTGCCCGTGCATCTCCCGATTGGGTCTGAAAATGAGTTTGCTGGTCTTATCAATCTTGTGACCATGCAAGAATGGGTTTGGGATTCAGAAGATCTTGGCGCGACTTGGCGGCTTTGTGATATCCGTCCAGAACTTGCCGGCAAAGCCGCTGAGATGCGCGCTGAGTTGATCGAGCTGATTGTTGAGCAGGACGACGATGTCATGGAAAAGTTCCTTGACGGTGAAGAGCCTGATGTAGCGACAATCCAGCGGTTGATCCGGAAAGGCACATTGAATATGTCTTTCGTTCCGGTTCTGTGTGGGTCAGCGTTTAAGAACAAAGGCGTGCAGCCGATGTTGAACGCCGTTATCGATTACTTGCCTGGCCCATTGGATGTTGCAGCTTATACTGGCTTTTTGCCAGATGATGAGACTGAAACACGTAACGTTGAGCGCCGTGCAAGTGACTCCGAGCCGTTCTCTGGCCTTGCATTTAAAATCATGAATGACCCATTTGTTGGTTCATTGACCTTTGTGCGTATCTATTCTGGTGTTTTAAAAAAGGGCGACAGCCTGCTCAATTCAACAAAAGGCAAGCGCGAGCGCGTTGGCCGGATGATGATGATGCATTCGAACAACCGTGAAGAAATCGAAGAAGCCTTTGCAGGCGACATCGTTGCACTTGCTGGTATGAAGGATAGCACCACGGGGAACACCTTGTGCGATCCAGCAAAGCCAGTCGTGCTTGAGACAATGACATTCCCAGATCCGGTTATCGAGATTGCGATTGAGCCAAAGACGAAAAATGACCAGGAAAAAATGGGTGCAGGGCTAGCGCGTCTGGCTGCTGAAGACCCATCTTTTCAGGTTAGCACCGACTTTGAATCAGGACAGACCATCATGCGTGGTATGGGCGAATTGCATCTTGATATTTTGGTTGATCGTCTGCGCCGCGAATTTAAGGTTGAAGCTAACATCGGTGCGCCGCAAGTGGCATATCGTGAAACCATCACCAAAGAAGTTGAAATTGACTACACCCACAAGAAGCAGTCTGGTGGTTCAGGTCAGTTTGCACGGGTTAAGATCCGGTTTGCGCCGCTGGCCGAGGGCAATTTTGCCTTTACCAACAAGGTTGTTGGTGGTTCGGTGCCTAAGGAATACATCCCGGGCGTTGAAAAGGGCATCGTGATGGCAAAGGAAACCGGCACTATTGCTGGGTTCCCAGTGATTGACTTTGAAGCTGAGCTTATTGATGGTGCAAGCCATGATGTTGACTCGTCGGTTCTGGCCTTTGAGATTGCAGGTCGCGCTGCTTTCCGTGAAGCCATGAACAAGGCAAGCCCGAAATTGCTTGAGCCAGTGATGAAGGTCGAGGTTATCACCCCAGAAGAATATATGGGCGATATCATCGGCGATCTGAACAGCCGGCGTGGTAACGTTGGTGGCATGACGCAGCGCGGTAATGCACGGGCGATTGATGCGATGGTGCCGCTTGCCAATATGTTTGGCTATATCAACACTTTGCGGTCAATGAGCCAAGGTCGCGCACAGTATTCGATGACTTTTGACCATTATGAACAAGTGCCTCAGGCGGTGGCTGATGAAGTCCGCGCCAAAATGGCCTAACCTAGTATTTTAAAGAACAGGAGATCAGATAGATGTCTAAGCAAAAGTTTGACCGGTCTAAGCCGCATGTGAACATTGGCACGATTGGCCACGTTGACCATGGTAAGACTTCACTGACCGCAGCGATTACCAAGGTTTTGGCAGAGACTGGTGGGGCTGAGTATTCAGCGTATGACCAGATTGACAAGGCGCCAGAAGAGCGCGCCCGCGGCATCACCATTTCAACAGCGCATGTTGAATATGAAACCGAAGCGCGGCATTACGCGCATGTTGATTGTCCTGGCCACGCCGACTATGTGAAGAACATGATCACCGGTGCCGCGCAGATGGATGGGGCGATTTTGGTTGTATCAGCCGCTGATGGTCCGATGCCACAAACCCGCGAGCATATTTTGTTGGCGCGTCAGGTTGGTGTTCCTGCGTTGTGCGTATTCATGAACAAGGTGGATCAGGTAGACGACGAAGAGTTGCTTGAGCTTGTTGAGATGGAAATTCGTGAACTGTTGTCATCATATGAGTTTCCTGGTGATGATATTCCGATCGTCCGCGGTTCAGCGTTGGCGGCATTGGAAGATAGCAATGAGACAATTGGTCGTGAAGCGATCAAGGCGTTGATGGCAGCTGTTGATGCTTATATTCCACAGCCAGAGCGTCCAAAAGATCAGCCATTCTTGATGCCGATTGAAGATGTGTTCTCAATTTCTGGTCGCGGTACGGTTGTGACTGGTCGTATTGAGCGTGGCATTGTGAATGTTGGTGAAGAGATTGAGATTGTTGGTCTGAAAGCCACCCAAAAGACCACCTGCACGGGCGTTGAGATGTTCCGCAAGTTGCTTGATCAGGGTGAGGCTGGCGATAATGTTGGTGTTCTGCTTCGTGGTACCAAGCGTGAAGATGTTGAGCGTGGTCAGGTTTTATGTAAGCCAGGTTCAATTGCACCTCATACAGAATTTAAGTGTGAAGCCTATGTTTTGACCAAGGATGAAGGCGGTCGTCACACACCATTCTTCTCAAACTATCGTCCACAGTTCTACTTCCGGACCACTGATGTGACCGGTTCAGTTGAATTGCCGGCTGGCACCGAAATGGTTATGCCTGGCGATAACATTGCGATGACCGTTACTTTGATCGCACCAATCGCGATGGATGAAGGCTTGCGCTTTGCGATCCGCGAAGGTGGCCGTACCGTCGGCGCCGGTGTGGTATCTGCGGTTGTTAAGTAACGGAATGTAAGATTATAGGGAGGGCGGTCATCGCCCTCCTTTGTGTATACCAGACGAGGTAAAGCAGTTATGGAAACCCAGAATATACGTATTCGGTTAAAGGCGTTTGATCACCGTATTCTTGATCAATCAACCACCGAGATCGTAAACACCGCCAAGCGTACAGGTGCCGAAGTCCGTGGGCCAATCCCGCTGCCGACCAATCTTCGTCGTATGACGGTTTTGCGCTCGCCGCACGTCAACAAGAAGAGCCGTGAGCAGTTTGAAATCCGTACGCACAAGCGTTTGTTAGATATTATTGACCCAACACCACAGACCGTGGACGCGCTGATGAAGCTCGACCTTGCAGCTGGTGTTGATGTTGAGATTAAGCTTTAGGTAAGGAACCAGAGTTATGCGTAGCGGCATTATCGCCCGTAAATTGGGCATGACCCGAGTATTTAATGACGCTGGCCACCATGTGCCAGTGACCGTTGTAAAGCTCGATGATGTGCAGGTCGTTGCAATTCGCAGCGCCGAAAAAGACGGTTACACCGCGCTACAGCTTGGCGCTGGTACTGCCAAGGCAAAAAACGTGTCGAAGCCGATGCGTGGTCACTTTGCCAAGGCGAATGTGTTGCCAAAGTCAAAGCTTGCTGAATTCCGGGTGAGCGAGGATGCGCTTTTGGATGTTGGCGCTGCGATTGCGCCAAGCCATTTCGTTGCGGGTCAGAAAGTAGACGTTATCGGCACCACCCAGGGTAAGGGTTTTGCCGGCGCTATGAAGCGGCATAATTTTGGTGGTTTGCGGGCATCGCACGGTGTATCTGTATCGCACCGGTCACATGGCTCAACTGGCCAGTGTCAAGACCCTGGAAAAGTCTTTAAGGGTAAGAAGATGGCCGGGCATATGGGCGCGGTTCGCAACACTACGCAGAACATTGAAGTCGTGGCTGTTGATGATGCCGAAGGCGTTGTGCTGTTGTGTGGCGCTGTGCCGGGACCAAAGAACGGATGGGTTTTGATCAGTGATGCGATCAAGGCAAAACTTCCTGAAGACGCACCATTCCCAGCCGGTCTGGTTGGCGCTGTGAGCGTGGAAGATGTTGCCGAGGCGCCAGCTGTTGAAGCCGCTGGCGATGATGTTGCTGCTGGGGAAGACACAGCAGGCGAAGCCGCAGTTGACACCACTGTCGACAGCGAGAAGGAATAGTTCGATGAAGGTTGACGTTAAAACTCTCGACAACAAAGCTGCTGGTGACGTTATACTCGCTGACGCGGTGTTTGCTGTTGTGCCACGCGGCGACATTGTCGCGCGGGTTGTAAAGTGGCAGCTTGCTAAACGGCGGGCTGGCACCCATAAGGCGAAGTCGCGCTCTGAAGTGTCCGCGACAACAGCGAAGATGTTTAAGCAAAAAGGCACTGGCCGTGCCCGTCATGGTGCGGCGTCTGCTGTGCAGTTTCGTGGCGGCGGCGTGGTGCATGGTCCGGTCATTCGGGACCACGGTCACAGCCTGCCAAAGAAAGTGCGCCAGCTGGGCTTGCGCTCGGCGCTTTCGTCAAAGGCTGCTGATGGCAAGCTTTTGGTGATCGATAAATTGGCTTCAAGTGGCAAAGACGCAGGTAAAACTGCGAAATTGCGTGGCCAACTTGCCAAGCTTGGTGCGGAAAACGCGCTGATCATCGGCGGTGCCGAGCTTGATGAGGCGTTTGTTAAAGCGGCCCGCAATATTCCGTTGGTTGATGTTCTGCCACAGCAGGGTATCAATGTGTATGACATTCTGCGTCGCGACGTTTTGGTTTTGTCCAAGGATGCTGCGGCCCATCTCGAGGAGCGCCTGAAATGAGTATTCGTGCGCGTAAGCCGGTCAGCACAGTCGTTACTAAGGCGGCTGCCTATGACACTATTTTGCGGCCAATCATTACCGAAAAAGCGACCATGGCTAATGAAAATGGTCAGGTAACCTTTGCGGTAGCAATCGATGCGACTAAGCCACAAATCAAGGCTGCGGTAGAGATGTTGTTCAATGTCAAAGTGACCGCCGTTAACACCATCGTGCAAAAAGGCAAGACCAAGACTTTTCGGGGTCGTCCAGGTCGCCGCAGCGATGTGAAAAAGGCAATGGTTACATTGGCTGAGGGTCAAAATATTGACCTGATGGGAGTGTAATATTATGGCTTTGAAAAAATTCAACCCAACCACCCCTAGCCAGCGCAACCTTGTCCTTGTTGACAAGTCTGCTCTCTACAAGGGTGGCCCAGTTAAGAAATTGACTGAAGGTTTGAGCAAAACTGGCGGCCGGAATAATTCTGGTCATGTCACCGCGTGGCAAAAAGGTGGTGGGCACAAGCGCCGCTACCGGTTGATTGACTTCAAGCGGAACAAGACTGGTGTTGAAGCGACTGTTGAGCGGATTGAATATGATCCAAACCGGACCGCTTTCATCGCCTTGATCACTTATGCTGATGGTGAGCAAAGCTATATTTTGGCACCACAGCGTTTGTCGATTGGTGATAAGGTTAGCTCTGGCATCGGGTCTGACATTAAGCCGGGCAATGCCCTGCCGTTGGCTAACATTCCTGTTGGCACATTGGTACATAACGTTGAGCTTAAGCCGGGCAAGGGTGGCCAGCTGGCGCGCTCTGCTGGCACTTATATTCAGCTGGTTGGCCGTGACCGCGGTTATGCCATCTTGCGCCTAACCTCTGGTGAGGTGCGCTTGGTACGGTCTGAATGCATGGCATCTATTGGTGCGGTGTCCAATCCGGATCAGCAAAACATCAAGATTGGTAAAGCTGGGCGGAATCGCTGGCTTGGCCGCCGCCCGCATGTTCGGGGTGTTGTTATGAACCCGATTGACCACCCACATGGTGGTGGTGAAGGGCGTACATCAGGTGGTCGTCACCCGGTGACCCCATGGGGCAAGCCAACAAAAGGCAAGCGTACACGTTCTAACAAAAAGACGAACCGCCTGATTGTGCGGCGTCGTAAGCCATAAGGGGCGGTATTGGTCATGGCACGTTCAGTTTGGAAAGGCCCATTTATCGATGGGTATCTCTTGAAGAAAGCGGATGCGGTTCGCGAATCTGGTCGTAACGAGGTTATTAAAACCTGGTCACGCCGCTCGACAGTGATGCCGCAATTTGTTGGTCTTACTTTCGGCGTTCACAACGGTAACAAATTTATCCCGGTGTCGATTTCCGAAGAAATGGTGGGGCATAAGCTTGGTGAGTTTTCGCCAACTCGCACGTATTACGGCCACGCCGCCGACAAGAAATCAAAGCGTTAGGGACTAATCATGGGTAAGCAAGCAAAACCACGCACTTTGTCTGATAGCGAAGCAAAATCAGTGCTCCGCAATCTGCGCGTAAGCCCGCAGAAACTTAATCTTGTGGCGGCGATGATCCGTGGTATGGACGTCAATAAAGCGATTGCGGCGCTAACATTTTCACGCCGTCGTATTTCAGGCGATGTCAAAAAGGCATTACAGTCAGCCATCGCCAATGCTGAAAACAACCATTCGCTGGATGTTGACCGGTTGTATGTGAAAGAGGCTCATGTCGGTAAGGGACTTGTTATGAAACGGTTCCGCGCACGTGCCAAGGGTCGTGGCGCCCGTATTTTGAAGCCATTTTCACACCTGACGATCGTCGTCGGTGAAAGAGGAGAGCAGTAGGATGGGTCAGAAAGTTAAGCCAATCGGCCTACGTGTTGGTATCAACCGGACATGGGACTCACGCTGGTACGCTGGCCGTAACTACGGCGAGTTGCTGCATCAAGACATTCAACTGCGGTCTTATTTGATGGATCGTTTAAAGCAGGCGGCGATCAGCCGGGTTGTGATAGAACGTCCAGCAGGCCGGGCCCGCGTCACCATTCATGCCGGTCGTCCTGGTTTGATCATTGGCAAGAAGGGTCAGGATATTGAAAAGCTGCGCGCTGATTTGTCAGCCCGTATTGGCGGTGATGTCAGCTTGAATATTGTTGAGGTGCGCAAGCCTGAGGTTGATGCCAAATTGGTCGCTGAAAACATCGCGCAACAGCTAGAGCGCCGCATCGGGTTCCGGCGGGCAATGAAGCGCGCTGTGCAATCAGCTATGCGTCTTGGGGCGCTTGGTGTGCGGATCAACTGTTCTGGCCGTTTGGGCGGTGCAGAGATTGCCCGCACAGAATGGTATCGTGAAGGCCGGGTGCCGCTGCATACATTGCGCGCTGATGTGGATTATGGTGAGGCCACAGCTTTCACAACCTACGGTGCCTGCGGCATCAAGGTTTGGGTATTTAAGGGCGAGGTCATGGCACATGACCCGATGGCTCAGGATAAACGGCTCGCCGAACAGCAGCCTGGCCCAGCGCCACGCAGCAACGGTTAAGTCTGAGGAGATAGGTAGATGCTTTCGCCAAAGCGTACAAAGCTCCGCAAAGCCCACAAAGGCCGTATTCACGGTCTTGCCAAGGGTGGAACACAGTTGAATTTTGGGGCCTACGGTCTAAAGGCCGTAACGCCAGAGCGTGTGACTGCACGCCAGATTGAAGCCG
>Ga0181606_10001411_pt1 | contig 21146 bp, 22 predicted proteins | sample 041ome_10_FD_132994 | JGI IMG/M metagenome (GOLD analysis project Ga0181606, IMG submission 132994) | Coastal salt marsh microbial communities from the Groves Creek Marsh, Skidaway Island, Georgia - 041412US metaG (megahit assembly) | ecosystem: Environmental > Aquatic > Marine > Intertidal... | reverse complement strand
TAAACAAAATTATAACTAGCAAGTCTATAAAAAAATAATCGAATTTTTAATTTTAAAAATCCTTCATTTCCATACAAACCATGTCCCCAAAAAACAATAGTTTTTTTTCGGATTTTTAAAATCATTGCTGATATCCATGTTGAAAAACAATTCATTTCTCCATTAAAAATATAAATGTCATTATCAGAGAAAGAAGCTTTTTTGATTACTCCAAATTGCCAAATTAAAATTTCACCTATTGTAATGCCTTTAATTAAATTTAATTTAGATGGAAATTTGTTTTTTAAAGAGTTAATGTTTTTTGGGGGAATAATTCCATTACTATTTTTTGAAAAGTAAAATTTAAAATCAAACGCATCATCTTTTAAAAACAATTTCCATAAAGGTTCATCATAATGCGAAAACATATTTGTGAAAAATACTATTTTTTTCATTTTAATTTTATTGAAACAAATAGCATTTCTAGGTCACTTCTATGCTTAAGTTTATATCCATTTTCAATTAAAATACGATACATTCTATCCACCTCTTTTACACTTTTTATAGATCGATAGCCTAACCTATCGATCTCAATCAAAATCTGATTTGGACAAATATTATCAAATAGCATATCAATAATAACTTCTGTTTCAGCTCCTTCAATATCTAATTTTATTAATTCTATATTTTCTTTATTTATTTTTAAGTCATCTAAAACATTTACCAATCTATCTGCTTTAACTTTAATGAAATCATTACTTTGATTTTCAATGATTGAATGAGATACAAAATTTTCATCCTTAGGTTTATAAAATTTTAATTCTTTTTCTGAATTTGAAAGAGCTTTGTCTACATAAATAAATTGGTTGTGATTTAAATTTTCCATAGAATATGAACTTACTTCTTGCTTACCAGTATTAGAATAATTTTCTGTTTTAGCTGCTCCTATCCTTTTTATTGTTTCCTCAAAGTGAATTTTTGCTCTAGGTGTAGGGTCAATTAAAATAATTTTTCCGCCAAACTCATTTAAAAACTCAATGTCAAATGAAATGTCTTCTCCAACACCTGCTGAAACTATAATTTTATCGTGAAGTGATCTACTATTTAAAAGATATTTACCTCCATAGTTTGATCCTAACCTAATCAAATCTATACTTTTATGATTTATGAATAATTCTAATTTATGGGCCCTGCCTATTAAAAAAAGAAGAAGCGTTTTTAAATATTTAATTATTCCTTTTATAATTGTCATAATTTTTTTTAAAATCTTCATAGGTATACTTAATTCCTTCGGATATTTCAGTTTTAGAATATTGAAATAAACTCTCAAACTTATTACTATCTAATAATTTTCTTGGGGTTCCGTCTGGTTTAGAAATATCCCAATGAATTTTACCTTTATGGCCTATTATTCCTTGAACAAGGGTCGCTAAATCTCTAATAGAAATTTCTGACCCACTTCCAATATTATAAATACTATCATTTAAATTATTTTCTATCACGTATAGAATTGCACTTACTAAATCATCTACATATAAGAACTCTCTGTATGGATTTCCTGTTCCCCATAAATTTACTGTTGCATGTTGATTTAATTTCGCTTCATGAAATTTTCTAATTAATGCTGGAAGAACATGAGAAGATTTTAAATTATAGTTATCATTTATACCATAGAGGTTTGTTGGCATTAAACTAATGAATTGTTTTTTATACTTTTTATAAATAGCCTCACAAAGCTTTACACCAGTTATTTTTGCTAAAGCATACCATTGATTGGTTTCTTCCAAAGAATCAGACAGTAAATATTCTTCTTTAATTGGTTGAGGAGCATATTTTGGATAGATACAAGAGCTTCCAAGAAAAATAAGTTTTTTAATTTTATTTTCATGAGCAGACTTTATTATATTATTTTGAATCAGCATGTTATCCATTAAAAAAGTATAAGGATCTTTACTATTTGCTAATATTCCTCCAACTTTTGCTGCTGCGTCAATAACTACTTCTGGTTTTTCTGATATGAAAAAAGCATTCACTTCTGCTTGATTTCTTAAGTCTAATTCAGAAGAAGACTTTCCAATAAGATTAGTGTATCCTCTAGATTTTAAAATTCTCCAACAAGCAGAGCCTACCATACCTTTGTGACCAGCAATAAATATTTTAGATTGTTTATTCAAAATAATTTTGAGTTTTAAACTTGCCTTCTTTTAGATTTTGTGTTTTTTCATTAATTCCAAATCAGATTCCATCATTTCTTTTATCAATTCCTCCAAGTTATATTTAGGCTTCCATCCTAATTTGTTAAAGGCTTTTGATGCATCTCCTAACAATAAATCTACTTCTGTCGGTCTAAAATATTTTGAATCTATAGATACAACTTCTTTTCCTAATGGTAATTTATACTTTGGATTAGAACATGATACGACAACCCCTGTCTCTTCTTTTCCTTTTCCTTTAAACTCTAGTTCAACTCCTACCTCTTTAAAACTCATTTTAACAAAATCTCTAACTGTATTAGTTTTTCCTGTAGCAATAACCCAATCCTCCGGACTATCAGCCTGTAGAATCATCCACATCATACGGACATAGTCTTTGGCGTGACCCCAATCACGTTTTGCGTCTAGATTCCCTAGATATAATTTTTCTTGCATCCCTAATGCAATTTTTGATACTGCACGAGTGATTTTTCTTGTTACAAAAGTTTCTCCTCTAATAGGAGATTCATGGTTAAACAAAATACCATTGCATGCAAAAATATTGTATGCTTCTCTATAGTTAATAGTAATCCAATAAGCATATAACTTTGCAACACCATATGGACTTCTGGGATAAAAAGGAGTAGATTCTGTTTGAGGAACCTCTTGAACTTTTCCAAACAACTCAGAAGTAGAAGCTTGATATATTCTAACTTTATTTTCTAGCTTTAATAAACGAATAGCTTCAAGTAATCGTAAGGTTCCAAGGCCATCTGCATTTGCAGTATATTCGGGCGTTTCAAAAGAAACCCCAACATGACTCATGGCGGCTAAATTATAGATTTCATCTGGTTCAATTTCTTGAATTAATCGAATTAAATTTGTGCTATCGGTCATATCACCATAGTGCAATATGAAGTTTTTTTGATCCAAATGAGGGTCTTGGTATAAATGATCTATGCGTTCTGTATTTAAAGAAGACGCTCTTCTTTTAAGACCATGTACTATGTATCCCTTATTTAGTAAGAATTCGCTTAAATAGGCTCCATCCTGACCTGTGACACCGGTAATAAATGCTTTTTTCAAACTCATTTTTTTTATAAAAATTACTTAATAACCTCGAATTTATATAAAAAACAGGTGTTTAAGTTTTCTTCTTTAGATTTTATTGGAAATTGAATGCTAATTTTAGTCAACCATTTTGGCAGAGGAAGCCAATAACCTTTCATATAATTCTCTAACAATCTAAAGTTTTTACTTTCCATTAAATCTATGAAATGTTCATTAGTCCACATATTGTAAACGCCTATATGAGGGCCTTTAATTTTATATTTTTTTGAATAAGGATTTGAATTAGAACAAACAAGTATAGCCCCTGGCTTTGATATTCTATACATTTCCTCTACGGCTTTCTCAAAATTAGGTATGTGCTGAAAACATTCTGTTGAAGCTATTAATGATACTGAGTTATTTCCAATTGGAATTTTTTTAGCAGATGCAATACATAAATTCGAATTTTCATGTTTCAAAATACGTCTCAGCTGAAACTCAGATAAAGACAAATCAATAGCATTATAAGCAATATCAGATGGTATATATTTATGTAATCCAAAGTTCCCACAACCAATATCAAGAAAAACGGTATTGTTGTTAACGACTTCTTTTATCCATTTGCCAATTTGTTCTTTAATAAAACCATCAATAAAAATAAAAGAAAATGATTTAACAAAGGGCCACAGTAATTTTTTTAGGAGGAGATTTATTCTAGTACTCTTTCTTAAACAAGAATTATTAAACTTTAGATTATTATCTGAAACAAGAACTTTATAATTTTCAATTGTAATAAAATCATCCGTAATCCATTTTATTTTTTCCAATTTATCTTTCTTATTTAAAGTTTCAAAAAAGCAGTGTGTTTTTTTGGTAATGTTTGAATCTAAAGAATTAATTCTAAATATCTTTAAGATATATCTTAAGTTTTACTATTAATTTTTGAATACCAGTTTCTTGGTAATATGATAGAATTATTATCTGTATTATCGATATCAAGTTTGTGTGGAAATTCTGTTACACTTTCAAATGAATCAATCCTGTTTTTATTTAAAAAAGTAATTTCCATAACTCTTGGAATTTCGATTCCATTATATTCATATGAGCTACAGCAATTATTTGGATGAATATGTACAACTCTGAAATTAATTAGTAATTTTTCTAAAACAGAGCTAATCGTCCTAAATCCAATCTGATTAAAGAGCATGTCTAGATCATGGAATTCTATTATTATAATTCTAAATTTTGAAAGAGTTTGGTTATTAGTATCTAAAATAACATTGTACTCTGATCCTTCAATATCCATTTGTAAAATAGAATCATTACTCGGTTTTAAACTATCGTACCAACTCTCCAATCGTAAATATTTACTATTATTTATTATTCCTAAATGCTTTTTTTTAAAAATTAAATTATCATGAAGAATTGGGGAGTCGTTTACTGACCAATCGCACATGTAAGATGTAACCCCAAAATTATTTGCCAGATCTAATTCAAAAGAACAATTATCAGATACTCCTGGAGAAAAGCATGTATTTACACCTTCTAAATCATTTGGAATTAAATAACCTCCGTCTCCTTTAGATCCGATTCTTATAAGTTCATGTTTAGTTTTTACAGGATGGAGAGATTCTATCAAAGATTTTACTTCTTCGATGTCGGCATCCAATGGAATTATTTTTTTTGAAAAGTATTTTAAACAACTATGAATTATTTTTTTTATCATTTCTCAAAAATATGAAATACTTTTTTTTATAACTTACAGAATATTTTTCTATTTAAAGCAGCAATAATCGCCAAATATTTCTTTTTTAGTTTAATAATTAATTAGTTTTTTTATCCAAAAGAGTTTACTATTAAAACGATCTACAATAGTCTGTATTAAAAAAAGATACTTTTAGTATAATATCACTTTTTGAGCAAGAATTAACTAAAACTGGCTCAATTTTAACTCAAACACTGGAATTAAATTTATTCTTTTAAGTTTTCTGTTTTAGTTTAAAATATAATTTAGGGAATATAATAAGCAATGTGTAACCAATTGTAAATTTAATAGTTTTAAAAAAATTAAAATGTTTTCTGTTGAAATAATAATATTCTTTAAATGGTAATATTAAAGGTGTGTTTAGTTTTTTTATTCTCTTAACTAAATTCTTTTCTTTTGACAATATTTCACTAATAGATTTATAAGACCTTTTATTGTTACTAGAACACCTCCCTATTATTTTTGAGCTAATAAAAACATTTATGCCTGCTTTTTTAGCTCTTAATCCATAATCAATATCTCCAAGTGCATGAGAATATTTATTATCTATATAGCCTAATCTTTCGAAAACACTTTTGGGTATAAGAACAATATTTCCATTAATATATTTTACTTTTTGAATTGATCCATTGGGTTTAATTAATTTCCCTTCAGGTTTTTCACGACCACCATAGGTGACCTTGCCGCTTAAATCTGAGGTTACACCAACTAAAATTGAGTTTTTGTGAAGACTTTCATAATCCTTAAAAATAGTTTTTATAGCCTCCTTAGTTAAACTTATGTCATCATTAAGCCACAAATAAAAATCATATTCAATATCTGCTTTGGCTCTCTGCCAAGCTAAATTCATCCCTTGGGACCAATAAACATTATCTCCAACATTAAATATTCTAATATTATAATTTAAATTATTTATGGACTCTAATGTTTTATCTTTTGAATTAGAATCTGCAATATATATTTTAAACATATAGTTGTCAAAACCTAAATTATTTCTTATTGATTCTATGCACCTCAAGGTTGAATGTTTTCTATTAAAAGTTGTAAGTAGAATCGCGATTTTTTTCAAAATGTCTTTTAAATTAAATTTTAGAATGAATAGATATCTTTGGTAATATTTATATCTAAAAAATAGTGCCTAATATAATTCGAAAGAATACTTTTAAAGGTTCATGTAGAGAAGTATATGTCAATATCTGCTAAATGATTTGGGGCTAAATATCCTCAGTCTTTATCAGAACCTGTTAAAATTAAAATCAGTTTCTAAGGAATATAATTTATATTGAAACAAATTTATGTAATTAATATTTGTGTCTAAAGGGGGTGAAAATTACTTTAAAAAATTAATTAATCTTTTTAAAATTTTAATAAATTATAGATTTCATTTAAATTATCTGGCAATAAAATCTTGTCAAAATTATCAAAAGATCTAAGATGCCTCTTTCTTAAAAGGAATTTATTTTTTAAGCGAGTATCTATCTTTTTTTCAAATATTTTTTCTAAAGATATTGACTTATGGGGTTCAAAAATCAAAGAGGTTGAAAATAAAGAAATTTTGAATTTATAATCTAAGTTTGAGGCTTCAAATGCAATTTGTTTTTCATAAATATTATTTGGCTGGATTATAAATTTATTCCTGAAACTTTTTTTTGATCTAGGATGAAATTTAACAACAAAACTTATTTTATTATTCCTACAAAATAGAATTAAGTCATTAAATACATCTATAATACTATTATCATCAATGACATCATTGCCAATCAAAAAAACTATTTTTTTACTTTTTTTTGGATTTCCAGTTAAATTGTAAAATCCATAAGCATTTTTTTTTGTTTGGATATTTTTTAAAGTACTATAATTCATTGATCTTATTAAAAAAAAATCTTTATTTCCCCCGTCATCAGGCATTAAATAATATAGATAGGAATAACCATATAAAAATTTATTAAGTTTATATTTTAGATAAGATTTAACGGTTTTTTTTGAAAAACCGTAGACTTTAATAATAGTCAATATGTTTTCATTTTCTAAATCTATACAGCTTTTAAGTGAACTAATTGGATAATATTCAGTTTCAATATTATTTTCAATAATTAGTTGATCTAGTCTATTCCAACAGCATTCATGAAAAATAATAAACTTATTTTTATTGGAATAAATTTTTTTAATATTTCTCCTTTCTAAAGTTTCTTCAAAAAAAACTGTTTTTGCTTTCCTGATTTCCTTTGGGAAATTCAAGTAGGTTTGTTCATTATTGTAAACAATTAAATTTTTTAAGAATAAATTTTTGTTGCTTAATAAAAATCCTGCTGGAAGCGTTGAAGCTAAAAAAATTACTTTCATTATAAATTGAAGTAAATTATATGATCAGATTTCTTTACTAGTTTTTGAATAATTTTATTATTGTTATCAAATCTTAATAAGCTTATTTTCTTATTTATATAAAGTTCATTAAAGGTGTTTTTGAATTTTAAGTTTAAAAAAATTAAAAGTTTCATCATCATATAAATTAGATTTAAGTTGACCCTGAAAAGGCATTGTTGAACTGATAACTTTAATCTTCATTAATAATACTTTTATTTTTTTTAATTTGAGATAACAAAAAAAATTTCATCTCTTCAAATGAACTCTCATATTTTTTTCCCGTACCAATTCCAAATGGATTTTCTAAAGTGCTATTTTCTAATAATTCTTTTAAGAAATACTTCGATTCTTTTTTGATGTTTTCATCATAACCAAAATCAATTTCATAAATATCATTCGGTGATTTTAATTTTTCAATATGAATTAATCCTGGCATGTCCTTAAAATAAGGATTCCCACAAATAATTGTTTTGTACCCATTTAAAGCTCTCTCAATTGCTATAGTTCCAGTGATTGTGATTACAATAAATTTTTCTAGAAGATTAGATGAATTTTGAAATTTAAAATTTGTATCAACCAGTTTACAATTGTAAAGATCTAATAGTCTTATAAAATTTAAGTTTTTGTACAAGGAGACCTTTGTTAAAAAAACTGAAGGCGTATCTAAATACATAAAACTAGCTGGATGTTCCTTATAAAATATATTTTCATTTATACCAATCTTTCTCAATTTAATAACAATATCTAAATGATTTGAATAGTTAGCACCCTCTGGAAAGGTGGTTGCTTCAGGTTGATAATTTCCGTAAATGATTATTTTAGGAAGAGTGTCGCTTTTAATAATATGATTAAAATTAATTTGCCTCTTTTTGTATTCTTTTATATACTCTTTTTGGCGTTTAATTATTTCGAATAAATCTTCATTTGAAAAGTCATCCTCTTTAAAATAAAACATATCATTTTCAAAAGGATTTTTTTTTCTTAATTTAAAAATTTTATTTTTAACCCATTTTAATGTTAATAGAAAATATGCATAGTTATAAGATTTTTTGTAGTTACTTATACTACTATTTACAACTGGCAAATTACCAGAGAGGTTATTTAAAATAAATGAATCTATTTTTTTTTCATAAACATTATTTTTCTTTCTACTTGATAATATTTTCCTATTTTTTATGTCATACTTATGTTCAATTGGAATAATTTTTCCGTCAATAATATTTACGTAAAAATAAATCTGTTTGATTTTATTTATATTCGCCGCGATGTCAACAGTGACAGAATCTATGTGATGAGGTAAACCAGTAAAATGGATGATTTTTGTTATATTGAAATATTTAAACGCTGAAGTCAAATAATTCACCAAGAAGCATATATTTGATCTTAAATCTTCATATTTTAGAGATTTACCAATCCATCTCTCAATAATTGGGCCCCACCAATTTATAAGTTCTCTAATTTGATTTAGTTCATATATTACTCTATTGGATTTAAATTTTAATCTCTTCTCATTTTTTTTGTCATAGTAATAAATACCATTTGATTTCAAAATAATAATTCTTTCTTCTAACCATAAAGCATTTGATAGTTTATCAGAAGGGAATACTAATAAAATTGATTTTTTTTGTTTCATAGCATACCGTTTTCTCAAAGAAAGAGGCAAAAATCATATTGATCATAATTCCTAGAATTATAAATAAGGTGCTGCTTTTTAACACCTTCTATTTTGAATTTATTCTTTTTAAGGACCTTAATTGATCCATAATTTTCAGATGCAACTCCTGCATAAATCTTTGAGAGTTTTAAATTATTTTTAGATATACCAATAATAATTTTAATAGCTTGAGACATAATTCCTTTACCCCAATAATTTTTATCACCGATAAAAAAAGATATTTCGCCTGTCTTATGATAGTAATAAATATTAGTAATTAAAATATTGCCAATATAGATTTCATCAATGAAAATCCCATATAAAAACTTTGAATCTGACTCCAAACAATCATTCACATATTTTTTTTGAGATTTAAGAGTAATTTTTCTGTACTGATTGTCGGAATATCGAACTACGTCTTCATCCTCATACCATTTTAAAATATCTTTTTTTATCAAGTTTGGTGTTAAAATTTTTAAATTAATCTGGCCTTTCATAAAACTTCTAAATTATTCCAAACTTTAATAAATGCATTAGCAATAAAACTTACATCATTATAATCTAATTCATACAAACAAACTTGAAATAATATCAAAGTTTCGTCATGTAATTTTTCAGCTACAGGACAAATACCCTTATCATAGGATATTAACTTACCATTTTCAGTTAGATCCCAGGGGAAATTTCCATTTCCATAACCTATCTTTTTTTGGAAAATTGGCAATAAATGAAGATTTGCGTAACCTTCTGATATTCCTTGTACTCCTTCTGCTTTCAGTGCCTCTACAATTTTTGATCTAGAAACTTTTATAATTTTTGGGTCAATTTTTAAAGCAAAACAGTAGTACGAATGTGAAAATCTTTCTTTAGTCATAGGTGTAATTAAACCATCTAAGTGACCAATTTTTTCAATAAGATTAAGACATGTTTTTTGTTTCTTTTTTACTAAATATTCTAATTTTTTAAATTGCTCTATAGCTATTGCTGCTTCAATCTCACCCATTCTAAAATTAAAGCCAATCATATTATTAAGATCTGCTCTTTTCATTTTCTCTACAACTGCTTCTGCATGATTTCTTATCAAAGTCATCCTATGGTAATAATTTTCATTATTTGTCACAATAATCCCACCTTCACCTGTATGAATATGCTTGTGATAATTTAGGCTGAATCCTCCTATATCTACAGTTGTGCTGGTTATCTTATCCTCAATAAAAGACCAAGGTGATTGAGCTGAGTCAGTTATTACTTTTAAATTATGTTTTTTTGCTATCTTTTTTATGTTTAAAATATCACAAGGATGACCAAAAATATCGATAGCCAAAATTGCTTTAGTTTTTGATGTAATTTTTTGTTCAATCAAGTTAACATTAATGTTAAAAGTATCAGATTCAATATCTACAAAAACTGGAATTGCGTTCCAATGAAGAATTGATGCAGCACATGCACTCATAGTAAAGGGAGATAAAATAATTTCATCTCCAGGTTCAATGTCTAAAGCACCAATTGCACATACCAAACCAGATGTCCAAGAATTCACTGCAAGAGCAAATTCAACATCAAACTTGATTTTAATAAACTCTTCTAGTTTTTTTACATTTTCTCCACCATAAAAGTCTTTACCCCATGAACCAACATAGTTAGATAAGACTCCTGATTTCATAACTTTTGTTACTGCATTAATCTCTTCTTTACCAATTGTGTTATATTTTTTAAATTCATATTGGATAGTTTTAGGTCCTCCAAATAAAGCAAGATTACTTTTCATTTTCAAAAAGTATTTTTTCAATTAACTCTGGTGTATTCATCGAAATTTTTGTCGTTTTTTTATTTGTCAAAATATTAAAAATGTATTCATATATATTTTTGAATCCATCTTTTAAATTATTTTCTAATTTTATGTATTCAGTATTAACTTTTTTAAAACCCTTAAAATCTTCATTTTCTATGATGTTATATATCTTAGTTTCAAATCCATTAAAATCATAATCAATTCTATTTTTTTCTGTAAATATTTTTATGAAATAATTAGAATAAAATTTTTCATCCCAACATAAAAAAGTAATTTCTCCATTCTTAAATTTCAAAACAAAATCTACATCATAATCATTTAACTTATAACTTTTAATTTTCTTTAGCACCAAGAAGGATTGTGGTTTGCCAAACCATAAATCGACCAAATCTAAAAAATGACTTCCATTATTATAGATGCCATTTGAATAAAATACAACAACTTTAAATTTTTGATTTAAATTAATATGTCTCTTTATCTCTATAGCAGATTTTTCATATCGCCTAAAAAAATTAGTTAATAAAATAAAATTTGAATTTTTACAAATATTAATTATTTCTTTTGTATCCTGTAAATTATCTGATAATGGCTTTTCGCATAAAACTATTTTTGATTTAAAATTCTTGATTTTTTTAAATACATCAAGATGTGTTTCTGTAGGCGTTGCAATAACAAGAAGATCAAAAGTGTTTTTTGTCTTCAAAAATTTATCCATTTTATAAGTTTTTATTCCAGTCTGTTTGGAGAAATTTTTTCTTTTTATTTCATCATTATCTATTGCACAAATAATTCGGAAATTTTTATTATTGCTTATTGCTGAAAAATGTGTGTTATAGGTTGGATTTGAAATATCATATTCATAACCAATTCTCCCTAGTCCAATTAAAACAACACTATATATCATAAAATGAATTAAGATCGAAAATATGATTTGTGCATAATGACTTGGGGATTATTGAATACACAATGTTATTTGGATCCATGTTTTTAGCTAAAAAAAGTGCCATTGATGTAAGTCCAACTACGAATTTGTACCCACTTAATATATCTTCTAAACGACATAATGGGTCTAAAACTAAAATTTTATCATTTAAATAATCAGAATATTTATTTATATCAGATGAAGGGTGGAGTTTTATGTCAATAATAAAATTTCTAAATTTTGTTTGATTTTTTTGTTTTAAAAAATCAGTAAAGGCAGAAAATTCATTGTAACCTAGGTATGTAAAGTCTTTTTTTAGTTTTATCTCATAATGTTCTTTTATCGGTTCATCTATAAATAGGATTCTATTATTAAATTTTTTTTCTATTTTAAGTGAGCCCTTCAGAAAGTTTTTTATGAATAAATTTGTTTTTGTTTTAATAATTTTTGTCGTGGTAGGATAAATTAGAGTTTCAGCTAATTGAAAAGCCTTTGCGTCAAATACTATAATTACATCCGGAAAAATAATTTTGTTATTTAAAATAAATCTTTCTTTAAAATTTACCCAATGATCTAAAACTGTGTAGCAAGTTTTGTTTGTATCCTTTGAAATTTTTATAGCGCATTTCTCAATATCCGAAGACCAACTTGTCCCAGTTATGATCAGATCATTTTCTTTTATGAAATCTTCTAAAGAACCATTATAGTTTTTTTTAAAAAGGGACTTAGCTGGCCCTTCACAAAAAGATACAAAATTGTTTAATTCAAATTCTTCCAAAAATGCTTTAACAAAATAAGCGCCGCCTATATCATTACAAACTATTCCAATTTTATTGAATTTTAGGAGTTGCTTTTCTATAATCATAATTTTAAAAAATCATTTAAAATCATCCAATGATAACCTATCCCCTTTTTTTAAACTTTTATTAAATCTTAATCCTAAGATTTTATTTAAATTTTTTGGCTCCAAACTAAATCCTGGTCTAATTGATCTAACATTATCGTTTGTAACTATTTCATTTTCTTTTACATCCTTAATGACATAAATAGATCTAGAGAAATCTTTTGATTTTATCTGCTTTTCATTAAGATCATAGTTGTTTTCCCCCAATGATTTTTCAGCATCTCTAATTGCATCAACCATTATTTTAAATTCTTTTTCATCAATAGAAAAAGTTGAATCTGGACCACCAATTGATTTATTAAGAATAAAGTGTTTTTCAATAATTTTAGCTCCTAATGCTGTTGCAACTATAGGTGAAATAATTCCTTGAGTATGATCTGATAAACCTGTAATTAAATCAAAATCTTCTTTGTATTTCTGGATCATAATTAAGTTAGCTTGATCAATTGGTAAAGGATAACTAGATGTGCATTTTAGTAATGCAATATCTTTAACACCTTTATTCTTTATTGTTTTTATAGCCAACTGTATGTCATTTTTATTAGCAATACCAGTTGATAAAATTATTGGCTTTTGAAAAGACGCTATATATTCAATTAACGGAATATCAGTGATTTCAAAAGATGCTATTTTATATATAGGGTTTCCAAGTTTTTCTAAAAAATCTACAGCTGTTTTATCAAATGGCGTAGAAAAACAAATTAGTCCCTCTTCTTTTGCTACTTGAAATAACTTGTTGTGCCATTCCCATGGTGTATATGCTCTTTTATATAAGTTATAAAGATTTTCGCCATCCCAAATAGAATCATTTTTTATTATAAAATCCTTAGAATTTGAATTGATTGTCATTGTATCAGCTGTATAAGTCTGTAATTTAACAGCATCTGCTCCTGCTCTTTTTGCAGCTTTAATTGTTTCAATAGCAATTTTAATATCATTTCCATGATTTGCAGAAAGTTCAGCAACAATAAATACTTTTTTTAAATTAAAATCAAATTTCATGTAACTAATCTAATTATTTGAAAAGGCTCTGCATAATATTCTCCTACGGTATTTCCCCACATTTTAGCTCTATTAATGATAGCCTGAGAAGATCTTGGATGAGGGTAAGCTCTTTTTTCAAATTCATAACTTTCCATTGCTAAAATTTTTTTGTCTATTTCTTCTTTATTCAAGATAAAATAAAAGTTAGGATTAAATTTTCGTGGATCATTTGACGAAATCCACTCTGTTCCTGATAATGTTTCAAATGTGATAATTAATCTGATTTTATTTTTAGGCAAAGGTCTACAGGATGTATAAACTGCTTTAAAGGTAATTCTATGGTCTATATTTAGATCACCATTATGATGAGTAATTATTATTTCAGGATTAAATGTCTCTATTTCCTTTTCAATTATTTTAATTACATCTAATAATGGTATCGAATCAAATCTATTATCAGGTAAATTATGTATACTTATTTCATGGTAACCAATATGAGATTTTGCTTTGTAAATATTAGATCTATGAATTTCTAATTCTTTTTCAAATTTTTGCAAATCTCTCTTATCACTTCTTGAAGTCAGTCCCTCTCCTAAAATAACAACCTTTATTTTAGAATAATTAGACAATTGGATCAAAGTTCCACCTAAACCTAATACTTCATCATCAGGATGAGCAACTACTACTAAAATCCTTTTATCCTTTAGTAATTCTAACATTTGTAATTATTTGTTCATTTTCTATTAAGGCATTTTCAAACTCTAACTTGAATTCATTTATTTTAATAAAAGCTTTTGGGTAACCTTCACAGTCCAACATTCTGATATGATCATAAATTTCTAAAATATTATTGAAATTTTTCATTTCACTTTGATCTGGACCTCTTCTTTTAAAATAAGTAGGTCTTCCAATTTGTTTTTTCGGTTTTAATTTTTTTTTAATAATCTCAATAATCATTGACTCAATAATTTTTGACGCTCTCAAAAATATTTCTTTAGCAGATCCATTAAGCAATAATTTTTTCTTTAAGTAAATTGGTCCAGAATCAATTTTTTCAACTACTAATAAAGCAGTAACTTTAGTTTCACTAAATCCCATTTTTATCAGATTTTGCAGAGGGCTGCCTCCTCTTCCATAGGGGAGATCAGTCATATGAAATAAAACACAATCATAATTAGAAAATATTGCTTTTGGAATTAAATATGACCAATGTGGAATGAATATTTTGTAAGGTTTTATATTTTCTAAGTTCTTTGAATTAAATTTATTTTTGTTGTCAATTAGAATAAAATCATAATCAGGCAATTTACGTTTACAATTTTCAAATAACTCAAGGTGCCAGGTTTTTTCTGATAGAATCACAATTTTTTTCATATTAACTAATTTTCAAATTGAATATTGTCAAATTTTCTGAAGCATTTATCTTTTTTTTAAATAATAGGTTTTCAAAAACTTTCAATGAGGCCTTGTTTTGATTTTTTACTATTCCTTCGATCATTTCCCCTTTTGAAAACCTCTCTAATCCTAATTGTAAAAGCAATGTTCCATATCCTTTACCTCTGAATCTTGGATCAATAAAATAATCAACACCCCAAGTCTTTTTTTTAAAATCAAACCTTATTTGCCCCAAATTATTTTTTCCTTCTCTTAATAAATAAAATTTTGTGCTTTCTGAGTTTATTTTATTCTGAAACCATAAATTATGTTCACTCCAAGTTATTGGATTATTATTAAATGAATATTTTAATCTTATTTTATCATTAGCCCATATAAATAATTGGTTTTTATCATTCTTATCAACTTCTTTTAAAATAATTTTTTTTTTGTTTATCTTATAGTGTATAAGTAAGTCTATTTGTTCTGAATCAATCTTTGTGTTATTTAAAATTATTTTCTCCAGTCTAAACTTATTTTTTTTTAATGAAACATATAATTTAGGTCTAAGAGGATACGAACATGTATATATTTTATTGAATTTTAATTCATCAAATGCAATTACCTCTATTATTTTCAAAAAATTATCCCAATACTTATTGAAATTTTTTTTTTCATGTAGAGAATTCATAACAAATGATATTTCTCCATTTCTTTTTTCCCAATTCAAATGGACTAAACCACCATATCCTATAAAGCTGTTTTTTCGGAAAAATGAAAATAGTAATTGATCAGGTTCATTTTCTGAAAATATCTTTTGTATTACATTTTTAAAATAATCATCTTGCTCTGTTTTTTCTAATCTACTATTTTGTCTTAAGTGATATAGTTGGTCATTTCTCCAATTCATAATATCAATCCTATCTTCATATCGAATCGGAATAACATGATACTCACCAAAAGAAAAATAGTTTTTCTTTAGGACTTTATAATTATTTGGAAATTTCATTAAAAAGCTTTAGAATCTATTTTCGTGTAATTAAATCTAACTGGCAAACCAATTTCTTTCATTTTTCTTTTTACATCATTAGGCGTAAACTGGGAGTAATAAAATAAACTAGATATACCAATATCACCATCGTATCCTGTTTTATATAAATCCTCAACATCCTCAATTTTACCTGCACCTCCAACAAAAACAATTGGGCTATGAATTTTATCCAAAATAAATTCTGCTAGTATAAGGTTAAATCCTTTCATAGTTCCATCATTTTCAACCGAATTCAAAATAATTTCGCCTACTTTAAGCTCGTTTAAATAAATTAAAAATTCGGAAGCTTTAATTTTTTTATTAAAATTATTCCTAATGTAGAATTCTTCATTAATTATTTCAATATCAATGGATGCTGAAATGCATTGGCTTCCAAAATATTTTATTGCATTTCTTACAAATTCTTCATTTTGTATAAATGCATTATTTAATACAATTTTATCTGCACCTATATTCAAAAGGTTCTTAATATCATCAATATTACTAATACCTCCACCTATAGTTACTGGCATAAAACATTCATCTATAACAAACTTTACTAAATCAAGATTAATTTTTCTTTTTTCATATGTAGCAGTAATGTCAATAAATACTAGCTCATCAACATTCCTAGCGTTGAATACTCTTGCTGATTGTATGGGATTTCCAATTGTTCTAGGATTTGAGAAACATTTTGTTTTAATTAAACTGCTACCATTAAAAGTCAGTATTGGAATTACTCTTTTCTTTAACATTTCTAAAAAAATTTGTCAATAATTCTAAGCCAGCTTTTTGACTTTTCTCAGGATGAAATTGTGTTCCAAAAATATTTTCCCTTTTAATAGATGATACTATATCTATTCCATTATAAACATAAGAAGTGATAATACTTTTATCATCAGGAACAACATGATAACTATGAACGAAATAATAATTTCTTTGCAAATCATCAATATATTTTTCCTCATTATTCATTCTAATATTATTCCACCCCATGTGAGGCACTTTATGTCCTGATTCTATTTTAATTACATCCCCTTTCAGCCAACCGAGCCCATAATTTAGCCCATTTTCGAAACTTTTTTCAAACATTAACTGAAATCCTAAACAAATACCAAAAAAAAATTTCTTTCTTACTAAAACTTCATTGCTTAAAAATTCAATCAAATCTAAGTTTTCTAGATTTGACATTCCTTGATCAAAGGAACCTACACCGGGTAAAATAATAGCGTCAGATTCCATAATTTCACATTTATCATTTGTGATAATAGATTTTACATTAATAAAATCTAAAGCCTTTTTTACGGATTTTAAATTTCCAAGACCATAATCAATAATTGAAACCATTTAATTAAAATTAAAAGTTGGGATTAAATTGAAATTTTTATCTCTTAGAAATTCTCCATTATTGTTCTTTTTAAATAATAATGGATTAGTAAAGCTATCAATAATATCATCTATTTGATTTTTTTTTAAACCAGAATAAATAATAAAATCATTTATTCCTTTATGGGGATATTTGCCATCATATTTTAAAACAAGCTCTTTTGCTTCTTCTCTTTTTAATCTACCATTTCTTATATCAATATTAGCATGATCTGTAGCTCTTCCAAATCCATATTTTACATACTTAAGATAATCATGTAAACTATGTGTCTTTTCATCAAGATTTTCATAATTAGTAAAAGTTCCTTCAACAGGTCCATCCTCTTTAACCTTAAAACCTTTTTTTCTAATTATTTCAAGTTGTTTTCTTGCATCCCAAAAAAAATAGCTTCCTAAAAAAACTCCTTCTAATCCAACATTTTCTATTTCAGCCTCAGAGGGATAGATATAAGGCGTTAAATCCTTTTTCGTAATACCATCTAATCCAATCATATCTTCAACCCTATATCCTAAAAGACCACCAAATTCTTCAAGCCATTTTCTGTCTAGAATATTTGATTTTGAAGATTCTTCATTTGGAGCACCATATTCTAATTGAGAATTCTCTCCCCAAATTATTAATGGTATTTTAAATTTTACTGCAAAATTTACTGGAACTGTGAAAATACCTAAATGGTTAGGCCACATCTCATCACCTACTCTTTTAAATCCCTCAATGACCATTGATTTATATACTTTAAAATTCTTTTTAAATTTGATTAAATCAACTCCCATCTTAGATATATTATCAAGATTTAATCTGCCTAATTCAGTTTCATAAGTTGTTTCAAAACAAATGCATAAGGGATTCAAACCATAAACTTCTTTCATAAAGTAGGTTTGATATGTACTATCTTTTCCACCACTAACTGGGATAATACAATCATATCCATAACTACTTTTATTTAAATGTCTATCAATTATTTTTTCAAACTCTTTTTTTCTTAATTCCCAGTCAATTCGATTTGCTTTATATTCTGCGTTTATACACGCACTACAAACACCTTCAACATTAAAAGAAAGATCCGGTTTAGTATTTGGAAATAAACATTTTTTACAAAATTTCATAATTTATTTTTTAATAGTGAATATTTAATTTCTGCTAAATTCCAATCAATTTCATTATCTATATCTTGTGCTTCTAGTTCAGATAAAATTATTGCCCCAGAATTTTTTGAAAATATTTTTCTTTCTTTCAAAAATAATTTAGTATTAAGCCAATAAAATTGTCCTGCATCATAATAATATTCATCTAAATCTTGTGATCTTTTATTTAGATATTTTTTGTTTTTGATTTTTATATTATCGCCTTCAAATTTTAAAGCTCTTTCTATTGGGGTCCTATAACTTACAACTGGAAAAACTGATGTTAATTTATTTTCCTTAATTTTTTTATATGCTTGCAATATTTTTTCAAAATTAATTAATGGAGCAGCTGGATAAATACAGCATATATATTCAAATTCTTTTCCAATTTGATAGTAGTCATTTAATACTTCTAAAATCACATCTGATGTTGTAGAAAAGTCATCTGAATTTTTTTTACTCCTTATAAACGGGACATTTGCTCCTAAGTTTATTGAAATATCTTTTATTTCAATATCATCAGTAGAAACCATAATTTCATCAAATAATTGAGTACTCTTTGCCGCATCAATACTATATTTAATGACAGGATTTTTTATAAAATCCTTTATATTTTTTCTTAGTATTCTTTTACTTCCACCTCTTGCAGGGATTATTGCTAAACAATTATTCATAGAATTCTTTAATTGAGTTTATTACAAAAAATTGTTCTTCATCAGACAAAGAAGGGTAAATGGGAAGGCTTAAACAAGTCTTATAATAATTCTCCATATTTTCTAAAAATTGTTTTCCATATTTGGCTATATAATAAGGCTGTTTGTAAATGGGTATATAATGAATCTGGCAGTTTATTTTTCTTTCCCTCAAAAACTCATATAACTCTTTTCTTTTTATAACATTAATAACAAATAGGTGATAGGCATGGCCTTTGGAGAATTCTTGCATTTTTATTTCATCTGAATATGGTAAGAAAGCTTGATGATACCTATTTGCTATTTGCTTTCTTTTTTTTAGATATTTTGGTGCTTTTTTAAGTTGAGATATCCCCAATGCACACAATATATCAGGTATTCTGTAATTAAATCCCAAAGATTTCATTTCATAAAACCAGCTACCTTCGCATTCAATCTTTTTTTTGTCTCTAATAATTCCATGAGATTTAAGAGATTGAATTTTATTATACAATCTTTTAGAATTAGTTGTAATCATCCCCCCTTCGCCTGTTGTAATGTGCTTGACGGGGTGGAATGAGAAAATTGATAAATCAGAGAAATATCCATTTCCACAATTTTGCTTTTTTCCTTTTTTATCAAAAAAATATCCTCCTGGAGAATGACAAGAATCCTCTAATATCCATAAACCATACTCATTTGCAAGCTCTCTTAAAAGTTCCATGTTAACTGGAAATCCACCAAAATTTACTGGAATTATTCCTTGATAAGTTTTTTTGGGAGAATTTTGTAAAATTTTTTTAAGCTTATCAATATCAATGCAAAATGAATTTGGGTCAATATCACAAAATTCAACTTCGCCTTCACAGTATTCAATACAATTTGAAGTAGCTAAAAAAGAATTTGGAGTGGTAATTACTTTAGATCCTTTCTTAACAGATAAAGCAATTGCTGATAAATGGAGTGCAGCCGTCCCATTAGATACTGCAATGGCATATTTTGAACCAATATATTTGGCAAATTCAATTTCAAATTCTTCAACTACAGGGCCTTGTGTTAGAAAATCACTTTCAAGTGTCTTAATTACCTGATTAATATCGTCTTCATCAACAAAATGACGCCCATAAGAAATAATTTTTTTACTCATTTTCTAGCTTTGAACCAAATTGGTCATAAATTAGTTTCTTTAAATTCATTATTGAAATAAAGTTTTCATTTTGACCCGAGTTATATGAGAAATTATCAGGGACTTTTATGGCATTAAAATTTGAAATATATTTCTTAATATTCCAGCTCGGATTCGAAGGAAGTATTGCAAAATATTTCCCTAAATCATATGTGAAAAATGAATCTGAACTAGTGATCATTTCTTCGTGAATCTTTTCACCAGGTCGTAATCCAATAATTTTGTGCTTATTAGTAGGCGAAATGGCTTTTGCTAAATCTGTAATTCTGTAAGATGGTATTTTAGGAACATAAATTTCACCTCCCCATCCATGTTTTAAAGTATATAAAACAAGATCTACACCTTCATCAATCAAAATATTAAACCTAGTCATTTTGGGATCAGTTATTGGAAACTCGCCTTTATCCTTTATAGATATGAAATACGGTATTACAGAACCATTTGAACCCATTACATTTCCATAACGAACTACTGAGAATTTAATATCGTTCGTTCCTTTAATATTATTTGCAGCAATAAATAATTTATCAGAAGTTAGTTTAGTAGCACCATACAAGTTTATCGGAGCTGCCGCTTTATCTGTTGAAAGTGCTACAACTTTTTTTATATTTTTAGAAAAACAAGCATTTATTAAATTCTCTGCTCCCAAGACATTAGTCTTTATGCATTCCATGGGATTATACTCTGCAATAGGAACATGCTTCATTGCTGCTGTATGTATTACATAATCAATATTATTTAGAGCTCGTTTTAATCTTGAATAATCTC
>Ga0181606_10001394_pt1 | contig 21278 bp, 16 predicted proteins | sample 041ome_10_FD_132994 | JGI IMG/M metagenome (GOLD analysis project Ga0181606, IMG submission 132994) | Coastal salt marsh microbial communities from the Groves Creek Marsh, Skidaway Island, Georgia - 041412US metaG (megahit assembly) | ecosystem: Environmental > Aquatic > Marine > Intertidal... | reverse complement strand
AATTCTCGACGCCCTGTTTCAGCGTCGCCGTGGCCGACGGACAACCGGCACACGCGCCGCGCAAATGCAGCGAGACAATGCCGTCTTCATAGCCGTGAAAAACAATGTCACCGCCATCCTGCGCCACCGCCGGACGCACCCGGGTGTCGAGGATTTGTTTGATAATGGCGACGGTCTCGGCATCGGCTTCGGCGATCGGCATTTCGCCGCCCGCACCGGCCATCATATCGGGCGCATAGCCCTCGGCCATGAGCGGCCGCTCGGCGACAAAATGCTCCATAATCGCCGTCAATATGGCCGGTTTGACGAGCTGCCATTCCATCGCATCTTGTTTTGAGACGACAATATAATCAGCCCCGAAAAACACCGAGGTGACGCCGTCAATGGCAAATAGCGCGCTGGCCAAAGGCGAGGCTTGCGCCGCTTCCCCATTGGGGAAATCCAACGGCGGCGTGCTGCCGGTCACTTCGCGGCCCGGCAGAAATTTCAGGCTGGCCGGATTGGGTGTGTCTTCGGTCTGGATAAACATGGCGTTTTTTCCTTGTGTCCCCACCCACTCTTGGGGGCGCTGTTTTTTCGAACTTACTCTTTATATAGGGCCTATGGCCATAAAAAACGAGATTAGGAAGCCCCGGCCCCTCTCACCCGCGACAGTTTTAAGCGCGGCAGTTTTAAGCCGCGGCAGTTTTAAGCCCGGCGGTTCTAAGTCAGCGCGTCGATCTCATCATCGGAGAGGTCGCCCGGCACAATGGTCACCGGAATATGCACCGAAGATTTGCCCGCTCCGATCGACGAGACCAGCGGCCCCGGACCCGCCGCGCCGACCGCGGCGGCCAGCACCAAGGTCGATATGGAGCGGTCTTCTTCGATGAGGCGCGAAATCTCTTCAGCCAATTGGCCGTGGCGGATATGGGTTTCGGGTTTTTCGCCGCCCAGCATTTCCACCAGCGCCGTCGATTCGGTGAAGATTTTCTCCGCCTCGATTTCGGCTTCCTCTTTCATCAATGTCGAGACGCCCAGCCAATGGTCGTGCGTCTCCGGCTCGATGACCAGCAGCAGCGCCACCTTGCCGCCCGTGCCGTGGGCGCGACGCGCCGCAAAGCGCAATGCCGAATAGCTCTCGGGCGTACCGTCAACGACGATGAGGAACTTGCGTTGTAAATGCTGGTCTATATCCATGCGCGCCATGCTGCCAGCGCCGTCGATTTGAGACAAGAAAAATAAATGCAAACGCGGCGCGTCGGCTTCGAAAAACTCTGATAATTATTCGGCCGTTTCTATTTAACTGCCCAGAAAGCCGACCAGACGGCGCACCTCGGCCATCACCGGCTCAGCCAGCGCGCGGGCGCGCGCCGCGCCATCGGCCAGCACCGCATCGACATGGCCCGGGTCTTCATTCAAGCGCCGCATCTCGTCGCCGATCGGTGCGATTTTGGCGATCGCCAGCTCAGCCAGCGCCTCTTTCAGGGCCGAGAATTGCTGGCCCGCAAATTGGCTGACGGCGGCGTCCAAATCCTGTTCGGCCAACGCCGCATAAATGCCCAAAAGATTGGCCGCTTCGGGGCGCGCCGCCAACGCCTCTTGGCTTTCGGGCAGCACGTCCGGGTCGGTTTTGGCTTTGCGGATTTTCTTGGCGATATCGTCAGCGCTGTCGAGCATGGTGATGCGCGACAAGTCGGACGGGTCGGATTTCGACATTTTTTTCGTCCCGTCGCGCAAGCTCATGACCCGCGTCGCCGGGCCTTGGATCAGCGGTTCGGGCAGCGGGAAAAACCCCTCCGCCCCGAAATCATTATTGAACTTCTGGGCAATATCGCGCGCCAATTCGAGATGTTGTTTTTGGTCTTCGCCGACCGGCACATGCGTCGCCTGATAGAGCAGAATATCCGCCGCCATTAAATTCGGATAAACATAAAGACCGACCGAGGCTTTTTCGCGGTCCTTACCGGCTTTTTCTTTGAATTGCGTCATCCGGTTGAGCCAGCCCATGCGCGCCACGCAATTCAGCACCCAAGCCAGCTCAGCGTGTTGCGGCACTTGCGCTTGGTTGAACACAATATGGTTTTTCGGGTCGACACCGGCGGCGATGAAAGCCGCCGCCACTTCGCGCGTATTGGCGGCCAGTTCGGCCGGGTCTTGAAATACCGTAATGGCGTGCAAGTCGACAACGCAATAAAGGCACCCATGGCTTTGCTGCAGGGCGACAAAATTACGAATGGCGCCCAGATAATTGCCGAGATGCAAATTACCGGTCGGTTGTACGCCCGACAGGACGCGGGGTCTAGGCTCGCTCATGCGTTGGTCTCTCTCATCATATTGGCCTGTTTATGGCGCATCACCGACGCCCCCGCAAGAGGCTGATATCAGCGCGCTTGACCGCGCCCAGCGCCAGAGCGGCGAGCCCATAAACCACCAAGCCGCTGCTGATAAACCCGACAAGCCATAAGCTCAACGCCAAAAGATCGGATGGCGGGGTGATAATGGTGGCGGCGTATATCAGCGCCCAAGCCATCAACAGCGCCGCCGCCAATTGCGCGGCGAGACGGCGAAGCACGCTTGGCGACAGGCGGTAAATGCCGCGCCGCGCCATTCGGATGAGCATCAAGCTCAGCGTTACCCAGCCCGCCATCACGGTGGCAAAAGCAACTGCGGGTGCACCGTAAATCGGAAACAATGTCAAAGACAAGCCGATATTGACGACCACGCCGAGCGCGCCATCGACTAGCGGCGCGCGCGTATCTTGCCGCGCAAAGAAAGACGGCTGCAACGCTTTGACAAAAACAAAAGCCGGCAGGCCAAAACAAAACATCGCGACAAGCTGCGCCGTCAGTGCGCTATCGGCGGCGGTAAACGCACCGCGCTCAAATAATGCCGTGACAATCGGCGCGGCCAAAGCGAACAGACCGGCGGCGGCGGGCAGGGTCAACCCGCCGGCGGCCAGCACCGCCAGGTCTTGGGCATTATGGGCGCGCGCCGTATCGCCAGCGGCCAGACGCCGCGCCAATTCGGGCAGCAACGCCACAGACAGCGCCACGCCGATCACCCCCATTGGCAGTTGATACAAGCGGTCAGCATAATAAAGCCACGCCGCCGCGCCCGCCTGACCGGTGGCAATCGACGTGCCGATGAGCAGATTAATCTGTCCGATACCGGCCGCCAAAATGCCCGGCACAGCCAGCCCCCAAACTTTTTTGACATCATCAGAGAGCTGCGGGCGGGCCAACTTCGCGCGCATACCGGCGCGCCGCGCGGCGATAAATACGAAAAGAAATTGCGCCGCACCGGCCACAGCAACGCCATAAATAATGTAATCCAAAAGCCGCGTATCGCCGGCCAGTACGCCGTCGAGCACGGCCAGCGCCATCGTCGCGATGAGCACCAAATTGAGCAGCACCGGCGCCAGCGCCGCGGCGAAAAAGCGGTTCACCGCATTGAGCATGGCGGCGAATAACGCCATTAGCGACATGAAAATCAAATAGGGAAAACTGATGCGCGCATAATGCACGGCGAGGTCAAATTTGTCGGGCGCGCCGGCAAAACCTTGCGCCAAGGCCAACACCAAAGCGGGCATGAATATCTCCGCAAGCAGGGTGAAAATCGCCAGACCGGCGAGCAGCACGGATAATATCTGCCCCGCCATAGCCAACGCCGCGCCCTCACCTTTTTGACTGAGACGCGCCGCAAAGAGCGGCACAAAGGCGGCATTAAAAGCCCCTTCGGCAAACAGGCGGCGGAACAAATTGGGCAGCCGAAAAGCGATGACGAATACTTCCGCCAACGGCCCGGCCCCCAATAAAGCGGCCAGAAAAATATCGCGGATGAAACCGCTGACGCGACTGGCCATGGTGGCGCTGCCGACCAGCGCCGCATTGGACAAGACGCCAGCTTGCGGCGCGTCTTTGGACGCCGCCATATCAGGCCGCCTCGGATTTACCCGCGCCGCGTCGCGCCGGTTTTTTCGGCTGCGCTGCCTTTACCGGATTATGAATGGCGCGGCGCAGCGTGTCGCGCAGCTTTCGCCGTCGCGCCGCATCGCTGATTTTGCCACCGGACAAATCGGTCAGATAAAACACATCCACAGCGCGCTCGCCGAATGTCGCGATACGCGCCGCCGAGACGGTGAGGTTCAAATCAAACAAAGCGCGCAGCAGCGCGTAAAGCAGACCCGGCCGGTCGAGACCACTGACCTCGACGACGCTGGCATTATCGGCCAGCTCGTTGGATATCTGCACATGCGGCACCAGGTCAAACGCCTCAATATGAGCGCGCCCGGGCGCGCCCTCCAAACGTTCGGGCACAATCACCTTGCCCGACAACACATCGCGCATGGTTTTTTCCAACCGTTTGGCTTTTTGCGGCTCCAGCGGCCCGCTATGGTCGCGGTCAGCGACATGCAAAGCGTCGATCGCCATGCCGTCATTGGCGGTGGTGATGCGCGCATCCAAAATCGTCAGACCGGCCAGCGCGCACGCACCGGCAAGGCGGGCAAACAGACCGGCATGGTCCTGACAGATAATGGTAATCTCCGAACAATCGCGCAGCTTATCGGCATGCACGGCCAACACGCTGGCCTCGCCCGACGCTTCCATTTCCTCCACCATATCGGCGTGGCGCAATTGCGCCTCGGTCGGAAAACTCAACCAATAAGCGTCCGATTGGCGACGGATATAGGCATTGACCTTGCGCGTGCTCCAATCCTTTTTGAGCATTTCGGCAAAAGCGGTTTTGGCCCCATCGAGACGCTGACCGCGCGCGGCCAGCGCCGTACCGGCGTTGAAGCGGGAGGCGGTCTCGGCATAAAGTTCGCGCAGCAATTGCGCTTTCCAACCGTTAAACACGCCCGGCCCAACGGCTTTAATATCGACCTCGGTCAACACAAAAAGATGGTTGAGGCGTTCCATGCTTTGCACCGTGGTGGCGAAATCCTCGACCGTTCGCGGGTCTGAAATATCGCGCCTTTGCGCCACATCGCTCATCACCAAATGTTCTTGCACCAGCCATTCGGTGAGCGCGGTTTCGGCTTTTGAGAAACCCAGTCGCGGCCCCAGCTTGCGGGCAATGCGCGCGCCCGCCACCGAATGGTCTTCGGGGCGGCCTTTGGCAATATCGTGCAATAAGGTGGCGAGATAAATCACCCGCCGGTTGACCGCCCCGCTATTTAATAATTGTGTGGCCAGCGGATGCGCCGCTTCCACCGCGCCGCTTTCTATTTCGCGCAGCAGACCCAATGCGCGCAGCAAATGCTCATCGGCCGTGTAATGGTGATACATATTGAATTGCATGAGCGCCACAATGCGCCCGAAATCCGGGATGAAGCGACCCAACACACCGGCTTCATTCATCCGCCGCAAAATGCGTTCGGGGTCGCGCTTCGAGGTCAAGAGGTCGAGAAACAGACGGTTGGCGGTATCATCGGCGCGCAATTCGGCATTGATGAGATGCGTATGCTGGGTGATGGCGCGCAGCGTGTCGGGATGGATATCGAGACCGGTGCTGTCGGCCAGATGAAAGACCCGGATGAGGTTGACCGGGTCGGATGAAAAGCAATTCGCCGCCGCCATTTTCAAACGACTGGTGCCAATGGTGAAGCCATCGACTTGTTTTTGGCGACGAAACAATGCCGGCAAGCGCGCCGCGGCGCGTGGTTTTTTATGCGCGTCCTCCAGCGAGGCACAAAATATTGCCGTCAAATCGCCGACATTTTTGGCCACCAGAAAATACCGCCGCATGAATTTCTCGACCGGCTTCATACCCGCCGCATCCTTGGCCTGCGCCGCCGGATAGAAAAACTCGGCCAGCGGTTTTTGCACATCAAAGCTCAACCGCTCCTGTGCCATATCGGTGAGGAAGTGCAAATGACAGCGCACATGCCACAGGAAATCATCGCATTTTCGAAACAATTTCAGCTCATCAGCCGTCAACACGCCGAGCACCACAAGGTCGTCCAGCGCCTCGACCTGATAGCTGTAACGGGCAATCCAGAACAGCGTGTTCAAATCGCGCAAGCCGCCTTTGCTCTCTTTCAAATTGGGCTCGACCAGATAGCGCGAGCGCCCGGCTTTCGTATGGCGGTCATCGCGCTCAGCCAGCTTGGCGGTCACGAATTGCCGCGCCGTGCCGCGCACCACTTTGGTCTGAAAAGCCTCGCGATAGCTGTCATAAAGCGGTGTGCTGCCCCATAAAAAGCGGCTTTCCAACATCGCCGTACGCACCGTCATATCGGCCGTCGCTTGCGTCACGCAATCATTGACCGAGCGCGTCGCATGGCCGACTTTCAGCCCCATATCCCACAACATATAAAGGATATATTCGACAAAGCTCTCGCTCGTGGCGTTGCGCTTATAGGGCAACAAAAACAATAAATCGATATCGGAATGCGGTGCTAGACGCCCGCGCCCATAGCCGCCAACCGCCACCATGGTGACTTTCTCGGCGTCCGTCGGATTGGCGATATAAAGCACATGGGCGCTGACAAAATCGGCCAGCGCGCCCAACATCTCGTCCATGCGCGCCGATATCTGCTCGGCGCATTTGGCCCCTTTGAGTTTTTTACCTTCAAGACCGGCGCGCGCCGCGGCGCGGTCTTCGGCCAATTGACCGCGCAATAATTCCAACGCCGCCACGCGCAGGGCTTTCTCGTCGCCCAAATGGCCTTTGGCCAAATCATCGAGGCGGGCGCGCAAATCAGACGCGGTTTTAGCCGCGCTGTTTGGCGGCGCACGCTTGGCCTTGCGGGCTGTCGGGGCGGCTTTTTTAGCCATAGAAAACTCTCTTTGCCGCCGTCAAACGGTTTGAGGCGGCCTCTCAGCACTTTGATATAGCTTAAATGATATAGCACGAATTGTGGCCAAATCCTGTTCCAATTCGCCACTCACCCGGCTGGCACTCATTCAGCACTCACTCGACATTGGGCCGGCATTTGGTCACTGCTTTGCCAAGGTGACGCTAATCCTTATCGGCCAGTTCCTGCAATCTATACAGCCAATCCAACGCCTCGCGCGGGCTTAGGTGGTCAGGGTCGATGGTGGCCAATGCGTCACGCAGCGCATCGCTTTGCGGCGGTGCCGGGGGGCGCGCTTCAAACAATGGCAGCGCGGCGGCCAAATCGCCGCCATTGGTCTTTTGGTTCGCGGCATTATTTTCTTCCAATTGCGCCAGCACATGCCGCGCCCTTTGGGTGACGCTGTCGGGCAGGCCGGCCAGCTCGGCGACATGAATGCCATAAGAGCGGTCGGCCGCGCCGGCCCCGACCTCGTGCAGAAACACCAGACGGCCTTCATGTTCGCGCACCCGCATGGAGGCATTGGCCAGCCCGTCCAGACGCTCAGCCAGCGCCGTCAATTCGTGGTAATGCGTGGCGAAAAGAGTGCGGCAACCAATCGTCTCGTGCAGATATTCAACCGCCGCCCAAGCCAAAGACAGACCATCAAAAGTCGCCGTGCCGCGCCCAATCTCGTCGAGGATAACCAGAGCGCGCGGCCCCGCGCCTGTGAGGATGGCCGCCGTCTCGACCATTTCGACCATAAAAGTCGAGCGCCCGCGCGCCAAATCATCGGCCGCGCCGACGCGCGAATAGACGCGGTCGACAATGCCGATCGCGGCGTCAGTGGCGGGCACAAAACTGCCCATTTGCGCCAATATGGCGAGCAGCGCATTTTGCCGCAAAAAGGTCGATTTACCGGCCATATTCGGGCCGGTCAGCAAGCTCATGCGCGGCCCCAGCGCGCCGCTTGCATCAAGCGCGCACGGATTGGCGATAAACGGACCGGCATTTTGCGCTTTAAGCGCCGCCTCAACCACCGGATGGCGACCGCCCTCAATGATAAAGCGGCTATCGTCAAACAGCCGCGGACGCGCCCAATGCGCGCGCACCGCGATGGTCGCCAACGCGGCGGCGACATCGGTGACGGCGAGCGCCTCGCCCAAAAGTTCGAGACCGGGGCGCGCCGCCAACACCTCTTGCGTTAGCGTGTCGAACAATTCCAGCTCCAGCGCCAAAGCGGTTTCGCCGGCGCGCGATATCTCCCCCGCCAAGGCGGCCAGCTCGGCGGAAGAAAACCGCACTGAACTGGCTAGCGTTTGGCGATGAATAAATGTCGCGTCATGCGGTGCGCGCATCAGCTTATCGCCATGCGCGGCGGGCACATCAATATGATACCCGAGCACGCCATTATGTTTGATCTTCAGCGCTTTAATGCCGGTCGCCTCGGCATAGCGATTTTGCAAAGCGGCGATAACACGGCGGCTTTCATCGCGCAGGGCGCGCGCCTCGTCGAGACCGCTGTGAAAACCGACGCGGATAAAGCCGCCATCGCGCGCCAAGAGCGGCAGCGTGTCATCCAACGCTTGCGCCAGACGGTCCCGCAACGGGCTCAGTTTTTGACTTTCTTGACCCAAAGCCTCGATTTGGGTCGCCAATTCGCCGCAGTTCTCGGGCGTCGCGGCCAATAGCGTCGCGCCGGTTTGGCTCGCCGCCTGCAGCGCCAGACCGATCGCTTGCACATCGCGCGGGCCGCCGCGCTGCATCGCCAATCGGTTCAACGCGCGCACCATATCAGGGGTGGCTTTTAATTGCGCGCGCACATCAGCTGCCAATTGCGGCGCATCGACAAACGCCGCCACCGCATCGAGGCGCGCATTGACCGCCGCTATATCGGTCAGTGGTGCATTCAGCCGCGCCGCCAAAGTGCGTGCACCGGCGGCGGTGACGGTGGCGTCAAGGGTCGCCAACAGAGAGCCGTCGCGCGCGCCGGTCAAGGTTCGGTTCAATTCCAAATTGGTGCGCGTCGCCGCATCGATAGCCATAAACTGCGCATCTGTCTCGGGGCGCGGCGCTTGCAGGCTTACTTGCGTGTCGTATTGCGTGGCGTCAAAATAGGCCAGCACATGCGCGCATGCCAGATTGACCGCCTTGCCTTCGCCCGCCAACGCGTCGTGACACGCAACGCCGAACCGCGCGCGCACCATTTCACCCGCCGCCGGTGAAGCAATATCGCTAACCGGAGACAACATCGGCACGCCTTGTTTTGTTTCTTTGACGCCGCCGCGCGCCCCAAAATCCCAATTCCCGCTCCAATTCGCACTCCCAGGCCCCACTTCAAGAGCATCGCGCAGCGTCTCGTCAAAAGCCGCCGCCACCGCATCGGGCAGGATAATCTCGCGCGGGGCGAGCCGCGCCAGCAATGCGGGCAAGGCTGCGCGGTCGGTGCGGGTGGCAAAAAACTGACCCGTGGACATATCGGCCCACGCCACAGCCCAGCTGGCTTTAGTGCCAGAGCCAGTGCCGCCGGTGTTGCCCAGACACGCCAGAGCGGCGATAAAATTATCGGCTTTGGCATCCAATAGCGCGTCTTCCGAAAGCGTGCCCGCCGTTACCAATCGCACCACATCGCGGCGCACCACTGATTTGGAGCCGCGCTTTTTGGCTTCCGCCGGGTCTTCGGTCTGCTCGCATATGGCGACGCGGAAACCGGCTTTAATCAGGCGCTGCAAATAACCCTCGCTGGCGTGATAAGGCACGCCGCACATCGGCACGGCTTGGCCCAAATGCTTGCCGCGATGGGTCAAAGTGATATCGAGCGCTGCCGCCGCGGCAATCGCATCATCAAAAAACAATTCGTAAAAATCGCCCATGCGATAGAACAAAAGCGCGTCGGGATGCGCTTGCTTGATCTCAAAATATTGCGCCATCATCGGGGTCGGTTGCGCCGACTTCTCGGCGGCGACACCGGATTTGGCTTTTTCTGGATTGGATGAGGCGGCTGACATGGAGGCCAGTCTAGCAAAGCGGGCGCGCAAGCGACATCGCCGCGAGCCCCCGAATGGATAAAAAGCTGTTGAATTTATTTTGTTTTTGTTGCCTGCCGTGCCTTGTTTTTAGCACACCAAAGCCCTAAAAGCCGATGAAGTGAAATTACCAGAGAAGTGCCGCAAACTCGAAAGACGCGTAAAATGAGTGATGGGGACAAAAGTTTTACCGATGACGAAGCCTTACGCTTCCACGCACGCGGTAAGCCGGGCAAGCTTGAAATAAGCCCAACCAAACCGATGGCCACCCAGCGGGACCTGTCGCTCGCCTATTCGCCGGGCGTGGCCGTGCCGGTGAAGGCGATCGCCGACAACCCCGATGCCTCTTATGACCTGACGGCGCGCGGTAATATGGTGGCGGTGATTTCCAATGGCACGGCGATTTTGGGGCTGGGCAATTTAGGCGCTCTGGCCTCCAAGCCGGTCATGGAAGGCAAGGCGGTTTTGTTCAAACGCTTTGCCGATGTCGACAGCATCGACCTCGAGATAGACACCGAAGACCCGCAAGCTTTTGTCGATGCGGTCAAACATTTCAGCCCGAGCTTTGGCGGCATTAACCTCGAAGACATTAAAGCGCCCGATTGCTTTATTATTGAAAGCCAATTGCGCGAGCTGATGGACATTCCGGTGTTCCATGACGACCAGCACGGCACGGCAATTATCTGCGCCGCCGGTCTCATCAATGCGCTGCACCTGACGGGCAAGGATATCAAGGATATTAAAGTCTGCGTCAACGGCGCGGGCGCGGCCGGTATTGCCTGTCTCGAGCTTATCAAAGCGATGGGTGTGGCTCCCGATAATGCGATTTTATGCGACACCAAAGGGGTCATATATAAAGGGCGCAAAGAGGGCATGAACCAGTGGAAATCGGCCCATGCGGCCGACACCAAAGCGCGCTCCTTGGCTGAGGCGATGGACGGTGCCGATGTGTTTTTGGGCCTTTCGGTGAAAGGCGCGGTGACCGAGGATATGGTCCGCACCATGGCCGACAGCCCGATTATTTTCGCCATGGCCAATCCCGACCCGGAGATTACACCCGAAGAAGTTGCCGCCATTCGTGACGACGCCATTATGGCGACCGGGCGTTCGGATTACCCCAATCAGGTCAATAATGTTTTGGGTTTCCCGTATATTTTCCGCGGGGCCTTGGATGTGCGCGCGACGACGATTAATGACCAGATGAAGATTGCCTGCGCCGAGGCGCTGGCCATGCTGGCGCGCGAGGATGTGCCCGATGAGGTGGCCGCCGCCTATGATAGCGAGCGCCCGCGTTTTGGCCCGCGCTATATTATTCCGGTGCCGTTTGACCCGCGTCTTATCAGCGAAATTCCGCCCGCCGTGGCGCGCGCCGCTATGGATAGTGGTGTCGCCCGTGCGCCGATTGTCGATATGCAAGCTTATCAGAACCGTCTGAAAGCGCGCCTCGACCCGACCGCCAGTTCGATACAAATCATCATGAATAAATCGCGGCAAAACGCCAAGCGGATGATTTTTGCCGAAGGCGAGCAAGAACAAGTCATTCGCGCCGCCATTGCTTATAAGGATTTGGGTCTGGGCGAGCCGATTCTTATCGGCACGCAACAGATTGTCCGCGACAATATGAAAGCGCTGGGGCTTGATGACCGCAGCGATATTGAAATTCGCGACACCCGCGCTTCCGACTGCATTGATGATTACAGCGCCTTTTTATATGAGCGCCTGCAAAGACGCGGCCGCCTGATGCCCGATTGCCAGCGTATGGTTGCCAATGACCGCAATATATTCGGGGCTTGTGCGCTGGCGCGCGGCGACGCCGATGCCATGGTCACCGGTGTCACACGTTCTTATTCCGTTACCTTGGAAGAGGTCTCGAAGGTTGTCGACCCGCGCCCCGGCCAACGCGTTATGGGGGTTTCGATGTTGGTTGCGCGCGGCGGACGCACAGTTATGGTCGCCGACACCAATGTCATTGACATGCCAAGCGCCGAGGAGCTGGCGGATATTGCTTGCCAAAGCGCCGCGACGGCGCGCGCGCTGGGCCACGAACCGCGCGTCGCCATGCTGGCTTATTCGACCTTTGGTCATCCGGAGGGCGACCGCTCGGTCTATGTGCGCGGGGCCGTCAAGCTTCTGGATGAGCGCGGTGTCGATTTTGAGTATGAAGGCGAAATGGCCGCCGATGTGGCGCTCAATCGCGAAGCCATGACCCGCTATCCGTTCTGTCGCTTGACCGAGCCGGCCAATGTGCTGGTTATGCCGGCCATTCACTCGGCATCCATCTCGACCAAAATGTTGGAGGAGCTGGGCGAGGCGACGCTTATCGGGCCAATTCTTATCGGCCTTGAGCGACCGGTGCAAATCGCGCGCATCGGGGCCACCGCGACCGAGGTCTTGAACATGGCGGCGATTGCCGGTTACGGCCTCGAAAACATTTAATTATCCGGTTATTGCAAGTCATGACCGCGCCATACCAGCGCCGTCGCGATATCGGTTTTGCCGACCGCACCGCGTCCGGCCAAATCGGCCAATGAGCGCGCCACCCGTAAGATACGATTAAAGCCGCGCGCCGTCAGCGCGCTTTCAGCAATCACCGCGTCGAGCAATTTGCGTCCTTCGCCATCGAGACGTGCATTCAAACAACCCTGCCGCGCCATTTGTGCGGTTTGCGCCACCTCCACCCGCACCGCCACATCGGCGCTGGCTTGCTGGGAAATTTATCGAAAAAGCGCCTGCGGCAGGCTAGCCGCGCCGCGCCTCAATCGCATCAAGAATAATGGCCGCGATATCGGGACCGCCAAACGCTTTAATCTCCCGAATGCAGGTCGGCGAGGTGACATTGATCTCGGTCAAATGGCCGCCAATCACGTCAATGCCTGCGAAAATAATACCCATTTTTTTCAAGGTCGGGCCGATTTGCGCGGCGATTTCCAAGTCGCGTTCATCCATCTCAATCGCCTCGGGCACGCCACCGACATGCACATTGGCGCGCGCATCGCCTTCGGCGGGCACACGGTTAAGCGCGCCGACCGCTTCCCCCTCGACCAGAATAACCCGCTTATCGCCGGCACGAATGGCCGGCAAATAGGCTTGCGCGATAATCGGCTCGCGCACCGCGCCATCGAGCAATGTGTCGAGCAGCGCGCCAAAATTCTCATCATCATGGCGCAAGCGAAACACACCGGCACCGCCATTGCCGAAAACCGGCTTCAGAATTATGTCGCCATGGTCGCGGCGAAAGTCGGCCAAAGCGGCGCGGTCGCGGGTCATCAATGTTGGCGGCAACAGGCCCTCAAATTGTACCGGAAAAATTTTTTCCGGCGCATTGCGCACCGCCGCCGGGTCATTGACCACCAATGTTTCGGGATGAATGCGCTCGAGAAAATGCGTCGCGGAAATATAATTCATGTCGAAAGGCGGGTCTTGGCGCATCAGCACCACATCCATTTGCCGCAAATCCGTCAATTGCGCCGCGCCCAGTTCGAAATGCGCGCCGAGTTTATCAGCCACTTTCAGGCTTTGCAGGCGCGCACTGACCACCCCGTCGAGCATGGAGAGCGCGCCGGGCGTATAATAATAAAGTGCGTGACCGCGCGCTTGCGCTTCCAAGGCCAAGGCGAAAGTCGTATCGCCGCTAATGTCGATATCGGCAATCGGGTCCATCTGGATGGCGATCTTCAAGCTCATTTATATTCCTCACGCGTCCCTGACAAGGCAGCAGTTTCGGGCAAATCGGCTTTGGGCTCAAGCGTAAAGCGGCACTTAAAAAGGCGCGCGCCAGGCATCTTTAATATGCCGCGGGCGCTGCCGCGGTGCCATGGCGATGAGGTCAAAACGCTAGTGATGGCGTTGCAGCGCCGGTCGTGCGCCGACATATTGCGCCGCCATTGCGCGTCATGCATCAGCGCTTGCGCCGCGCCCAAAGAGGGGCGGTATTTGACCTCGACAAAAACCAGCACATTGCCAAGGCTCGCCACCATATCGACGTCACCGCCCGCAACGCGCAAATTGCGCGCCAATATGCGATAGCCTTTGAGGCGCAGATAAAACGCCGCCAGCGTTTCAGCGCGCAAGCCCTGCGCCATGGCGCGGCGCTTAGCGGTCTTTATTTTGCGGTTTGGCGGCGGTTTGCGATGCGGCATTTTCTGCTTCTTCTTTTTGTGTGTCCAAAGCCAATGCGCGAGCATAAATCTCGCGGCGGCTTTGCCCGGTCATATCGGCCACGGCCTGCACCGCATCGCGGCGCGATAAGGTCGCCATGGCGTCGGCCAGCATAACGTCAATATCTTCAACCCCCGGAGCCGTCTCGGTCGGCGGGGCGATGAGCACGGTGATTTCACCGCGCGGTTTATGGTCGTTGAAATGCGCGCGCAATTGGTCGGGCGTGCCGCGCCGCACCTCTTCGAATTTCTTGGTCAGCTCGCGGGCCACACAAACATCCACCGCCCCATAAACCGCTTCAATATCGTGCAGCAGAGCGGTGAGACGCCGCGCCGCCTCAAACACAATCAGCGTGCCGCCGCGCGCGCCCTTCAAACCGTCCAGCGCTTTTTGCCGCGCCGCGCTTTTGGGGGGCAGGAAACCGGCAAAGGTGAAACGATCGCTGGGCAGACCGGCAATCGACAAGGCGGCGATCGGGGCCGAGGCGCCGGGGATGGCGACAATATTATGTCCGGCATCGCGCGCCATGCGCACCAGCTTCATGCCGGGGTCGGAAATAAGCGGCGTGCCGGCATCAGAAATCAACGCCACGCGCGCGTCATTACTGAGCCGCGCCAAAATTTTCGGGCGCATTTGCGCGCCATTATGTTCGTGATAGGCCGCCGTCTGGGTTTGGATGCCGTAAAGCGATAGCAGCTTGGCGGAGGTGCGCGTGTCCTCACAGAGGATTAAATCGGCCGCACCCAGCACATCGAGCGCCCGCAAGCTGATATCGCGCGCATGACCCAAAGGCGTGGCGACAATATAAAGACCGGCATCTAAGGGGCCGGAACCGGATTTTTGGCTTGCGCTCATTTTGTTCTCGCTTGTGCCGGCAGTCTAGCGCGCCGCGCGCCATAAGTCTGCCCGAAAGCCGCCATAATCGCATGCCAAGAAAGCGGAGCGCAAAGGCGAGAAGGTGCTTGTCTAGCGCGCCCGCAAGACTTTATAGGTAGAGCAGAAAGATGAAATGGCCCTTATGACCGCACCCGCATTCCGCTTGCCCAAATACTGCCTACCCAAAAACCGCGCTCTCATCAGCGCAGCTTTATTGAGCTTCGTGCTGGCCGCCTGCGCGGGCGGGGCGCCACCTTTATCGCGCGAGGCGGGGCCGTCTGAACGGCGCGTCGCGACCGTGCCGGTCATTATCATGCCGATCGATGAAAGCGCGTATCCGCTGCCGCCGCCGCGCAGCGCCGACACCCGGGTTATCGGCCTGTTGCTGCCGCTGGGTGATAAGCGCGAGAACATTCGCGCGCTGGCCGCTCATCTATATAATGGCGCGCAATTGGCGCTGTTTGACACACCGCACACGACAAACGGCAAGCGTCTGGTCATCAGCCTGCACGACACTAAAGGCACACCACAAGGTGCCGAAGCGGCCGCCAAAGCGGCGATTGTCGCCGGTGCCGATATAATTATCGGCCCGCTTTTCGGCTCCTCGGTCGCCGCCATTCAGCCGGTGCTGGCGGGCCGCGATGTGCCGGGTTTTGCTTTTTCCAATGATGCCAGCACCGCCACGGACGGCTTGTGGCTGCTCGGCTTTTTGCCCGAGCAAAATATCGACCGCATTGTCTCCGAAGCGATTGCGCAAGGGCTGACCCGGTTCGGCGCGCTGGTGCCCGAAGGGGTGTTTGGCGAGCGCATTGCCGCCAGCTTCTCCGCCTCGGTGGACCGGTTTGGCGGCACGGTAGTGCAAACCGAAACCTATCCGCCCGACGCCAAGGGCATGTTTGATCCGGTGCGAAGACTGGCGCGTTATGACGCGCGCAAAGCGGCCCATACGGCCGAGATGCAAAGACTGACGCAAGAAGCGCTGGCGCTGCTGCCGGTGCAGAGCCACCTCGAAACCGGTCTCGCCATCGCGCCGCCCGAAGAAGCCGATGCGGTTTTCAAGCTGCTGGGCAATGACGCGCCCGAATTGGTCTCGGCCTATGAGGCCTTGGACCTTGTCGAGACGCTGGGCGACATTCCCTATGACGCGGTGTTTATGCCCGAAGGCGGTCTGGCGCTGCGCAATCTGGCACCGCTATTACCCTATTTCGATATCGACCCGCGGCGGGTGAAATTTATCGGCACCGGCCTGTGGGACGACCCGACCTTGAGCCAAGAGCCGCCTTTGCACGGCGGCTGGTATGCTGCACCGCCGAATAATAATTGGGCCGGTTTTGCAGCGCGCTATCAGGCCACTTATGACGCCGCGCCGCCGCGCCTTGCCAGCATGGCTTATGACGCTGTGGCCTTGGCGGCGCGTCTGGCGGCGTTTGATACACAAGCGCCGTTTCGCACCGAATTGCTGATGGACCCGAACGGCTTTAGCGGCATTGACGGTATATTTCGGCTGCGCGCCGGTGGTTTGAATGAGCGCGGCCTGGCCGTGCAGGAAGTAACCAGCACGAAATCGCGCCAGATAAGCCAGCCGCCGGCCAGTTTTGTCGACCATGACCGCCGCATGGAAGCGGCGTTGACGCTGGCCGAAGCGCTACGGCGCTCCAACCCTGACCGCGCCCTGCCGCAATCGGCCCGCCTGACACGCGATGCGGGGGCTTTTGATGCCTCTCGCAATTTGGGCACACCTGAAACATTGGGAACATTGGGGACAATTGTGTCGCCTGTCGAAAGCCCGGCCACCGGCACCGCCAATCCAACAAGCTCATCAGAAACATCAGAGCCGTCAGAGACATCAGAGACATCAGATACATTGGGCCCATCAGGCCAATCTATGCCAGCAGGCGACCAATAATATAATCGAGCAGCAAGCGCCCTTTGGCCGTGACTTGCAGCGCGTCATCGCGCGCTGCCAATAAGCCGTCCTGTTGCAGGCTTTTGAGCCGCGCCGACGGCAACTCGATACCGCGCGCTTCGAGCGCCGTTAATGCCATCCCCTCATGCAGACGCAAGCCCAGCATCACCGCCTCTTCCGCCGCTTCGGCATCGGAAAGGGGTTTGATTTGCCAGCCATGTCCGTGCGCGGCACACGCGGCCAGCCAAGCGGCCGGCTGCTTTTCAGCGAGGCTCGCATGTTTGCGCCCGTCAACGCTCAAGCGCCCATGCGCGCCGGGGCCGACACCAATATAATCGCCGCCGCGCCAAATGGCGCTATTGTGGCGGCAGTGATGCCCGTCGCGCGCATGATTGGAAATCTCATAAGCCGGCAAACCGGCATCGGCGCATAGGCTTTGCGTCAGCTCGAAAAGATCGGCCGCCATATCCTCATCGGGCAGCGGCAATTTACCTTGCGCGGCGCGCGCGTGAAATGGCGTGTCGGGCTCAATGGTCAATTGGTAGAGCGACATATGCTGCGGTGCCAGCGCCAACGCCGCGGTCAATTCTGTGCGCCAATCGTCGAACGATTGCGCCGGCCGCGCATATATCAGGTCAAAAGAAGCGCTGTCGAAAATCGCCTGCGCCGCCTCAAATGCAGTGCGCGCCTGTTGCGCTGAATGGGTGCGGCCAAGGGTCTTCAGAGCGGCATCGTCAAACGCCTGCACCCCCAAAGACAGCCGCGTCACCCCGGCCCCGGCCAAGGCTTGTAAATGCGGCTGCGGCGCGCTGACCGGATTGGCCTCCAGCGATATTTCAGCATTTTCGGCCAAACCCCATAGCGCATCGATTTCGTGCAAAATATCGCCGACCAATTGGGGCGGCATGAGCGATGGTGTGCCGCCGCCGAAAAAAACCGTCGCCACCGCGCCGTGCGGGCGCAGCTCATAGGCGTGGCGCAATTCGGTGCGATAGGCGGCAAGCCAGTCTTGCGGCGTGGCGGTGTTTTTATGCGCCGCATGCACATTGAAATCGCAATAGGGACAAATGGCGGTGCAAAACGGCCAGTGCAGATAAACCCCCAAAGGCGGCGGGTTATGCGCGGTGACCTTGGCCGCCGCGTGGCTCACGCGATATGCTCGGCAAAGCAGGCGGCGACCAGTTGTTCAAAAGCGTCGGCGCGGTGCGAGATGGCGTGCTTGGCGTCGGGTTGCATTTCGCCGAATGTCATATCGCCGCCAAGCGGCAGAAAAATCGGGTCATAGCCGAACCCGTTTTTGCCACGCACCGGCCACACCAATGTGCCCTCGACCTTGCCCTCAAAACTTTCGACATGGCCGTCGGGCCACGCCAGAGATAGGGCGCAGATAAAGCGCGCCGTGCGCTTGGCGGGTTTTTGCCCCTGCACATTATTGAGCGCCATTTCAATTTTATGCATGGCAAAATCGAAATCGCGACCGCCCGCCGTCTCGGCCCAGCGCGCCGAATAAATCCCCGGCGCACCATCCAACGCATCGACCGCCAGACCGCTATCATCGGCCAGCGCCGGCAGCCCCGCCACCGTGGCCGCGGCCAGCGCTTTCAATTCGGCATTGGCGATAAATGTGTCGCCGGTTTCGGCGGGCTCGGGCAGGCCCAGCGCATCAGCGCCCACCGTCTCGACATTAAAGCGCGTCAGCAGCTCGGCAATCTCGACCAGCTTGCCTTTATTATGGCTGGCGACAATCAGCTTGGGTTCAGCGAAAGCGCGCGCCATATCAAAGGCCAACCGCCTGTTTTTGTTTTTCGACCAAATCGGCAATACCGCTTTTGGCGAGGTCCAGAAGCGCTTGGAATTCACTTTCGTCAAACGCTTCGCCCTCGGCCGTGGCCTGAATTTCCACCAATTTGCCGGCTCCGGTCATGACAAAATTGCCATCCGTATCGGCGACGCTGTCCTCGTCATAATCGAGATCGGCCACCGGCAGGCCTTCATAAATGCCGCAAGACAACGCCGCGACATGGTCGGTAATGACCCCGCCCATTACCGGCGTTGACATCAACCCATCGGCTTTCATCTTTTCGACGCATTGATAAAGCGCCACCCAAGCGCCGGTAATCGACGCCGTGCGGGTGCCGCCATCGGCCTGAATGACATCGCAATCGAGGCTAATCTGGTTTTCGCCGAGCTTTTTCATATCCACCACGGCGCGCAGCGAGCGACCAATCAAGCGTTGGATTTCTTGCGTCCGGCCCGACTGCTTGCCAGCATTGGCCTCGCGGCGCATACGCTCACCGGTCGAGCGCGGCAGCATGCCATATTCTGCCGTGACCCAGCCTTCACCGCGACCGCGCAACCATGGTGGCACGCGCTCCTCAAGGCTTGCGGTGCACAAAACATGGGTATCGCCAAATTTGATCAGGCACGAGCCTTCGGCGTGTTTCGACACATTGGTCTCGATAGAAACGGCGCGAAGTTGGGTGGCCTCACGGCCAGACGGACGGGTTACGGACATATATTTTCCTGTCTTTTGAAATGTAAATCTATTTGCTGCTTCCTGTGTAGCCAAATGCCAAGCCTCTCACAAGGGGCGGCGGCGAAGAATTGACACGGCAAAAGCCATCACCGGCCCGCGCAACGCAGATTATCCACTTCCCCTAGGGCGGATTATCCGCCACCCCCTAGGAATATGGCCCGCGAGCCCCTAAATAAAGCTCATGTGAGAGAGCCGCGCAATTGCTGGCTTGACGCGATAGGGATAGATGATTAGGAAAAGCGCCATGATGCAAGATGATGAACAAAACAAAGACGCCATGAGCGACGACACCGAAAACGCCAATGGCGCCTCGGAAGAACAAGTAGCGCAAGAGGCGCAGGCTGAAGAGGCGCAAGACGCGCAGGGCGATGAAGCCAGCCCCGAGCAACTAACGGGCGACATTCCGCTCGACGAGATTTTGCCAGAGACGCCGAGCCTTGAAGACCAGCTGGCCGACGCTAATGACAAGCTGCTGCGGACACTGGCCGAACTAGAAAACACCCGCCGCCGCGCCGAGCGCGACCGTGGCGAGGCGCTGAAATATGGCGCTGTCAGTTTTGCCCGCGACATGCTCAGCGTCGCAGACAATATGCAGCGCGCCCTGAAAGCGGTGGAAGATGTTGATGAGGGCGATTTGTCAGATGCCGCCAAAGCCATGTTGGAAGGCGTCGCCGCCACTGAGCGCGACCTGCAAGCCGGTCTGCAACGCCACAAAGTGATGCCGATTAACCCGATGGGCGAAAAATTCGACCCCAATCAGCACGAGGCTTTGTTTGAAGCCCCGGGCACCGGCCAGCCCGCCGGAACGATTATTGAGGTGGTTGAAGTCGGCTATATGATGCAAGAGCGTCTTCTGCGTCCGGCCAAAGTCGGCATCGCCAAAGACTAAACGCCTCACGCAATTGGTGAGACGCGCCGCAAGGTGAGGTTAAGCCGCCCGCCTTCGGCGAAGGCCGGATATGCGGCCAGTGCCTGACTGCTGCCATAAAGGATGCGGTCGAGGCCGTGATAATGCAGCCGCGCCGCGCCGCCAAATACAAACACATCGCCATTGTGCAGCTTCATCGACTGGGTTGGGCCACGCCGTTTTGGGCCGCCCATGCGAAACACCGCGCTATCGCCCAGCGACAACGACACCACCGGCGCCTCAAAAGCCTGCTCGTCGCGGTCTTGGTGCAGGCCCATTTTGGCCTTTGGCTTATCGTAATAATTCACCAAACAGCACTCCGGGTCAGCCGGGCAGCCGCTGACATCACGCCATAAATCAATCAGCATTTGCGGGATTTGCGGCCATGGCGCGCCGGTTTCGGGATGCGTCGGCTGGTAGCGATAGCCAGATTTATCCGACACCCAACCAAGCGGGCCGAGATTGCTCATCCGGATAGACCATGGCTGATTGGTGCGCGGCATGCGCGGAACGAAGAACGGCGCCTGTTGCAAACCCTCTTGCAGCGTCTCCAAAAAGGCGTTTTGCGCCTCACTACCCCAATATTCGGGGTAATAACGGGTACCTTCCCCCAATATGTTGTGGTTCATGTTTTTCGTCTTTCCTTTTTCAACCAGCCCTTGCAGGTCAGCCCTTCGCTCCCTATATAAAGTGCAATTGCAAAACGGCGAACACGCCACCAAAACCAAACCCGACCACATAGCGAGGCAATAATGGGAAAAGTAATTGGAATCGATCTGGGAACCACCAATAGCTGCGTAGCAGTTATGGATGGTAGCACACCAAAGGTAATTGAAAACGCGGAAGGTGCACGCACCACGCCATCTATGGTTGCCTTTACAGACGACAGTGAAAAACTAGTTGGCCAGCCTGCCAAACGTCAGGCCGTGACCAATCCAAGCAACACCTTATTCGCCATTAAGCGTTTGATTGGCCGCCGCTTCGACGACCCTGCCACGAAAAAAGACATCGACATGGTGCCTTACAACATCATCGCCTCAGATGGTGGTGACGCATGGGTTGAAGCCAATAGCGAGAAATATTCGCCATCGCAAATCTCTGCTTTTATT
>Ga0181606_10001393_pt1 | contig 21281 bp, 18 predicted proteins | sample 041ome_10_FD_132994 | JGI IMG/M metagenome (GOLD analysis project Ga0181606, IMG submission 132994) | Coastal salt marsh microbial communities from the Groves Creek Marsh, Skidaway Island, Georgia - 041412US metaG (megahit assembly) | ecosystem: Environmental > Aquatic > Marine > Intertidal... | reverse complement strand
GATGGTTCTCTCGCCCATCTGACAACCGCTATTGTTGAGGGCGCGCACCCGATTGGTGAGTACACCGGTCGGGAGCGCCTCACGGCGAGTTACCCAAGCGGCCAAAGGGATCTGACTGTAAATCAGCTGGCATTGCCTACGGGGGTTCGAATCCCTCACTCGCCACCATCGGGGCTATTTCTCTTGAATACCCCATTCTTGGCCGTAGCCTCCAGATTCGACGCCGCCACTCATGAGGCTCAGAAATGGTTCGGCATCAAACGCTTCGGGGCTCAACACCCCAGAGCCTGACCAGACACCGTTCGAGATGAGCTCTAAGGCCACCGCGGGCGCTAGTGCCGTCTGCCAGACCACGCATTGAGTCTCATAGTTTGCCATCGTCCACTCGTTATCGGCCAGGTGATAGAGGTAACTGGAGCGTGGCTTCCCGTCTTTGCCAGTACCTGTGACCCACACGCCAGCGCAGGTCACTCCTGTCATTTGAGGCCCAATGGTTGCGGGATCCGGTAATACGGCAGCGACAAGGTCACGCGGTGCGACTTTGACGTGTGGCCGTGAGCCATCGCTAGCGGGGGCACTTCGCACTGTGACCGGGGAAGTCTTGTCGAGACCAAGGGTGTTCAGAGTCTTCAGAACCCCGATGAATTCTTCGCCGAGGCCATATTTGAACGTCACTCGTTTCGCATCGAGAAACCGCGGCATGAGCAACACTTCCTCGTGTTCCACGTTCACGCACTCAACAGGCCCAATGCCCCCCGGGAAGTCGAATACTTCGGGTTCGCTAAATGGCTCAGTGGTGAACCACCCCTTGTCTTTTTCGTAAATCACCGGAGGGTTGAGGCACTCTTCGATGGTGGTCCAAATACTGAACGTGGGGGCAAAGATCTCGTTGCCGGCATCGTCTTTGACGACCAGGTTGGCCCCGTCTCTCACCCCAAACTCATCTACGGAAGAAAAAAGGTAGTCCGAGGCATAGCGAGCGAACACATCAGATAAGCCAGGCTCTACCCCCATACCTACGAGCGCTAAGAGACCGCGCTCTTCCCACTCGGAGGCTCTCTCAAATTGCCAGTCACCCAATTTCACCCCGGTCTCACGAAATGGGTTGGTCGGGTGAGAGGAAGACAGGCTCATCGCCATGTCGAGGTAATGGGCACCCGCGTCAAATGCGCCTTGGAAGACTCCCTGAACGAAGCTCGGCTCCACGGCATTGATGACTACCTCGGCATTGGCCGATTTTGCCACGCCGGTCACAGACGACGCTTGTGACGCATCGACTTGTGCGGCAGAGAATTTTGCTGCACTTTCTCGGTGACGCCCCCGAAGCCAGGCGACTGCTGCGTCCGCTCGATCCAGGCTGTAGTCGGTGATGGTGACGTGTTCAATAAAGTCTCGCCTGGCAAGAATTCGGGCAAGCGCATGACCCACCCCACCGGCGCCAATAATCACGATTCGCATGGGTTCCACGCTAGACCCACCGTGCCACTCACCAATAGCGATTAGCCTGGAACGGTGAGCCATTCAGAACTCTTGTCCACTGCCAAAAAAGTCGCCCTTGAGGCGGGTGAGCTGGTTCTGAAGCGCCGTCAGGGGCACATCGAAGTGGCCGATACCAAGTCCACATTGAACGATGTAGTGACAGCGGTCGACCGGGAATCGGAAGAGCTCATCAAATCACTGCTATCCGAGGCAAGGCCAGGTGACGGGTTTCTCGGAGAAGAAGGCGGTTCAGGAGAGAGCCACACCGGGGTCACCTGGGTGGTCGATCCTATTGATGGCACGGTCAACTTTCTCTACGGCATTCCCCACTACGCGGTGAGTATCGCGGCGGTAGAAGGTCCGCCCGACCCGCACCAGTGGAACATCCTGGCAGGGGTCGTGTTCAACCCGGCGACAGGTGAACTTTTTTATGCAGAGCACGGCAGTGGCGCCTTCTTGGGAGACCGCCAGATTCGCGCGGCCCCACCAGTCCCGCTAGAAAAGGCCCTACTCCTGACAGGTTTTGCCTACGCGGAGCGCTACCGGAAAGCACAAGGGGAGTTGTTTTCACACATCATTACTCAGGTGCGTGACATCAGACGGATGGGAACTGCATCGCTGGATTTAGCCATGATTGCTTGTGGTCGCGCAAACATGTACTTCGAGCGCACACTCAGCCCATGGGATCATGCCGCTGGCGAGCTCATCGTGATAGAAGCCGGGGGGGTCGTCCGAGGGTTTGGAAATGACCGGCCCGACCGCGAAGCAATTTTTGCCGGCCACCCTGACATGGTCGCTGGTTTACAACAGTTGGTTTCACACCATGGCGGGGATAAGCCTCTGGCTGCCTTTGACTAATAGTGGGCATTTAAAGCTAAGTCTCGCTAGTGTTAACCAAAACGTTATCTTTGACGAAAGGTCGTGGTCATCCCATCTGGGGAACACGGCTCGACTTATATGAGTCGCTCACGGGAAGGAGTCGGGTGTTTATCTCATGACAGATAGTCAACGCCCCGAACTTCCCTCGAGACGAGAACTGCGACAGCAGCAACAGTCCGCAGAAGCTGAGACTCACAGGCCGCCACTTGCAGGAATCAGCCTCCAGCTTCAACCGACCAAGCGCGCAGAACGCCTAAGTCACAAGCCATTCGGTCAACGCGTTCTTTCCATCGCAACCCTTGTCGCGGCCCCTCTTCTTTTTGTGGGGGTCTCCCTTCCCGCCAATATCTTTTACACCAACACTCAGCTCACCCCGGCAATCGCCAACGAGTCCTCTTCAGTCGACCCCGCTGCCGATGAGGGGCAAGCGTTCGTGGCAAGTAGTTCGCGCGCCAGCTTGGAGGGAATCCAGCGCGAATCATGGAGTGTCACCAGCTACGCCGAAGTGCTTCGCGCTCGCTACGGTGGTCGCACGCTGAGCTACAGCACCACCGGCCAGGGCCCGGTCCGCTGGCCATTTCCCGTCGCGGTCCCCATTAGCTCAGGTTTTGGGGCGCGAGTGGCACCATGCCGCTATTGCTCGAGCTACCACCGCGGTGTTGATTTCACCCCCGGCCGCGGAACCCCCATCTATGCCATCGCAGATGGAACGGTGACTCAGCAGGAATACTCCGGCGGTTACGGTGAGCACGCCTACATCGAACACGTCATCAACGGTCAGACTGTGCTGTCGGTGTATGCCCACATGATTGGTGGCTCGAGCCCCCTTGAACCAGGTGATCGGGTTCAAGTAGGCGACTTCATTGGTTTGGTGGGCAACACGGGAACGTCAACAGGTCCTCACCTGCACTTCGAAATCCGCATCGACGGTGTGTATTTGGATCCGTTCACCTGGCTTCAAGAAAACGCCGGCTAGTTCATCTAGCAGCTACTGGGTGCATAGTCGAGCCGAGTAGCGTTCCACCGATGAGGGTTTGCTCGCCCGATTGAAAGGGTGCTAATCTCAAGCGGTATTTCGCCAATATGGCGTGCCCCGATAGCTCAGTGGTAGAGCACTTCCATGGTAAGGAAGGGGTCGCGAGTTCAATCCTCGCTCGGGGCTCGGATGTTCTCATCCATCGCGGCGGGGTAGCTCAGCTGGTCAGAGCGCACGGCTCATAATCGTGAGGTCGCGGGTTCGAGCCCCGCCCCCGCTACCGTATCGGTCGAGTTTCTACTTTGCTAAGCATCGGCCAACTCCCCTAGACTAAAGGTTCGGGTAGTTGACTTCTGCCATTATTTGGCGTGTAAAAAGAAGATGTTTTCTTTGTGGGAAACGGTCTATCCAAAGGGCGGTGGCTCAATTGGTAGAGCAGCGGTCTCCAAAACCGCAGGTTGCAGGTTCGAGTCCTGTCCGCCCTGCAAACCAGTTCAAATAAGAAAAGGCGTGAGAACTAATGGCAACAAACCTGCCAGACCCGGAAGCGACCAGCGCTTCTGGTTCCTCTCGTGGTGAAAAACCCAAAGGATTGGTATCCCGGGTGAGTCTCTTCATGAGGCAAGTCGTTGATGAGTTACGCAAGGTTGTTACCCCAACACGTAGCGAACTGGTGAACTACACCCTGGTTGTATTGGTTTTCGTAGTCATCGTTATGGGCATCATCACCTTCCTCGATTTGCTCTTCGGCTGGGGCGTCTCGTGGGTGTTTGGTGATGGTTCATCCTTTTTCGGATAAGCAAGAGTAGATAGAAAGAAATCACAGTGACCGAAGATCACCTCAAAGACATTGATATGGCCCCAGCTGCTGAACAGTCTTCAGAAGAAGATGAGGCGCAGGAAGGCAACATCTTGGCTGAGGAAGCAAATGCTTCCGATGCGGCTGAGAATTCGGCCATGCACGTGATTGACGATGACGCGACTGACTTCGACGAAGCAACTTCATCACTTGCTGATGCCACTGATCCCGAGGCTGATGCTGTGGTGGAAGACGCACTCGACATCGATTCGATGGAAGAAGCAGAAGCCTCGGTTGAAGCTACCAACGATGAAGCCGAAATGGTCGCGCACGCTGGCTCAAGTGTTGCGGGGCTTGGTGATGAAGAAGACCCATATGCAGATTTCCGGAAAGAACTTCGTCGTAAACCTGGGAAGTGGTACGTCGTTCACTCCTACGCCGGCTTCGAAAAGCGAGTAAAGCAGAACATCGAAAATCGCAAGATTTCACTGGGCATGGAGGACTACATCTTTGAAGTCCAGGTGCCGATGGAAGATGTCGTTGAAATTAAGAACGGTCAACGAAAGTTGGTCACTCGCGTTCGTATCCCGAGCTACGTGCTGGTCCGTCTCGACCTGAATGAAGATTCATGGTCGGCGGTGCGCCACACCCCCGGTGTTACGGGTTTCGTGGGTAATGCCCACAACCCCACGCCACTTCGATTCGAAGAAGCCTTCGACATGCTGAAGTCAACGGTTCAGGTGGGTGAGGCTCCCGTTGCGAAGGGTGCGTCCGTCAGTGCTGGCGGAGCAGTCTCGAAAATGCTGCCAGCTGAGATTGACTTCGAGATTGGTGAAACCATCACCATCAAAGAAGGATCGTTCGCTGGTCTGCCGGGAACGATTAGTGAAATCAAGCCTGAAAGCGGTAAGCTAACGGCTTTGGTGTCCTTGTTCGAGCGAGAGACACCCGTGGAACTGGGCTTCGACCAGGTCGCCAAACTTTAGAAAAATTACCGCAATGAAGGTAGGTCTCATTGTCGGGAGCGTGTGAGACATCACACACGAAAGGTAAGAGAGAAACACTATGGCAAGCAAAAAGGTTGTTGGTCTGATCAAGCTTCAGATCCAAGCCGGCCAAGCAAACCCCGCGCCACCCGTCGGCCCCGCACTGGGTCAGCATGGTGTGAACATTATGGAGTTCTGCACGGCCTACAACGCGGCTACTGAAGGTCAGCGCGGAAACGTTATTCCGGTGGAAATCACCGTCTACGAGGACCGCTCATTCACCTTCATCACCAAAACCCCGCCGGCAGCAGAGCTTATTAAAAAGGCTGCGGGTGTGAAGAAGGGTTCCTCGACCCCTCACACCGACAAGGTTGCTAATCTCACGCCAGCACAAGTGCGTGAGATTGCTGAAATGAAGCAGCAAGACCTCAACGCTAACGACATTGATGCGGCAGCAAAAATTATTGCCGGTACCGCCCGCAGTATGGGCATTACCGTCGGCTAACCACTAATAGTTCGCGGGAGAGCCAGCCAGGCTCGCTAGACCGCACTTTCAGCAAAGGAAAGAAAAGATGGCACAACGATCAAAGCAATACAAGAAAGCCCTCGAGCACATCACCCCGGGTCACTTCTATCCACCAGAACAGGCTGTTGCTGTAATCAAGAAGACGGGCTCGGAGAAATTTGATTCGACGGTTGAGGTTGCCCTCAAGCTCGGTCTGGACTCGCGAAAAGCAGACCAAATGGTTCGTGGAACGGTATCCCTGCCCCACGGCACCGGAAAAATTGCGAAGGTATTGGTATTCGCAACGGGTCCGGCAGCTGAAGCCGCCAAGGAAGCTGGTGCTGACGAGGTCGGAGGGGAGGAGCTCATCGCAAGGGTTGCAGGTGGTTACACAGGCTTTGATGTTGCAGTGTCCACACCTGAATTGATGGGCAAGGTCGGAACCCTCGGGAAGATTTTGGGCCCTCGAGGCCTGATGCCAAACCCCAAAACCGGAACAGTGACCCCGGATGTGGCGAAGGCCGTCAATGACATCAAGGGTGGTCGCATTGAGTTTCGTATTGACAAGCACGCCAATATGCACTTTCTTATTGGTAAAGCGAGCTTTAGCGAAGCACAGCTTCGTGACAACTTAATCGCAGCTCTCGAGGAAGTTATCCGTCTCAAGCCTTCGAGCTCGAAAGGTCGTTACGTTCAGAAGGCATCCCTTTCGACAACCTTCGGACCGGCTGTGCCGCTCGACGTCAGCGCCCTGTGACCTACTAGTTGAAATCGGGTTGGCCAGCTATGGCCCGGATAGGTTTTGCTTAGGGCGCACGAGGATGTTTTCCCGCGTGACGATTGTTCGTGTATGCGCATCGAGCGTGGCCTAGCCATGCGAAATCTGCATCACCCTAAGAAGGCGACCGGCTCATCACCCGCTTTGGACTGAGGAGAAGAGCCTGAACCTTCTCGGATCATCGCGCCGCTCAGTCCCGTCGGGGTCGATTCAATTGATTTGAGATAGCCTTGAAGAGTTATTCCGAAGGTGACGTAGAATGCCCTCTTAGATTTCCCACACCCCCGTCCGAAAAAACGAGGGACTGGACCCAAGGCGTGGGACAGGATTTTGACTTTCAAATTCGGTGGATTGCAGCCTGCAAAAGGGTCCTGGAAGATAACGGAACTGTTTGGATTTCTGGCCTTTGCCACTCCATGTTCGCCTGTGGCCATGCACGCAACCTGCAAGGGTTTCGGGTGCTCAACGACATCAGTTGGTACAAGCCCAATGCTGCCCCGAACTCCGGGAGAAGGATATTTACAGCTAGCCACGAAACACTTATTTGGGCGTCAAAGTCAAAGAAAGCCAAGCGTGTTTTTAACTACGACGTAATATGAGAGGGCGATTTTCCCAAGGACGGTCTTGAGAACCCGGGAGAGCAAATGAAGAGTGTTTGGTCGATAGTTACTCCCTCTTCCAGAGAGAAGAATCGGCAAACATCCGACGCAAAAACCTGAGGCCCATCTAGAATGCATGGTGCTTTCGACCACAAACGAAGGTGACGTCATCCTTGACCCGTTTGTAGGCTTTGCCACCACGGGGGTTATCACCATTCGGTACAGGCGAAAATTCATCGGGATTGATTCGAGCGCTGAGTATCTCGAGAAATTTGCCCGTCCAAGACTCGCCGTCGAGGTGAAGTCCTTTTGAAATCGCTCCAGGTTCTTGAGCGCCTCGGCATTTCGACTGTGTCGAAGGGATTGGAGTTCTTCATGGGGAACATTCGCAGTTCTCGCAACTGGGATTGCTTTGTCGACTGGGCAAAGGCCAAAGAAAATGTCACCCAGATTGAGCGCGATCTAGACCTCCCAAATTCTCTACTCGGGAAAGAAGATTTTCGAGGTGCTTTTCAGTCATTACTTCGTTACCCAGAGCTTGTGCGCTGCATTCCGATTCTTTTTGCTTATCGACCTCACCAACTCGATGACCTGAGCATTTTGGTGGATGGAGATGGCCAGTCGTTCAAGATGAAGCATTATGAACTGTAGGAATCGCCGACGTCACAGGACCTGCTCGACCACCTGACCGAATTTGTCGTTGGCACCGGAATTTCTCGACTATTTACCAATGGTGCGGTTATAAATCTTGTCGACTACGTACTTGGGGTTGAGGTAGGGCTTGATTCCAACGCCCGAGAGGACCGAATCGGCTCAGTGATTCGGCCGCGGGAGGAGACTTCCCGTGTTTACTTTTGTCTGGTAGAGAGCAATGTCGTCCGCAAAAACCTCTGAGACAAGGTCATAGAGTTCACCGTCATAGAGAGCGGCTGGCCCAGGGAGACGCTTCAATAGTTTAAGAGCTCGCAGATTCGCCACCGTCGTATCTGCAGAGACCTCGACCGTTTCTCGTTGGAAGCTCGTGTCGTGGCGAAGAGCGGGTCGAGTGTCGACTAAATCAAACCCACGTGATTTGAGTGTATCGATTGCACCGTTGATATCTTCGACGCAAAAGTAATCGTCATACTCATTAAACATAAGGAAGTCGCTTTGATTCCGCCAATGGTGGTCCTTTTTTTCTGCGGGCTGGTCAGCTATCTCCTCAATGAACGATCGAAAACTCATCGCCTCCAGTTTTCTTTTCAACGACTCTTTGCGATGAGTTCCAAAAAGATTTGCTCCTTTTACCGTGTGCGAAATCAGGCCCTTTTTGTGCTCCACGCGCTCTCGCTGAGAGCTTTGGAGTCGATAAATCTCTCCTCCTACAATTTTGTCTAGGAAAGCAGAGACTGCGCGCCGATATGGACATCGGAGGATGACAAAGGCATAATCTGCTGTGGCGGCCTCTCGCTTAGTCGCGACAAATGCGTCGTTATTGTTGTGGATCCAACCAACGTCGGAGATTGAAGAGACGTACCCGTTGCTCATCGCCACGGAGAAGCGGAGAGAGCTACAGGCATTTTTTGGGATGTATGTACAGACTGCGTTGAGGCCATAAATCGACAACAAATAGGCTGAAGAAAACTTGAACTTCTCGTTTCTTCTTAGGTTGGCGTAGACGTTGCTCGCGTAGAGTACTTTACGTGTTGGCATTTTTGTGACCATTCTCAGCTTTGCAGTTTTTCTAAGGGCCAGAAATTCTGTATGACCGAACTAATAATTGCGCATTTCAGAATATTCTGGGCCCCGGCTGAAAAAATGAGGAACTGCACTTGGCCGCCTGACCATGCGAGACTTACTGATGGAGGCTGCGACGTAATGGTCGAATTGCCTGACCTGACCTGAGCCTCAGGATAAGTTTGTTAACCACGTCGTGACTCGTAGAAGCATTCAATATACTGCCTTACGGCGGGAATGAGTTTTTCGGACCTTGGTACGGTGGCGTTGTCGCCATCCGAGAACATTGAAATGGTGCATTTATGAGTACTTTGCAGGGCAACCCCTTCTCGCTTACTCCCTTTTACGAGCGCATTCACAGTCTGACGTTGGAATTGGGGGGCTACCATAACGCTCATCTGCATCTCGACCGCTCCTTCACTTATGATCCTGTGCGCGAAATGTTGCTGCCCTCTGGATCTGAGTCGGCATCTCATTTGTCTCTCCCAAGTAAGCACAACTTAATTTCGAAAATCCATTCCTCGGAGCTGTATAGCTCCAAGACGTTACATTCAAGAACGTCCGCGATTCTGGAGGAAATGGTTCACGCTGGCACGACAAGAGCAGATTCTCTAGTCGACGTCACGACAGACGGCTTGGGGATGCGAGGTCTCGAGGTTTTTCTTTCCTTGAAAGAAGAATTCCGAGACAAGCTTGACCTGAGGGTAGGAGCATACAACCCGCTAGGGTTCAGCTCTGACAGAAAATCCTCAGAGCTCCTAATTCGGAAAGCAAGTGAAATTTCAGATTTCACAGCATTCTTGCCCGAACGTGATGATTACAGTAGAAATCCTGAAGCGATTGGCTTCAGAAAAAGTTTGCACATCGCGGTTGAGATTGGGGCGACAGCAGGTAAGCCAACGCACATACACCTTGACCAAATGAATTTGCCACAAGAGCGGGGAACTGAACAGCTTCTCAGTGTGTTGGAAGATGAAAATTTGTCGAGCTATCCGTCCGGAATTTGGGCAATACATGTCATTTCCCCAAGTAATTACGACGAGAAACGTTTTGAGGCGCTTCTAGACCGCTTTCAGTCGAGTAACTTGGGATTAATCGTTTGCCCATCGGCAGCCATTAGCATGCGGATGGTAAGGGGAGTGCAAGGCCCGATAGGTAACTCAATGGCGAGAGTTTTGGACTTTGCTTGCCGTGGCATACCCGTGAGGATTGGTTCAGACAATATTCTTGATATTACTTCCCCTGGAGGTACCCCTGACTTGCTTTTCGAGGCGGGGGTTCTCTGCCATTCCCAGCGGTTCTTCGATGCAGAGATCTTGTCGTCGTTTCTGGCTGGAAAAGCCCTAGCGCCAGCGCAAATCGAAAGAATTAAGATTCACCTTGAGCGAGACTCAGAAGAGTGCAAAAAGATAACAACGTCTTTGAAGTTTGAAACCGAAATGATTGGACCGTGCTAAGCGACTCCATATCTCAAGATTCCCATGCCGATACGAGGAATTCGTTAGCCCGGGCGTTTTACAACTTGCGCACTTTTGATGGCCCCGCTCTCGTGGACGCATTCAGCGGACATAGCCTTTCTTTCCTTGAACTTTCCCAACAGATTCTCGGTTGTGCGAGCGCAATCAAAAAAACACCCCGGAACAGCGGTCGGATTGGGGTTCTTTGCTCTGATCCAATCGACTACGCAGTGTCTCTTTGTGCAAGCCTACTGGCAGGAGTGGGGGTGCCTTTGAACCCGAATGCGACTATTGATGAAATTAAAATGTCGACGTCGTTCTTTGGCCTCAGTTCCCTGCTAATTTCTGGTCTAGATTCGTTCAAGCTCAAGGTCGAGACTCCTACTATCTCGGTAGACGGGCTTCGAAGTGAAGTATGTCGTGACGCGGAACCTTGGCTGGATCTACTTGAGGATAATTCGACCAACCAAGGCTTGTTGCTTCGGACATCGGGGACCACAGGTAGCCCAAAAAAAGTCGGTCTTTCTCCTGAGAACATTCTTAGTGGTGCGCACAATGTTGCAAGAAGTCTTCAACTCTCGGAACAAGATTCTTGCCTGAATATGTGGAATCGCCATCTGATTGGCGGAGTTGTAGATACTTTGCTTGCCCCTCTCATCTCAGGTTCCACGGTTGTTTTCGGTGGGCCCTTTGATGCCAAAATCATGAGAGAGCTACTTTCATCCTGGAAACCGACGTGGACACAATTTGTTCCGACCACCTTGAATGAATTCGTCCGTTACCTCAATAGGACATCGACGCCGGACTCTTTTGACTCTTTGTCATTCATCCGCGTTGTTGGCGCTGAGTTAGACGCAGAGAGTTGGCGAAATGCGACTCGCCGAATCAAAGCGCCGATTATTCATACTTGGGGAATGACGGAAGCTGGACCATTAATCGCGAGCACCAGGCCGTTGTACGAACCCCCCTCGCCTGGGAATGTTGGAACAGTAATCGATGGTGTTGAAGTACGACAAAGAGAAATCGGAACTACCGGGCGGGGCGAGTCGGAGTTTCTGATTAGGGGACCCAGCGTAATTAAAAGGTACCTCGATGACATACTCGAGCCGGCCGATACTTTGCTAGATGGCTGGTTCCCGACGGGAGACCTTGGGTACGTGAACTCGTCGGGAGAAATCGTTCTGACCGGACGCTTGAAAGAACTCATTCGGCGAGGGGCCATGACGGTTTACCCTCGACTTATCGAGGAGTGCGCCAATAAGCACCCCGGAGTTCTGGAGTCTGCGTGTGTTGGGGTTCCTCACAAGACGTTAGGTGAAGATGTCGTCTGCGTAATCGTCCCCTCGGGTGGCGAAAGAGAACTTGATAGGAAGGTTGGCGAATTCCTCGCATTGAATCTTCCCCGCGACCAAGTTCCAAGCCGTCTGGTAGTCATGGATTCTCTTCCCCGGAATGCAATGGGAAAAATTTTGCGGGACGCGATTCGCAGCCAACTAGCAAGGATTTCGGAAGACTCTTCGCGAAGAAAACGAAAACACGGAGCCGTCGCCCAACACTTACTCTCTCTATGGAAGGAAGAACTTGATAGCAGGTCAATATCTATAACGACTAACTTCTTTGCTGCGGGTGGAGACTCGTTATCGGCTGTGAGAGTTGCCGCGGAGGTTCAAGCGTTGTACGGCGTTGCGCTTCCTCCAGACTGGGCAACTAAAATGCCGACAATTGCGTCTTTAGAGAGGTTTCTGCTTCAACAGAACCCAGACGCACATCCACGCACCTTGCCATCAAATCCTCTCGAAATCTTGAAAAACCAGACTGTATTAGCGAGAGAAAACTCATATCCACCGAGAAATTTTCTTGACACAATTTTGCACAGCCAAAGCGAAATAGAGTTTCTTCAAAGTATCCAGGTAGCCCTCAGACATCTTGTGCGGAGCGAACTACTCGCGATTCAGGCGGAAATTCGAAGCTTCGCTGAATCGAGGCGATACCAGTTTCCGGACGAATTATTCCCAAGCACCGAGGGACTAGCATCTAACGAAGAGGAATGGAGCCGAACCTCGGTGGGCGATTTCATTTCGAGGTACCAACGGGGAGAACGGCCCAAGTCTCAATGCATCGTCGCATTTACCGGTTTTGGCTCGAACTTGATGATTCCTATTCACATGTTCCTTGATGAAATATCAGGCTTAGGCTGCGATGTTGTTCTGGTTTTTGATCCTCACAGGTCAAGATATCGTTCTGGGGTTCCCGGGCTTGGTAGTTCAATGGAAGATGTTGTCGAGAGCGTTGGCAAAGTCGTTGGCGCCTTGGGCTACTGCCCGAAAATTAGTTTGGGTGTAAGCGGAGGTACGGAGGTGGCTAGCCGATTCGCTGTGGCTATCCGAGATGTCCAGAGGCTCTCAATTGCTGGTCCGGCCTCGGCGGGCCTAGGAGAATTGCCGAACTTCGACCGGCGTCTTTCCGCCAGAGTATTGTCTCCCTTAAAAGGTAGAGATTTGTGGGGCGCCGTTGTTACCAGGTTCCGGTTTCCCTTATCGAAGCATCGGGTCGAGTTTAGGACGAGACGCCACAACGTCCTATACGAGAATTACCGAAGAGGAACTCTCGGCGAGGCTCTTTCTTGGCTACTTCATTAGTCTGGCGCGGTTGAACGGACGGTCTTTCTTCGTTTTTCTCATTCAGAGGCGGTAAAGGTCAATCGAAAGCGCTGACTCGAACTTTCTAGTTGGGTCGCCATTTTGATTAGGCGCGTTAGAGGAGGTGGGTAACGCGGAAGATGACTTGTTCCCTCTTTTCGGTTCAGTCGATTGGTGTGTCGCCGGTCTCTAAAGGATCCGCCGGTCAGCAAGAGCGCTAGAGTTGAGATATCCGAGTGCCGAGCTCGGAAGGAAGGTCTAGTAAATTTCCCCCGACAGTCCGAGGATAACTTCGGCGTACTTCAGGGCGTAAAAATTATTAACGCTAAGGCACTTGTCGCGGAGCTGATGGGTGAAGGATTCCAAGAAACCGTCTTCCAGAGTTGGCTTGGCGAAATGAAGAACAGGCTTGGTTCCAGCGCCGACTCGGGGAAAGCTTCACTCATGGGTTGCCTCATGTCGAGTGTCCGTAGCGTTTCCAGGGAACCCCGTTGGATTCTCAGGAGTCGAAATTGTTCTGCAAAGTCGAGACCGGTAATAGAGTGGTCGAAGTTGTCCTCTTGGCCGCGGAACACGGTTTGGGTGTCCCGACGGGTCGGTCTAGTGAGGCTTACGGAAGGCTGACCGTGATGGCTTTACTTGGCGACCCGCGAACCGGTCACTGATGTCAAACACCGACTTCTCAAGAATGACGGCCCTAAGTCTACCAATCGAGCAAGGAAGTTTGTCTCAGCAAACTCACTGAGTGACAGCATCTCAAGCTCCGGCTCATTCAATATCTGCTTCAGTGGCAGGCTCTGCCAGCACGGGTACCTCTCGCCTCTTTTTCCTTCAAGTCGAAGTTAGGGTGCGCCATAGGCTGTTCCTCACCTCTGTGATTCTAGATTCCTCCCGCATCGTATTGACATCCCCACGCGGAGCAAGAATCGGATCAGCATTCCGAGTCTTTGAAACGATTTGCTTCTCTGAATGCCGCTTGTTTCCCTTGGCCATGATGTTCACGGTCTTCCCGTCAGTCAAGGCCGTCACCAACACTAGACCAGTAACCTCCTGATTTCGAACGCGGAGCCACGTCAATGAATGTATTGGCAATCGACTCTGAATGTTATTTGGCAAGGCCAAGCTAAGCCCCCAAATCGGTTGCTCGCCCTAGTGACGTTAGGTTCATGCGTTGAAGCGGGAAAATAGGAGAACTTGACAAAATTTGCTCAATAGAATCCTCCATTTAGTAAATCGCCCCACCGGGAGCAAACATCGGATGGTGGAGCGTATGAAAAAACTGTCCAGGTATTACAGATAGATTCGGAAGCAACGAGGGCGGTGAAATGGCTACCACAACACAACGGATCGACGCGCTGCAGGGAACGCTGCGCAAATCTTTAGTTCTGGCCATGCGACAAGTAGGAATAAGTCCACGCGGGACCATAAAAAAACTCCCCTACATCTTCATCATCGGCTACAACAAGTGTGGCACTACGGCGCTGCAGCGATTCTTTTACTTGAACGGTTACCCAGCCATTCACTGGGATCAGAATCGCTTGGGACTGAGAATTATTCACAATCTCGTCAAGAGAAGACGAATCTTGAGTGGCTATGATCGCCGTTACCGAGTATTCTCTGACTTCAACATCTCGAACGAGTACCTTGCGATTGAACTGAATCATCTGGTAGCGAAGTTTATGTTGGATTATCCAGATTCTTATTTCATACTTAATACGCGCCCGGTCGAACATTGGATAAGAAGTCGCGCCTCACAAGTAAGTCGAGAAAACGGAACAAAGTACATTGAAATCCGAGCTGAACAGCTGTCATGCCGTACCGAAGAAATCGCAGACCGCTGGCGGAAGGATTGGGAGTTGCACCACCAGTTTGTTCGACGGTTCTTTTCTGGCGCAAAGGCCAATAAGTTATTGGAGGTCGATATTGAAGATAACTCGACACCCGACAGAATTGGAGAATTCTTAGGGTTTGAGCCCGTCAGGGGTTCTTGGCGCAGGGTAAGGACAAACTAGGTGCCCACACCCATTGGGGGTGAGTCCTTCAAAACGCCCACTCCGTTCCAGAGGTGACAAGCGAATGCCACTCAGTGCGCTGGCATGTCGTCCCAGGGACTGCAGGGGACGTGATTGACGACTTCGAGTACGGGTCACAGAGAAAGAGAAAAACAATTTTGCAGATATTCACGGATCCCATGCGCAGGGAAATAGGGTCAGGAACCGCATGGTTCAAGCAACTTACTTCAATGTGGTTAGCGCTTCATGTTGAAGTTCGTGTCAAGCTGGTCGGGTATCTTTTCCTGAGATTGTTCGGCCTGGTCCTTGACTTTATTGGGATTGCGGCAATCGGGATTCTAATCTCTGGTTCGGTTGAAGGTCACGTTCAAATCACGATTGGTCAGTACCAACTAGTCTCAATCCCAGATTTCAACACCGAACACACCATTCAATTTTCAATTTTGGCCGCCGTAGCTTTTTTGCTCAGGTCGGCATATTCGGTGCTTATCACCAGAGCGTACTTTCGATATCTAGGTGCTCTGGCGACCGAAGCATCAGTCCTTCTGTTTAGGAGAATGCTCAATGAGGGGCCTGAATTTCGAGCCAAATACTCGGTCTCCGAACTGCAGTTCTTGCTGACTTCTTCGACAAATGTGCTATTCACGCAATTGCTCGGAGGAGCGCTAGTTCTAGTCAGTGATGTAGTCAGTGCCACTGTGTTCGCGGTGCTTTTGATCGCGATTAACGTATCTTTTGGCATCGGGGCCCTGCTGTTTGCTCTCACCGTGGTGGGAATCATTTACTCTCTGTACGCGCTGAAAAATTCGCAAGTTGGGAGGAAGGCTAAGTCAGCCGCTCAAAGGACTATACAGAGCATTGTGGATACATCTAATGCTTATAGCGAGTTGGTGGTGTTTGGTAAAACGTCGACGTTTGAAGCACGGTTCCGCGATCCGAGAGAGCAATTATCCAAATCAGTTGTTGACAGTCTTATTTTTCGAATGTCCCCACGAACCGTTATGGAGGCCGCATTTGCACTAGGACTGATCGGGTTTGTGGTGGCAAACTCCATTCTTCCCACCGGTATGGCGCTAGGCGGAGCTGAAATTGGAGCGTTTGGTGCGGCGGTTATGCGACTCTCATCTACGCTTCTTCCGATTCAACAGTCTTTGGCGTTACTCTCCCAGGCCGAAAAACAGGTGGTTCCGGCTGTCGCTCTCTTGTACGGTTCTCGAGCGCCTACCTCAAGAAACTGGAATAATCCAAAGAGGAACTCTCCTGGTTCTGGCGCGCGAAATAATTCAATCACGCTGAAATCTGTAAGTTTTACCTACGAAGGGTCTAATGTCGCTGCGGTAACGGACATTAATATTGAGGTTCCGTCCGGAGGCTACATGGCTATCGTAGGGCCGTCAGGAGCTGGGAAATCAACGTTAGTTGAACTAGTGTTAGGTCTTGCTGTTCCGAACGAGGGTGCCGTGTCCCTTGGCGGGTGCACACCAATAGAATTTAGAAACTCGCGACCCGGTAACTTGGCGTACCTGCCGCAGAAGCCGGGCTTCATTTCTGGAAGCGTGGCGGAGAATATTGCTCTTGGTGAACCGCTTGAAGATATTGACTTTGATCGGGTCTTGGCCTCTTTGGAACCGGTGGGCTTGATTGAGGTAGTCAAGAATTCGCTCGGTGGGGTGCAGGGCCACCTAGGCGCCCACCTCAATCGTCTCAGCGGGGGGCAGCTTCAGCGATTGGGGCTTGCGCGAGCCCTTTACTTCCAACCATCAATATTGGTCCTAGACGAAGCGACTAGCAATTTGGACCCTAAGTCTGAGGGCCTGATAGAGCAGGCTCTGCTTGGGCTTGAAGCGACCACCATCCTTTCGGTCGCACACAAATTGCACACGATTCGCAACGCAGACAGTCTTACCTATCTCGAAAATGGACGGGTTGTGGCTAGCGGGCCTCTGGAAGACATGAAAAAGGAGTTGACAATTTTCACTGAGTACTCAGAGTCCACTGGAATCTGGACACGAGCATAGTGGAGTCAGTCTTTTGTAGCTAGGAAAAATTTGGTCGCGTCGCTTCGAATTGAAGGGTACCACTGATTCTCTTCTTAACGTCCTCGATTCGAGCCCCGGTAATTCTGGGCCCCAGGTCTACATGGTCCGAGGACTGAATTGTCGGTAATAAGTCACTGGTAATTTCTTGCTTTGAAGCCCCCACGGTAATCCATAGTCCACACCGTACTTGATCTCCGAAGACTGCCGTCGTAATTTTTCCGGTGGATATACGTTGCCTAATGGGGGAAGCTATCGGCCGCATAGGCCGTTGCGCACTTGGGGAGTGGACCACAACTACTTCGGCCCCGATTTCACTGGACAAATCCGACAAGAGAATCCCGATTCTCGACGTTGTTCTTAGGGAAAAGTCTCCCGATATGACTACGTTGCAGGCCCGGCCAATATTCTCAACCGCATGGGGCAACATAGGATACGGCACCGGAAACCGTCGTTTGTCGGAACTGGAGCGAGGAGACAATTGACGTAAATCGCCCGTTGGAACCGACGCGTGCCAATATCTGAACGATTCTGCGTATTCCCGACGATATCCGGCGTAGGACGTCAAACCGTGCGAAACTGAGGTCTGGGTGAGGGATTTGGTGTGTAGAAGACCGAAAGACAACGCAGTTTTTCCTACCAACTGGATGGAATGACTCCCAAAGGCCTTCTGGATTCTCTCGGTAAATTCTCTGTCCCCCGAGTACCTCACCTCGTCCCACGGTCCGATTTGGCTCACAAGTCGCGCCCTAAACATTAGGGAATTTGGATTCAAATGTACGAACTTTCCAATCGTTTCTCTCGGATGAAACAGCAGGTCTTCAGAGCACCTAACCCATTGGGAAAAGGTTGCTTCAACTCCATCGTTCTTAATTAGGGGCTCTACTTGTCGTTGAATCTTTTGGGGGTGGGACCAATCATCCGCATCATGCGTTGTGACGAACTCCCCTCTTGCAGCGTCCAAACCAATGTTTCTAGCCGCAAAAAGCCCTTTAGAAATACGATTGAGGATAAGACGAACTCGTGGGTCGGATTGGACTATGTCGGAAGCTACTTCTGCTGTGCAATCGTTACTACCGTCGTCGATAATCAGAATTTCGAGATTCTGCCAGGTCTGATTCCGGATTGACTGGACTGCATTGGCGAGCCACTTCGCACCGTCCCGAACTGCAACAATCACGGAAACCAGGGGCCCATCTTCTATACGCCCAGCATTGAACGGGACAGCCGATAAATCCGACAGTTTCGTAGGGATTCTCGTGGAGAGTCTCAGTGGACTGAGGTTTTCCCCGATAAACGCTCTGTTTAGCCGGTCGACCCAGGCAATAGATTGCCGACCGTCAACATATCTAACGGCATTACACGAGGCAAACACTTGATCTGCGCTCGACGGGACTAATCCAGAGAGTGACTGAGCATATCGATTCGTGAGTGCACGGTATGGCTCGACCGATTCCAAACTACTCAGAAAAGCGAAAGCGAGGGTCTTTTTCTTCCAAACCACGTTGTGAGATGCATCGGCGAAAAATCTCCAAAGCTCGCTATCTATTTCGTCGGGCCAACTGTTGAGCGGAGAGTTGCGAATTTGGATTAGGGCGTTGGCAGCTCCCCATCTCCGAGAGGAAAACGGACTATTTAGGATTCTTCTCAAATGCTTCACGGCAAGCGGTGAAAACCCAACCCGGGCCAACACCAGAAGTTGCAAAGTCGAGAAGACGCGTGTGTGCATCTGAATAGCGCCCGTCTTGTCCAGCGTTGAGAACACGTAAGGTCTGATTGCGGTTCTCAATCTCGAGTCCAGGAGTCGATCACGAATCTTCTCAATTCTGATTGACATAATTAGTACCAGCCTTTCCGTCCACGGGCATAAGGCTTCCTGTTCAGATGTTTCTTAGCGACTCTATGGCCATCGAAATTTCGGGCCTTGTTCACTTCCGTGGCGGGGGAACTCCGAAACTGAAGAGAACGGACCATCCACTCATCCAAACGTGCAAAAAGATGCCGATTGCTGAAATCGCCACATAGTCCAGTAACGAGACAGACTTATCCGCCCACAATTTTTGGGCAACACCCCTTCGGAAGCTTGCTAGTTTGAGAATCCACAAGAGCCGGTTCTTCGGGCCTTCTTGACAAATAACATTACCAGCGAGTCGAATACGGTGCCGCATAAGCGCTCGAAGGGTTCCCCTAGTGGGATGGTACACGACAGCAGAATCGACAAGAGTAGTGGAAAAGCCAAGTCGGTTGAAACGCATCGACCATTCAAGATCACCCCCCGATAGACAAGTCTCGTTAAAAGAGCCCACAACTGAAAGAATTTTCTTAGAAATCCCCATGTTCGCCGTGGCTACATGCCCTCGATAATTGATGGACCTAGCTTGATCAAATGTAGTTGCCAGCTCAAATCGCTCGACGACACCTGGAGTGGTCGAACGGGTGATCAGCTTAATGACCCCGCCTACACGATCGGCGCCAGCTTCAACTGCTTGGACCATTCTCTCCACCCAATATTTGTCCGGAATACAATCTGCATCAGTAAACAGGAGAACGTCCCCCCTCGCCTTTGAGCAGCCAAGGTTCCGCGCCGCAAACTGTCCCGGCTTCGGTTCATGCAGAAGCACTAGATGATCTTGCCGGGCAAAAAATTCTGGATTTGGAACTGGGGAATTGTCAACAAAAATCATTTCAAACTCATTGTTGGGAAATGTCTGAGCCGACAAGGCTTCAAGAGTCAGTTTTACTGAGTCATTCATCTCAAAGAATGGAATAATCACACTCGCCCTCATTGCCACCCGCCTCATTCTTAGGGCCGAAATCTCTGGCATTATGTTACGTCACGACAAAAAAATAGTCAGTTCGTAATCACTCAGGCTAGAAAACAGCATTTGGTTCTTGCCCGGGTTTTAGGCACACGCTACCGGGTTTGTGACCTTGGCTGACGTGTGTGGCCGCGGTCCAATGTTCGACTTGGCAATCGAATTGGAGCCCGTAATCCGTTCGGTTGCTCGATTTTCGAAATAATGAATTAGGTGAGGGGAGGCAAATTTCGGTGGGTGTTGGATACAAGGCCTTAAGCCTACTTTTTAAGCTCCGACTTCCACTGGCACGGAGACTCCTGGAGCGAAGAAGGTCTTTTCAATTTGGCCTAAGCGTCGGGTGCATGATGAAGAATGAGGCCGCGTACCTCGAGGAATGGATGACCTTCCACATTGCAATGGGTGTGGATCACTTCTTCTTGGTGGACGACCACAGCACTGACAATTCCTTTGCTTTGCTCGAATCATGGGTCGCAGATGGGAAAGTGACCCTAATTCGACCCAGGAAAAGGGTTTTCGATCAGTGGTTTGCATACCGACAAATTCTGCGGCGTGCCAGATTCAAGACAAAATGGCTAGCGTTTCTCGATGTCGACGAGTTCCTCTTTTCCCCGAAGTATCTTGACCTGCAAATTTGTTTGCAAAAGTTTGAGCACTCACCGGCCGTTTTTGTTTACTGGGTGCTGTACGGTTCGGGCGGAAGAAACGCCAAACCAAATGGCTCCGTTGTCGAAAACTTCACACGTTGTCTTCCGCTGAACCTAGTGGATGACGATTCGTTCGCTCATCGGGCCCCTGGGGGTTATGTAACTGGGTGGGCTCGGGACGGAAAATCTATCGTGAATCCTCGTGCGGTCTGGTGGCCTGATCCCCACTACCCAAAAGGATTGCTCTGGGGGCAAGTTGTTGATGAAAATGGCGATGCTCCGGTTATCAAGGATGAACTAGCAGTGTGTCCGCCGACAGCGGCTTCGTTACGAATAAATCACTACTGGTCTAAGTCTCTTGAAGAGTTACGGGAGAGGGTTTATCGTGAAAACATCGCAGGAAAGGGCAGGCCCAAACCGCAGTGGGACCGTCTGCTCGAAAGAGAACGCGGCCTTAATCACGCAGTCGACCCAATCGCCCAAGAAATACTCCGAAAAGTGAGTTTTCAGCGCATCAGGACTGAAACGGTGGGTCTCGAGAACTGGGATTAGGTGAAGCTCCATCTCAAGTTCTTCTGAGTGAATGGCGCTGACGATGCTCGTAGCGAATGGCCCATCGCGAAGATTGGAGTCCTCGTAAAGGTATTGTCCTTGGTTTCTTGATGCTAATCCCTGAGCCCGAGGCGGCAGTCTCTGCCTTTGCGAGGGCCGTGCACGAAATCGATCGCAACCGCATTGTGCCTCGCATCGAGCAGTAAACTAGTGGTCCGGTTGTTCGTTGGCGTACTCACCTTTGCCTGGCTAGCTAAGTGTCAGACTCGGCTTCGCTCAGATCTTTCAAGGAGCTGTCGCTCATTGAGCTGTCTGAGTTCGTGAAGAAGTTCGAAGAAGTATTCGAAGTAACCGCAGCCGCTCCGGTTGCCGTTGCTGCTGCTCCTGCTGCCGCTGGTGGCGGAG
>Ga0181606_10001390_pt1 | contig 21297 bp, 22 predicted proteins | sample 041ome_10_FD_132994 | JGI IMG/M metagenome (GOLD analysis project Ga0181606, IMG submission 132994) | Coastal salt marsh microbial communities from the Groves Creek Marsh, Skidaway Island, Georgia - 041412US metaG (megahit assembly) | ecosystem: Environmental > Aquatic > Marine > Intertidal... | reverse complement strand
TTCCAGCATGGGTACAGCGGCATGGGCAAACAGATAACAGCCGTATTCCGCAGTATCAGAAATTACCGCATTCATTTCATACAGTTTTTTACGGCCAATCAGGTTGGCAATCAGTGGTACTTCGTGCAGAGATTCATAATAGGCAGATTCGGCAATAACGCCAGCGGCTGTCAGTGTTTCAAAACATAATTCAACACCGGCCTTGATCATGGCAACCATCAGGATGCCGTTGTCATAATATTCCTGTTCACTGATTTCCGGAGCGCCCTCAGTTGATGACAACTCGAAAGCAGTTTTGCCGGTATCTTCACGCCAGCCAAGTAATTTCGCGTCGTTATTCGCCCAGTCTTCCATCATGCCGGAAGAGAAATTACCTTCCATAATATCGTCCATATGTTTTTCGAATAATGGACGTAGAATTGACTTGAGTGATTCGCTTACTTCAAAGGCTTTCAGCTTGGCAGGGTTGGACAGACGATCCATCATGTTAGTGATGCCACCCTGCTTCAGACCCTCGGACACGGTTTCCCAACCAAACTGGATGAGCTTGGAGGCATAGGCAGAGTCGATGCCTTTTTCCAGCATTTTTTCATAGGCCAGAATAGAGCCGGCCTGCAGCATGCCGCAAAGAATGGTTTGTTCGCCCATCAGGTCTGATTTAACTTCAGCGATGAATGAGGATTCCAGAACGCCAGCTCTATGACCACCTGTAGCAGCAGCGTAGGCTTTGGCAATTTCAAGGCCATCGCCATTAGGATCATTTTCGCGATGAACGGCAATCAGGGTAGGGACACCAAAGCCGCGTTTGTATTCTTCGCGTACTTCTGTGCCCGGGCATTTGGGCGCTACCATAATGACGGTCAGGTCATCACGAATCTGCATTCCTTCCTCAACAATATTAAAGCCATGTGAGTAAGCCAGGCAGGCCCCTTGCTTCATCAGTGGCATCACACCCTTGATGACCGGAGTATGCTGTTTGTCTGGTGTCAGGTTAAGTACCAGATCGGCAGTAGGGACCAGCTCTTCGATGGTGCCCACATTAAAACTGTTTTCAGAGGCATTGACCCAGGACTGTCTTTTTTCCTTGATGGCGGCCTCGCGCAGGGCATAGGAAATATCCAGGCCACTGTCTCGCATGTTCAGACCCTGATTCAAGCCCTGTGCGCCGCAACCCAGGATGACGATTTTCTTGCCTTTAAGCTTTTCCACACCGCTTGCGAATTCCTGTGAATCCATGAAGCGACACTTCCCGAGTTCTTCAAGCTGCAGTCGCAGGGGAAGGGTGTTGAAATAATTCATTGATAACTCCGGTGGTTTTTTAGTAGTTGTATAAATCAGGGCGGCAATATTAAGCAAAAATGCCCTGTTGGTAAATTAAAACTCCCCTGATTTACCTTTCTTTTCCAGATTGTCGCCGTGTATTTGCCCAATTAGGCAGATTTAGCGCGTATAATCGCAAATCTCGCTAATTTTACAGGATTATCAACACCCCATGAGTGACGAAAAAGAATCAGCTTCTTTCGAGGAAAATGACGCAGAAAACAGTGAATCGATCCTTTTGATTGATGATCATGAAGAAGTTGTCTCTGAAGATGGTCGCAAAGTTCGCCGTAGAGGGATTTATCTGCTTCCCAATCTGTTGACGACCGGGGCTATGTTTGCCGGATTTTATGCCGTTATAGCCGGCATGCAGAACGATTTTCGCCATGCCTGTGTTGCCATTATTGTGGCCATGTTTCTGGATGGTCTGGATGGTCGCGTAGCACGACTCACCAATACACAAAGTGCCTTTGGTGCTGAATATGATTCACTGTCTGATCTTATTGCCTTTGGTATGGCCCCGGCACTGATCTGTTTCAGTTGGGCCCTGTCCGGTCTGGGCAAGGCCGGTTGGACCATCTGCTTTATCTATGTGGCCTGTGCTGCCTTGCGACTGGCTCGTTTCAATGTCCAGTTGGGCACCACAGACAAACGCTTCTTTGTGGGCCTTGCCAGTCCCGCTGCTGCAGGACTAGTGGTTTTCATGGTCTGGGCATGCTTTGAATATAACGTTGAAGCAACGCGTTTTGTGGCCATGCTGGCGGCACTGGTTACGTTCATCGCGGGTGCCTTGATGGTGCTGAATATTCGTTATTACAGTTTCAAGGATCTGGATATGAAAAATCGGGTGCCTTTTATTGTGATGATCCTGATTGTGCTGATTTTTGTTATCGTGTCCTGGGACCCGCCCATTGTGCTATTTTCCATGGCTATCATTTATGCCTTGTCCGGACCCGGAATGGCAATCTATTCCCAGCGCGAAAAGTGGCAGGGCAAATTTCAGCCTGTAACTGAGACCTCAGATGATGGCAGTGATGGTGGTGATGGGAGTATTGGAAGTGAAAAGCAAAAGGGCACGCCTGTCGAGGAAGATATAACTGACAGCCGCGATTCGGCTTCAGAAAGTGAGCCCGGCTCAGAGGCCGAAAAATAATTTGTTTGGGAAAGTTTTTATAATATACCGGTCACAATAGGTATCAGACAAAAGCAATAGCAAAAGCACGAACAAGAAATATCCAGAATACGAAAAAATGACAGGAGTAGTGGCCAGATGATAATCAAAACCAGGAAAGAGATTCCTTCTTCAGAGATTACCCCTGAAGCCGTATACCGGGATCGCCGAAAATTCCTGAAAACAGGTGTTGCCCTGGGAGCCGGTGGCTCTGGCTTGTTGTCTTCAGCCCTTAATGCCCAGACCGGTGATGCCCTGTTTGCAAGGGCGCCAGCTGAAATAAACCTGGCTTCCAAGCCGGCCTGGCTGGTAGAGAAGGCCGCTGCACGCACTGATGCACCGGCAAGTGGCCCCTTTAATACTGATGAAGAACGTACGCCCTTTGACGATGTGTCGACCTACAACAACTTCTATGAATTTGGCACTGGAAAAGATGATCCGGCGCGAAATGCCCGGGATTTCAATATAGAGCCCTGGACCGTGAAGGTAGAAGGCGAATGCGCCAAGCCGGGCTCTTATAGCCTGGAAGATATACTCAAACCACATACCTTTGAAGAAAGAGTGTTTCGACTGCGCTGTGTAGAAGCGTGGTCAATGGTGATTCCCTGGGTAGGTTTTTCACTGGGCGATTTGCTGAAACGTTTTGAACCCACGGGTGATGCTAACTATGTTCAGTTCGATACCCTGGTGGATTCTGAACAGATGCCTGCCCAGCGCTCAAGATTTGCCAGCATTGACTGGCCTTACCAGGAAGGCCTGCGCATGGACGAAGCCATGAATCCTCTGGCCACAATCGCTACCGGTCTTTACAACGATATCCTGCCAGCTCAAAACGGCGCGCCACTGCGCCTGGTTGTGCCCTGGAAATACGGCTTCAAAAGTATCAAATCCATAGTCGCTATTCGCTTTAGCAAGACTATGCCAAATAACACCTGGAGAGATCTGCAGGCCAGTGAGTATGGTTTTTACGCCAATGTAAATCCTCAGGTGAGCCATCCTCGATGGAGTCAGGCCAGTGAACGACGCTTGCCAACCAGTCTGTTCATGCCACGCCGGATTGATACCATGATGTTCAATGGCTATGCCGATGAAGTAGCGAGTCTGTATAACGGTATGGATTTACGCAGATTTTATTAACTTCCTGATCTCGGCAGGGCTTAACTGATGAACTTTCTGGCCAAACCTGCCATTTTCCTGCTTTGTCTGGCACCGGGTGCTTATCTGGCGTATGCCGTTTATCTGGCATTTACCGGTGGCGAGAATCTGCTTGGCCCTGATCCGGCCCAGTTTCTGTCTTTAGAGACCGGTGAATGGGCTATCCGTTTGCTCATATTATCCCTGGCAATAACGCCGTTGAGATACCTGCTTGACTGGCCTGTCTTATTCCGCTTTCGGCGTATGATCGGGTTATTTGCCTACTTCTATGTGTGCATGCATCTGCTGGTGTTTCTGATGTTCCTGCTGCAGTGGCAATGGGGCGATATCGGGACTGAAATCGCTGAAAGACCTTTTATTACCATTGGTTTTGCTGCCTTTATAATACTCACACCACTGGCGGCGACCTCATTCAATATCGCCCAGCGTAAACTTGGCAGGAATTGGAAGCGTCTGCACAGGCTGACTTACGCAGCATCTATTCTGGGTGCTTTGCACGTGATATGGATCGTCAGATCGAGTTATTTTGATGCCGTGTTATATGGTGGACTGGTTGCCCTTTTGCTCGGATATCGCCTGTTGAGGAAGTACAGCAAGGCAGTGCAGCAGTTCAGCCTGATAAAGTGATGTGCGCTTTTTAAATCAAAGCACTTGTCTGGCTAAGCGTAATAAGTATAATGCGCCCTTCTCTTTTTCCGAGAGAGCCTTGAAGGAAATTTGGGTCTGTAGCTCAGTTGGTTAGAGCGCACCCCTGATAAGGGTGAGGTCGGTGGTTCAAATCCACCCAGACCCACCAAATTTCCAAGATCCTATCAGCAGGCCTGTAGCTCAGTTGGTTAGAGTGCCCCCCTTGTCTTGATAAAAAGAGGGTGAGGTCGGTCCCTTTTCAAATCCACCCAGACCCACCAATTTTTGTTCCTTACTTCGAAAAGTTTCCTATAATTCCTGCTATTCAGCTCCAGCCCGCAATCACAGATTGCGGTCGTTCCCGGCATATGAAGCTGCCGCTTCATGAAAGACATGCCGGTTTACCCACCCAGACCCACCAATATTTTGTTCTTCGTTTTGATCGTCTTGCTATAAAACTGTCTCTTCAGAACCCTCATATGAATTTTATGCTAATGTCACCAGAACGGATTCGGCAATTAATCTCTTTTGGAAAATGACGTGATTTCAGTTTTGAAAAAAATTACTACCTTGAGCTTATTTTTTTCCGTGCTATGGGCTGTGCCAGCATTCTCCCATCATGGCAATTTCACCTATGATGGGAATACCGTTATCACCTTGCAGGGTGAAGTTGTCAGGTTCAACTACACCAACCCCCATGGTTCAATAATTCTCAAGACAGAGACTGGTCGCGAAGTAGATATTGAAGTGGATGGTCCCTCCTTAATCGCCCCCATGGGTACCGACAGGAATGCATTGCAGCCGGGAGACAGAATCGTTGTCTATGTCAGCCCTAATAATATTGGCAGGGAAAATGAAGTACTGGGCAGGGAAGTAATTCGTGAAGATGGTTCCATTGTTCTGGTCTCCGTTGCTTGTGCACGTCAGCAGGAACGGGATACTGTTGAAAAGGCAGAGACAGTTCTGGGCACATGGGTGCCGGTTAGAACCAATCTATTCGCATTTGTGGACAGCAGTTCCAACTGGGTGCTTACGCCAGCCGGGCAGGCCTCATTTGATGCCTATGACACAAGCAAGGCCTTTGCCCAGGCTCAATGCATTGCAGCAACCAGCCCAACACTGATGATGTATCCCACGGCGAACAGACTTACAGAGGTAGGCGGGCACATTGAAATCAATGCTGACTGGATGGGTGCCACACGCACGGTGTATATGGATGGACGTGACCATCCTGGTCTGGATAGCCGTTATTACCAGGGCCACTCAGTGGGGTATTGGGAAGATGAGACGCTGGTGATTGAAACAACAAAATTCAGCGACAATCCTATCGGCAATATTTTCAGTATTGGATCAGGCGCCGAAAAAAAGCTGATAGAACGAATTTCTGTGGATACTGACGGCAGCACAGCAACCTATACCTTCACACTTACAGACCCGGACTATCTGGCACAAGCGGTTACAGCCAGTTACCAATGGGATTATCGACCAGATGTAAGTGTGAGCAGTCAGGAATGTGACCTTGAAGCGGCCGCTCGCTACCTGCAAGACTGAGTCTTATCCTTTATACTCCATGATTTCCGGCATTCTGGTCAGGTCCTCCCTGAGCTTTAGTTAATATGCCACTGCCAACCTTTTTCTTAGCTGAGTGAGGCGATAATGATCAGAAACCTGTTTTTATTCCTTGTAATTCCATTCTTCATTGCCTGCAGCGAAGATAATCGTTCGCCTGAAACCGGCCAATCAGTAGCGACAACTTCAGCAGGTATTCAGTCCACTGAGCAGGCCAATGAAATACAAAGACTGAATGACTGGTTTGCTGAGAAAAATGAAGATCGTCTTGCTTTCAGTCCTCTTGAGCTCACCTTTCTTGGCCGAAAAGAACAATATGACCAGATTGACCAGTTAAGCCTTGAAGCCTCTCAGGAACAACTGGACTGGTATGCCGCCTCCATTGAGGAAATGCAGCAGAACTTCTCCTATGAAACGCTGGACCTGGAAGCCAAAACCTCCTGGGACCTATGGATATACCAGTATGAGAGACAGCGTGATTTAGAGCGCTTTGCCAGTCAGTTTTATATTTTCGAACAGATGAATGGCACCCACTCCCTGTTTCCCACCTTTATGATTAATTATCATCATGTGGAAACACTGGAGGATATGCAGGCCTATATTTCCCGTCTTGAACAAGTAGAAAGAGCATTGGGTCAGGAGCTTGAAAAGGCAAAGATGAATGCTGAGCGCGGTGTTAGACCACCCCGATTTGCCTATGACATCGTCATTGATGAAATTAGCAAAATAATCAGCGGTGAGCCTTTTGATGAGACCTCCACTGAATCGGCAATCTGGGCGGACAGTCGTAGTAAGCTCAAGACTCTGATTGATAATGAAGTGATTGATCCGCAAACAGCGGACGAATTAAGTGATCAGGTTCGCTCAACGCTGCAGGAACATTATCAAACCGGATACCTGGAAATACTGACCTGGCTACGCCAGGATATTGAAAATTCAGATGAGCAGTCTCGGGGTATTTGGGCTTTGCCAGAGGGGACTGACTATTACAATCAGTTACTGTCTTTTTATACGACAACAGATTTAAGCGCTGAAGAAATACACCAGATTGGTCTCGATGAAGTGGACCGGATCTGGGAAGAAATGCAAAGCATTAAGGATGAAACCGGCTTTGCTGGCGAAATGCTCGATTTTTTTGATTTTCTGTCCACTGATGAGCGCTTTTTCTATTCAAATAATGATGCAGGCCGGGAAGCCTACCTTGACACTACCAGGGCGCATTATGATTTTATCAGGGAAAAACTGCCGGACTATTTCGGCATGCTTCCCAAAGCGGAACTGGAAGTAAAACGCGTGGAGTCGTTCAGGGAACTTGACGGTGCCCCGGCGCACTATTTCCAAAGTAGTCCCGATGGCAGCAATCCGGGAGTGTACTACGTACACATGTCCGATATGGCAGCCAACCCCATCCCGGAGCTGGAATCCACCGCTTACCATGAAGGCCTGCCGGGTCATCACATGCAGATTGCCATCGCTCTGGAATTAACCACGGTGCCGGAATTTCGCCGACAGACCGGCTATAACGCCTATGTGGAAGGGTGGGCCTTGTATACCGAGAAACTGGCATGGGAAATGGGTGCCTATAGTGATCCGTATTCCAATTTTGGTCGACTTTCCAATGAAATGTGGCGTGCTGTGCGCCTTGTTGTGGATACCGGCATGCATGCGATGGGGTGGACCAAGGAAGAGGCTATTAATTACTTCGCCTCCCATACCAGTACGCCCATTGAATCGATCATCGCAGAAATTAATCGTTATCTGGTAATTCCGGGTCAAGCTACCAGCTACAAGATAGGGATGCTGAAAATTCTCGAATTACGTGAACGTAGCCAGCAAGCGCTGGGGGATGAATTTGATATCAGGGAATTTCATGATGCAGTGCTGGGAGGCGGAGCGCTGCCACTGGATATTCTGGAGCGGCGGGTTGATAATTACATTCAACAGAATTTGCAAGGATAAAGGATTCGGCTGCCAGGCCTTTACTCCATGCAAATGGCAGTGATATAAAAAAGCCTATGTATGTCCATATAGCGCCCATGCTTTAGCTGAAGTGCGCTATAAATTAAAAACAAAAAAAGTGACAATCGAATAGTCTCAATGAAATAGTCATATCAAGTCATAAGGGGGGGCGATTTTCCTTCGCCAGAGTCATCATGCAGCGTGCCATTATTTTTTTGTTGTTTAGCAATTTTGCCTTTATTGGTTCTGTAAATGCCCAGAACCTGCCTGACTGGAGTGGCGTATGGGCCATGACAGGCGGTACCATTTTTGATCAGGATACCAAGATTGGCGACGGTGGATCAACCGCAGTAGGAGTTCGCGAACACCCTCCTTATAACGATACTTATGAAGCACAATACCTGGCCAATCTTGCGCTTCGCGATGCCGGTGTCTTTCCTGACCCCAATTCATTTTGTGGCATCCCTACCGGATTTCCCCGATTAATGAATTTGCCGGATGTCTACGAATTTGCAGTTACGCAGAAACAAGTCTGGATCATTACTGAAAATGGACCCAACGTGATGCGTATTTATACTGACGGCAGGGAACATCCTGCGGCAAATGATATGTGGCCAACCCATACAGGTGATTCTGTTGGCCATTGGGAAGGTGACACACTGGTGTTTGATACCCTGAGTTTGCATAGCTCTGAAAGTGGCAATACCATCATTGATCGAACCGGCCTGGTGCTCAGTGATGCTGCGCACATAGTCACGCGTATGCATATAAATGATGATGGCATGATGGAAGCACAAATGACTATTAACGATGCCAAGGCCTTAAATGCGCCCTGGGTAGTCACCAAGCGCTATCGAAAACTGGAAGAAGGTGCGCGCGTGTATGATTATGCCTGTAATGAAAATAACAGAAATCCTATTGATCCCAATACCGGCTGGACATATACCATTGGCACAGATGGGAAAATAATAGATATTAATCCGGGCCAGTAAAGCCAGGGGCTATCGGTAACAGGGGGAACGACTATGAAGAACTTCAGATTATCAAAGAATATTTTTTTGTTTGTCTTGTTAATGGCAAATATGGGTGCAAGTCCTGCGTTTTCCCATCATTCCAATGCCATGTTTAACCAGGATGAAGTACTGGCACTTTCAGGGACTATCAAGGAATTTCAGTTCACTAATCCGCATACCTGGTTACAACTGATGGTAAAGGATGAAAGTGGAAAAGAAGTGGAGTGGAGTCTGGAATGGGGAAGTCCGAATAACCTGGGTCGACAGGGTGTCAGGCCGTCGACATTTCCACCCGGGTCCGATGTCACAATCAAGACCTATCCCATGAAGGATGGCTCTCCCGGAGGTCTTTTCATTGGCGCTCAGTTTAGCGATGGCAAGACAGTTGGACGCTGGGAGTAACTGCTATAAGCTTCTAACCAGCTGGAAATAGCAGAAAATAGCAGAAAATAAATGCTATTCAAGATAACGGGATTTAGTAAGTACAATAAGAATCAAGGAAACATAGAGAGAGGGGAAGTAATGAGAAAGCTTATAACGATTTTTACCATGGCAGGCATGCTGCTGTGTACTGGCGCGGTTTTTGCGCAACGTCCGGCAGAGGATAGTCCGAGAACACCAACACCGAGGCTGGCTGATGGCACTGTAGATCTGGGTGGTAACGGTGTCTGGAATTTACCCTATGTCACTAATATTGCTGCCCGTATGGAAGGATTTGATGAAGGCAAACGTCCACCTTTTCGACCCTGGGCGCAGGCCATGTGGGCCTATAATCGTTCCATCCTGGTGAAATATGATCCGGAAGGATTCTGCCTGCCTCCCGGCGGTCCACGTTCCATGGGCACGCCTTACCCGGCAGAAATAATCCAGGACCGTGATCGTATTCTGATTATCTTTGAAGGTGGCGGGCATGTGTGGCGCGAAATTCATATGGATGGTCGTGAACATCCACCACTGGAAGAATTGAATCCAACCTATTTCGGTCATTCTGTTGGTCATTGGGAAGGTGATACGCTAGTGGTTGATACTATCGGTTATAACGAGAAAACCTGGATAGACTACAACGGGCATATGCATACAGAGCAGTTACACACTATTGAATACATAACCAGACCGTTCAAGGAAGTCCTGCATTATGTTGCGGTGATTGATGATCCGGGTGCCTACACCGAACCATGGACAGTGCAATGGGATATCAACTGGAATGATGACCAGGAACTTCAGGATTATGTTTGCCAGGAAAATAATAAATTCCTGTTGGATATGGTTGACGATGAAGGTAATCCATTCTTTCAGAAGACAAACGGACTCTAATGGTCTGATCAGGGCGTGGCCGGGGTGACATGAGAGTATATCTCCCCGGGCACACCAAGATCATCAAATACTATTTCACCGCAGATAGCGGGGCCCTGTTCAATAGTTTGCCCCAGTTTCCTGCCGATAAACGTGACCGTCATTTCCGCCTCCACTGCAATTCCGAGAATCCTGCCGCTATCACTGCATAGTCCGGAGGGAATGTCTGCCGCCACTACTGGCACAGGTAAGGAGTTAATCAGCGCGATGGCGTCCCGGTAATCCCCTCTGACATCCCCGGTCAGGCCAGTTCCCAGCAAGGCATCAACGATAACGCCCTTGTTTTTGGAAACAGGGAAAAATGTTCCGGCATCAAGCTTGTCATATAAAACAATATCAACTTTCTTTCCCGCAGCCATGTCGTAGGCCAGACGCGCATCACCCGATAGCTTGTCCGGATTGCCCAGTGCTACTACCGTGGTGTTAATTCCTTTATCAGCCGCCAGGGCAGCAACCACATAGCCATCGCCCGCGTTATTACCACTGCCACAGAAACAGACAATTTGTTTTGTTTCCGGCCAATTCTTGAGTAAGGCAGAAAAAATCCCATGACCGGCACGTTTCATCAGGGTAAACCCGGGAATATGGTGTTCCTCGATGGCAAGTCGATCAAGCTCTCTGACACTGGCTGCCAGATAAAGGTCATTATCAGAGTTCATGGCCATGATCAGGGTGAAAGTAATGCTCTTGCGCTGACTGTCAGGCTGACCTGTGTGGTGCCTGGCTCGGCCACTGGTACTGCCATGCTTTCCATGGAATCCATTGCCATACTTGCCATTGCCCCTCTGAACAGCTGATTATTACCGCCATTCAAGCTGACTTCTACCAGGGCTGCTGTTGCCTTGTTAAGGGTGCTGGCGGCTTCGTTGGCGCGCGCCTGAAGTTTTTGTAATGCGGCATTCATCAGCGAGTCTGATACTTCTTCGTATTTTTCACTGGATAAACTGTAATTCATCGAGTTCACAGTCAAACCCAGTTGCTGCAGCCTGGCCGTCACCACAAGCAGTGCTTCGGCATTTATACTGCTCATCTGGATACTTTGCTGGGCTCGCCAGGTTGGATTTTGATTGTTTCTGCCCTGCATATTGTAGACGTGGTAATGCTGGGTGGAGTACTCGATGTTGTCGGTAGCCTCCAGAATTTTTAGTGCTTCTCGCATGGCTTCATTAACTTCGTTCTGTAGCGCTGAGGTATTTCTGCCCTGGGCAGAATATTGCATGTAAACATTCAGCGTATCCTGATCAACACTTAGCTGTTCAGTGGCGCTGAGATTCAATACTAATTGACCTGTTTGCAGTTCGTTCAGGTTGAACTGGTTTTGGGCGAGAAGGGGAGATGAGCAGGTCATCACCATTAGCAGGGATAATAAATAGTTAAGAGAGTATCTGTTCAGGCAAAGATTCTTCATTTCTGTTTCCTGTAGAAAAGTTTTAAGTAAACATTACAGAGCTGTTTTCAACCCATGCTGTTCGACCCTATAGTGGTCTAATGTGGATGAATAATAACTTAACTGCCAATAAATAAATGATGGTGCAAAAAAAAGAGCCGGCAAGCCGACTCTTTTTCAAATGCTGGAAATGGTGAGTTACTTCATGCGTAAGGTGAAGATGTCATCATTACGACTTGGGTCTGAAGCCTCTCGTACTTCAGTAACCTGGGCAGTGCTTACTGCTGAGGCCTTATGTCCCCAGGCGGAACGAACATAGGTCAGCACTTCCGCAATTTCCGCATCACTGAGTAATTGTCTGAAATAAGGCATGTCATTCACGTCCGGGCCCTGTTCTGCAATAACGCGCAGAGAGCCGTTTAGCGTGATATTGATGAGTGAGCTGGGATCAGGATCCATAATGACCGGATTGCCTGCCAGTGGTGGCTGGTAGGGGTAGTAACCCATGCCATCAGTGCCGTGACAATTGGAGCAATACTCATAGTAATCCTGAGAACCTGGAGCACTGAAATCCAGTGCGAGTAAATTTTCTGTTGTACCACCTTCATAACCCCATTGCGTTGCATTGACTTCAGCCACCGGTGGCAAGGATTTAAGATATACGGCCATGGCATTGAGATCCACATCACTCATGTGCTGGGTGCTGTTGTTAACGACTTCCACCATGGTGCCAAAGGCGGTACCGAAACGGTTATGGCCAGTACCGAGGAATTCAGCCACATCGTCTTCCGTCCAGCGGCCCAGACCACTGTTGATGTCACCATTAAGACTGGAAGCAGACCAGTGATCCAGCGGAGCGCCTGCAAGATATGAAGAGTTACCTTCATCGAGTCCTTTTTCCTGCTGCAGCAGGCCACGTGGGGTATGGCATGCGCCACAGTGTCCAGGTCCCTGAATCAGATAGGCGCCACGATTCCATTCATCACTTTGATTGGTATCAGCTTCATAGGGCTCATCATCCGTGGTGAGCAGGTTCCATATGCCCATTGCCAGACGTGCATTATCTTTCCAGCCAGGAATTTCAGCAGGCTGGTTTGGCTGATTGACCGGTTCGATTTCGGTCATGAAAAAGTCATAAAGCGCACGCATATCCTGTTCCGACATCTTGGCATAGGAAGGATAAGGCATGGCTGGATACATACGTTGACCGTCTTTTTTCACACCGAAGCGCATGGCACGGTCAAATTCGTCGAAACTGTAATCGCCGATACCTGTTTCAGGATCAGGGGTGATATTGGTGGTGTAAAGATTACCCAGCATGGGCACTGCCATTTTCAAACCGCCGGCCAGTGGTTCCCCTTCAGGAATGCTATGACAGGCAACGCAGTTACCCAGGCGCGCAACGTATTCTCCGTGGGAAATTCCCGCGGCAGCTGCCTGTGCGGCACTGTCTGTGGCAAAACTGGATTCCGTGCTAACAGCGCCGGAATCACAAGCAGTGACAAGAACTGACATAACAATAATTGTCAGCAACTTTCTGATGTCCATAATTTTCCCCTGAAATGTTAAGTGATTATTTTTGTTTTAACTACGAGATAGTGCTGAGATTACCATTAACAGAAAAAAATTAACATCTCTGGAGGCATTGTATTCATTGGTTTAACGGGTTTTACTCAGGAGGGCTCCTGATGGGTTTCCCTGTGCATTCATTTCTTCTATGCTTGCCTTCTCTACCGGAATGAATTGTTTCCGGGTTCACCCCCCCCAACTGGAGTATGATTTTGAGTGTGCCAAAGGTATTAATTACACGACGCTGGCCCGAAAAGGTGGAAAAGGCGATGGCATCAAACTTCGATGTCACCCTCAATACCGATGATACAGCGATGTCTAGAGAACAGCTGGCACAGGCACTGCAGGAATATGATGCAGTTTGTCCCTGTGTTACCGATAGTATGCCGGAGAGCCTGTTTGCTTCTGGTGATTTTAAAGCCAGCATAATTGGTAACTATGGTGTTGGTTATAACCATATTGCTGTGGACGCCGCCAAGGAAAAAGGACTGGTGGTAACCAATACGCCTGATGTTCTAACCGATGCGACGGCGGACCTGGCCATGACCCTGATGTTGATGCTGGCACGAAGGGCTGGAGAAGGCGAAAGACAATTACGGGCAGGAGAATGGACTGGCTGGTATCCCACACATCTAATGGGATCAATGGTGACAGGCAAGACCCTGGGTATTGTCGGCATGGGACGAATTGGTCAGGCGATGGCCGAGAAAGCCCATTTTGGTTTTGGCATGAAAATTCTTTACCACAATCGCAAGCCCTTACCAGAGCCTGAATCCAGACGCTTGCAGGCTGAATACTGCGCAGAGCTGACCTGGTTGATGAGCAAGTCCGACTTTGTTGCTGTGCATTGTCCCAGTAGTCCGCTAACCAAGAATATGATCAACGAAAAAACGCTGGCGTATATGCGACCTGAATCCTTTCTCATCAACACCTCACGCGGCGATGTTGTCGAGGAGAAAGCACTGATCAAGTTTCTGAAGAAAAGGTTAATCGCTGGTGCTGGACTGGATGTTTATGAAAATGAGCCGACAGTGCCCCAGGATCTGATTGATCTGGATAATGTTGTGCTTCTCCCTCATCTGGGTAGTGCTACTGAAGAAACCCGAGAGGCAATGGGCATGCGTGTGCTGGGCAATCTGAACGCCTTTTTTAATGGTGAAGATCCGCCCGATAAACTTTAGAGCGCCTGGGGCGCCCGGGGGGGGCGTCTGGGGGAAAGGGAAAATTCACCATTCCAGGGCAGCGTGCTATCAGCTTGTATGAAATCACCGGGGGGGTGATTCAGATTGCGGGTTAGCCCTGTAAATGGTGTGTTGCAGAAAAGCTTGTGTGGATTGGACATGGGCTTGTCTGCATGATAAAGATCATTGTCTAAAAAATATTAACAGTCGACCCGGAGGCAAGAGAATGGCAGAAGATACAGCACAAGACATGGCAGAACAGGACATTCCGGCAATAAACCATGAATATGCCTTCACCATGGGTATCGACAGTGCCGGGCATATTGAATTCCAGGGTCCGATGCGAAGCAGAACATTTGAACCTGCCGCGGGGGGCGAAATCTGGGGCCCTAAATTGCAGGGCAGGGTAGTTCCCCAGAGTGGTGCTGACTTTGCCAGTAACGGGCAAATGGATGCCCACATGATGTTGCAGGCTAGTGATGGCACCTGGATCTACATGAACCTGTTGGGATATGAGCACAATGTAACTGAAGGTGGTGAAGCCTATTTTCGGGTAGCGCCTTACTTTGATACTCCGTCTGGTCCCCATGAATGGCTGGCAAAAACTGTCTTTGTCGGGATTGGTGAACGACACCATAATCCCGACCATAGCATTATTCATTTTTATGAAATTAGCTGATGGCTAATTTGGCGATCACCGCATAACAAGTTGAAAACAGTAATTTCCAAGGCTTAAGAAATATCAGAGGACAAATTAATGGCTGACCTGCAAATCCCCGGACTGGAACTGGAATACGCTTTTTCAGTCACAATGAATTTCGCCGAGCGAATTGACTTCGTGGGGCCGCGAGGCGGAAAGGGTTATGTGCCCCCGGCTACCGGAGTTATTTACGGACCAATGCTTAGTGGACGGGTTGTTCCCTACAGCGGTGCTGACTATGCCATCTTCAAGGACATTAGCGAGGGCATCAAGGTCAATACCCATTACATGCTGGAAACCGATGATGGGGTCTGGATTTATATTAATAACCGAGGTTACCTGCACCGTTCCCCTGACCCGGATAATCCAGGTCAGACTAAGCTCTATTTTCGTTTTACGCCTTTTTTTGAAGCGCCAAATGGACCCTATGAATGGATGTCTCGAACTATGATCGTAGGGACCGGAGAGCGCCTGAGCAATCCTGACAGGTCACAATTTACCTATTACAGGGTGCTGTAATGCCAACGAGAAATTTTACGGTTGATTCCAAAACAATAAAGCATACGTCCTCTGCACGACGCAGGCTGTTACAGTTGAGCGTAACGCTTCCGATCAGCCTGCCGGTATTTACTGCGTCTGTTTCGCTTGGCACCAGGGTTTCTTATCATCTGGTCAAAAATCAGGAATCTGCAGCCGGAGTCATAGAAGGGGCTGTTGTTCTGGTCGACAGTGACATTAATGTGTTTCAAGGTGATGGCTTCTATCTCTATCCTGATTGGGGGCAGCCGATAGTTTATGAGGTGCGACAAAAAGCCAATCGACTTGCTTTTCACTATCCCGGCAACGATTTGGTGTTGTGGGAATTGAGCCCGGAGCAATCTATGGCACGCTTCAGCGGCAGGGTGGAAGGCGTGGTGAATTCCGGGGAATTCGGCACAGGCAAATTACTCAATCGGGCGCTGGATCAGGTACAGCCATTAAACGTACCACGCCTGCCAACCGGGTAAACCCTCTTTCTTGCCAAAAAGCCTTGTCTTGAAAAATGACTAATCCCGGGCTAATGGACTTGCTGACAAGCTAACTTGTTCTTTGCTAAGCCGTTGCTCCCCCCATTTCTCGAGAAATACCTGCTACTTAAAGCAAAATCCATGGTTTTCTGCAAAATTGTAGTCAGCTCTCCGGAAGTGTTGTTATATATCTTTGAATTATTAATTAATTCAATTAGTTAACCAAATTTTCAGGCGCGGAAAAAAAAGCCAGATTTCGTGTCAACCGGGAGCCCTTTACTGCGTTATATAGATGAAGAAGAAAAGATTCATACAGGCGAATGATATCCATGACTACACTGGCAGGCGGAAGTGACACGTATATAGTGCTGGGCTATGATAATGATCGGGACAATGGTCATACCGGGAGAGAGGCGCTGGATAGTAACCACGCATTGGAAAGATTTCTTTCTTCAGTGGAAAAGCGTGCCTTGCGTATCGCACAGATAGCGACAAGTAATTCCGACGATGCCTTTGATATTGTCCAGGATGCCATGTTCAAACTGGTCGAAAAGTATCCACGCAAGCGAGAAGATGAGTGGCATGCCCTGTTTCATCGAATTTTACAGAGCAGAATCCGGGACTGGTATCGTCGTAATACGGTAAGAAACCGCTTCAGGTCCTGGCTTGGCAGTAGTTCAGATGAGGATGAAGATCCATTTCAGAATGTAATGGATGAAGCTGGCAGGAGTCCGGAACAGGAGCTTCAAACCGGTCTGAGCATGGAGGCCTTGGAGCAAGCCTTGCAGAATTTACCTTTGCGCCAGCAGCAGGCTTTCATGCTTAGAGCATGGGAAGGAATGGATGTCAGGCAGACGGCGTCAGCCATGGCTTGTGCACAAGGAAGTGTAAAAACACATTATTCAAGGGCAATACACAGTTTGCGTATAAGCCTGGGTGAACATTGGCATGAATAACGACAGTCATAAAAAACAACAGTCCGAAAAAATCCAGACAATGCAGGAACAGGCATTTCTGGACAAGGCCGCTGATGCGCTTGATAAAAGCTGCGATAGCATGGATGGACAAACGCTGTCCCGGCTAAACCGCATTCGTCATGCTGCTATTGAACATGGACAACAATCACAGGGCCGAACTTTTCTTTCACCTTTTGGGGGGCTGATTACAGCCTGTGTTCTGGTATTTGTGGTTTCTGTCTTTTATCCCGGCCAGCCCGATGTCCCTGTTCCAGTGACGCCTGACAGCGGCATGGCCATTGAAGATCTTGATATTTTTACCTCGACAGAAAGTCTGGAATTTTTTGAGAATCTCGAGTTTTACCAGTGGCTGGAGGAGAATGAATCTTCAGTCTAGAATTATCTTCTGCTTGTTGGCGGTATCTCCGGTACAGGTGTTCAGCCAAGCTTCCAGCGAGCAGGAAACCGGAGCAATAGCCGATGCTGAGTCCCAGTTTCTTTTTATCAATATGCTGGAATTCCTCGCCGAATTTGAAACTGAAGATGGAGAATGGATTAGCCCGGATGTTCTTGCTAATGACGTTTTTACAGATCTTGATGTTGCTGCTTCCGATTCATCGGGTGCAAATGACAGTGAGCAAAGACAGTTGAATAGGCAAGCAGGGACTGAACAATGAGTTCGGTTTTTAACTTTGATAAACGATTAAACACTATGAAATCATCATTCTGGACATTATGTTTTTTGATCTGGCTGTTGCCACTAGCGGCGCAGGCCCAGGATGGTGTTGCCTGGGATGAACTGCCAGCAGACTTACAGGGAATACTTGGGCCAATGCAACCGCAATGGGATGCCTTGCCACCTTCCCGTCAGGGACGTTTACAAAATGGAGCCCGCCGCTGGCAGTCTCTGAGCCCTGAACAACGCGGAGATGTGCAGCAGCAATTCAGAGGCTGGGTACAGCGTTCTCCGGAACAGCGCGAAAGCATCAGGAATCGCTTCAACCGCTTCCAGGATTTGCCACCTGAACGTCAGCGTGCAGTGCGCAATCGATTTGAACGATTCCGCGATCTTCCCGCAGAGCGACAGCAGGAATTGCGCCGACGCTTTGAAGAAAATAGTAACCGTGGGCAGTCCCGTACGCAAAACCCTGCTGCGCAGCGCCCCGGGGTTCAACGTAATAATCCCGGGACTCGCCCGGTTCCCACTCGTCCACAGCAACAAAATCGTGCGACACGACCCGCAACCGGTAGATAAATTTATCGTATTATCACGGGTTTGCCCGCTGCAGTAGTTGATTCAGCCGATTTCGCTAGGTATGCTTTCCGCCGTTTATGTCATTCTGCCTGAGCAAGGCAGAGGAAAACCACAGTGAAAACAGGATCTGCAGCTAATAAGGCTATACCGGTGATGATTACAAAGAGTGCTGAGTGTGCTCGAAAATCGCTGACTGGCCTGTTGTTAATTCTGCTTCCCCTAACGCTTTTTGCGCAGGCAGGATCCAGCCCAACGCTTCGCTTTAATTCTACTGATTCAATGAGTTCCGGATCAGCCAGTATCATTGATAATCCGATGATGTCAAAAGGCATACTGAAACTTGCTCCCCAGGAGCGTTATCTGCTCTGGGTTGATCTGCAGCAGGGCAAGCTCAATGTGCTCGAAAGAAATGATGCCGGTGGCATGGAATTGTGTCAGGTGATTCCTGTTTCTATTGGTAAAGATGGATTTGGTAAAGAAAAGGAAGGGGATCGTAAAACACCGGTGGGTGTATATCGGCTAACCTCTTTTTTAACCGACGAACAGTTAATTGATTTCTATGGCCTGGGGGCTTTCCCTCTTAATTACCCCAATGTCATTGATCGCAAAGCCAGTCGCACAGGATCGGGTATCTGGCTCCACGGATTACCGAAAGATGTCAGTACCCGTCCTCTACTGGATAGTGATGGCTGTGTGGTAATTGATAATGAGAGTTTTACCGAATTGCGCAGCTATATTTCTACCGGGATTACGCACATGGTGCTCTCTGACCGCCCGCTGACCTGGGAAAAAAGGGAAAATGTGGATGAGCGCAGGTCCGCCCTGGAACAGAATTTTCAAAGCTGGCGAGAGGCCTGGGAGGCTCGTGATAACAAGGCTCTTCTTTCCTATTATGCCAGTGACTATAACGATTTTAACCGCGACAAATCTCAGTGGGATGCCTATAAGAGTCGGGTCAATAACGGCAAGAAATGGATTCAGGTTGAGGCCTCCAAGGTGAGTTTCTATGCCGACCTGGCCAATCCGGAGCTTGTAACGGTGCGTTATTATCAGGACTATAAAAGTAGTAATTACCAGTGGCGTGGGTGGAAAGAGCAATTGTGGCGTGAATCCGAAACTGGCTGGCAAATTATCTATGAAGGTAATGGCTAGCACCTGTCCCCGAAATGAAATATATTAGTTTGCACATTAGATATTCTTTTAACAGGGCAATAGACGAGTGGAAGGCAACATTGAATAAAAGAATCCTCGTTACGGTTGCCCTGCTCTTCATGATTTCGGGCTGCACTCAATTAAGCGTCAACCCTGCCGATTCTCCAGACCTCAGTAGTGAGACAGACTCATCAGTAAATCAGGACATGGTTTCGGCTTCGCCACGTTCATCTGATTCAGGTTCAGTATCTGAAAGAGGAAGCAGATCCGCTGACATTAGTGTTGGTGTCACTGAAGAGGAAGGCTCAGAGCTTGCTACCATTTTACGTGATAATTCAACTTCAGATCTCCCAATTCAGGATAGTACAGGCAGAGAAAGTGCGACTTCCTAGGATTCTACTCGCCAGTCAGGTATTGAAAATGAAACCCAGCAACGCAGTGTGCTGGCATTATGCAGGGAGATTGGCAACAAACTGGGTAGTGTTTCCGTTGCAGATTGCCTAGCCCAGAACCTGGTCTTTGGCGGTGCCTTTACCGTGCAAAGTCGCCCAATAGTAGTGAAAGACTTTCTACCGGAGAGAGACGCTTCACAGAAGCCGCGTATCCTCATAATGGGCGGAATTCATGGTGATGAATATTCGTCCATCTCCATCATGTTCAAGTGGATGGCCTTGCTGGGTGAGAGTAATAACAAGGATTTTAACTGGCGTTTTGCGCCGACAGTGAATCCGGATGGTTTATTGGATGGTCAGGCTATTCGACAAAATGCCAATGGAGTTGACCTGAATCGCAACTTTCCATCCGATGACTGGCAAGATCTGGCCCAGGATTACTGGAAAAATACTACCAGCAGAAATCCACGGCGTTTTCCTGGTGATTTTCCTGCCAGCGAACCGGAAGTGCAGTGGGTTGTAGAGCAGATTAATACCTTCAAGCCAGATGTCATTGTTTCGGTCCATGCACCTTACCATTTGCTTGATTATGATGGTCCCCCTGAGCCTCCCGAAAAAATTGGTGAATTACATTTGCATTTGCTCGGTGTTTATCCCGGATCACTGGGGAATTATGCGGGTATAAACCTCGGCATTTCGGTGATCACTATGGAGTTACCTTCGGCCGGTATCATGCCAAATAATGATCAGATTACGAAAATGTGGAATGATCTTCTTGAATGGCTCTATGAGCATCATGATTCCTGAAACTAACAGCTGATTATGCAAGCTTCAGAAATAATCTCCTTCTGGTTTGAGGAAATCCCCACCGAATCCTGGTTCAAAAAAGATGCTGACTTTGATGAACTGATCCGGCAAAGGTTTCTTCAGGTCCATGACGCCGCTACTGCTGGCGAATTGTATGACTGGCGCTCAACAGCTCTTGGCAGACTTGCCGAAATAATTGTGCTGGACCAGTTTTCTAGAAATATTTTTCGAGACAGCCCCTCAGCTTTTGCATGGGACGCACAAGCCCTGGTTTTAGCCCAGGAAGCTGTTGCTGCACAGGTAATGGAAGAACTTGAATCCAGTCAGCAATCTTTTCTTATCATGCCCTACATGCATAGTGAGTCGAAAATTATTCACGAGCAGGCCATTACATTATTCTCTCGTCCTGGTCTGGAATTCAATCTTGATTTCGAAAAACGCCACAAGATCATCATTGATCGTTTCGGGCGTTACCCCCATCGCAAAGGGATTCTTGGCAGGCAGTCCAGTGCCGAAGAGGAAGAGTTTCTCAAACAGCCAGGGTCTGCATTTTAGCAATCACTCATTGGTACCGGCCCCGGACCTTATAGCGGCTGTGATTGACGGTTTTAAGGCACTCTAATTTCAATTTTCTCTTATAAAAAGATCTGAAAGTATTAATATTGCGTAATACTAAGCTACTGATTTCATGGATTTTTCATCATAGTGCAGGATGCCTTGTTTA